>JAALOO010001514.1_pt1 | contig 15381 bp, 17 predicted proteins | sample 7257641 | NCBI WGS metagenome assembly JAALOO01 (sample SAMN14085613, study PRJNA598686) | mite metagenome | biome: ENVO:01001000; feature: ENVO:01001002; material: ENVO:01001226; isolation source: single female mite from University of Michigan culture on fish food culture... ...
CGGCGGCGGCGCTGGGAATGCCTGGATTACTTGCTGGCCCTTTATTACCTCCTCCGCTGCCTTCCGCAGATAACGTGTCAGCACTTCCTCGCAATACATTACAGTAAAACAGGTTCGGGCGATTGCCAATCGGGTCAAAGGTGGCCACCACGTAGTAGCCCCCGTCGGTTTTCACGCACCCCACCGCCACCTTGGTGGTGGTCCGCCAGATGAGCTGGGTGAAGCTGCCAATTTGGTTGAAATAGCGGTAATCCGGTTCGCCGCCGTACCAGACGTAAACGCCCGCGCCGGCGTCGTACCAGTTCTTGACCACCAGCTCACCCGATGGGTAGATGCCGTGGTAGATGCCCTGGTTTTCGCCGTAAGGGTTTGAGGGGCGGTTGGAGAATTTGTCTGGGGAAAGAATTTAGTGAGATTTTTGGTTGTTTTTAAAATTGAGCAGTTTCTTACTTTCTTTGGCGATCAAATCGGCGCCGGTCTGCGCCCACGCCTGCAGACTGCCGCTGTCCAGCGTTAGTGGGCCGACGCCGTGGCGCTGGCGAAGCTGGTTCGCTTTAGCGAGGAAGGAGCTCTTAAAGTCGGGTGTGCATTGCTGGTCGCTTCCGGGAATGATTGACACTGCAACTAAAACGAACGCAGATAGGAGCAATTGTTTCATAGTTTTCGTTGTTTTTGTTTTGAGAAGGTTATGATTGTTTTGTTTTGTTTCTCTTTTCATCCAATCTTTCAGAACCTAATCTGCATATTTTAAAAAGGTGCTTAAACGTTTTATATGTTCATCAACGGGTCTGATGCTTATGCACCATACCTTTTGTTGGCTGATTAAAACGACCTACAGCTAACTGCTTAGCTGCCTAACCTGTTTGCTGATAAAACTAAGAGAGCAACAAATTGTTTCGTTTGATCAAAACAGGATTGTAAAAAAGAGATCGGTAGTATTTGACTCAAGGTCAATCCAATTGAGGCTACCTACTTTTATATTTAAATTTAAATTTGAATATAAAAGTTGTCAGTTGTGAAACACAGTTTAGGTGAAAGAGGGGGAAAGAAAACTATGTGTGGTGAAACACACTAAAATCCGCGCTGAAGGACATTTTTTAGCAGGATAAATCTTTTGAAATCAAAAATTTTTAGTTTAATTACAAAACACAAAAAAACCCAAAAAACTTTTACAACTGTTCTTTTTGTCAAACCTAACTTTTGTTATTGAAATTTCATTAGCTCCAAAATACAACAAAAAAATGTAGCAATTGAAACACTAGAAAAACCCTATCAAATCAATCCCCAAATCACGCCCGCTTGGCGCCCTGCGTCTTCCCTCCCATGGGCGCTATTGCCGGCTGTAACACATTCCGCCGGAACTCCCCGACCATATTGCCCGGCGCGTAGTAGGCGGCAAAGACGTAGAAGTAGCCGGTCTTTCGGTTCAGCGAGCAGCCCACAGCCAGGCTGGAGGTGTTTCGCCAGACGATCTGCGTGAAGGCGCCCACCTCCTTGAAGTAGCGCATGTCCGGCTCCAGGCCGTACCAGTTCATGCGCTGGTACATATTTTGGCCCTTGTTGTACCAGGAGGAGACGAGGCGCCGGGAGTCGGGCTCCTGAATTCGGCGGTTTCCGCTTCCGGCACCGATGTACTCTTTGTAACCGGTGGTTCCGTAGGGCCCCTTCGGGGGATTTAGGTTGTCTGGGGAGGGAGGGGGAAAATGTGATGGGTTAAAAAGAGGTTTTTTGGTTTTTTTGGGTTACCGGTTCCCGCCATCCATTCTGCCTGCTTCTGCGCCCACTTGCGAATGGCGCCCTGGTCCAAAGTTAGGGGGCGACTGCGGTGAAGGGCGCGGTAGCCGTTGTGGCTACTTTGGAAGCTCCGCTCGAAGTTGCTGCTGCAGAACTGCTGAGAAAGGCTGCAGCAGCAGGTGAGGAAGATGAAGAGGAAGATGCTTAGTAGTTTTTCCATTTTGATATTGATAAAAAGTTAATTTTGTTTGCTTTTAATTGCGAGCCATTTTCTGTTTTTATACTTGTGCTTGGAGCGGCCAACAAAACAAAAAATGATCATCATGTTTTGAAAAGCATCTCAAGGTGATCTTGCTCAGTGTGCTCTCTTTTAATAATATGTGTAATCTTTTACTGTTTTTTTTGTCAATCTTTCAATGCTTTACTTTTGCTCTACTTTTTGATTCAGGTATGCGTTTTGAAATTAGAAAAACTTTGCATTTTAATTGCAAAATTGTTCATTTGCAGGCAAAAAGTAAACTCTTTGGCAACAAAAAAAATCAATAAAAAATCTTTAATGTCCTAAATGTCCTTTACTTTAGCTAATTGTCATTGTCGTTGTTTATTTTATTGATTCGCCGAAAAAAGCCCAAAAGTTAAAACAAAAGTTAAACAATGGTAAAAATTGGAACAGTCAAACAGCACTAGTAGTAGATCTAAACTCAAAACTCATTGGCGCTCTTCCTCGAGCCGACCACCTTCTTCTTCAGACTCTTCTTTGAGCTCTCCTTTTCCTTCTTCTCCTTACCATCCTGATTAACCTCATTATTATCTGGTGGCAGGACGTTCTCCGCGAACTCATCCACCAGATTACCGCCCGGACTGTAGACGGCCACCACGAAGATCTCCCCACTTTCGTCGCTCCTGCCACAGCCCACGCCAATGTAGCTGCTGTTCTTCCAGACCATCTGCGTAAAGTTCTCTATCTCGCCGATGATCCAGGAGCTCGGCTCGGTGCCGTACAGGTGATTCTCTCGGTAGACCCGCTCGCCGCGGTCGTACTCCTCGGTGACGATGGCCTCGCCCGTTTGGGCTTCGGTCGGCGGGACGCGGCGGAAGACGAAGTTAAAGTCCGGGCCGGGCCATGAGTGTTCAGGAGTGTAGCCGGTGTTTTCTGAAAAGCGGGGAATTTTTAGTCATTTTTTTGGACTTAAAATGTTGTCATTTTTTTGTTGCCATTTTGTTACCATATTCGCGCCAGTAGTCGGCCAGCTGCTGCGCCCACTCCGCCAGCGGCTCGTAGTCTGTGAGCAGCTCCGGCACGTGGTGCAGCTGGCGGTAGTAGGCGTTTCGCTCGATGAAGCCCGTCTTGATGCTTTCATCGCAGGGCTGCTGACCGCTGACGATGCCATTGAAGGCAAAAGTGGCCACCAGCAGCAGAAAGAGGCAAGAAGAGTTGCGAAAAGAGTGCTCCATTTTTCGGTTTAGTCGCTTCTTTTCGTCACTTGTTTGGTCCGGGTTGTTTGTTTGGGTTGTAGTGAAATGGCTCAACTTGGGGACACTTTAAATACTGTTTTCAAAGCAAAGGAAAAAGCAGAAGGCATTTTTGTTTTCCTAATTGCCGGCCATCTAAATTAGGTGTGAGTTTTATTTTGTGTAAAAGAAAAAGGATCATTTGGCCACTGGGCGATTGACCTAGATTGCTGCAGCGTACAATTGACCATGTTAAGCTACTGAAGGTGAGACAGCTAGCTAGTTAGTTTGTTTGTTGGTGTGTGTGTGTGTGTGTTTGCTACGTGAAGCTAAGTGACAGGCTGTGTCACCACTTCAACCTTTTCAGTCACAATGGCCAACTCCTCCTCCTCCTCCTCCTCAGTCTTCGCCTCAGTCTCATCCTCTCCAAGATCATCAAATGAGGGTGGCAAAACGTTGCTTGCATACTGCCCCAGCAGGTCGCCCCTCGGCTGGAAGGTGATCACCATCTGGCGCCGCCAGTAATCGACGGCATCGTCGGCGCAGGCGACTCCAATCACCTGACTGCGCCTCCAAACGAGCTGCGTGAAGGCGTAGTACTCGGCGAAGCGGCCTTCCGGTGGCTCCTCGCCGTACCACCGGTAAACCGCTTTGACTGGTTGTAGACATTCCCTCGACGATTGCCTCGGCCAGGCTTTTTTTGCCTAAGGATCCTAAGGAGGAGTTTTCGGTCGGATAAAAGGTGACCGCTACAAAGTGGAGGCTACGGTTGAGGGGCGGCTGGTAGGGGACCAGGCGGGCGAGGTAGTCGGCCCAGGCCTGGGAGTACGCCTCCAGGGGTCCGCCTCCGCCCCCCGCTTCTTCCAGGGCCAATCGATTGGCTCGGTGGCGCCGTCGCTTGCTGGCCATTGGACCGAGGAGCGCCCTCTTCAGCCGCGGCCGCTGCACCGGTCCACTGAGGACGACGTTTGACGACTGTGGACGGGCTGGGGAAAGAAGAGGTTTAGCGTCAAAAAGAGTTGTAGTAGGGCAAAGAGGTAGAAAGGGGTTTTCATGATTTATTATTAGGGCGATCTTTTAATTTTTTTTTGATTGAAAGCGATTTTTAAGCTTTGTGCGTGTTTTACTTTTTGTTTTATATAGGCAGCTGAATTACCTTGTGTTTTTAGTATTAATGTTTTTAATTAATCGATTTAAATTTAAAAACACTTTGTTTCAACTGCCCCCCACTTTTCCCCTTGATCTAATTAATAAAAAATCTTTAGATGACAGTGTTTCCAATGAAAAGAATGAGCGACGACTATATGGTTGTTTTTCTGTTTTAATTTTAAGTTTAAAAGTGTAAATACTTTACAAAAGTACAGTATTAATAAAAATGCAATAACAATAGCTTGCGTGGTGGTGGTGGTGGTAGTAGTAATCTGTGTGCTTTGAGAACAAAGGGGTAGAGAGAGAGGGTAAAATAAATTAGATGAGCATCACAGCACCACCACCACCACAGCAAGATCCTGCTCTAAGAAGGATGAGCGGATGAAAATAAAAGAGATGAATAAAAGAAGAATAAAAGATGGGGAGAAAAAGGGGGTGAAAAGTGAGTGAGAGAGCCCATCATGAAAAGAAATGCAAAGGAGAGGAGAGAGTGAGAGGAAGTGGGCGAGTGAGCTTACTTAGAGTTGCGACTTAGAGTAGCGACTCTTGAACTTATCTTTGAGCTTGCCCATTAAATACAGCTGAAAGTCAGTCAGCTTCTTGGTCTCCTCCTTCCCTTCTTTGCCCGCCGGGCCCTCATCACCAACAGTGTTGGTTTTCCCATCGGGGTTCCCCCCCATCAGGACTGTCGTTTCGGGGAGATGCGCGGCCTTGGCGGGCTCAGCCATGTCATTTGTGAAGGGATCCGCCGGTTCCTTTCCTCCGCCTTCAAACGGGGCCTCCTTGGGAGGAGGAGAGTGGTGGCGAGGTTGGGCGGTGGGGACGCGAGCCACGGGCGGCGACTTCTGAATGGGAGCTGGCGGCGGGGCTGCCTTTGCTGGCTCGAGCTTTGCCGGTTCGAACTTGGCCGCCTCGAACTTGGCCGGCTCCTCTTTGCCTCGTTCTTCGGCTCCTCCGATTCCTCGCATTCCGGCGACCACGGTGGTTCCGCCTTCAGGGAGCGCCTGGGGAGGAGGACCTGGCTGGCGGGTCCTCGAGGCTGAGCGGGTTTGACGACTACGACTGCGGCCGTGACCGCCACTTGTGGTTCGCTTCTTGGTCTTCTTCTGCTTGCTGTCCTTCTTCTTCTTCTGCTGGCCTGGGCGACGGCCCTTCAGCTTCTGGTTGCCCACGGCGGCCGCCGAGGCTTTCTTGCCCGAGGCCATTCGACGACCGACGAAGTTCTTGCCTGGGACGGTCTTCTTTCCCGACTTCTTGCGTTTGCTCTTCTTCTTCTTCTTCTGCAGGCTGGTGCTCGGCTGGCCTTCAGCAGCAGCTGGAGCAGGGCTAACGGAAGGACTCACGGAAGGAGCAGGAGCAGGAACTCCTTTGGAGGAGGAGGTCGGAACCGCTCCCTTTCCGGTCTTCTGCGAGACTTTGCTGTGTTTACTCTTGCGACGACTGCTTCGACGGCGACGTCCGCCTCCCTGGCTGCTGGTGCCACCGCCGCCACCGGTCTTCACCGAGGTGGAGCGACTCTTCGGAGAGCGGCTTCCTCGGTCCGACTGGGCGGACTTGCTCTTCTTTGAGTGGTGGTCATCGCCGTGGTCGCGGTCGCCGTCCATTTTGGATTGTGGCTCTGGGAAATGAGAAAAGGACATTTTTAAGTCTTTTCAGCAACTTTAACAACTTTTTTCTTTTTCATCTGCCTACGTTTCTCCGAAGCCGTGTCTCCTGGGCACCAGCGGTTCCACTGTTTGAGGAAGTTCCGCTTGATGGGCGTCCAGTAGAACAAGAGAATTGCGCCGTTGAAGCCTAGGAAAAATACGGCGGCAAACCACAGTGGGCCGACCAGCCACCAGTTGACATCGTAGCCCCAGTGATGGTGGGGGACTGGTGGGAAAAGATGAAAAAATGTGTGAGAGATTTTATAGTTTTTTACTGAAGAAGAGGCTTTTTCACTTACAAGTGGAGTTGGACGTAGTGACATCGTCCGAGGACTCCAGGTACCAGGCGGAAGAGCTGTCGGCCTTCTTCAGGTCGACCTGAGATCCGCTGCCGCTGAAGATAGTGGCATCAAAGTAGTAGACGGTGTTGTCGCCGTCAAAGAGGTAGGCGGTGCCGGAGCTTACAAAGCCGGAGATGATGTTGGCCGGGGGAGAGCCGGAGCAACTGCTGGAGAGGGTGATCTTGTCCTCGCCGATCTTGCAGAGCTTGCCCAAAGCTTTTTTAGTGGCCTCGTTACAACTTAAAGCTGAGTTGATATTCTCACCATTAAAAGCGAATTTATGCGTTTCTCCATTTGATTGATCAACCACGTAGAAAGTTTTAGCTTCAGTAGTTGAAAAATGAAGTCTTCCATGAGCAAAGCAGTTATAAGAACTGTCACTATTAATATTCAGTTTTGTAAACTTGTTTTGGCCCAAGTTGAGCGCCCCAACTTTGTCTTGACTCATGGTAACCAGACTGCTGCTGCCATCCGAGTCCTGACACACAAACATCACCTCAGTGCCAGTAATGGAGTTGTACTTGGGCACCAGCTTCAGGGCACTGTCCACACTGAATCGTCCATCAGCAGGGTCATCCTTGACCGTCACCTGGTAGCCGCCGGCAAAGTCCGTCTTGCTGCTGGAGCCGCTGATGAAGAGGGTCATCTGCCCGGAGACGTGGCCGGCGGCGAAGACCTTCACCTCCTTGGAGGTCAGCTTGTCTAGTAGATCCTGAAGGAGGAGGAAAAGTTAGTCAAAGACCAACCAAAACCAAAGCCACGTCATCATACACTGGGAAGATTGCCGTCATCTTGATCGCTTCGGTTTACCACCACCCCGGCATTGCCCTGGAAAAGGAGATAGCTGACCAGAAGGCTGGAGAGTATGGCCAGGTAGTACAGAAAGGTCAGGTTGGCCTTCAGGGTGGAGGAGAATGATTCCGGAAAAAAACTGAAGAATCGCATTTTGAAAAAAATAATTTACAAGGAGAGACAGAACAGAGCAGAAAAGTTTCACAGGCAAACCAAACGACAGTAGTGAATCACCTTACTGCAAGGATGACGCTTTTTATAGCAGAGTGAGTTAAAGTGGAATTTTAGACGCCTCAACAATTGTTGTATTGTTAGCTGACGTTTTTAGTCTTTGTTAAAATTTTAGAACTTTAAATGGGGAAAATCATTTTTTAGGGATAGGCTACATGATTTTAGAGTATCCAACAAGTTTTTGTTAGAATTTTAAAGTAAAAGAGTACGTTTCAAAAGCGTATGCCACGTTTAAGGCAAAATAGTTTTGTAGTTTTGTTTATTGAGCTTTTAAAAGTGTTAAAAAATACAGCTTGTTTGAAAATGAAAGTAGTAGTAAGCTTAGTGGTGTGTAAAAACAGGTGAAAAAGACCTAAGCTTGAGAGATTATCAAAATTAATAAAAGAATCAGAGAAGGAGAAGAAGTGATTTCAGTCACTCTTGCTCCCCCCGGTTACTTTTGCTTGCTCGAGGACTTCTTCTTGGAGTCCGGCGATCGGCTGCTCTTTCGCTTTGAGCCCTTCGCCGAGGAGGGAGAAAACGGGGCCTTGCTCTTTGTCTTTGACTCTTTGCCTTTTCCTTTGCCGGCCTTTCCCTTGGAGTTGGTGGTCATCATCTTCGTCTTCTTCTTCGTATCCGTTTCCGGTGAAAGAAGGCAGCAGTACAGGGTGACCCCGATGGCGATGAGCAGGAGAAGGAGGCCGAGAATGGCGATGATGGCAATCAGGGCGGGGTTGCTGCCGGTGCCTTCTGTGGGGGCTGAAGTTTTTTGATAAAAAAAATTGGGTTAATTTTTGGTGAGTTTTTTGAGGTTTTGCGCTTACGTTTTGGAGGCTTTTGGCTGCTTCTGTCGCCGCCGGCCTGTCCTGAAGACTTCCAGGCGTCCTTTTTTTCGACTTTTTTCAAATCGACCGTTTTCTCGCCGGTGAAGACCGATGCGTCAAAGTAGTAAACGGCGTTGTCGCCGTCAAAGAGGTAGGCGGTGCTTGAGCCAACGTAGCCGGAGATAATGTTTGCCGGTGGGGAGCCGGAGCAGCTGGTTGAGAGGGTGATCTTGTCCTCGCCGATCTTGCAGAGGTTACCAAAATCTTTGGTTGATGCTTTATTGCACATTGATGCTGAGGTGATACTGTCACCGAAAAAGTCATATTTTTCCACACTTCCACTTGATTGATCAACCAGATAGTAAGTTTTAGCTTCAGTAGTCGAAAAGTGAAGTTTTCTATGAGCAAAGCAGAATTGAGAACTGTCACTATCAACATCCAACTTTGTAAACTTGTTTTGCCCCAAATTGAGTGCTCCAACTTTGTCTTTGGTCATAGTAATCAAACAGTTGCTGCCATCCGAGTCCTGACACACAAACATCACCTCAGCTCCGGTGATGGGCGTGTACTTGCTGGTGAGCATCAGGGCACTGTCCACACTGAACCGTCCATCAGCGGGGTCATCCTTCACTGTGACCTGGTAGCCGCCGTTGAAGTCAGTTCGGCCGCCGAGGCCGCTGATGAAGAGGGTCATCTGGCCGGCGACGTGGCCGGCGGCAAAGACCACCACACTGCCGGTGGACAGCTTGTGGAAGAGGTCCTGAGGGAGAGAAAGAGAAAAAGGACATTTTTTAGAAAAAATCTTTAGAGAAGAAATAAACCTCGCCCTACTTTTACGACTTCATCCTGGTCAGCTCCGCTTAGAGCGCTGACGCCTTCAAACCAAACGGAATAGTTCATCAACATTATCAACACCACCAGAACTGAAACGAGCAAAAAGAGAGATTGCATTTTGAAAGAGCAGATCACAGATTTGCAAATCAACAATTTCAAACTTTAGCTAGTGAACTGAAGTGACCAGCCAACACTGATGACCACCTCTTTTATGCGTCAGCTGCCGTACAACAACAATACTGATGACTCAACTTTTTTTTCAGCTAAATTTTGCTGACTAATCATCAAAGTTCCAAATTTTGTTTAGTCCATTTGTTTTAATAGAGAACTTTACAGAAAAAAGGTACAACCAAAATTTGTATCATCATTTTCTAGCCTCCAAAACGGTTCGATTTCGCCCAGCTCCTCCTCCACCACCTCCACCACCTTTAATTTTACCACCTTCCTCCAATTCCCCGCCCACAGGCGGCCGTACATTGAGCGCAAAGTCGCCCGGCCAACTTCCGGCCGGGCTGATGGCCGCCACCAGGTACCGACTGTCATTCGGTTCCCAACGGTCATCAGCACAACCAAAAGCCACGGTGCTACTGCCCGCCCAGACCATGTTCGTGAAGGCGACGTACCGGTCGTACAGCTCCGTGGGCGGCTCCTCGCCGTACCAGTGGTAGAGGGAGAATCCGCCCTCTCTGTACAGCCACTCGACGATGGCGTACGGTTGTCCCTCGCCCTTGGAGGGGTCAAATTCTCTCCAAATGTAGCTGTACGGCGACCTAGGAGGAGGTTCATCTCGAAGGCCGGCCTTGTACTCGGCAAACTCCTGCGCCCACTCCCTCATTGGACTTTCGTAGTCTTCATCTAGTTGGAAGTTTGCCGCTCGGTGGACTGATCGTCGGCGGTTCAGCTCCATTGTAGTTGTTCGAATGAATGAATCACTACAACGGTTGTGCCCGAGAAGCTTGTTAGGTTTTTTTGTGGAGTTGTTTAGGTTTCGGCTAGAAGCCTGAAGGTGATCAAAAAGTAGAATAATGGTGAAAAAGAGGAAAAAGTGAGGTTTCATGGTTTTTCCTTTCGATGTTGCAAAAAGTGTCATGTAGTGGTTGAAAGTTTTTTTTGTTTGTGTTTTTGGTTTACTGAAAACTGAGGTCTTTTTATTGCTATGACTTCAAGGTATCTTCTTCTTTTGTGTTAAATTTTTTAATTGGCAGTTTTTGTTGCTTTGGATCATTGGCATTTTGTTTTTGCTACTGTTGAAGTAGTAGTAGTGGTAGTGGTGGTTGTAATTAAAATCAATGTTATTAAAAAAAATTTTTAATATTTCAACTTTTTTTATTTTTAAAACTTTATTCAAAATGATCAATTTTTTTCGACTTTCAATCACAAGGCGTCGGATGGCGGCGACCAAGTCCTTCACTTGGTACATTAAAATCAGCATCACTTTCACCTAAAACCCTTCCCGCCCATGGGCGTTTCACATTCTTCGCATACTTTCCCAGCAAGTTGCCCTGTGGCTCAAAGGTGACCACAAGCATCCTTTCGTTTGGCGCCTTGTCCGCACAGCCAAAGGCCACATCGCCGTGGCACCACCAAACGAGCTGGGTGAAACGGGCAAACTTCCGCCTCAACTCCCGGCTCGGCAGCTCCTTGCCGTACCACTGACTGTACTCACTGACAATCGTCTCATTGTACAGCTCATTGTAGATGACGCTGGTGGCCGTCTCGTAGGAGGGGTCGTAGGAGAGCAGTACCTCTCCATAAGGCGTGTCTGGTTCAGGGCGATCCGCCCGCTGGCCGGCGTAGTACTCCGACAGGTTTTGGGTGTACTCGCCCATCGTTGTTTCAATGTTGATGCCGACAGAGGGCGCCTGGTGGAGGTGTCGTTTGGTATTCACCGCTACCAGCATCTTGACCTTGTAGGGCGTGTCGCAGCTGGGTCCATTTTGGACAGACGATCCTTGAAAGCTGGTGTGGAAGAAAGAGGCAAAAAGTAGTAAAGTGAAATGCTGAAAGAGTTTGCTGAAAGTCATTTTCAGTACTTGCTGTTTAGCTTTTTTCTCTCTGTAAAATTGATTTTTATTGCCATTTAGTTTGCAGCAGCAAAGGGAGGGGGGGGGCTGATGTTGTACATTAGTTCAGCATCAGTTAAAGTCTTTTTTATTAGTAATTCTTTTTAAACGTTACAATTTACAATTTACTGCTAACTGCAATTAAGTTGCTACTGTTTGATTTTGCTTGCATTTGAAGAGTGTCTGACATTGACTTGAAAGCTGAAACTTTTTTTGCTTAGTTCTGGCCGGCTGATTTTTTTGACTGTACGGTCATGGCTGTTGTACATTGGCTGAAAACCCCCCCTTTACATTACCGGGCGGGGTGAAGATGGCCACCAAGTGACGTGTAGTGTACCGATTGCCCTGAGGGCCGTCCCAGGCGTCGGCACAGCTTAAAATCACTTTTCGACTTGAAGCCCAAATCATTTGCGTGAAGGTGCCGTACTTTTCTAGGGCCGAGTTTGGGGGCTCCTGACCGTAGAACGGGTACTCGTCCCCAGTGTGGTACAACTCATCAATTTTGGCCTCTGCTGTGAAGTTGTCAAACGGGTAATGGGAGTCAATTTCGCCAAAGGATTTCCCCTTTGGCGAGGGCGGCGGGTAGGGTCGCATTCCGGCGTAGAAGTTTGCCTTTTCCTGGGAGTACTTGACTAGATCAAGGTTAGATTTGTTGTCCTGGAATTCTAAAGGTGGTGATCGATGAGCGGCTCGTTTTTGATTTATTGAGTTGATTAGTTTTTGCTGATAAGTTTGGTCGCAGGCGTTGTACAGGTTTTGCTGTACAGAGCTGCTGTTTGCAGAAAATGAGAAGAATAAAAGGATGAAAATGTATAAAATGTTCATTTTCAAAGTTTTTTAATTTTGTTAACTGATTTTGTTGTAAAACTTTTTTGTGCGTTGGTGGATACCTTTTTATTGAATTAAATAAAATGAAATTTTGTTTTTACTTTTCACTACCATTACCTTTTATTGATGATGTTTTGTTCAAGTTAAATTTTTAGGTTCGACTAGGGTTTCACTTTTATTGCCAATTTCAAATGTCAATAAAAGCTACCAGAAGTTGCAATAAAAAGTCGCATGTTTTTTATGTTTCAATTAAAGCATCTTTTTTATTTATTGTTTTAGTACAGCCAAAATCTAATAAAATGTCATAACAGTTTTCTTTAGTCAGTTTTTCCTAGTCAATTTTATCAGTAACATTCTTCGAATGCTAAACCTTTGGCCGTCGTACATTGCTCGCAAACTGGCCAGCCACATTTCCGGGTGGCAGAAATGCGGCCACCAGAAATCGCTGATTAAACGGCCCATCGGCGCAGCCCAAAGTAACTTGCTGAGTACTCGCCCAGATCATTTGCGTAAAATCCTCGTACCTAAGCCTTGCTTCTTCGGTCGGTTCTTTCTCGAAGTACTGGTACCCCTCAGCACCACGACTGTAAATTTCATTAATTAGGCTCGCTGGCGTGCTCAATGTGTAGGTCAAGGTGAGGTCCAATTGGGTGAAGTTGATTGAAGGTACCGGTACCGCCGGCATGGGAATTCCAGGGAAGGTTGCCCACATCACCTGGAACTGTGCCTTTTGTTGGGTGTAGGTGACCAGGTCGTCATTGGACTCGTCCAGAACCAGCGGTGGTGTGCTCTGGTGGAGTGCCCGTTTCTCGTTGATGGCCGATACTAGCTGTTGTTTGTAGTTGTGGTCGCAGACCTTGATGTAGTTAAGGCCACTTTGCTGCAGACTGCTGTCTACAAAGAAAGAGGCTAAGATAAAAAGAATAGAGAAAAGCATTGTCAGTTTTTTTAAATGAGGTACAATTTAGTAAAATTGTCGTTTTTTATATCTAACTGTTTAGATATTCGTCATTTGATTTTCAAGGTCATTCTTTTTCAGTAGCCTCATTTGCAACATTGTGATGCAGTTTTTTGTTTTGCTTTTTCAGGTTAAGTTGAGCTGCAATTTTGAACAAAATTTTACTAATTAAGCTTTTAACTGTTTTTTAAATTAAAACATTTTTTTGTTTTGATTAATTTGACATTGAAAATTACAAAAAATCTAAAAATCTAAAAATAAAATTTTTTTTTATTTTTGCTAATCAGTTTCAGCATCAGCATCAGCAGCAGCAGGGGCAACAGTAGCATTAACAGCCTGCTGCTCACCAAACGGGCGGCGATGACTATTATTATACGGGGGTCGTACATTGTAGGCAAACTGGCCGATGAAATTGCCCGGCGGCACAAATGTGGCCACCAAGAATCGGTTCCCACCGGAATCGGCGCAACCAAAACTGATCCTCTGGCTGGCCACCCAGATCATCTGCGTGAAGACGCCGTACTTTGCAATGGCTTCCATCGGCGGCTCTCGACCGTAATACGGATAATCGTTTCCGGCTTGGTAAATATCGTTAATTAGACTTTCTGGGCTGATCCAGGCGTAGGTGAAGGTGGCGTCGAACTCGCCGAAGCCCATTGCCGGTCGAGGTGGGGGATAGGGCCTCAGTCCGGCGTTGAAGGCCGCCTGCTCAGTGGCGTATCGAATCAGCTCGTAGTTGGTCTCGTCGAGGACTAGCGGCGGAGTTCTGTGGATGGCCCGGTTTCTGTTGATAGCCGCTGCTAGTCGTACTTGGTAGTCGTGGGTGCAGACTTTGTTGTAGCCAAAGTCATTGTACTGCAGACTGCTGTCCACGGAGAGGCAAACTAAAAGAAAGAGAATTGGGAAGATCATTGTCAGTTTTTTAAATGAAGTACATTTCTGGGGAAATTGTGTTTCTTATATTCAATTTTTTAGTTATTGCTCATTTGGTTTTCAAGGCCCTCCTTTTCAGTAGCCGCCTTTGCAGCATTGTGATACACCTTTTTGCCGTTTCGCCTTGTCAGGTTAAGTTGAGTTGCAATTTTAATTAAGTTTTTACCAATTAAATTTTTTAATTGTTCTTTAAGTTTAAAATATTTTTGTCTTTTTATTAATTAATTTGACATTGTTCAAATTTAACTTTAATCTAAAAATGGGGCAGTGACATTGGGCACTAACATTTTTTGCAACTTAATATTGATCACTTGGTGGCAGTACATTACTTGCAAACTCTCCTCTGACATTGCCGGGCGGAATAAAGACGGCCACCAAGTGTCGGGTATATGTGCCGGAATCGGCACAGCCAAAGGTTACCCGTCGACTTTTTGCCCAGACCATTTGCGTGAAAATACTGTACCTATTAATGGCCTCATCACTAGGTGGCTCTCTTCCGTAGTACGGATAATTGTCACCTTTGTGGTAGAGGTTATTTATCAACGCTCTTGGATCTGTCCAGTCGTAGGTGTAGACGGTGTCAAACTCGCCAAAACTTATTGACGGCTGAAAGGGCGGAAAATGCTGCTTTCCCGCATTAAAATCGGCCTTTTCTTGAGCGTATAGAACTATTTTGGCATTAGACCCATCTAAAGCTAGCGGTGGGCTCTTGTGGATTGCTCGATTTTTGTTTATCTTTTTCACTAATTGGTACTGGTAGGAAATGTCGCAGGTAGAGTTGTTTTCAAGCTTGTAGTCATCAAAATCCTGAAGACTGTTGCAGTTTACAAAGAAAGAGGTTAAAAGAAAAAGAAGTTGAATAGAGAAGATCATTTTAAGATACTTTCTGTTTTATGAATAAAAACGTTAGTTTTAGTAAAGTTATCTTTTTTATACAAAAAAAGTTTGGTTTCCTGACATTTTATTATGAATCATTTCATCGCAAGCTTTTTTAACTGTAAAAATAACAACTTTCTATAGAAACTCTCTATTATTTTGAATACTTTTTTTGACAAAATTATAACATTTTTCCTAACTGTTGTTCAATACAATCGAAAGCAAAACAATACCAAAACCACTTGTTGTACATTACATTACATTTCACTGCTCAGTTTCAGAAGCTTCATCATGATGACGCGGGCGCAGTACATTGTCGGCAAACTGCCCTCTGACATTGCCCGGCGGCACAAAGGCGGCCACCAGGTAGCGGATGCCTCCTGAATCGGAGCACCCAAAGGTAACCTGCTGACTGGCCCGCCAGATCATCTGCGTGAAGATGCCGTACTTCTGAAACTCAGTAGAGTTGGGCGGATCTCTGCCGTAGTACGGGTAGTGGTCGCCGGTGTGGTACATCTCATCGGCTTCAATGGCGGCACTTCTACTGCGATTTAGGTCGGCGTAAAACTCGCTAAAATCGATGGACGGCCGAGGTGGCCGGTAGTCCTTTCCGGCTAGGAAATCTGCCATCTTTTGAACGTACTGGGCCAGGTAAAAATTGTTCGGGTCTAGGAGTAGATTCGAAGCCTGGTGGTACGACCGTTTCTGGTTCATTTCCTCTACCAAACTTTCTTGGTAGGA
>JAALOO010001515.1_pt1 | contig 15378 bp, 17 predicted proteins | sample 7257641 | NCBI WGS metagenome assembly JAALOO01 (sample SAMN14085613, study PRJNA598686) | mite metagenome | biome: ENVO:01001000; feature: ENVO:01001002; material: ENVO:01001226; isolation source: single female mite from University of Michigan culture on fish food culture... ...
ACCACCACCACCACCACCACCACCACCACCACCACCACCACCACCACCACCACCTAATTGTAGAACTCCCTATCATGGACCACCGAGTAGAGTCGATAGCGAATCAGACTCTTCATCGTCTCGTCGATTCGCCTCACCATCTGCTCGTACTCGGCCACTCGCCCGCCGGCCATTCGCTTTTTTTGCTTGTTGCCCTGCTGCCGCCGCTGCCGCTGCTGCTGGTCAGTACTCAGTGGACTACTGACACTGCCGATTTCAGCCTTAATCTCGCCGACCATGTGCTTCAGCTCGTCCACCGCGCCCCAGACGACGTACCGGTAGGTGTCGGGCACCTTCTGGTACACCTCCAGGTACCGCACCAGGCGGTCCTGGACCAGCTCCAGCAGACTCTCGGCGCTCAGTTGCTTCGACTTGAAGTTCTGCTCAACCCGTCGCAGTATGTCGAGCTCCTCCTCGAGGCGATTCTCTCGGCGCGTCAACGCCTCCTGAAGCAGGTGCAACTCCACCGGTTTGATCGTCCGCTGGTTGACCTTCGCCAGGCGGTCAGTGTAGAAGTTGATCCACGCCGTCTGGCTGACTAGCTCAATGTCGAGGTGGCGACCCTGGTGGTGAGTGTTGGCCTTCAGCTCGGCGGTCGATCGGCTGAGGAGGCCTTTCAGGCGGCCCAGTCGAGCTCGAAGGTCATTTAGAATGACGGCGTTTTTGTCTGCTTTGCTGTTAGTTGTTGCTGTTGTGGCTGAGGATTGGGCGCAGTTTACTGTCGATTTTTTTTATTAGTGATAGAAATTGGTCGGGTTTTTAATGTTATTTGTAAAGTGTCAATTAGCATCAAATTACCTGAAAATTCTGTGATCACACTGCAGACTACTAAGATTTGAAGCACAAGTATTTGCATTTTTAGTGTAAAAGTGTGGCGATTGTTGTAAAAAGTATTTTAAAACTAACACAACACAAAAATTGTCAAGCAGTGTATCGCAATATAACAAAAGAGTTTAAAGTTATCCAAACGACAATTTATATCATTTTCGGTCAGCAGCCGATTTGATATTGGCAAACTTTTAACACACACACACACACAACTGGCTACTAAACAATCAGTTTTACAGCAGTTTATCTTTTCAGCGTTTCCTTCCTCCGGTGATTTTTTTGTCACCAGCTCAAATGTAACCCGGAAACATGACAAACAAACTTTTTAAACAGATAACTCTGTTTTGTCAGTCATGTTATCAATCAGTTCACGCGTACTTTTGCTCACATTTTTGTGCTTCAACATAACTGCCAAAACATTAACAGTAGAGTTAATTTTAAAACCCCGTTAGTACCCCGCATCTGACAAACTCTAAAGGTCATCACAGCAAGTAGTTGACAAAATTTTTTTATTCAAATTTAATGAGCGATAAATGAGTAAAAAAAGTGTTAATAAATAAAAAGCACAAAAGCTCACAAATGAAAAAAGGTGAAATGTTGATAACTTCTTGTGCTGTTGAGCATTAAAATCTCACCTCAATCTTTCCCGTATTGTGCACCAGGCAGATGATGTACAGCGCAAACAAGTACAGCCCGTTAAAGGCGAGAAAAACAATGGGAAAGACTCGCCGAGCCAGGTAGTCGATGCGACTCTTATCGTCGACGATGATCTTCGTCGTCGTCGGCTGAATGCTCACCCGACGACGGTCGTGGAAGCTATTAGTGTTCGGAAGTTTGCCACTTCCCAGCTCACCAAAGCTGGCCGGCCGCGGCAACGCCCCCGGACAGAAGATATTCGCGGCCACCTCCTTGGTGCAGCGCATGTCGTAGTAGCCCACGGTGGCGTACTCTATTAGCGAGCTGAAGACGAGCAGAAACGAGGTGAAGAGATAGACGTCCAGCGCCGTCAGGTGGGAGATCTTCGGCAGCTCGGCGTTGGTGTTGGTGATCAGCGTCGTCATGGTGAGAACGGTGGTGACGCCCAGCGCCACGCGGGCGTGCGAGTCCCGGTCCAGCCAGAAGGGCACGAAGGAGATGATGGTCACGAGGAAGGCGGGCAGATAGACCCGGGTCAGGTAGAAGTTGATGTTCCTCGCCATCATCAGATCCAGTCGGAGGACGCTGAAGGGCTGACTGAAGGGGCCACCAGCTAGGTCCACCGTCAGCTGGTGGGTGTTGTAGCCCAGCAGCTTAAAGGTGGGCAGGTAGAGGTAGCTGTCCTCGGTGAACTGGACCACCTCCTTGATGGCTGAGTACTGCTGATGATTGGCATTGCCATTGGGACTGCTATCAGGCGGTACGTCGGGAAGCGCCCAGGAGTAGGTGACATGGGTGGAGGGGCCGCTGTCTGAAGGGGGGGGAATGTTTAGAACTAGGTTTACTTTTATTGATCTTTTATTACTCACAGCTGCCAATTTGCAGTGAGCAGCGCTGCTGGTCGATGGGAAAGTGCGTCAGGTCCATGCTGCACTTGGCGGTGAGCGAGGCCTTCGTTGCGTAGAAGATGTGCCCATTGCCCAGTATCATCAGCACCTTCGTCTCGCGGCTGGCCACCGTCCGGTGGATGTCCAGCTTCTTTGCATTCTCAAAGTACGTGTCCGGCAGCCAGAGCTTCTGCGCAAAGTCGTCGTCCAGTATGAAGCCGGTGATGCTGCTGCTGCTGCTGCTGCTGCTATTGTTGCTATTATTTTCGGTGTTGTTGTTTTCAGGGTTGTTGTTGTCGGTGGTGGTGGTGGTAGTGCCACCGCTGTCACCGCCAAACTGCAGACGGTAGTCGTTCCAGGTTTGGCGGATGTAGAAGTCGACGACAAACTCCTGTAAGATTTAATTTTTAAATAAGTAAAAAACAAAACAAGACAATGAAACCTAAAAGTACGCACCATTTTATTCTCTGAAATGGAGCTGATGTCGGTGATGAGCAGTGAGACGTTCACCTGCAGCGGCTCATCCTCCTGAATGGGCGCCAGGTTTTTGTTGTAGTCAGCAGGCAGCAGCTGGTCAAAGACTTTTCGCGTCTTCTCCGCCAGTGATTCTCTCACTGCCTCTTTCACTGCCTGGCCGGTAGAAATCCTGGCAAATCAAAAAAATTAAAAATGTTGTCATTTAAATAGTAATTTAAAAGCAGAAACTCAAACTGTTTATCATTAGTCTAAAAAGAGGGTGGATAATTACAGGTTGGCAAGCAGTAAACAAATTAGCAGACAAGCAGTTTCAATGTTCATTTTTAAAGTTGAGAAACCAAATATTAAAAATTTTATTTGCACAAACACAAATTGAGAGTTGTTGGTTAGCTTTTTGAGAAGGAAACAGGAACAAAACAGTTCAGACAAATGTTTAAGTAATTTAGCAATTTTTTCTTCCTTTTCAAGTTGGCAATTACAGTGAACTTTTTCTAAACGAAAGCGCAAGTTGCTGAACTGGCAGGAGTCGTCTGAAGGGGTAATTTATGCACCCTCTTTTTAAACAGCAGAGAAAAGGAAAAAGAAAAGAGAGATTGCAAAACCTGAAAGCGATTAGAGTGGACTGAAGGAGCGAAGCAATTTAATCAACAGAGTTTAATCAGCCATTCTAATGTGCACTTTTGAGCACGTGGCTGTAAAAAAAAAAGAACCAGGCGTCAGTCCTTGAATTACTGCCATTAAGGTAGATGATGAAAAAAGAGAAAAAAGTCGCTAATGTCGTTGATTGATTCATTAGACAGCATTTCACTGTACGCTTTTCACTTGATGTTTTCAATGTTCATTACGTCGCATTGCAAACAAGTTTGTAAATGTTTTGACCGCTTCTGTCTGCATGCTGGCGGTTTTTGGCATTGCTGGCGCGCGTTTTACATATCCAATGCAAAATGCTGGCAAAAGTTACACTGAAAAAATGCTAAAATTATTCTGTTGCGCTCTAAAATTGTAACCGCTAACTTTTGCATAATAAAGAGTTGCAATAATTAGTTTTAATCTTTTTGTTTTAATTTTGAATGTTCAGTTTTATTGTTTTAACTAAATTAATTTTGATTTTGTACTATTCTTAAATAGAACAATTCAAAGCAATTAAAATTCTTCTTAAAATGCTGATAAAAATTGATGTGCAAAAAATAAAATTTTGTTAAATGATAAATAAATACAGTTCAAAAAATAATTAAAATTTACACAATCTTCTTTTTCCTATTCTCCCTTAAAGATCAGTATACATTTTTTAAAAAGACAAAATTTTTAATTGTAAAGTAGTGAGTTTTATAGTAGTGTTTTAAATGCACTTCCTAGTTACTGAAATTTACCTATCTGTTTATTTTACTTGCAGCAGACTTACTTTGTTTTGACAATGATATCAGTGCTGGCTAGCCTTTTCCTTTCAAAGTCCAAAGTCAACATGACACTCTTAAAATATAACTTAATTTCAAAATGTTTTTTAAGTTACTCGCTGCAGTTGTGACATTCTGTTTAAAGTGATAAAGTTTTAGTTTTACGACCCTATTAATAAATCAACCTTGTTTTTATCATCATAATAACTATAACTTTGTAGTAGCAATAAAGACAAAAATGATGATTTTGTTGTAGTCTGATAACGCTAACTTGTCAAACGTTTTTGTCAGTTGTAATAAACTTTGCACTAATTAACTTACTTGTGTGCAAAATGATTCTAGTTTTTATCATCGTTTGTAATTCAGTGATCATATTAAATGTAGTAACTGACGGCAGTGGTTAAATTTTATCTGATAAGTGATGGTGAACATTTTAAAATATGGTAAAAATGTACACCAACTAATAAAACTAATGCTGGCACAATGTCAAAATAAAGCTTTATTCAGCTTCTTTATCTGTTCTCATATAAAACGATAACCGCGTAACGTGAAGTCGAGCAATAAAAAATGGGAAAACTTTCACAATTTATGCCATTACCGGTGCTACAACTAAAAAATCATACCATTTTTTACTAAATTCAAACTAAATCACCTCCAATCATTTACAACTTTTAACTTTTTAATCATTTTCTGCTAATTTACAACTCCCTTGTTAACCAGCCGGCAATAATGCGCTCTACCTAACACTTAAACATTTTAACTTAATCAGTAATTAGATAGCAAGGAAAAAGTGGTGTAGAAAGAGAGAGAACAAAAATCGTCAATTTGAATAAGAAGCCTCCCTTTAAAGAGTCCAGTCAGCACGTACCGGCAAGCCAAAGTCCTCCAGCCACCACTTCAACGGCCGTTGTGTCGTACATCGCAAATCAACCGCTGTACAATAACCTTTCTGTACCTTCTGTATCTTAAGACCGTTTTGTGCCTACAAAAACAGACGACGACAACAACGACGACGGCAAGTACAATGGCGGCAGTTGTACGCCTGGAGGCAATCTGTGACACGCCGTTTTGGGTATGTGAACAGCCCTTTGCTTTTGTTGCTTGATGAACAACTTTATCCTGAACAGTTTCAGTAACTTTTTTCACTCCTTTACTCTAGGACAATGATGCCACCTGGAACACGACCACACCGGCCTTCACGCCCTGCTTCACCGACACCGCCCTCACCTGGGTGCCGGCCCTCTTCCTCTACCTGAACGTGCCCTATCTGCTGTACGAGCACTCGAAGAGCAAGCGGAAGCCGCTGAGCACCTCTCGCTTCAACTACATCAAATCTCTCATCATCGCCCTGAACGGCGCCATCTCCGCCTTCCAGATCGCCTACCTCAGCTACCTCTGGAGCCAAAATGACTTTCCCATCTCCAAGGCGGAGATTCTCTCCTCCTGCATCTACCTGCTCACCAACGTTGTCCTTCTGGTGCTGGTGCACCTTCAACGCCGTTTCGGCTTCATCAACGGCGGCGCCATTTGGTTCTACTTTCTCCTGAAGATCATCGCCACCGGCCTCTGCATTCCCACCTACTTCCACTACTCCGACCATAAGAACTTCGTTCAGCTAATTATCATCTTCATCACGCTGGGCATTGAGATTATCCTCCTGCTCATCTGCTCCTTTGCCGACGAGCCGCCGCCCTCCACTGACCAGCACTGGCGGTCCTGGTCGCTGTCGAGGCCGCTGGCCAGCCAGGCAAAGCTCTGTCCAAAGGAGGTCGCCTCGTTCACCTCGAAGCTCACCTTTTGGTGGTACAACAAGATCATCTTCACCGGCTTTCGGAAGGACCTCACCCGCGATGACCTGTGGGCGATTCGGTCGCACGACAAGGCGGCGAACATCTTTGAGCACTTTAACCGTTTCTGGCGACACAAGCAGTTTAAGAAAGAGAGTGATGATAAGAAGCCGGATCACCTGATCCGCAATGAAGCCTTTCGAAATGCCTCCTTTAAAGATGAGATATCGGACTACTTTACTACCTCATCTCCTTCAAATGGACACAGCAATAAAGGCAACAAAAAGAATTCACAAGACAAAAACGATGACTCTAAACACAAAGGACCGAAGCCGTTTACAACAAATCCCAAAACCAACGTAGTGTTTGTCATTTTTCAGCAGTTTGGCAAGTACTTCTTTCTGCCATGTGCAGCCCGCTTTGTCACCGACATTGTCAATCTGGCGAATCCCATTGTAATGAAGTAAGTGGAACTTACACATTATTGCTGGAGTTATTTTATCAAATCTTATCTTTTCTTTTCCATCAGATACCTCATCACCTTCACCACTGACCCCTCTGCGCCCGCCTGGCACGGCTTCTTCTACAGTGCCATCTTTGTGCTGACCAACATCAGCAGCAGCCTGACATCGGCCTATCAACAGCACCGTATGGCCGTGCTGGGCATGCGCATTCGCACCGCCCTGATGAGCGCCATCTACCGAAAGTCCCTCGTGTTGGCCGCCCACTCCAAGAGCAGCTACACCACCGGGGAGATCGTCAACCTGTGCGCCGTGGACAGCCAACGCTTCATCGACCTCCTCCCGTGGATCTGCTTTCTGTGGACGGCCCCGGTGCAGATCGTCATCGCCATCTACCTCCTCTGGACGGAGCTGGGCTACTCGGTGATGGGCGGCCTGCTTCTCATGATCCTCTTCATTCCCATTCAGGGCTGGGCGATGAACTTTGTGAAGCGCATTCAGGCGAAGCAGATGGAGCTGAAGGACCGTCGGCTGAAGGCGATCACCGAGATGCTCAACGGAATGAAGGTTTTAAAGGTAACCTTCTTTGATGATAATACAACTAAAATGTGTTTTTTTCTGTTATCAACGTTTAATCTTTTTCTACTTTTGTCAACTTTAACTTAGCTGTACGCCTGGGAGGAGGCCATCGTGCGGAACATCGAGGAGATTCGCTCTCAAGAGCTGCACTACATTCGCATGTCCGGCTACGTGACCACCATTTTCAATCTGATCGCCTACACCAGCCCCTTCATGGTCACCTGTCTCACCTTCACCCTTTACATCTTCTTCGGCGGCGAGGGCAACTACCTGACCGCAGAGAAGGCCTTCGTCTCGGTGGCACTCTTCAATATGCTTCGCGTGCCACTGGCGCAGATTCCCAACATGGCCACCAGTCTGATGTTGGTAAGTGAAAAGCGAAGAAGTGATAAAGAAGAGATAAAGTACTTGATAATCAAATCAAAACCTTTTTCCCGCAGGTCATGGTCGCCCTGAAACGACTCAACAACTTTCTCGGCACAGACGAGACGACGGACTACCTGGAGAAGGCAACGACCACCACCGCCGGACAGCACTTTCTAACAACTAAAGAAAGTAATCGAGAAGCTAAAAACCGAAACCTAAAGGCAGCAGAAAGCAAACAGGATGAAGACGATGTACAAGAAAACGCCGTCGAGCTGAAGAACGCCACCTTCACCTGGGGCCGGGCCACTGACCCGACCTCCACGCGGACACTGACCAACATCAGTCTGGCCATTCCCAAGGGATCTCTGGTGGCCGTCGTTGGCTCCGTCGGCTCGGGAAAGTCCTCGCTGCTGTACGCCCTGCTAGGAGAAATGGAAAAGGTGGGCGACTCGGCGGGCGTGGTGGCCATTGCGCCCGACCAGCAGAAGTTGGCCTACGTCGCCCAGCAGGCGTGGATCCAGAATGCCACCGTGCGGGATAACATCCTCTTCGGGAAGAAGTACTCCCCGGACAAGTACAACAAGGTCATTGAGGCGTGTGCCCTGAAACCTGATCTGGCCATGCTCTCCGCTGGGGACGCCACCGAGATCGGCGAGAAGGGCATCAACCTGAGTGGAGGTAATGCAGCATTAGAAAAGGAGTATTTTTTTAAGTTTTTTCATTTCAAACCTTTTTTCTTTTTGCAGGCCAAAAACAACGCATCAGCATCGCCCGAGCCTGCTACTCTCAGGCGGCACTGTACCTCTTTGATGACCCGCTCTCTGCCGTCGATTCGCACGTCGGCCGGCACATCTTCGAGCAGGTGCTCGACTCCCGAACCGGCCTCCTTCGAAACCGGACGCGAATTCTGGTCACCAACGCCCTGTACATGCTGCCCCACGTTGACCAGATTGTCCTGCTGAAGAACGGCCACGTCGAGGCGGTGGGCACCTACGAGGCGCTGATGGCGGACACGCCCGTCTTCAGCGACCTGATCGCCAACTACCACTCCAACTCGGCGAATCTTGACCCTCAGAAGTTAAGCAACAGTGAAGGTGGTGATCATCACGAAGAGGGCATTGGTGGTGGTGATACTGATCAACACCAAATGATGATGGTCGAGGAAGATGAGCACTTCCTCGAAGCGGGCGTCGTCCCTGATGAAACTCGCGCCATGCTCGGTCGCACTTTCAGCATCACCAGCGGCCTGACGCTGTTCAGCACTCGAGAGCGCCACAATTCCGTCGGCTCCAGCCCGTCGATGTTACTAGCCCAACAACAGCAGGGACAAACTAAACACACGAAAACGCTGACCAGCGCCTACGAGGAGCTGAAGGCCAAGTCGAAGTTGGTGGAGGCGGAGAAGATGGAGTCGGGCACGGTGACCTTTGCCGTGTACCGGAAGTTCTTCGCCAGCCTCGGCTTCACCTGGTCCGCTGCCATCGTCTTTCTCTACTTCATGATGGTCGTCAGCAGCTACGGAGCGAACTTCTGGCTCAGCCACTGGACCGACACGATGGCGGATCAGGTGCCCGGGTCGACGGAGTACGAGAAGGATACGCGACTCAACCTGCTGTTCTACTTTCTCATCGGCGCGACGCAGTTCCTCTTTGTCATCTGCGGCTGGCTGTCGATTATCAGAGGGACCATAAGGGCGTCCACCAATCTGCACGCGGCCCTCATCAGCAGCATCGTCCACGCGCCGATGTGGTTCTTCGACACGACGCCCCTGGGGCGCATAGTGAACCGCTTCAGCAAAGACATCGACGTCCTGGACACGGCCATGGCCATGTTGATACGGTGGGTGCCTTTTTAAGCTGAATACTCGATGCCAACTGATGAATCTTTTTTTATTCTCTTTTTATCCTCAAAGAATCCTCATGAACCACAGCTTCAACGTGCTCGCCACCATGTTCACCGTCAGCGTGCAGACGCCCCTCTTCCTCGCCGTGGTCATCCCCTTCCTCATCATCTACGGGCTGATTCAGCGCTTCTACGTGGCCACCACGCGCCAAGCGCTGAAACGCCTCGAGTCCGTCTCCCGGTCGCCGATCTTCACGCACTTCAGCGAGACGATCAGCGGCGTGTCGACCATCCGCGCCTACCAGGCGACGGAGCGCTTCATCGCCGAGGCGGACAGGCCAACACGGCGGCCTTCTACCCTTCTAATGCAGTAGCGAACTGCTGGCTGCAGGTTCGCCTGGAGATGATGGCCGCCCTGCTCACCTTCTTCGCGGCCATCTTCGCCGTGCTGGGCAAGAACACCGGCGGCGGCATTGGCCTCTCCCTCAGCTACGCCCTCAACATGACGCTGGCGCTGAACATGTGCGTGCGAATGTACGCCGAGCTGGACTGCAACATCGTCTCAGTGGAGCGCATCTCCGAGTACACCTCGGTGGCGCCCGAGGCGCCCTGGTACCGCGAGGCCGATGAGAAGCTCAGTCCCGACTGGCCCGAGGTGGGGCGGCTGTGCTTCGAGGCCTACGGAACACGCTACCGTCCGGGGCTTGATTTGGTGCTGCGCAGTGTCGACCTGACGACGACCCGAGCAGAGAAGATCGGCATTGTCGGGCGGACGGGTGCAGGGTAAGCTTTAGATTGTCCCTTTCTCTGCATTTGATAAGTTTGTTGATAACTCTTTTTAATCAGCAAATCAAGCCTAACTCTGGCTCTCTTTCGGCTGATCGAGGCGGCCACCGGTCGCATCTGGATGGATTGATGCATTGACATCTCCACGCTGGGTAGGCTGCTGTTTATCAAACAAAAACTTTGTTTTGTATAGCAATCATTATCTTATCAATTCTGTGCTTGTCAACAGGCCTGCAGACGCTCCGCTCTCGCATCACCATCATCCCCCAGGAGCCGATTCTCTTCTGTGGCACCATTCGCCAAAACCTCGACCCCTTTGGCCACCAGACGGACGACCAGCTGTGGCGAGTCCTGGAGCTGGCCCACCTGAAGCCGTTTATCAACTCGCTCGGAAATGGCCTCTCCCACGTCGTCTCCGAGGGCGGCGAGAACCTCAGCGTGGGTCAGCGTCAGCTGATCTGCCTGGCTCGGGCGCTGCTTCGAAAAACCAACGTTCTCGTCCTGGACGAGGCCACAGCCGCCGTCGACCTGGAGACGGACTCGCTGATTCAAAGTACGATTCGGGCGCAGTTCGCCCACTGTACCATCTTCACCATTGCCCACCGCCTGAACACCATCATGGACTCGGATCGGGTGCTTGTCCTCGATGCCGGAAATGTGGCCGAATTCGACTCTCCGGCCAATCTGCTCGCCGACTCTTCCACCATTTTCTACTCGTTGGCAAAGGATGCCGGCATTATTTAGGCTGTCTTTTTCTTGATGTCTTTTTATTGAAATACTAGTGTGAATCTGCTTTAAAAGTATTTTTACTAAACCTTTTGTAACACAACTTTTCACACATGAACTATCAAGAGGACAACTATGTACGTACCGCAAAGTGGCGGGCTCTTGCATCAAAGTGGAGCATCCTCAAGGAGCGTCCCCGGACGCCCAAGCTCTTTGACGACGTCATGGAGGCAGTCCGATCCGACTCCAAGGTCAAGGGCTACTTTAAACGCTCGCAGTCCATTGCCTCGACGTACGTAAACAGCCTCGATGAAGCAGGAGTTACAAGTGGCGAAGAGGTGAAGATCAAGGTTGAGCAGGAGTAGTTGGAGTAGTTTTTGTTGACAAATGAAGCTTGGGTTTTGTAGAATAAAAATTCACAAGCATTTTGACACTTTCCGCGAGTCGCTACGCCCTAGGACCGCAGAGAAACTTGGTTTTCTGTTCCGCCAGCAGTTTTCAATGGCAGGGCTGTCAGATTGGCCAAAAACCAGATTTTTTCCTGAGCCGCACACAGAGTACGTGACGCGGATTTAGCGCCACCAGTTGCACTTGGTGACTTTTGGAACTACAGCTTCTTCACCTGGGCCGATAGATGGCGTTATGAGCTTTTAAAAACAAAATTGAGCGACGCCGCTGTCGCCATCTATCGTCACTAATGTAGAAGTAAAAATAAAAGTAACTAAAGCTTCTCCGCCAGTGCTAACAGATGGCGACAGCGGCGTCGCTCACTTTTGTTTTTAGCAGCTTGTAGCGCCATCTATCGGCACAAGTGAGGAAGCTGTAGTTCCAAAAGTCACCAAGTGCAACTGGTGGCGCTAAATCCGCGTCACGTACTCTGTGTGCGGCTCAGGAAAAAATCTGGTTTTTGGCCAATCTGACAGCCCTGCCATTGAAAACTGCTGGCGGGAACAGAAATGGGAGTTTCTCGGCGATCCTAAGGCGTATCGCCTCGCGGAAAGTGCCAAAATACACGGGAAAGTGTGAAGAATACTTTTTTATTGTTTACTTTCAATAAAAATTACATTATCACCTCCAACTGCCGCTGTTTGCTCTTCTCTTCTCTTGGCCGTCTCCGCCGCCTGCCGTGCCCGGTGTCCTTTGGATCGGAGGTGCATCTGACAGCGCACTGACTCGGGCACCAGGAAGCTCCGTCTGATCTACTTGAGCTGTCGGGTGACTTAGCTTTTGGTGCGCTGCTTCAACAGCAGAATGCCGTGGCCCAACGCCAGTGAGGCCTCGTAGTTTTGCTGTCTATCATCATCGTCGTCTATCAGCAGGTACCGGTGAAACTCCTTCAGGCCAATTGCCTAGAAGATGCCCTCGGTGTAGTCGGCTTTTCTGTGAGAGAGATTTTGAGAAACATTAGTCAGGAATCCTCATTGATTGTTTTGGGCGTCTGCTGGCATTGTAGTTGCCATCCGTTGAGAGTTGATGCACTTCTTCAGGTGGACGGCCTAGGGAAGAATCAAGAATTTGCGGAACATTTGGCCAGGGAGTTTGAAGTTTGTTTACATTTTTCTCTCACGTGTTTTGACCGCTCCGCAGATGCTGTTACGCTTGCTGTTGTGAGCAGCAGCAGCTGCAGCGTGTGTGCTCTCTGTCAGTGAAGATCACTTTGAATTGCCGGACTGACCAGAACTGGCTGGAAGTCCTCGCTTCCAGATCATCTCAGCCACCACCATCACCATCTACTGTGATGTCTCCCCCACCGCCTGAAGCTTCGGCCGCTGGAGACAGCTCCTTAGACGTGGTCATGTCTGCCGTCGATCACAGCGCCGACCAGATTAGCCAGGAGGCCATTGAGCAGCTCGAAATGCGTCGACTCGGTCTGCCGCTGTCCTTTGGCTCACGGAAGAATCGGCGTGCCAAGAGGAAGAAGAAGGATGAGTAGAATGCGGCGGCGGCTACCTACCGAAAGGTAGAGCAGCAGACTGCTGTCTGAAAAGACGCAGTAGCAGCAGGCGCTTCCAGGAATCTGCCGCCGCCGTCCGCTTTTGCCTCAGCAGCTCACCGCAGTCCACCGCCCGATGGCTTCGAGCTGATCGACTTTGATGATCACGAGGAAGAGGAGGCCACCGATGCTGCAAAACTGATGGCCGGCGTGGAGGAGGCGGATGTGACCAGCTTGGACAGTAGTGGTGGCGGCAGTGGTCCGGACGAGGTGGCCACCCTCAAGCTCGCCGATGACAGCTACAACTTTATCGAGCTGGACAAGCTGCGCATTTCCGTCAGCGCCGACGACGAGGACTGCCCTGATCAGCAGCAGCAACTAAAGAGGGAAGTCTTTACCTGTCAGATTGACTGAGACGATCTGATGGGCGCACTGATCGACGACTCACCAGCCCGGACGCCGCTATTCAACTGCTCTAAGAGGAGGCCACAAAAGACATGGACTGCTCCTCCTCGGTGCTTTCCTACTTGGCCATTTTGCAAAGAGAAAGTGGCGGCGGTGTTTTCCACCGACCGGCGGTTCCTTCCAGTCAATAGTAAATCAATAGTCATCTAGTATTATTTTGGGCGAAAACTCATCCATTTGTTCTTTTTTAACTTTGTCTTTGTACTCTTTCACTTTATAAATAAATTTTGACTTTTTTTAACATTGTGTAACTGTGTGGTGGGTGTTGGACTTTGGGTGTGTGTTTGAGTAAAAATTTTGTTAAAATTCACTTTTAAAAGACCTAATACCTTAAATCATCAGATGCCATGTACTTGGCTATACTCCATGATGAACAAGGGCCTGAAAAATCAAATGAAAAAAGTGAATCATTTTTATGAGAAAAGTTTCCGGCGTCAAAGTTTGTTTGGTTCTGGCCGGTTTGTCTCAGGGGTCTGAGATCTTGGGAACGGCTAAAGCTACGGAGCTGACACTCTTAGCGTTTACTAAGCTATTTTTTCTGATTTTTTTGGCAAAAAAATTTGATCCTAGCTGATCACTGCTGTGGCAGCTGTCGCCGCCCAAGCTCTTGTTGAGCTTTTGTCAAAGTAGAAACTCTTCTGTTGCTGCTGTAGTCTGCTCGCGCTCGTTTATCTCGTTCACCTCATTTTGATATGATCAAGTTCCCGTCGTTCTCCATCTAAAAGATACGTCCATTTTCTCAACTATTACTCACCAACCATGAAACGCTCAAAAGAAAAACCATTACTGTCTTTGGATACTCTTTTCGATGACCTGATGCAAGATCAACGGGCACTTTTTATCAGTATAAAGGTATAAAGCGCAAATTTCTATTTAGCCAAAAATGACTAACTTTTAAATTTTGCCCCTTCTCGCAAACTTTGATGCCTCGGTGGCTTTGGCAAACAGTTATGAGAAAACTCGCAGAAAGTGCAACCACGTTCTGACTGAACTTTTTCTGCTGAAACACAAAAATGAACAACTTTGAGGAAAGTTACAAGTCGTCAATCATCAAATCGGCTCTGTACTTAAATTTTTTGTGTTTTATGTTGTTGTTTTTTATTGGAGAAAATGTGGAAGCTGCAAAAATGTCCACAAGCAGTGCAGCAGAGAAAAAGGAGAATAAAGAGGAGTTTTTGGATCAGCTGAAACCTCCAAAAACTGTTGAAAAAATTTTAAAGTTTGCCGTTGAAGTGGCAACTTCGCCTCCTCAAAAAATTCTCAAAAAGGAGGAAGAAGAGAAAAAAGAAGAGAAAAAAAAGAAAGAGGAGGAAAAGAAGAAGGTCGACTCATCTTCTCCTCCCAAATCTGCCACCTCTTCTCTGCCGATGATGGCAGTTGCTGCGGCGGCAGCCATTTCCCTGCTGGTCAGCAGGGAAATGGCTGCCGCCGTCAGTGCGGAGCTGCTGCTCTCACCAATTAGGTTCTCTCACCAGTCAACTCATCAGCAGGTTAGATATACAACCTGTTAGCAGACGGCTAATGATTTGAGTTGACTGGTGTAAGCAGCAGCTTTGCACTGAATGAACCTGCTAAGAAGAGGCAGTCTTTGCAGAGCCAAAGTACAACATTCACTTATGAACTAGTACCACCTTTGACCAGGGAAATGGCTGCCGCCTTCATTAATTTTATGTTGTTGTTTTTTATTTAAATTTTATTTATTTATTAAATTTTAACTTTATATTTGTTTTGTTTAATTTAATTTGATTTAATTTAATGTAATGTAAACTAATAAAATTTTAATTTATTTTGTAATTTGCATTGTTTTTTAATGTATTAACTCTAAAAAATCCACCAAAAAAAGATTTAAAATTTTTAAAAAATTTTAAATTTAAAAAAATTAAGTGGGCATTTTTTATGTTTCCCCTAGAGAATTTTGTTTCCGCCATATCTCGGGAGCCGTTTGAGTTATGATCAAAAGCTTCGGAGCGTTTGTGTAGATGGTTGATGGAGATTTTTCAAGACTAAAACCGAGGGCCTAGCATGACCCATGTCGGAGAAATCGACAAAAAACAGTTTTTAAACTTTAAAAAATCATATCAAAAATTCTGTTGGGTTTATTAAGTTGAAACTTTGCATAATAATTTCTTATTGCTTGTTGTTTAATTGGGCAATAAAATTATTTTCCTCACC
>JAALOO010001516.1_pt1 | contig 15378 bp, 5 predicted proteins | sample 7257641 | NCBI WGS metagenome assembly JAALOO01 (sample SAMN14085613, study PRJNA598686) | mite metagenome | biome: ENVO:01001000; feature: ENVO:01001002; material: ENVO:01001226; isolation source: single female mite from University of Michigan culture on fish food culture... ...
GAGAGAGAGAGAGAGAGAGAGAGAGAGAGAGAGAGAGAGAGAAAGAGAGAGAAGACAGAGGCACAGTCGTTTAGACTTGCTTCTTTTTTGTTTGAATTGGTTTGCCCTGGTCTTTTCTTCTGCTGTTCTGTTGTGGCTAGGGAATTGTCTCTCGATCCCTTTTTTCTTCTTTTCTTCTTGGTAGAAAGAGGTAGTTGGTTTGCCTGGTTGCTGCTGCTTGGACCCAAAGGGATTTGGTAACTCATTGTAGCTCGTCTATTTTTTCCCTTTCTCTTTTAGCTTTCTATCACAGAGTTTGTCTCCTTCTGATCGATAATGAATCTCTGGAAGAGGAGAGATCTTGGGGAAGACGAGCTCGTTATGACGGATTTCTATTGCTTTAGATTTTTCTTTTGGATTCAGGCGCTTTTTGGTGGTGCTTTTGGTGCTCGAAGGGTAAAAGAGCCCTGCTCGAGCTTTTGTGACACTTTTCTCCTTTTTGCTCAGTTTTGAGCTGTCTGAAGGGATGAGATAGAAAGTAGGGGAGAAAAGTGGCAGCATTTTAGTTGATTAGATTAGGCGACGATGAAAAGGGAGCGAATCTCTATCTTCTCCGCTTGATTGTTTTTGCCTTCTTTTTTCTTTTCTCCTCTCTTTTTGACGCCCGTCCTTGGGGGACCTTGGGACTGAGGAGAGGCTTCTCTTTCCTCTTCACCCTCGATTCTCTCACTTTGCCGCTCACTCTTTCTATCTCTAATTAATTTTCCATAAATCTTCTAGTGTGTGTTGTAAATGTGTTGTAGTAGTGTGATGTGACAATTAATTGTCGCTGAGTTTGCTGCTGCTTTGGAAGAGCTGGGACTTTACTTTTTTCCCTTTAGTGTCTGCTGCAGCTGAACTGACATTTTCCGAAGCACTCGGAAGTGATGCATTATATATCTCTCAAAATCTTTGAGTTTGAACTTTTAACTCACAGATCAAACTTTTAAGAACTATCTTGTTACTCACTCACTTGCCTAAACTGCCACTAAGCAGCCTTTAGTGCAAGTTTATTATTATTAGTACTTGTGCTAGTGCGTAGTTTGTTTTCTTTAGCTCTTTGAACTTCTTCTTTTCTCCGCATTTTTCACTCCACTGAGCCTGCCTGCCTGCGGATAATGGCCCTCAGTTCTTCCCTCGGTTAGCAGAAAGTACACACGTGAGAGTGGTGTGTGTGTGTGCAGCCACTGGATAAAAGTTCTTTTCATTTTCCTCTTCTCTAATTATTTTTCCGCCTTTGCCTCTGTCTTGCCGGCCTTTCTTCTTCTTGGTCATTTCTCGACCGACTAATTCCGGTGCATTCTGCTTAGCTGCTGCTGCTGCTGCCGCTGCCCTTGCCATTTCTGTTGCTGACAGGTCACGAGACGGTAAAATGAGAAGAAAAAGTTGGTGGGCGAGGATTTAGAGAACCTCTCTCTATTTTCTCTATCTTCCCGGCTTTTTGTTTTATAAAGTTCTCTTCCCTCTCTTTTTCGCTGCCATTTCTCGGATCACTAATCTTGGTTATTAATCTTTGCTCTAGGGGCAGCAGCGGCTGTGGCTGCTGCTGACTTGGACGCTTTTTTCTTTTATTTTTGGTGGTAATTTAATTTGCTGGGGTAGTGTGAAGCTATTGCCACCTTTTTAGAAGCAGCACTGTAATTGATAAAGTAGTAATACCTCCTCGGCGGCTGCTGCTGATTTTTGGCTTTTTTCGATTTCATTTTTTGCTCGCTGAAGGGATTCGCTCGCTCTCTTTCTCACTTTCTGGTGTCTACTATCTTTAGGTCTTTGCCGTCAGCAGCAGCAGCAGCAGCAGAAGTAGTAAATCCAATTTAATTTGGTTTTTCCTCTCTGTAGGCTAGAAAGATTGGTGGTGGTGGTGGTTATTATTGCGATTACTTTTCCCGCCCGACGTCGTCGTCGTCGTCGTCGTCGTTGTCTTTTGGGTGGTTTTATTACTACTTTCTCGCTGTCTCTGTGTCTTTGATAGGATTCTCTTTTCCTCGAAGCTCTAAACCAAAAGCCAAGCAGTGGCCAACTTTTAAGGCTTTTCCTCTTTTACGATTTTTTGGCTGGGTGGTGTAGGCGAATTTATTATCATTGAAGAGAGCCCACTGCCTAACACACAGTTTTTTTATTATTATTATCGGGTCGTTTCTTCTTGTTGCTAGATTTTATGTTATTAGTAGAATCGTGCAGCAGTTTTTTTTACTGTTCACTGTTTTATTGGATCTGATGTGTAAGAGTGTGTGTTTGATCAGAGGAGGTGGCCATGTTCTGGTGTTTAATTTTTAATTTTGAGCTCTGTAAATTAATTGCCCCTCTCCCCTTCCAACTTTTTTCCCCCTTCCTGTATATAAAACTACCCCCCGTTGGAGATGTTTGTACACATGCGAAGGGCGAAAAGAGTGAACATGAACCAAAAAATGAGCCCCAGAGAAGGAAAATTAATTTCGCCCCTCCCTCTTTTTTAGCTTAGCTGATTTGTTTCATCTCTACCAAAACGATGTCTGAAAATCTCGACCAAAACGAGCCAAACGTCGGCGGCCAAGGAAACCGAACCGAACAAGCTCGGGCTCGAACTGAGGCCATTGCCATTGCAGCTCGAGGAGGAGGTGGTAATCGCCAGGCCCGACGAGGTGGAAATAGAGGCGGAAATAGAGGCGGCGGTCGTCGTCGTCTTCGCCGAGGAGGCGGCGGCGGCCACAGCTCCAACGATTCTGTGAATTCTAGCGGCGGCCCACCAGAATTTAAACGTTTCCGGGAGACGAAGGTCGTGGAGGAGGAGCGCCTGGCGGCGTTGAGGCGTTTTCGATGCCCCTTCCAGGAGGAGGACACGTGTCGGCATGAGGCCCAGCCGGAGCGGTGTCAGTTTGGCCACGTGAAGAAGGAGGCGGACCTGGTGATGGCCTCGAATGCTGCTCGAAATGCCGCTCCAGCTGATCCCTGGGACGGCGGCCCGGGACCGAGGCGACGTCGGCGGGAGCCGATGGATCGAGTCGTTCCAGGAACGGTCGCAACCGAAGACCTGAAAAAGAAGGAAACCGAGGAGGAGAAGAAGAAAAAGGAGGAAGAGGAGAGGGAGGCAAACCGCGCCCGGAACGTGCACGAGCAGGCCGATCTCCTGGAGCTGCCCGGCTACCTCTGCCTCTACGGGCTGATGAACGCCTGTCGAAATAGGCAGAACTTCTTTCAGCTACGGGTGAGGAGCAGTAAGGAGATGCCTCCTCCTAAGCCTTCGACTTCGAAAGCCACTTCCGAGGATGTCTCTCCGCCGCCGCCGGCTATTTCAACTGATTCCACTGAGGCTATTTCGGCTCCACCCACCACTGCCACCACCACCACCACTACCACTACCACAACTCCAGCAAACTCCAGCGCCGCCGAAGGCTTTTTGAAAACTTCTGAGTCTTCGAAAGATGGTAAGGAGGACCATGAAGAGCAGCTGATGGAGACGTCCTCCTCTACCGGTGATGATAATGCTCCTCCGATGGAGCCGATGGTCATTGATGACCACCACGACCATCAGCCCTCGACTTCGACCTCGGCCTCGACCTCCAAAGCTGCCGGCACTTCCACCAAAACTTCCACCGATGATTCTACTGTTTCAGAAAAGTCAACTTCCAGCAAATTTCCCTGCTGCTCCAGCGGCCTCCACCTGACCACCGAGCAGCTGCTCAATCTGGCCGACTTTGAGCTGGTCCACGCCGCCGACATTGCCGCCTACTTTGGCGAGGTGGCCGCCCAGGCCCAAGGCGGGGAAAATCAGGGCCAGGAAAACCTGCGCGAAAAGGAGTGCGGCATCTGCTTTGACCGCGTCCTGGAGAAGCGGCTGCCCTCGAAGCGCCGCTTTGGCCTGCTGAACAAGTGCGCCCACGTCTTTTGCGCCGGCTGTCTGGAGGAGTGGCGCCGGCGGTCGAAGATCTGCCCCGTCTGTCGGGTCCCCTCGGAGAAGTACGTGACCACGCGCCGCTGGACGGCGGATGAGGCGGCGAAGGCGGCGCTCTTCGCCTCGGTTCGAGCTGACCTGGGCGTGGGAGGCGGGGCCGGAGGAGGGGGCGGTCCTAGGGCCGACCCTCGCCTGCTCGAGGAGGCCCTTAACTTTGACTTTGCCGCAGTGGGCAACCTGTTTGCCTTTCGAGGAGGCGGAGGGGGCGGGGCACGCGGCCGACGAGTGGCCAATGAGATGGCGCAGCTGCGCGAGGAGGCGGGGCGGCTGCTGAATCTGCCCAATGCCGGCGGAGGAGGCGCCGCCGCCGCCGCTGACAATGTCCCCCTGAACTGGCACCACTGGGACCGCGGGCTGTTTGCCGATGTCTTGGACGGCGACGGCCTGGACGAGGACGACATCGACCGCATTGACGACAGCGAGGACAGCGAGGACGACAGCGACGACGACGACGACAACCTCGTCCTTCACCTTGAGGAGCTTGTTGAGGAAGGCGACGGCGATGTCCACGACCAGCTGTTCTTTCACCCCAACGGCCGACGGCTGGCCCGCCTGAACCGAAACTTTAACCAGGCCGTGGTGGAGGCGGAGGCGGCGGATGCGGCCATTCGAGCTGCTCAGGCTGCTGCTCAGCTTGATCAGAATATTCCGGACCAGAATAATCGGAACTTTAACCAGGCCCGGAACCTGCCGGGCCCGAATCCGAACGCCATCGTCGCGACTGGCGTCGACATGAGCAGCTCCAACTCGAGCCAGAGCAGCGAGGAGGAGGAGGATGATGACGACGATGATAATTTCGGCGATGACTTCGACGACGACGACGACTACGAGAGCGCCCACTCCGAGGAGTACGACATGGCGGCGATGTACGACGACCTGGAGGGCATGTTCGACGACTACGAGGACGTCTTTGGGCCTGGTGAGGGTGATGATGATGGCGAGGGTGATCCGAACCGGCCGACGCTGGAGGAGCTGGTCGCCGATGCAGTGGTCATGGCGCGAAACGGCGGACCGGAGGGCCTGGACCGCCTGAGGGCTCGACGAGGAGTAGGAGGAGGTCTTGGAGGTCTTGGACTTCGAAATAATCGTCGAGGTGGACATCGAGGAGGTGGACAAGGACCTGCTGCCCTAGCTGCTGATAATGCTGCTCCAGCTGCTGCTGCTGCTCTGGACGACGTCGTTGACTGGACGGCGCCGGTGGGCGAAAATGTGCGCGCTCTTCTAGGAGGTCGTGGAGGTCAACGAGGTCGTGGAGGTCATCGAGGTCAACGAGGAGGTCAACGAGATAACCGGGCCCGAGGAGGAGGAGGAAATCGTCGAGGTGGTGGTGGACACCGAGGTGGTCGACGATTTTGAAGAGTTGATCCTTTCTCCAGCTCGCCAAAATATCTTCTCGTCAATACTCTACAACTCGCAACAACAACGTCTTTACCACCCAGTGTTTTTACACACCCACTGATCTGATTTTCATTTTTGCTTTCCGTTAGAGCATTCTGCTTTCTTTTTTCTCCTCTACTTTTTCCTCTTTTTCTTCCTTTTGTTCCATTTCTGCGCTTTCATTCTGCGCTCCATCCTTTACACTCGTTCTGCATACGTTTTCTTCCTCTTCTTAATTTCCAGCTAGATTTAATCTTTCTCTCTCCTTTTTCAAACACTCTCTTTCAACTGTTAACACACATACATTTACACATTTTATACACTAGCGACATTAACTGTCCCACGATTGTAACACCAACACCACCACACACTATTTTACTCTTCTCTGTAACATATTTACACTACTGTTGTGATGATGTACCACCACACCTAACTGCTCGATCCCGGATGATAAACAACAAAAACACTAAGACCAAAGATTTTGTAATGAGATTGTTCTAGTAGATGATAATGATTTGTCTGATGGCAAACAATTAGAGAGAGGTAATGTGATTCAGAGATTGAGATGATTTTGATTTCATCCTCTCAGTCGAAAATCATTTGCCAACAGAGAGAATCTGATTAGCAATTTCTTTTGCTGTGTTCACCTCACACTTTTAATAAATTCGTCACCTCGACCAAGTTATCAATTTTCAACAATTTTTCTTTGTCCAAAGAGGAGCAAAAATTTTTGTAATTTTATTCCCACTTTTCGCTTTCATCACCAATTAATTTCCCATTTTATATTTGGCCTTTGGAGAGAAATGATGCTATCAACTGCCGACGTGTTGAAATCTTTCTTTTAGTGTCTAAAATGTTTAGACTCTCTCTCTCTCTCTTTCCTTTTCTCGCCTCAATTTTTCTCCGGTTTTCAATTTTCGCAATTTTCTTCCCTTCTTTCTTTCGTTCATTGCCGCCAGCCTGGAGCCATTTTAGCGAATGTAGAAGCAGTCGAAGTAGAAAAAAGGTTCAAATTCGATTAAATATTTTCCTCTCGTCTTCTGCTCACACTGAATTTTCGGAGCAGGACCGTGTTTAATTTTTTTCTTTTAGTTTTATTTTTCTCTGACTGCTTCCATCCTTCAAACTGGTTCTCCTCCTTTTTTTCCTTTTCGAACTTTGACAACTTTCCCTTTTCCTCATCAGGTTTTTCGTTTGAATTTTCGAAACATCGACATCGACAGAAGGAAAAAAATCCTTGCGACAGTTTTTTGCCTTTTTTCAGAATCTTCTGGTGTGTTTTAGTCGAACTACTTCCACTACTATTTCCACCCATTCAGAGCACGTTTCGCGGCGTTTGTTTTTCAAAGGCGGCAGTGGCGGGAAAAAAGTTTGAGGGGCGTCAGTGTTTCAATAACGAAGAAGTAAGAAATAAAAAAGTACAAAAATACAACCGGAGAAAACAGTTTGCACCAGCGTTCCTCGTTTTCGTATTCTTTTTCTTTCGCTTCACTCATTAGAAATTCAGGTCCATGGTCGTTTTTGGCGGCGGCGGTGGTACGACAGCTGCGTCTTCTTTTTTCGATTGTACGACTGAACTGTACGGTTGACCAGCAATAAAAGGAAAGAAGCCGCCGCCGCTTGATGATATTGACAAGTTTGCTTGCTGGCTGGCTGGCTGGCAGGGCAAACCCTGACGTCTCTTCTCTCCACAAAGTTCCTCTCTCCTTTTTCTTTCCTAATTTGATCTCCCCTTTTCAATTCAAAGGAAAATAGAAAGAGAGATCTCCTCCTAATTCAGGACACATACACTCTGTGTGTCTTTGTATTTTGGTGTGTGTTTTTTCTTTCTCTCTTTTTTTTCGGGGCCTCACTGTCAAACAAAAAACGGAGGAAAACGTTAGAGAGGTGCTTATTAAGTCAGTTTTTTCTGTTTTTTCTGCCCCGTTTTCACTGTTATTATTATTGCTAGAGCAGTGCGTCGGTTGACATTTTTATTAGAATAATAATGGGCCTCGAGTAGGCAGGCGAATCCGGTTATCTGGTTATATCAAACTGAGGAAGAAAAAGTACCGAGGGGAAGTGACTAACTGACTGAGTTGAGTTTGCCTCTCTCTCTGTCGAAGATGATAATTAATAAGATTATTATCATATCTTCTTCTTCTTCTTCTTCTTCTTCAGTGCCTGAAGACTCTTTTTTGTGCGGTTTTTTTTCTTCCTTTTTGTTTGTTTGTTTGTCAGTTCCTCAGTTCCTCCTCCTGCTTTGTTTGCCAACATTTTTTCTTCAGCCAGTCAGAAAATACAGTGACAAAGACTGGCCCGGAAAAAAATTTGGTTGATCTCTCGATTGAGAGCAAGGAATTTTTGTTTTTCGTTCACCTCAATTTCATCCAATACTGTTTCTGATTCAGTGATATTGCTTTTTTGTTCTTTCTCTTCTTGTTTGATATTGTTTTTTGCCGCCGTTGTAGCAGCAGCAGCAGAAGTTATTTTGCTCACTGGATCGTTGGCTAGCTTTTCTTATTTTATTATTAAGGGAAACCTTTCTGGCTTTCGATATAACACACACACTTACTTTGGTTATTCGGCTTGTTGTTTATTGTTTGTCTCCTGTTTGCTTGTTGGTGAATGTTGCAGCTCAGCTGCTGCTGCTGCTGTGATGTATTAATCCCCTTCTGTTGTAATTTTTGCAACGCCGTGTTTTATTAAATTTTGTGCCTATTTTTGCTTCCTTTTCTTTTTTGAATTGAAGTTGGAATTGGAGCTGTTGTGACCTGGATTTGTTTGTGTTATAACTGTCACTTTTGTTGCTTGATTGTTTCTTTTGTTTTTCTCTATTACTCCTCTATTAGAGTTTTAAAAAAGGTTAAAATTAAGGTATTTTTAGTTTTAATTTTATTTTTAGAATGTCTCGTTGTAGAGCAAACTGGTTGCCACCGTTTACTTTTCTTTTATATTATTATTATGTTGGTTCTGCCAATATTCTGGGCATTCATCATCATCATCATCATCATAATCATCATCAGCAGCAGCTTCTTCATTTAGTTTTCTTATCACCAGCTATTTTATTTTTTGTTCTCGTTTTTATTTGCCCTCATCTAATCTTCTGCATAACTAAACAGCAGCAGCAGCAGCAGCAGTCGTAATCGTTTGTCTTTATTTTTTGCGCCTTTACTTTGTCTGGTCAATTTAGCCGCAAAAGTTGTCACTGTTTGGTTCTGTTCTGTTTATCAGCAGTTCTTATCAGCTTCTTCTGTTTTAGAGGTTCTGCCTCCTCGAATCGATCATCATAGTTTTTCTTTATATGATCCTTCTTAACTTGGTCATAGAAACGTCAACAAATAGGTTTATTTTTTTCACTATTTTTAATATTTTTATGCCGGCTCAAAAAACTGGCAAAAATTATGCAGAAAAAAAATTGATAGCCAAAAAATGGCAAACAACTAAGATTTTTTAATATTTTTTGTTTTAGCTTTAAGTAGTCCCGGATTGTTGAAAAAGAAAAGCCAGAATATTCTTGCTAGTAAAACTTTGCACTATTCAATTTTTTGTGTGTGAATAGACAAGTTTTTATTTTGGAGAAATATGTGAAAGATAAACAGTAATAGTAGTACTAGTGATGGGATGATAATGATGAAGAGGAGAAGGAAAATTGATTTTATTATTAAGCTTGAAAACTAGCATTTTTTGTCGGTATTCTGGTTTTTTTCGTTTCTTGTAAGATAAAGTCAGTGACACACTTGCACTTGCTAGGTTTTCTGGGTATTGTCAAATCTATTTTTCCCCTGCTAGATTCTGCCAAATTTTTGAACTTTAAAAATCAAAAAAGTTTATTTTTTAGTCAAACAGGAAGGCAGGCAAGCAGCCGTTTTACATCAAAAGTTTTTTTTCGGTGAATATTTTCACTGTGTTTTATGATTTCTGACTAACATTTTTTTGTGCTGTGTGCAAATCAGCTCAGTTCGGTTTGCTGTTTTATTTCTTTTTTCGCCATTATTGTATTTGAATTGCAAATTAGCGGTAAAAGTGAAGTGTGTTGGCTGTGGGGAGATTGTAGTGGTAGTAATGGAAGCGGCAAAACTTTGATTAAAATCTTATTTTGATATACTGAAACAAAAGCTAAAATGATTAAAAGTATTTAATGTGATGTTTTTTTTGAGTCACGCATTTTATTTAAAACGGTTGCATTTTTAAATATTTTTGTTTTTAATTGTTTTAAATTGCAACAGTAGTAAGTTAGCATGAAAAATGGTTAATTCAATTTTATTTAGCAACAAAACACCACTGCCAATTTTTCTATCGTTGATTGACTGCTGTGAATGATTGGTGGAGAGTTTATTGTGATTTTTTAACTGATTTTTAAATGTTTTCCATTGTCTAAAATCTGGCTTCTAAAAGGTCACCCTCAACTTTGTGTATTTTATACTTCAATTTTCATTCACTCAATATTATCAATCGTTTTAACAAAATTTCAGTTACTTTTTAAAATGGTTCACCCTAAAAAACAGGTCAAATCATTTTAACCTCTCTAAAAATTACACACACACATTTCACACACTTTGCAACTTTCAACTTAGCAGCACCAGCACATCATTAGGGTGCAAAAAATACACAGCAACACCAACTTACTCACTCACCACAGAGCAATTTGATGATGATGATGATGATGTGAACTTGTGATTCGAACTCCTTTTTTCACCCTCTAAATGATACGTCCTCCTCTGGACCCCCGTTTATATTTTATTTGTCTATTTGTTTGTTTGTTTGTTTGTGTGTGTTTAGTTTTTTGCCGAACACGCATCAGAAACTTTTTTTGTTGCTGAGTGCGCTGTAAAATAGTGAAAACGAGAGAGAGTTAACACACTGAGGCTTAGTTCTAGCGGTGCTAACGATTTTAAAAACTTTTCGCTTTCTCCTCTTTAGAGGACTAAAAGTCTTTAGTCTTTAGTGGTGGTGGTGGAAAAAAAGTTGTAAGTGATTCTCAGACTCTGTTTGACTGTTGCCAGTCTATTGATTTTGCTTGCTACACAGTGTTGTTTTTCCCCATTTTGAAGGCTTTCTTGTTTTTTGGCCAAACTTCTTCTCTCTCGCCGCTAATAACTCTCCAGAGAGAGATCTTTTACTACTATTATTATTTTTTAGCTGAACTTTTTTTGCTTGCATCTTTTTGCTGGATTTGATGTTGTATCCTTTTTTAGCTGTTTGTTTGTGAAGAAAAAGAAGCACTTTTTGGTGTTTTTTGTGTGATTGTTTGTGTTACAGAAAAATTATATTATATTGTACTTAACTCCTGTCGGCTAACATTTTAAAAACGGTTACCATTTTAATTTTTTTTTCTTTGCAATTTTACACTTGATTACATTTTTTAATTGCTGTTATTCATTTTTTTCTAACAAAAACTATTTTTGTTTATTTTTCATTTTACCAGGTGATCATCATTTGACTAGCACGCAGAAAAACCTACAATTTTGTTTAATTTATAATCATTTTTTCGAAACCCTAAAAATGGTCACACTACCACCAATTCTACTTCTACTTACTTATTCAACAACTCTACACTTTTTGCCCTCTTTGCTAAAAATTCTCCACCTATAAACTTACTTTATAAAAAGGGGCTCTACCCCGTTTTTAGGGCCACCAAAAAGAAAGAGAGAGGATGGGCCTAAATTATCATCACCACCACAATCACCATCTTCTTCATCCTCAGTCCACAATGTCCACCACCTCCAAACCTTGGTTTTATTCCGATCATCAACAATTTAGCAAGGCAAAGACGAGAAGACGGAAAAAGCTTGAAAAATTCGAATTTACCTCTCAAAAAATTCCCCACCTTCTCCTCATCTTCACCACCTTCCTCCTCTTTGCCACCACAGACCTTTCGTCATATCTGAACAGCCCCTCAAAAACCTTCTCATCAACCTCAACCTCATCCTCTATTTTTCTACTCACTTCTGCCAGCTCCGTCGTTGCCTTATCCTCTTCCTCCTTCTCCTCCTCCTCAGGCGTTGACGCCTATTTTGACTCATCTTCCTCCTCCTCCTCCTCAACCGGAACCGGAAATGGAGGTTTTCAGCTTCAACACCATCAACAACAGATGTGTCCGCCGGTGTGCAGCTGCATTTGGAAGGGCGGCAAGCAGACGGCCACCTGTGATCGGCGGGGCCTAGCCTCGGTCCCGGTGGGCCTAGTGTCCACGACTCAAGTGGTGGACCTCAGTGGAAATTTGCTGCACGCCCTGCCGGCGAATGTCTTTCTGGAGCGGGGGCTGATTAATCTGCAGCGCATCTACCTGGTCGACTGTCAGCTTCGTAAGTAGACGCACTTTTTGTTTTTATTTTTTTATATCGATGGTTTTAGTGTTTTTTAAAAGGTGATTTTAAGTTAATTTTTAAAAAGGTGCTACTAAAAAATTTTTATTGCGCATTTTTTGTTGACTTCCTTACCATGCACTTCTTTAAAAGGTTATTAGTAATATTTTTAACATTTTAGTTTAGCTTTTAATTTTGGATTGTTTACAAATTTTTTTAAATTGTTTTTTGAAACGTTGACACTTGAGAGAATATTTTCCAAACTCGGTTAGAGTTTGATAAACGGTATTTTTATGCTTTTTTATTTACTTAAAAATTATTTTTAAGTTTATAATATTTTTGTAACTTTTAAATGTGAATAGATAGGGACACAGTGCAGAATGATCCATCCGTCCGTTTATCCATTTATCAAAAAAAACTACAAGTTGAGTACTCTTGAAAACGGCTGCTGCTGCTGCTGTTGTCAAAGTAACAGAGTAAAAAAACGGCAAATCCTTTTGTGTCAGTCAGTCAGTACAGTGTGAAAAGTGTACATTGTTAAAAAGGATTCAAAGAAAAAAGACAAAACGTAGTGAAAGAAACCGGAGTTTTAAAGAGCGGATTCTCTCTCTCTTCTTTTTTTTGCCCTCACAAGATAACCACTGAATTTGCGGGGACAAACTAATTTGCTCTTCACAAGTACTCTTCTCTTTGCTAATAATAGCCACCAGAGCAGCAGCAGCAATATTACCCTATTTTTGTGCGCCCCCTTTTCTTCTTCATCTTCAGTGCAATGGTAAGCCCATTAGGCCACCACTGCCATTTCTAGAGCGATGGAAAGCCGACCATCATTATACCACTGCAGCAGCAGCAGCTACTCGACTCGACGATGAAAATAATAATAATGATGATGATGATGAGGACGATGAGGACGAGGAGGACGAGGACGATGATTAGTATTAATGAAATATTATCATAATTAACTTAGCGGCAGCGGCAGCGGCTCAGTTTGCACAGAGTACTCTTTCCTTCTTTTTGTTCAGTTCTGTTCTCTGTTCAAGTGCCACTACACTGTTCAATTTGGGCTTTAGAATAGCAAAAAAGGGAGCTAAAGTGGGGTAAAGTAAATTAGCAGAAAAAGTGAGAAAGAGAAAAAGTGTGTGTGTGTTGGCAGTCAAAGTGGATCATCGATGGATGGCCAAATTTGGAGAAGGAGAGGGAGAAAGAGGAGATCTTCCGCAAAAACTGCTTTTTAAATTTGTTTGTTTTAGGCTTTATAGGAAAGGCTATGCTTCTACTACTAATTTGAGGATAAAGATGTGTGTATGTGTGTGTTTGCTAGGCAGTTTTTGTTTGTACCGGTAGACTGTGGACATAAATTTGGTGCTTCTTGTTTTAATTTTTTCATTGTGAGCGCGATTGGTCAACTGGTTACTATCTAATTTAAATTTTCTAAATATAACATTTTTTGTTTGATTTTTTTCTTGTGTTCCTTGTTAAGTTAAAAAGGTTACTTCTATTTTTAGTTTTTTAATTTGAGCTATTTTTAATTTTTTTGTTTTAGTGAATTTTTGGTAATTAATTTAGTTTGACATACAAAAATGTTGGATAAATTATAAAAAAGCTGCTAATCTGTGCATTGTTTGCAAAAGTGTGTTTGTGTGCTTGTGTCCGGCAGTCTTTTTCTTTTGAATGAATTATGTTTATTTACACATTTTTTTGTATAGTTCGACGAAGTAAACCGGTCAACAAACAACATTAATTTTCTCTTTTTTAGTTCTTTTTTTTATTACCAATCACCAATCAGTCCTAGGTAAACACTGAAAAACTGATTAGCAGAAATTGTAGCAGTAGCCATTAATTAATTTTCCAACTTTAAAAATATTTTTAAATTTTTATTCCTTCTTTATGTATTACCGCGTATAACAGGTTACCACAATCATTTAACAATAACCCTAACAGTAGTCCTAGTAGTTCATTGTGTTCATTTTTTGTATCACATTTATTATTTAGTTGACTACTTTTTTTCTGAATTTTATTCTTTTTCTGTTATTGCTGCTTATGCTTTCTCGCTCATTTACCGTCTAATTTTCCTGCTATGGAAATTTGCTTTGGCTAGGCTTGGCTAGACTTCACTGCATTACATTCACTAAATGGCTGCATCATCTTCTACTTTTCCTTCTCAGCAAACTAATATATTCATTTGAGTCAGTCAGTGTGGGTGATGTGATGGGCCAGTGTATATAACATCATATAATGTAATAGTAGTATAGTATAATGTAATTTATCGAATGATATATTTTTGCATTGAAGTAGTTAGGATGATGGCAGGGGCCTATCTTCTCCTTCTCTTTGAGCAAAAAATTACTATTAGCCCCACTACCCTAGCAGCTGAAATAGAGCATGGATGACGAAGTGCTAGGAATGAAGCAGCAGCAGCAGCAAAAAGGGAGACAGTAATAATTCACTTTTAATAGAGAAGACAGGACAGACCAAGAGAGAGAGAGAGGCTGTAAATTGTCTGCTGCTGCTGAATTTGAAAAGGAAAAAAATGAAGAATCGGTGGACAGTGACATCTATTTCTTTTGCTGTTGCCACTTTTTTTTGAAAATACTAAAGTTATTTAGGACTTTTATTTTCATTTTAAAAGGTTGCAGTTTTAATTACAGTTTATGATAGTTTTTTGATTTATTTTACAATTGTTGTTGTTGGCACTTTAAACGGTTAAACTAATTTTATTAACACAGTTTTTAAATGCATTTTTTTTAATAAAAACCGATGACTATTAAAAGGTCTTCTTCACCCTAACAATAAACTATATCTTGTTTATGTCACCCATTCAATTGAATATCCAAAGAGAGAAAGAAGCAGAGCACAAGCTCGCAATTGAATTAAATTCAATTAATTATTCATTAGGGGCAGCTACTAGCTACTCTATATTTTTCCATTCTCTCACATCTTTTACCATTCTTCCATTCTATTAGCCCACCAACAACAGAGCCGATCCGAGCAATTGGTAATTTTATTCATTTGCCGTACAAATTCGGGGCTGTTGTTACTGCTGTACAGCTGAAGAAGAAGAAGAACATACAGAGAAAAAAATTGTTTACATTCAGTTTCACAGTGCCGCTCACTCTTTTTTGCTCACTGTTATATTAGCGTGTTTTTGTACACTTTTTTTCTTCCTCTTCTCCTCTTCGTTTTTTGCCAGTAGTTTTGGCCTTAAGCCTCTTTTTGAGCTTCTTCTTCCTTTTCCTTCTTCACATTTGCTAGTCGAATTGAAATTTATACAACTGCCAAACTGTGTGTGTACAGCAGTACACACACACACATAACAAGATAAAGTAGTATTGGCTAAAAGAAAAAAATAAGATGCGGGCGACAAATTGAGTGAGGAAAGGAAAGGAAAGAAAGTGGGGAAGATCAAGAGTTAAGAAAAAATATACATTTTAAAATAATTTTTTGTTGGATTTTCAGCAGCTGTAGGCAGATAACAGGTCAACTTTTTTTGTTAATTACTTTTATTGAGGCTGCACTAGTTGCAAAATAAAAAATAGGTTATTATAATTTTATTATTCCATAGCATTCACCTCTCAACTTTTACTTATTTTTTCACATTATTTTATTATTCTCATCAAACCACAAAAAAGTTTTCCGTTGCTGTTTTGGGCAAACTGGCCGTTTTCTCACTTTCTTTCACTTTTTACCGGTCCTATTTTTTGTCCTTTTCTCTATCTTTCTCTCTCTCTCTCTCTCTCTCTCTCTCTCTCTCTCTCTCTCTCTCTC
>JAALOO010001520.1_pt1 | contig 15349 bp, 11 predicted proteins | sample 7257641 | NCBI WGS metagenome assembly JAALOO01 (sample SAMN14085613, study PRJNA598686) | mite metagenome | biome: ENVO:01001000; feature: ENVO:01001002; material: ENVO:01001226; isolation source: single female mite from University of Michigan culture on fish food culture... ...
CTTTTCCGTCAACTTTGCCGCCGTTGATGCTACTGCTTCTGCCTGATTGCCACTGGCTTTTTTTCCAATCTCATGATTCGTCCGTCTGCCATCACTGGGAGCACACAGCTAGCTGGCTAATTCGAACACAATGGCCTGATAACCGATTGAGGAGGAAGAAGAAGAATAAGAAGAAGAAGTAGTAGGCCTGCCGACCGATATGCCACTGCTGAGGATGATGTAGTTGATGAAGTTATTTTCCAGTGCTATAAACTCATCCATCATCATTCGCGTTTGGGTGCTGCGGCTGCTGTTCATCTCGGTTCCTCTAATAGCCAGACTTTGCTCTGCTTTCTGCCACCACGGCTTCTTCTTCTTCATCTTCTGCTGTTGTTGTTGTCTCTGGCACCGATGCGGCCGATTACTACTAGGTCGTTGGCTCCTCATTTGCTCATGACGCTCCAATTGGAACACTGGCTGCAGCAATGGAAGTCGGTTGCTGCTGGTGGTTTCTCGTCTCATGGTGATCAATTCGAGTGATGCTGAAGCTGATGTAGTGCCAGTAATGCTTACAGTAGTGGCAAGTTTTTTTTCCTCTCTTTCTCTCTCTCTCATTCACTCTCCATAATTCATTGCTGCCACTCACTCTCACCACTGAGCAGTCTCACCATCTTCATCGTTTTTATCTTTCCTGCTCTATTATTAGCTTTATCCGATTACTAGTGTGATTGTTGTGCTTGATTTCTAATTAGCCCTCGAGTGGTTCCATCAAGGCAATCGATCTTTATGGTCAGTGCGGGATTACAGTCTATTGAGTGGAACTACAGAGTTTGCAGCAGCAGACGCCAAGTGCTCAATGATTTCTGTAAAAGCAACAGCAGCACCATCATCATAAGCATCATCCATTTAATTATAAGTACAGTAGAGCACCTAGAGCAGCTGTCTTCTCGATGACTCCCAATTTTGGTACTCTTCTTTTCTCCCTTGACTGATCGACCAATGGCCCGTAATTAGAAACGGTTGTCTACTTTTCTCCCCTCTTCATCGTTCTACAGTGTGTAGTAATGTCACTCGTTTTGAGGCAGCTCTCCTGCTAAAGTGCGTGAGGTCAAGTCGTCTGGTCTCTCTTCACTAGTGCAACCACTGACCGACCACTGGACCGCATTTGGGCCATAAAGATAACTGCTGCTGCTGTTGCCTTACTTTCCTTTTTCCTGCTAGTTACCCAGACTAGCCAATTTATGGCCTCTTGTTTGGCGAGGCTTTTAATAAGGCCTATGCTAATGCTCTTGAAGTTGAAGAAGCAGAAGACGACGAAGAACAACAGCAGCAGTACACTGGCGTATGTTTACGTAATGGACTGAAGGAGCAGATCGTTATCGGCCTGACTTATGTCAACCCAAAGCCTCTCTTCTTTTCTGTTTACGTCAGAGAGCAGTTTGTCTGTGTGTGTGTGCACCAAGTGCGCGTAATGTGGCACTCGGTGGCCTCGGTAGCAATCAGAATCGAATTGACGGCTTTACGATGCTTGCTGCTGTTGCTGCTGCTTCCTTGCCACGAGTCTGCTCAATTGTGCCAAGGTGTTTGTTCCTTTTTCAGAAAACTGTGCCTTGTCACTGCCCTGGTCACACACTGGTCAACTCAGTCTTATCTTAATGCAAACCATTTGTCGGACATTGCTATTTGCATTTTCGGATGCTGTCTCTTCGTTTCTCACTTCTTTCACCACTTGTGCTGCCCCTCTTAGTCATTTTAATTATGGCAACTTATCTCTTCTTTATTGACTACCCTTCAATTGTCTTTCAATGATGATGGTTTCATATCTTAATTAGCATCTTAGTGGATAAAAAACAGTGATGGTGGTTGACAGTGAGACAATCGAACAAACCGCCAGCATGTTCAATACCATTGTGCATTACTTTATTATGTCTGCTGGAGGGGAACTCAAGTAGTTTGATGCAGATTTTTCTGCTGCTGTACTTCCTGAACGACTTACCAGACCAACTAGACGTTGGCAAGGGTCAGGCTGCGGTAATGGCGCAAGGTCCCGTGTCCTCCTATCAGAGCATCCGCTTGTGACTGTGCTTTACGACTGTTGATGCCTGTGCACTCAACACACGCACAGTCAGACTGAACATTAAACGGTCTCAATTAGACCGTGCGGCGGTCTATGCTAAGATGTGAAGAAGACGAGGGAGAACGACTATCCAAATTGTCTGACCTCCCAACCCCTCTTAGGCTTACACTACCCTCTGTCTGCACTGAAAAAGATGCTCAGCTTCACTGTCGTTGTCTGTCCCCGCTCATCGATAGACATTGTCGAACACACTGTCTTCGCTTTCATTTCCGTCGTCTTTGTGTTCTTTTTTATTATCTTTAGAGTTTCACTGTCTCTCTCGCTATTGGCAACATACACACACAAACACAGACAAACAGATAAATGTGCGAGCTGCTCAAAGTCAATTGAGCCCAGTGAGCCTTATCGAGTGCAGCCATCGTCCATGCTGACTCGATTAGTCAGCTTGAGTGGAATTCAGTCAAATGCTGTTGAAGATGCTGTTTGAGAGACAATGTTTGCTCTTCATTTTCATTGTTGTTGACATTTCCATTTGAATTGTCTGTGTAGCTCTTGTTCTTTTTTCTTATTCTTTTCCTCAATGACACCACTGAGATGTGAGCCCCATTGGCCGGTCTCAAGTGACACTTGAGATTAGTGAATCGTGCCACCACTGGAACACAGTGAAACGCTGACTTTCTGCACTGTTGTGCGTGTGTGTGTGCTTACATGTTATCATTTGGCCAAACAATTTTTCAATTTGCCCTTTAATCGCAGCCACAGCACAATATTATTAATTTTCATTTGGATCGACACTGGATCGATTCAAAGTGCGCAGGTGTTTGTGCCTGTCTGTCCTGTCTGTCTACAGGAAAGTCTGCCAAACGACTCAAGAGCAGCCATGTGAAAGCGGCTTACAGCTTCTGTTGATGCTGATGCTGCTGTTGGCTGCAGAAGTTGAACGATTGCCAGCTCAAGTGAAAAATGGTTTCGCTTCGCGAGACTTGGCAGCACTTGGTAGCACACTTGCCCCGGTGTACTGCTGCCATTAGCTTCTGCTGCAGTTTCAATTTTCAATTTGTAATCTCACTTATTAATTTCAACTTTCTTTTCTGAGTAATTTTTCTTCTTCTTCTCTTACTTTTTTATAATCGCTTCAACGCTCTGGTGCTATAGCAAAAGTCGGCCAACTCGCAATGAAGAGGGTACAGCAGAATTCAGCGGTGCTTCTGCTTCTGAGCAGTATTGGTCATTGCATGCAGCACTGTCAGTGCAAACATCCGGAATTATTGTTTGTGCGCTCACCACTGCTGTTCAGTCGATAGAAAGCATTAGATGACGAGAACAGGAGAGAGACGACTATCTTTACGACAGTTGGCGGTGCCCTACCTGAGGCACGAAATGCCACAAATTGGTCACAAGTGATAGTAGGCCAAATCTAAGTACGTCTCAATGCACTCCTGCTCGTACTGTCGTCGATGTCGTGCTCTCCTTATGGCAATTCCGCTGTTTTTCTTTCTACAATGTCTGCTTTTCTCTATCTATCTGTCTTGGCCATGCACTACCGGCTAATTAAGACATTACACGGAACAGACATTGCACCAGCGACAGCACCAACTGATATGAGCAACTTCACAGTGCTGTGACACACCTGTGACAACTGCTTTGCTGCTTTTTTGGTGACAGCATTCTGACATTTGACCTTTCTTCTCTTTTTCTTTTTTGCCATTGTCGGTGCTTCACTTTTGAAACACAGGCAAAGTATTACGAGGCAGACCTTGTTGTTCACTGGCCATCACCAGTGCAAAGTGACAGTTTAATTTGCCACTTTTTTCTTTTGTTTTCTTTTTTTGCTGCTGTCAGTAGCCCACTACCACAAGTAGCTCCTAATTGACGCCCTAACATTACACAGTTGCTGCTGTTGGATGATGAGCCAGTAACCTTCACTTTTGCCCCTTTTCACTCACTCCTTCACATCTTTATCACGGCAATTTGAGCAGCAATTTTGTCGATTGTCACTGACGTTTTTTACTTGTTCTGATAGTTCGCTTGTGTGCAAACACTCGCTCAAAAAAGAAGATCCACCGTCAGCTTGCTTAGGCCACTTAGTACCTAATTAATTACAAAGTCCATCAAATACAAGAAAAAGAAAATAGACAAACAAAAAGTGACAGACAGATAGAGTGAGTGTGTAGGTGAACACAGTGTGTGCTGCCCACGCACGCAAATGCGATTCCAATTGCAAAGTCAGGCTCGTCAAGAACTCGTATCATCGTTTGGACTTGACCACACGAGTACATCACAGTGACGCATCAGCAGATGTTAATTGGTCTCGAGTTGACAATTTCTCGAGCAGCCACTGAATTCTAGTAGTGAGGTTGTGCTGAATCTAATCTTCCGCTGCAGCAGCGAGCACCACTGCAATCGACTAAACTGTCAGGTGTCACCGTATCATCGGTTGCACCAGTCAGTGTCCCTCTCTTTCCTCTCAGCGCTTATCTCAATAGGCAACTTCTGCCACACAACCTCCTCCTCCTGTTTTTTTCTTTGCCCATATCTGCAATTCGAATGTTCACTGCTGCTGATGCCTCACTGGACAGAGTAATCACTGCACATACGGAGGCTTAGCCTGCTGTGGCAGCAGCAGCAACCGAAACTCAATCGCCACAACCGATAACTACTCCAGGCCAGCTAATGGTGGCATCTCTTTCTCTACCTGTTTTCTTCTTTTTATCGTCTATTCCATTAGTGTAATTAACATTCAGAACGCTGTCAACTTGTTACTATTCACCCCTCCCTCCTCCTTCCTTTTTTTCTGACCGCTTGATTCCGCTGCTGCCGTTGTTGCTGCTGCTCAACATTGGAGCCAACTTCAGTAACATCATCTCAACCACTGAATGACCGTGATTGGTAATTGAATATCGCTATTCACTTGGTCATTTTCTGTGGGCGAGTGCATAGTCTGAAAAGGACTGCTTGGCTAGCCTAGCTAATCTACAGTGCACTAGTGTTCAAATGAATTAATACGACTTTAATTAGTGCTAAATGGTAATGTCACCGTAGTCGAAGCTGCCGGCCAAATAGACTCATCAGCAAAGACGGGTAATACACCTGTCAGTCAACATTCGCCAATGGACAGGCAATCACGAGACACAAACTAGTGGTAAAACAGGCACATACTTTAGCATTCTACTTACAGTTAGGCAGGCAGTTAGTTTTAGCGAGATTTTTTAAATCATTCTTATCATTGAAACCTTGAAAACTTGGTAACTTTGATTTATCTTTTTCTTGACTGGCAGTTCATTTTACCGTATGTGCTTTTTACTAGTTTTAAATTGTTTTAAAACATTTTCTGCTGTTTTAGTCGCCGGCAGGTTTGTATCACTGCACTTCTCAGTTGATTGTTTTCCGTCATGTAACTCCTTAGTGTAGTTGTAGTTTTTGTTGCTATTTTCTTTTGCTTCAGCTGTCTGAACATTTGTTGCCTTTTTTTATGTCAAATAAGTTTCCGCACAATCACTTAATTCTACCTCAGGTAACAGCATTCTTTCTGCTACCTAGAAAACCTACTGCACTTGTTCACCTAGTCTTAGCAAAAAGTTGTGGTTTTCTGACACCCAGTACACTGGTTTTCTCTGTTTGCCAGCATAATCCTGACTTGTCCAGCTGTTTCACTGATGGTGGTGTTTGTGGTAGTGCAGTCCACTGCACAGTAGCAGTAACCCCTTCCTCCACTCAGCTGTCATAAATAATGGCGGCTGTGGCAAGTTCATCTCACCGAATGACAGTTACATCTCTCCGGTGCTCAGTGGCTGTAGTAAGTGCCAGTTTGTCGGCATATTTGCCAAGGCAAATTAATAAATAAACTAATCTCACTGGCTCACCCTTCTTATCTCTCATATATTGAAACATTATGACAACTGTTTATCGGACACATCAATAAGTCTTTGCATTTAAATCAAAGTCACTATCCTGCCAGAGTGGAAGCACTTTTCACTACTGCCTGCCTGTCTACCTACCGTTTCCCTGACCTCACTATCCGTCCATCCGTCTGCCATCATATCGAGTCAATTAATTTGTGCTCACAACTCAGGCTGTACTTTTCTCTTCTTGCTGCTTTAGAAAGTCTAGTTTGTATCAACTTTTGCTGAAGGTAGATTGGCGAAGTGTATTTTGACATGATCGTCGAGGATGATGATGCTGATGCTTGAGATGAATGAAAAGAAGGAAAGCTAGTTCTGCAGCCATTGGCCACCTCCTGGCCCCATCGCTCTACTCCAGGTGTCGCTCTATTAATCTTAAGCTCTCACTACTTGCCAACTAGTATTAAGAAAATGGTAGTAGAATCGAGCGAATTGCGCACCGCCAAGGTGTGCCAGCTGAGCTTCAATAATAATAATCGTCTACGATAATTGTTGTCTCTATCTAGTTTCCACTGCTTGTCTAATTCACAACTGCACCGAGTATCACCTGAATGGCACGCGAATAAGACGCTCGCTCTTTCGATTATTCATCGATTAATTGGATTAGCAGTCTCTGTGCCCGGTGATTTATCTGATTTCAGACTGCTGCTGCTGTTGCTCAGGCTATCTCTACTTGGAGATTAATTTCAAATTCTGCGTCAAAATGTGCTGCCCCTGATGGCACACGCGAGATGTCAAATAATTGACATAGAAAAGAAAATGTGCGCATCTTTGCCTTCACCTCGTGTTGTGTTTGCTCGACTTTTTACTGTCTGTCAGATTTTTCTTTGTTTTTTTTCTTGGTGATTGCAAATCTTTGTTCTAGTGACCAGTGGAAAGTTGTTTCAGCTTTTTCACTCTGTTTCTTCCCCCTCTGTAAACTTCACTAATCTTATTGTCTCAACTTTTCCTCCTCAGTCAGTTTTTTTGCAAATCCCTCTTTCTCTCTCTCATGTTTCCCTCTCACAGTTTCACTGTTTCAATTTGTGCGTCCAATTCCTTCAAACAACAGTGGCAGCAGCTTTATTCGGACACTTTCACTACTATTCATGTTGTTTGCCCTTCGCATTGGTCGTCTAGCCAGCTGAAGTTAAAGAAGAGGCGTCAGACGCAGACACTTGAGCGCCAAGTGTTCCAATTTAATTTTTCTTTTCTGCTCATTTTTCAATATATACCGTTTTTCCTTGATGCCGTTGAAAAGCCAGTTTGCTTTTCATTCAATTGTTGGCAAATGCAGCAACGACAGCAACAGCAGTTGTCTGTGTTTGTCTGCCTGCAGTCTTGGAGCCAGCTGAGATCTAGTACTACTTTTGGCAGAACTATTACCGACAAAGGCCACGTGTCTATGCGACTAGGATGTTCGGTGCAGCTCAGCTCTGCCTGGGCACAGACTGGGCGTCCTCGCGTTCACTTTAACATGAGCTCGTGCCACGTGACCAGAAGCTTCAGTCAAAGTGAGTTGAGCTGGCCTGCAATGGGGAGCACCCGAAGAGAAGCAGTGATATTGGCTCGTTTGCTTCCTTTACCGACGCACGCTTTGACCTTTTGCCTGTATGCGCACATCCGCATCAACATCTCCTTCTGTAAAGGGCTTTATCATCACATCATGCACTTCTGCGTATGTCGTTCCATCATCATCGACTCTTGGCTCAATGTTTCCGCTGGCCAGTGTGTGCCGCCGTCATCATTGTCGTAATATTCCTTCCGATGGCCAACTAGACTGGTGTCAGCTTTTACCAGTTTTCGCCCTCATAATTCGCTTTTCATGTTTCAGTGGCAGCAGTCAAAGTACTGGACAGTGAACTACTTGCAATAGTTGACGATTGCGCAGAAGGCAATTGGGCAGGCGAGCTGAACTGAGCTGAGTCCACTTTGGCTCACTAAAGTACTTGTAATTAATTTATCGTACACGATGTCCGACTGCTCGAATGTCCGTCTCCAGCGTCACACATCGTCGCGCACTTTGCACAAATTGTGCCAATTTATCGAACCACTCAGCTAGCCATTGCGTCTGAGGGGCTGCCTGTTCACTCTCCCTATTGACATTTGCTTTTACGGACTTTCTTTTTCTTCTCTCCTCTCTTCTGCTTGTTGTTTATCGCCTAATGACGAACTGTATGTGTCTTAGATTTTCCCGTTTGACTGGTGCTGGTGCTACTCAAAGATGTGTGCCCTTCTGCTGGCGTCCATTGCCGTTAATTGCACTTGGCGACGATGATGACGACGGCAACAACAGCCATTTCAACTGTGTGCTTTGATGCTTGCCCATTGCTGAGTTTGTGGCGGTGCTCTGGTTCTGGCCGCAACCATTGAGCAAATGGACCACGATGCTTGACGATGAATTTATGACATTGCCAGCGTTGAGCTGCCGTTTTTGTTTTTCACCAAGTTGCTCAGATTCATCGGGGCCAATTGGAGCGGTGGTTAGGTAGGCAGAGTGCCTCTGAAATTAGTACTGGCCACTCATTAGGCTTCACTGACAGCTTTTTTCGTTCACTCGATGATTCGATGATTCGATGATTCAATGGATGTCATTCGATCTGCTGCTCTGTCTTCCTGCCTGCCTGCACTCTCTAAGTGCAATTGCTGGTCACTACTTTTTCTGCTTCATCGTTGCTTGTTTGCTTTATACATTAAACTTTAAAACTGACTCTTTTACTTCATTCTGACGTGCTGTTTGCTTTCTCTTTTTCTCCCTCCTATTTTGGTTGGTCCTCTCTCATTTTCTGTTAGTAATGGGTTTCAGTAAAGTGAGTGCTGCTGCCTCTTCTGGTGCTGCTCCCACCGAATGAAATACAGTGTAACAGAAGCCGATCCAGTAATCGGTTGTGTCAATAGATCGCAATCGACTCGACCACTCGCATCAGCAACAGCAACAGCAGAATTCGACTACGAGTAGTTATCAGTGGCCACTGGTAATTTGCTTACATTATGCTCTCTTTCTCTACTTTCCCTACACTCTCAGATGCTTCTCTAATTACACTAATAGCATTAATGAAAAGTGTGTCTCCGGTGAAAACTAAGGATCCACTGTCAACTGGCTGGCTTCCTTCTAATCTGCCAGTAGCTCCTCCATTCTTCGACGACGACGTCCGCATCCCCACACTTTCACTTTCTCTGCGATGCATTCACTCGCGATAATTAGTAAACTATTTGCTCAGTGCCTCCTTCACCAGCAAATCACCGCCTGTGTTTGCTTCGGTGTGTCTTTGTTGACATTCTCCTTTCCCCACTCTCCTTCACTGATCTCTGCGTTGACAAAGCGCCCCCATCCTTTCACTGGCTGCCATCACTGTCGTCATTTTTTTCTCTCTGATTCAGTGATCGAGTCATCATCGAAATTAACGTAGCTCCTAATTGAATTAATGCCCTGCATACATCTCGCGCTTGGGCACACACACACACACACACAGGGACACACAGAGCTGTAGCACCGGCGCTATCGATTCGCGCCCGATTTCCACTTTTGATCCAATCTCACTCTCTTTCTCCCTGTCGTTGACTCTAATTAAATTAAATTTTCATTTGCCTTTGTATACAAAGCGCAGTGCAGCTCACCGTCGTTTTGAGCTGGCGATGAGATTGCCTTCTTGAGCAAGCTAGTCGACAAAACTTTGTCGTGCAGCAAATTAATTGACGCTCGGTCTGCCTGCTTGCTTCTCTCTGTTTGCTTGAACCCAATTTTTTTGCTGCTGCTGCTGTAGCTTTGGTACTACTACTGTCTTTCTCACTCCAGCCACTATTGGAGAGTCTCAAATTAAATATTTGCATTCGATTTTCATTTGACTCCGAAAGACTGCTGCTGGTGCAATCGTTGAGAGAAAGCAAAAAAGGTCGGTCGTTAGCCGTCTGCCAATGGGCCCTCATTTGGTGACATTGCCACACACAACACACTCATCAGTCTGCCTCCTGTTGTCAGGAAGGGCCTTGGATTCATTTGGGTGCGCGTTTTCTCTTTTTGTCTGTCTCTCGTTCTGCGGCGGCCATTAATTCGCCATCATCAACGGCTCATCAGCGGCAGCAGTGGACTGACTTGACAGCAGCAGCAATTACTACACATCAAACAGTGCTCAAATGAAGGATGCAGACGGTGTAGCACCAGTGGTGGCAGTGGCGGTAGAAGCAGGCATTCTTCGCGGGTTAAGGTTGACGAAAGTGAGCAGACCAAAGTAAATGACGACAACTACTAAAGCACTTTTTTCTGCACATTCAATTCTCTATCAATTGCCTCTCGTGCTGTTTGTCCCTCGTGCTTTTTCCTTGTTTGTTTTCTACTTACGAATGCACCACACAAAGTGAGCAGGAGAATGGCACTCGTCTCACTTTCCTACTCTTCTACTCAATGGCAATTATGCATCATTCTTTGATGATTTAAAAGCCTTTTCTCTAATTTTAATCGGCTTATCGTAATTTGGATTGATTCCTGGAGCTTGTGAAGGCAGTGGCACAAAAATGCATCAACAGCAGCGAGTGCAAGGCCACCAGGAATTGCAATCAGTTTATCGTTGCTCGGCAGCTACAGAAAAAGCAGTAGCATCAGCAGCGGCGGCATTAGCTTGGCAAGGCAGTCATGTGTCTGTGCATCATGCGATACCAACAGACAGTCAGTGCTGATGATGATGCCGCATTTGCCGAGCACTGATCTGGTCTCATGAAGACTTCCACCACTGAGCACTGGGCATTTTACAGCCCGCTTGTAGCCCAAACTGAACGGCGGCAGCATTCGATTACGTGCCACGAGGCACCCGAGCACTTTGTGTTGGTGTTCCTTTCTTTTTTGCTTCCTACACTGCACTTACTCTGTTTACTCGAAAATTAAATCAATCGCATTCAATTAGACTGACGATTTTTGAATGACTGCAATTGTGGACAATAATTGTCGGTAAACAGCGCTTTTCTTTCTGTTTAATTGCTACAAATTAACTTGCAGTTTTGACTGCTACAGGATGCGGGTTGAGCACATCCCCATTGGGATACCCGGAAAATTTGCAGACTGTCACTTTTTGTTGTGTCGCTGTTATCTCTCTTCTTTGCCTACTGCTTTTCAGTCTCTTTTTATCAGTTGCCCGTTGGAGCAAACTATGTCTCAGATCTCGATATCGTACATTGTTTTAGTAGACTTTTTTTGTTTTCTTGTTAACTTTCCGTTGCAATTTTACAGCTCGAGTTTATCTCTTTTTAGATGCCTCTACTGCATCTCTACTAGTTCCATATCCTCTGTAGCGTTTCCTACTGGCCCACATTATCATGTGCCAATCTGTTCGTTGTGTTCATTCATCTTCCCTCAGCCTCGACGGCGGTGGCAATTGTTACGCAGTGTCGTTAGGATGACTAATGAGAACATGTGTACTGTCACCCAACTCAGCTAAGTGAAGTTTCTGCTATTTTTTTCCCGGAGCCACTCGGCGTTTGTAGCGGCAGACTGGGTCGCGCGTGTCAGCATTGTCGCCCCTGCTCGAGCAGCAAAGCAACCCACAAAGCAGCCGTCATTGGTCGTCATTTACAACTAGTCCAACTGCCCGAATCGGTGCACATCCAATTAACGCTCGGTTAATTACTGCCACAGCCAATGATTGTGCGTGTTCAAAGTGTGCTTAGACACAACAGTCACTTGAAAGTCGGTGAAGGCCAAGCGTCGGAGTGTCCAACAAAGTCTGTCGCTGTAGGGTAGAATTTCACTCCAGAGTTGAACTAAAAGGATGGAACAAAGTTCAGTGCCCACCACAGCAGTCGCCATAACTCATGAACAGAACAGAAACAGTGGGCAATCCACAGTTCTTCTTCATTTTCAGTTTTGCCTCTGCAAGTTTGAATGAATGACACTCAGTGGCATTGTGTCGCCTCCTCGTCTTTGTCGAGTTTGTCCGCTGGCGACAGTCGACACTCTTCGACTCGAGTTGACTGCATTCGTCTGCTTGGGAGCACTACTAGGGAGCATACCATTATTTGTGCATTACCAGAGGCAGCAGACGGACAGTGTGCACTGTCTGGACTGGGAAGAGAGGGCAGTGTACGGTGGCCAGTGTCACCACCACCACTGTCTTTGCCACCACTAATTTTGGTGGCCCTGCTTTTGCTTCTCCCTACTTTCCTTTTCAATTGATTCATACACTTCACTGCCAATAGACTGCTGCAGTGTAGTGCCCTGGCTCAGACTACTCTCGCTTTCTGAATCTCATTTTCATTTTGCCTTGGCGTCAATCTGTTTGGCTTTAATTAAAAATGCACTAGCTTGCGGTGCCGCCAACACCACTACCATCGCCACAAGACAGCGACATTCTTTTCTCTCTTTCTATTTCTTTTCCTCAGAGTGAGCAAACTTTAGACTTTGTCAAACTCTTTCTTGCCTTGCTGTTCCCTCTTTCTCTCATCTTTCGCCTGACGACGCCGGCTTAGATTAATTTGAATAAGTAGCCCTGTCTGTTGCTGCTGCTGTTGTTGCTGCAGCTGTCTTTGCAGTGTCTTTGCCGACGTGCAATGGCCCTAATGGCATTTGCAAAGCCTGAATATGCTAATTCAAGTCGACTTGTGGCACCACTACCACTGTTCAATTGAAATAAATGTTCAACTTTATGTTGGTGAAGGGCAATGTAAACTTGGCCTTTAATTGATTCAAATGGAAATTGGCTCATTCGCATTTTGAAGCAAAACTCAGAAACTCAGAAGAGAGCAGACGGCAACTGCTGCAGTTTGGGTTTGGTACAAAGACCAATGCACTGGCTATCTTCAACACAACAGCAGCAATAGCAGTTTCTGTCATCGCCTTTCTCTGTTGCAGTGTTGGCTGTGTGTGCCTTGTCATCCCCCCCCTCTTCTTCTTCGACAATGATGGATTAGGGCCACTCTAATGACAATCATAATAAGTGATTCCAGAGGCAAGGGGTGAGCCAAGGGGGCGTCTGCTTCTTCTTTGGACACCAGACTGTGCCACTGTTCAGACAGTCATTGCTCTTCATTAGCGTACCCTCTCATTCTCGAAACGGCAACAGCACACTCACACGCACTCACACCAGAGTGATGATCATCATCACTTTCACTTTTCGCATCCTCGATGGTCGTCGTCGTTTGCATATGTTTGGAGGTATTTTTAGCGGCAGATTTTTTAGTTGACGTTGGCGTTGCATAGCGAAGCTGGTCCCTAATGAAAAAGGCTTGTCTGCTTGCATTACATCTCAGCAAAAGGCGGGCGATTCTGACACAAACGGATTAAGGCTCCTCCATTACTGGCGTTAGCTTATTTATATAAAATATATTTTTCTGCTTTTTACGTTTTTTAATATCACTCAACCAACGCAATTGCTCCGCTTCTATTCTTCACACAAGCCCGGCACGACAGCATCCATTCATTCATTCTCTCGTCAGTAATTTGGGACAATTCTTCTTTTTTGCAAATTTTTTTCTTTTTACTTGTCTCCAGAGTCTTTCTTGAAGCTGAACATCAGGCAGCTTTTGCCTTCCCCTCACACTTTTTCTTCTTGAGAGCTTAAAATCTCAATGAGATTTGACTTTCGCTCACTTGTAAATTGTATTTTAAATTTCAATTTTCAACGAGTTTCTGCAGTTGCAGTGTCAGCTGTGACGCCGTGTGTGTGTCATGTGTATGCTTCAAGCTGGTCGCCTCATTGCCCCTGCCATTATCGTTATTGCTCTCTGCCACTTTTCAGCAGCAACAAGAGCGCCAGTTTTCTTGCTTTCGTGTTTACTTATTTATTTATCCACAATTCAGTCCTTTCTTCCTCTGCCTTTTGCCGCCCCCATTCTACATCAGCTTTATGTGCTGCTTGTGGTGCTACCGCTGCTTTCTCTGACGATGAGAAGAAATATTGGCTGTTGAATGTGCTCAGAATTTGTGATTTAATTTGCGATTCTGATGCCACTAGCAAGTGCTGGCAAGCTCGGGCCACTTAGCGACCATTACCGTTGTTGCACGCCGGTCGCTGCTGGTGGTGGTGCTGGTGGTAGCTGTACTCTGATGTGCTCTGCGCCTAAGCTTGTTGTGAGCCACACTAGCTTCCGTAATGGGCGTCTTGTTGTTGGCTTTGTTGTCTCACCGAGAAAATGACGACCACGGCGACTTACAACTACAGCTACTACAACTACTACTGAAACGAGGACGACCACATTGAGCCAGATTGCTGGTGGCGTAATTGCTGCCGCCGTTTGCTGGCTAGGGAGCCAGTGAGCGGCTCGATACACCAGGCGCTTGTCTCTCTCAGACAGCTCATCTCTGCTCAAAGGACTGACTCAAAGTGACGGCCTGCCTGTCTGCTAGCCCACGTTCTCCTCACACACACAAACATTAAGATAACTTCGCTGATCCATTTGCGTTATTGTTATTTATGTCGGTGCTAATTCATAGATTTGCTACTGTTTTTGCTTTCTTTCTCTCTCTCTCTCTTTCTATCTTTTCCTTGTTTGTCTACTGTCTCAACTACGGTGCAATTTGCCTAAATGTGCCCTGAACACAGCAGCACAATCAACTACTATTGGGGCCAAGTGATTTGGCCTCACTGGTGGTGGTGCTTTGCCAGTGCTGGCCAAACGCTGCGACATGGCTTGTCAGGTCATGTTGGCAGTGGTCTACTTGGTGCACTTGTCAGGCGGAACCTCAAATAGACTGTCAACCACTTCTTCTTTTGGTTTGGGTTGTAGGCAAATCGATTGACAGATTGCTCTGCTCACTGGTCAAATTTCTCTTCTCCTGCAGTGCTTTGTGCACTTGGATCGATTAGCATGCGTGTTCTGCCAGGCAACAACAACAGCAGCAGCAGCAGCTTTTCAACTGACCAGAAACATACTGAAAAAAGCACCACGTCACATTAGTTGAATTGATTTATGCAAGGTTAATCGCCCGCACTTTTTTACATTCTGGTTTTAAAAAAGCTAAATTTACTTTTAATTGGATACTGCACAAGTTCAGTTGATCAGCGTCGGGTGACCAGGTGACACATCCACTAGCGTATAATGATTTTGTGCTGGGCAGCCAAAACAGGCACTGCCACCATTACAGCTTCCACCGTTTGCGGTGATTGATTGAGCTCAACTCGCTTGGGTGAACTTTTTTCATTTTAAAGCACACTGCTGTCAAGCTGCGACTGACTGAGGCCAGCGCACTGTCCGCATCATCTTTTCCTCTGACAGTGTGGCCCTTCTCTGCGGCCTGTCGCCGTCATCGTCTTCGTTGTCGTCCACTCTGGTCGACCAAACTATTCTCGACATATGTCCACTTCTATTCTTGGCCGCTGCCTCCGTTCTTTACCAATTCTTATTCTAATGCCTCCTCAGCCCCTGCCACAACGCTGGTTCAATGTCGATGAAGTGGGCGCAGTAGCAGCAACAACAACATTGTTAT
>JAALOO010001522.1_pt1 | contig 15326 bp, 12 predicted proteins | sample 7257641 | NCBI WGS metagenome assembly JAALOO01 (sample SAMN14085613, study PRJNA598686) | mite metagenome | biome: ENVO:01001000; feature: ENVO:01001002; material: ENVO:01001226; isolation source: single female mite from University of Michigan culture on fish food culture... ...
TAACTTCGAACTCTCAAAGCCACGTCGCTAGCGGCCTATGGGCCGCTACTTTCATCATTTTAAAAATGCTACAGGTGGCACAAAAATGTTTTAAATGGCATAAAACCGTTTTTAAAAATTTGTTTATCCTTTTTAGATGTGTTTCTGAAACGGTTTCAACTTTATAGACAAGTTTTGCTATGTTTGTTGACTTTTAATTTGAAACTTTCATTCCCTTTTTCTGACTTTCCTACTCTCCTCACTTTTTGTTTTTAGTTGTTGGCTGTTGTGGGATTAATTAAATGCACCATGAATAGCTGGGCATAAATTACCAAAGCAATGCCCTTCTCTTCCTCCCCCCTCCATCTGCTCCTTATGTTTAGCAGTGCCTTTCAGTTGCGCCTAGCGAGTTTTATTCATGTCAACGAGTGAACTGAAAAAGAAGAAGAAAAGAGAACGAAAAAGTCGATGACAGTATTTTCGTTTGTGTCACAAACATCTCCCACTTTGGCGCTGACGGTAAAAGGGACATGGCGAGGCTAGTCATTGAGCTCAATTTGCAGCATAAATTAAATTGAATCATTGTGAGCTAGAGTGAAATAGAAAAAAGAAAAAGAAGAAAAAGCACCAACAGACGATGGATGGGGAACAAGGGTGGCACACATGCTCTTGATTGGCGCAATAGACTCGGAGATGATGACATTTGAAGGATAGCGCAGAGAAAAAGAATGGAAGCCAACAGTTTGTCATGTCCTGTCTTGTCCGCTATCTGCTTGTCAGTTTGTGTTCTTCTGATGATGGCCACTGCAGTGTGGTACACTACACTAGAATGAATGTGTGTGTGTGTGGCGCAAATGTGTCGCTCATTAGTGTGCAAAAAATATTTCATTGTCTAGTACAACTTAGAGAAAACAAAAGAATATAAACATTATATCTGGTGGCAAACTAGATGAAAAGAAAAATAGAAAAAAGAAAATCAGTAGATCACTTTAATTTCCTTGCCGGCCGCTCAACTTTTTAGCTATTTTTTCAATTCTCATCTTCATGGCAATGAATAAGGCATGACATAGCTTGGGTCGCATAAACTGGGAGCTCTGTAGGAAAACAAAAAGGATCCAACAAAAAAAGAATATAACAAGAAAAAGAATTTAAAATTAAATGCATCACATTAGCACAATGGCCATCATCAGAGTAGTAGTAGTATGTCAATGATAGTCGTGTAATGAAGCCAGTAAGCGAACCATTAAATGGCCATTCTGTCGATTAAAAAGAAAGCAAAACTACTGTAGCAGTGGCATTGCTGGTTATCAGGCGCTTTCTGCTTGAGCATCCAAAATGATGCCTGCTAAATGACAAATTTATAATTGGTCTTTTGGCAATTAAAGTTTGCCAAAGCAAGATACTGGCACTAAGGAAAAGTGCATTTAGAAAACCTGCTGCCAGAAAGTGGCAAAACGGAAAGCAGTGTGCTGCAGAGCACAAAGCAGAAGAACAAATTGAAAGTAAAATCAAATTTAGATTTGCCTAAATCACACTGCAAACTAATGGTTTCGATTAGGAGGTTAGTTGTAGTAAGAGTAGGAAACATGAAAAGGCGATGAATATAAGTATAAAAACAAGTTTTTATTTTACAAAGTGACCCAAGGGATTACTCTAAGTGATTGACTTCATCAGTTAAATTGTATCAGTAAAAAACGAGTAAATAAAAAAACAATAAACAAGCGTTCATATTTAATTTTACTTTTTTAGTTTTTTTAGTGAAGTTAGACTATTTTACAAAAACAAATACAATTTTGCATTCTAAAGAAATACAAAAAACAATTTGAATTCTGATGAAATAAATTGAATTACATTGTTTTTTGTTAGTTAATGAAATAATTAGAAATCCTCTTAAATGTCGGCCAGAGCTAACACTGGTTAGAATTTCGGGTGAAATCACATTTTTTAAACCGTCACATGAGTTGTAATGGTAAAAGGAAAAAAGTAGCACTTTACCATGCAGACAAGCAAAGACAAAGTGAAGTAATAAACTGTCAAATTAAACGATAATAAAGTGGAACAACCTTTTGCCGTTTGGTGCCCCGGCCAATTCTCAAGTGGCCAGCAAATGCTGAACTTTACAATGTGCTCATCTTTAGAGTGCAACAATGAAAGGGAGGAAAAGAGGAGAAACCTCATCACTACAGCTGTCTCAATGGGACTTGGAAAATGGGACCCGGTGACAGATCACAATAAAAGCTGACTAGGTGAACTTATTGCACTTTGATTGGCAAACAGCTGAGCCAGCTGTTTTGAAAGCCTGCATTATTGACAACACGTGTATACAACAAACTGAAAAGTTGTTGTGCTTCTGGGAGCAGCTAGGTAACTGCTAAAAATGTAGCATCATAAAAACTAAGTACTGTAAGGGCTTTTTGCAAATGAGTTCCAGAGTAAATACAATTTGCACAAATTCATCGTAGCACTGTGTGTGTGTGTGTTTGCTTGAAAATAAGGCTGCTTTTCTCCTGCATTCCTTCGTTTTGCGTCGGCGTTTTTCTGCAAAAAGGTAATTGGACAGGCAGACAAATGGCCGTTTAGCAAGAAAAAGAGAAATAAGGGTCGATTGCAATGATGATGAATTCTTTCTTTCTCTAATGAATGCCGCGTCTTGTAGATTTTAAATTATTTTTAATTTATTTTGTTCTCCACCATCACAATGACTGACAAACAAAACAGGGCCATGTTTTTGCTGTTGCCGGTTTTTTCAGCAAACAAACTATTCTCTTTTCTCCTTTCTCTGTCTTTCCAATACTTCAATTTAATTGCTGAGCCTTTATCTGGGTGCAAACTCATTTTTTCTTGTTGTTATTTCAACACTTTTTTTGTTTAACCATGTTCTAGTGATGTGTCATGTGATGAGTTATGGATTCAGTTCAGCCGTTTTTCTGCGAAAAAATGCTTAAAATATCGCAGCTTTTGTTAGATTGCGTCATTTTTTCTACTGCCGCATTTTCTTTCTTCGGTAGCCTTCTTCGTACTGAAAAGCCTTGTTCCATTTTTTCCTGTTTAGTCTATCTCGGAAAGATCAAAGCAACGTTTAATTTGCCCTCTAGTTGAGGCAGCAAATAATGGACGACAATGCAGCCCTACTTAGCGCTAAAATTTCTGACAGAGGAGATTCATTTTGAGAATTTTAACGAGGAACAGGGAAAAACAAAAAGAACAATTTAAATTAGTTCAGTGGGATTCTGCCAGAGAAAGGGGGAAAAGCGAGAGAGGAAGGCGAAGGAGGAGGTAAGACAAAAGAAACTCAGAGTATGATTATGATTATTATTGTGCGGTGAACAGGAGGTTGAAAAAAAAGTAAGTTGAAAGAGCTACGCTACACGGCTGTCAAGTCGGCCAAATTGATGGTCGCTTTTGTGTGGCTCGGAACTGAGTGAGTTTGCCGTGTGTGTGTGGGCACCGAGCACTTTTGGCAGGTTGCGGGCGTATGTGCGTATGAGCATCAGTGGAGAAAGCAAACTTTTTCCCCCTTTTTCCACTGAAGAAGCAAAAGAAAAAGGCCCAAAAGTATTATAAATTCAAATTTTTTACTTTTTTCTACATTATATTTCCTCACACCGACACAATGTACTGAGCTTTTTTCTCTTACTCAGGCAACTGCAGAAGTACACATGGTCTCTTCTGTGCTCTCTCTCTCTCAACTTCTTCTTTCTCCTCATTTTCACTTGCATATACCAAACAAATACACACACATCGACTGAATCACAGAAGGTTCCAGTGAAAATGGGATTTACCCGTAAAGCACCAACGACGGAAACCACAGCCCAAGTGCCGAGTAATCGAATGCCAAAGAGGATGGGGGAAAACAAGAAAGGAAAGAAACCGAATGAGAAACTAAAGCATTACAGAGCGAGAGAGTAGTGCTGCAGTGCACACCTTAAGACTTTCCGGTTATAAATAGTTTCGGCGCTTTCTATTTTGGCTTTCAGTCTCTTTCAGTCTTTCTCTTTTCTCTCAATGTCTTTGCATCGATGGTATTACGAATCATTAGAATCGAGCGACAATTTTTGTAAAATGACGTAAAAAGAAAAAGAGGCAGAGAATGCAAACATGGCAAACATTCTACTTCAGTTAACAAAAATTTTCGGTAGCTCAAAGATGTGCTAGAATTTCTCTTTCTTCAAGTTAAACGTTTTTACAACATCTGTTTTATTATTTTTTGTCACCAATTCTTGCTAAAGCGACCAACGTTTAGGTAGAAAAAATTCAGTTAAAAGGCTTCTCCTAAGTAGCTGGAGGAAACAAGAATTACGTTGACAATAATTTGCAAAATTGACAGAAATATTGTGGAAGAGCAGAGTTGGTGCAATGCAGAAAGTCAAGCAGACAACTTACAACTAATCGACGACATCTTCAAACTGTCGCTTTACTCTTTTTATTGCTGTTTCTTTTCAACAGAATTCCACTGCTGGCAATTCACTTAATTGTTAAAATCAATATTTACAAAATTCAGTACATTTTCTGCTACGAGTGCAGTGAAAATAAATAGAAAATTACCAGTAGGTCAGGAGGTCATATTGACAAAAAACGGTAAAATACGGTCATTGGCTGAACAGTTAAGTTGAAACACAGAAGAAATGCTGTGCATTTAGAGTTATTTAATTTAACAGGTAAAAGAAAAGATTTAATTTTAAGTCTAGGCACATTCTAATCAAAGGGCAAAGGTAAGCAAGTGAATTCAAGTGTGAAAAAGAAACAAAATACTGTCTTTTTTAATTTACTTTTACTGACATTTATCTGACCTATCAGAATTTCCGTTTTAAGTTAAATTTAAAGTACATGAACTTTTCAAGGTAAAAAGCGCTGTAAGAAAATGAGTTTGTTTGTACTTTTTGGCAAATTGGCATAAGTTAATCAGCGTGCGCGCTTGGTTTAGTGCACACTTTTAGATCACCTATTGCACATTTGAGCTAGGTTTTCTTTTAATTTATGCAAATTTTAACTTAATCTTTTTGCCTATTTGCCAACGTTGCTTCATGAATAGAGGTGAATGAGAAGGAAAAAAAGAAGAAGAAGGAGTTAAGACTAAGGTTGCGTTAGTGCAAAAGCAAAAAGAACTAAAAAAGATAGAGAGCAGTCCCTTGACAAGACTACCATTGCCGCCACCACCACTGCTCCTTCCGCTGTGATTCCTTAGTGATCCACCACTGAGATTTGAAGGGCACTGCAGTGCAAGGAAAGCAAAAAAAGCAGCAACAGTAGTAGTGCTGGCGGTGGTGGTGGTGGTGGCCACTGCAGATAAAACGGCGCAAGGAAGGAGAAAAGCTATTAGTCGCACATTAACATGCCACCATGTTAACTCTGGGCCTGAGAAAGAAAGAAAGAGAGAGCATTTGGGCGAGTGCACGCTACTGCTGCTGCTGCTCTCCTCTAAGCAAGGTGCCTCAATTAACGGTGGCCTTGGCGGAAGAGTGGAAGAAGGGTGTAGGAGGGATTGAGGTAAACACACACACACAGGTGCAGGCACTGCCATTCCGCACCGGAGAACACCTAAGATATAATCAAAGATTGCGCTTTTTAGGTGCGCTTCTCAGGTGGTCAGGCGGATAGGGAGAGAGGATTCTGTCCTTAACTCGCACCAGATGGTAAATAGATGATTGAATTGCTAGGCTTTCTTTCAAAAAAAAGAGTAGCTGTACGCGGTAATGGTGCAAGTAGCCTTTTGCATACTCTTTTGCAAGTCACTATTCTGGTGCCTGAAAAAACCGTTGTCTCTGGGAAGTGTTATCATCTGTCAAGCTTGACTTTTTCGTGCCTTTTCCAACAATGCCGCAAGTGTGTATTTTTGTGTGTTTTTGTGTATCTCTTGACGGCCACATATAGTTCAGCTCAGCTTGCTGCTAGCTAGCTCTTTAAATAATCGAGTTCTTTGTTTGTTTATTGTGTTGCCCATTTGATGGTCGGCTCACTTCTTCTTCTTCTTCGCCTTCTCAATGCGTCACCGTGTCTGGCAGTGGATGTGCCTGTCTTGGCCGTCTTTCACTCACTCAGTCACTCTGCCTCCTCTCAATTTTACCCAACTCCTCTTCTCGGGGGTCTTATCGTCAATTCCAACACTACCACCGCCGCCATCGTCACCGTAACCGTCACCGTTGCTGCTGCCGTGCGTGAAAGCCCATTTTCCATTTATAGCCTCGATTCAATATTTCTCAATCAATCAAGGGAGCCCTACAGACAATGGCAGCAACGGCTGAGGAGACACAAAGAAGGTTCCTTTTTTTGCTCGGCACTACGACATAGCACAAAATAAAACCGTAGAAAATACCGAAAATTGCCTGTCTGCCAGCCTCGTAACCTAATTAATTAGCCATTCCATCAATTTCATATACCATTCATTTTTTGTTGTGTTTGCCACCACAATTGTTGCGTAGGAAAATTACAGAATTTTCCGAGCGCTAATTTATAATTGCAAATTTTCACTAATGTCACTTTTTCTTTTAAAGATAAAAGTGGAAGTTCTACTACTACTAGGCGACAAGGATGATTAAAAGCATTCATTTCACACTGAATGAAGATACAGAACGGAAACAAAAACTAGCAAACAAACAAGAAAACAAGCAAACAAAAAACTTACATTTAAGGCGAGAAGGACAAAGACATTGCCGCAGAGAATGAGCACAAAGATAACCGCCAAGAGGCTGATTTTCACTATTTTCAGCGTCGTAAAGATGTTCGCCGGACCGGCGGCGGCGGTGGAATTGTCGGTGGACGGCGATGCGGTGATCGATTCAATGAGAGCGTTGGTGCTTGCGTTCACTTGCTGCGACGGAAGCAAGTGTTGAACGGCAGTGCTGCTCAGAGAAGAGGAGGAAAAGGGAACCACGCCATAGGTGAGATTGAGATTGCCGATTCCCTGGTCATCATGGTCTCCTCCTTCCTCGAGCAGCAAACTGCCGGCGGAGTAGGCGGCCAGTGTGAGGCTGATTAGAGGCGAGGAGGAATTGCTGGTGCTGCTGCTGGCCGGCATCAGTTTGCCGCCACTCAGTGAACTCATCGCTGCTGACATGCTCCTCCACCCATTGGATCACCACTCGAGCTAGTGTACACTTCAGGGATGATTTGCCAGTGATGTGTGAGGAGAAGAAGAGGAGAACGGGTGCAATTTCGGTGCTGTCTATTCACAGTGGTCATCCACTGAACACGGTGACGTCACCAATTGGACAAATGCTGCCGCCGCCGCCGATGAACTGTCGCACAGAGTTGAAGCTCGGCAGACAGGCTAATGACAGGGCGTACAAAGCAGTGAGTGTACACGCTGGTAGAACTGATGAGATGAGCAGAGATAGGCAGAGAAGATAAGATGATGTGAGTGTGTTTGCAGACACCAATGCGGTGATGTCGCCGCTGCTGATTCAAAAGAGAGAACAAGAGGGGACTAAGACTTGCAGAGACTGTCAGCTGTCAGTTTGGCGTGTTCAAGTCTGCTGCTGCTGAAAACTCCGTCGGAAGCTGCTGCTGGTGCTGGTGCATTCTGTTCAGTGCAGTTCAGTACGTGGATCCAATGCTGCTGGTGCTGCTGGTGCCATCAACATCAGTGCTAGGCTGCATTTTCTCATTTGAATGGCATGTTGTTTACGGCGACAGACAAGGTGTCGGTGCAGTGGTAGTAGTAGTACGACGGTAGTATAGGATCTAAGCGGTGTATTCTTACACTCTCAGAGATTACTGTTTCCGATATGACGTTTTGTGTGCTCAGTGTCTTTTAAATGAAACGCTCAGAGTTTGGGAACGAGGACACTTGCTTGCTTCGGTGCGTTTCGCTCTGACAGAGACGGGTAAATCTGGTAAATCTTTTTCTTCACGCAGCGAACACGAGGTAAGGAGGAAAGTCGATAAATTTCACATGGATTTAACAGCGGGATTTAAAATGATGATGATGCTGCTGCTGTACAACGTGTGTAAGGCGTGTTGAGGCAATTGAGGAGAGTGAGAGGTTCTGTTGATGGCACAGTGCAATCAAATGCAGACAAAGTGGGTGAGTGAGCGAAACGGTCTTTTCCCAGTTGGGCACAGTCCTAATTGGCCTATGGGTAGCAGAGGGGAAGGAACCCCAAAACAGAGGAGCCACAGTGGAAGAATTCGTTTGCGGTGCAGTTCATGACAGTAAATTGAAATATGGTGTGATTGAAAGTGCCTCTGAAAGGTGCCAAGTGCCGTTCAGTTCAGTTCTCTTCCTTCGTTTCCGACAAACAACAAAAACAACAACAACAACCGTTGCAACAAGAAATGTGTCGGCGTGTGTGTTTGTGTGTGGATTTGGGCTGCGGAGCGATCGTGTTTTGCACTTTTAAGAGAACTTTGACATGAAATTTATGTTACACCAAAGTTGACTTGATCAGCAAAAAATGGCGCAATTTAGAAAATTCAGCAAACAGTGCGAAAGGTTGAGTGCAGAGCATGTGTTGTGATCGCTGTGTTTTAAAAAGAACTGAGCAAAAGTATTTGGCAACACAGGCAACTGAGAGTTGAGTTTGTCCAGTTTGTCCAGCGAAGCATTAATTCCATCACTTTTTAATTACATAACGCCGGGCGCAGACACTGGACACGGCGTTCTTGGTGGCAAGTTGTGGTTATGATAGTAGTAGTACCGTTCTCCTGTCTTCAAATAATAAAAATGCAGATTTTCAGCGAAAAAAGCGCCACAAGAAACGATGTTCACCGCACACATGCAAACACTGATTGTCCTGAGTGTGTTTGTGTCAGTGTGGTGGTCCACCAAACGTCAGCCTGAACACGGAATAACAGGCGTCGCCGATTAGAACACTTGAAGGCTGCAGGTAATTTGCATTGAAATAGAATTAAAGTAGATAAATGGAAAAGCGATCAGTGGACGGTGGCGAGAAGATAGAGTGCGTGTCGGTGGGCGATAGTGTGTTTTGTGGCGGTTATTTTGTTGTTGCTGTTGCAGTTTATCGTTGCTGTTCAAGTCAGCTGATTCAACTAATGGAGAGTTTTGAATTTATGCGCATATTTTCTTCAGAAGTCAATCTGAAAATGAAGTCAGTCGGTGGTGGTGGTGGTAGAGGTGATCTCGGCAATTGGCATTGAATACTATTTATGCAAATTCCAAAACTGTAAAATAGGCGAGTGGAATCGATTAAAAAAAATTCCGAACAAATATTCAATATGCCGACAACAGTGAGTGTTGTTGTTGAGCTTGTTAGTGCCGGCTAAGTGAAAAAAATATTCTGTAAAGTTTAAACGTGGAGAGAAACTTGAGCCGAATTATTAATCAAATCAACTGCAACAGCAGCTATAATTGGCACAAGACAGATGTTGGGTAATTGGCGGAATGAATAGCGTCGGCTAACGCGGGGGTTCATATGTGCCTGAGTTTAAACACAGGAATGGCCCGTTTAGGGCGGTGAGCAGAGTTAAAGCTGAAGAGTGAGTGAGATAAATGACGAGGAATTTATCCGAGCGCACTGAAGAGGTTTCAATTTAAATTCCGAAAAGGCAATAGTAGTCGCTGTAGTAGTAAAAACCAGAAATGGATCACTTTACGGTTCATTCAGTTGTATTTCACTTGAACAGAATCAAGTGAGTTTTATTGCTGGAGGGGGAAGAGAAAGGTTGTGTCAAATTTCAAATTGTACAACAAGTTGAACTTGAACTGTCCGTCGACTGTAAGTCGCAAACAGTCGATGGAGACAAAGTATTTAATGTGTGAGAAAAGGCCAGAGATGGAGGCCGAAAAACGAAGAGTGCAAAACGTCTTTTCAATGTGTGCCTCGGTCACCTAACCAGTGAAGTGCTCACTGCACACTGAGCTCAGTTTGGTTTCAGGATCGCGTGTGTGTCTGTGTCGGCATTCGACTTTGGCGCGCTCTTTGCCCATTTTCTCTCTTTCCCTTTCTCTCTACTACCAAACTGTGCACATGTCGCCGACGACGGGCTACAGAATCGGGCTTCGAGTAGTCTCACGCGCAGCTGTGCCTTGCGCACTGCTTCTTCCTCTTATTCTTTCTTTCTCTCTTTCTCTCTCCTTCTCTCTCTCTCTCTCTCTCTCTCTCTCTCTCTCTCTCTCTCTCTCTCTCTCTCTTCAGCTCTTCTCATCGGACTGCCTGTACAGTTCAAACTGTTCAGTTCCTTCGCTAGTTCATTCATCACTTTGATCGGTTGCCTCACTCTCTCACTCCATTTTGCCGTCACCGCCACCTAAAGACACACACTCACACACACACTTGAATCTGGCAAATGCACATTCGCCCCTTCATTCATTCATTCATTCACAACACCCGTAGTCCCGTAGTACTGAGCTCCTCCAAATCTAATAGTAGTACATGTGGGGCTGCTCTGCTCGCCCATTTGGCCAATTTATTAATTTTTTTATCCATCGCCGCCATTCACTCTGTGAGAGTGTGAGCAAATAGTAGGAGGAAGAAGCGTTTAGGAGGAAAGTGATGAGGATGAGCACTGAGGCAGGCACTGGCACTCCAATGCGAACCAAAATTCGGTCCAAGTGCAAAGCATTCAATCTTAAGCTTGTTTGTATTTATCAACTCCCTAAACTGCTATTGACTGCTCTGTTGGCGTTGTCTGGTCTGGTCTTGCAGTGTGTACGTGTGCCTGTTTCTGGCGTTTCGGTGCTGACAGTCGTCGTCTCAGCAGCGACAGCAATGGCAGTGGCAGTGGCAATGGCAATGGCATTGGCAGTGAAGGAGGCATCTTTGTGCGCTCTAAAGTTGAGCCATTTGTTTGGCGTCGGGGCGTCACTTTGTCGTTGCTAATAATAATTCACCCGGAGACACAATGTCTGCAACTATGTAGATGTCTGCTGCTCTGTCTTCTCTGCCTGCTTCACTGTCACCCAGAGACATTATATTACACTGCACTGAATATATCCGCCGACAAATTAGCCATTAAAATGCAATTTTCAATTCACTCTGCAAACTCTGCAGAGTAGAACATGGCCGCTTAGCAGGGACATTATATCTTCATTACGCTCTTATTTGGTCTAATGATTGTGGCCATGTATGTCCAATGTACAAAAGCTACATCAGACAATGCCTGTACACACACACATACGCACACACAGGTCGACCAGGTTTCCTCTTCAGTTTTGGCAGTGTTTTCGTTTACATGAAGTTATAAATTAAATATTTATACTCGCCGCATTATTTGGATACCACTCCGTATGTGTGCGCACCAGGCATATTTTATCAGCGATTGAGAGCAGCGATAGCAAAAGGAAAAAGTCAAGAGAGTGAAAGAACTTGGTTAGTATATAAAAATAAGGAAACAGAACAAAACAGAAAATGAGTGCAAGTTTCTGCCAGCTGAAATAAATGCCAGTGCACAAGTTGCCAGAATAAGAGAATGAAACGAGGAACATGTTTGAGCTGCCGAAGAATAAGGCCAGATATTCGTCTTTTGGCGCCATTTGGTTGGAACAACACAAGAAGAACTCGCAGCTCAGGCGAGCCGTCAAGAAAAGGGCAAACAAAGGCTAAACAACTATTTGTTTCACCATTTAAATGTTTATGTCGAAAAGAAAAATCGTGATGGAGAAAAAAAGAGGAGGAGGAGGGAAGACATATTCCAAGATTGGAGCTGATCAACGATGCTTTCCAGGAAAGGAGATTAGACTGATGCTGTGATGAATGATTCGGGTAAATATACACTTTCTCCCTTTCCCGTTCGCATTTCCGCTAAACGTGTAAATAATAATATACTGCCGAATGATAGAGAGAAAGCTGAGGTTGTGGTGGTGATGGAATCAACAACAACACCAGAAAATATGCATGAACCAAACTTACCAGTACGATTGGCCAATGGATGAAAACAGAGCAGACTATGCAAATGTCATGAATGCGTGTTCTTAGCAGAATCCATAAATGTGGTTGACAACGAAGCTTGAAGAAGAGGAAAAGAATCTCGCTAAAAAGAGAGCATCAGTGCAACATGGTAACTCTAAAAGAGAAGGCACACACCGTTTCAAGGAAACAACACAACACAACACAACAACAACCACAAGACACAAACAACGTTGCAAATTGCACCGACGTCAGCAGAGGAGGAAGCAAAGTTTTTATGTTGACCAAACGGATGCTTTCCCAGTAATGTTTGAAAGCGGCAAAGACAGTTAAGGAAAATCACTGCTAGTCATCAGTTTGGCGTTTTTTCTATCACCAACAAATGCAAAGAAAATAAAAAGAGCCTCATTGAACAGTTATCTACTTTTTTGAACCTTTTTTCCAATGCCGACTTTAGACTCGGGGTGTGCACTTTACAATTCATTTATCACTAATTGTGTCAGTGAGTGCAGTCAGTCAATAAAAAGAAAGCAAACTTACATTTAAAACAATATAAAATTGCTACAGTTTAACTCGTTTTTCTTAAATTACTTGCACATTTTACCCGGACAGAATGTGGGTTTTAGTGATTGTCTACATTTCAAGATTTCTGATGCTACAATTATAATTCAATGTAATTTGGCAAAAAACAGACAGAGTGACATTGCAATGTCCGGTTGTACTGGAAGCTGTCAAGTGAGAATGTCCTTCTCATCTTCAACTCTTTGAAGTGACCCTTGTTTGCAGTGCAGCTGCACTTGTCTCCATTACTTGAGTGCATAAATCACTTTTGCCAAATTATTAGTGCATCAGAAAAGGAGGAAAACGTTTTTGTTTATGTTTCAGGAAAAATAAAAGAAGTTTAGTTTTGCTACTTTACGCAGCACAATAAATGTCTAATTCACGAGATTGCTTTTTAAAATACGCTTTTTATGGAGCAAATTGTTTCTCACTTTTCCTCCTTAATGGCCACTGTAGTCGATTTAAAAGTTGCGTAAATAAACTTGAAGTGCGTGTGTGCTCTTCAGCCGGTGACACTTTACCAGACTATATACACGCGTGTTTTGGGATCTTGTTATGTGTGGAGGCAAACAGGCCAAAGTGATGGAGTATCAATCAACTTCTCAGTGTTCATATGTGCAGTTTCCCTTATTTTTATTGCTGTTTTGTTTTTTTGTTTTCTTCGCAAATCGGTCAAAGTTAGTTGAAATGATTTATGTGTATTCCCGTAGCGCATCGAGGCTTTTGTTTGACTTTTGCCAGCAATTTCAGTGTATGCACAGCAGCAGCAGCAGCAGAAACAGCAGCTGAGGTGTACATCACCATCAGCCGATCTGCAGTTTATACTGCTAGTTGGCACTTTTTTTGTCAGGCACATTTTGGCCTGCTTCTCAATTATTAAGCAAGCCCATTTAGCCACGGGAAATGTATGTCTATGTATATGTTTGCTTGCCCATAAGATTTCAAGTAGTGCAGACTATACCAAGGCTCTTTTTCGACCCAGAGTGCAAACGTTGCTGAAATGCTGAAATTGTTTGAGAATTTATTACAACAAAAAAGTGAGCAGGCGCCAGTGATTTTCAATGGCACAGTGGACTGTAGTTGAAGCTGACAGAGTGGACAGACTGGCACACACACTGTCACCGTGGCCTAATTGCCTCTAGATATTTAGCACTGCAGTAATGGTATCAGGGACTCAAATTAGGAGTGTTTGTTTAATAAAGAGATGGCAATTATCAATAGCATTGTGCCGTCAACCGTTTACCGGACACAGAAACTGAATTGTTGGTATGATTTATACTGATTTATACAGTGATTGTGAGATCCTTCTTTTTTTTCTTCTGGCTGGCCATAACTGACTTTACCAAAGTTTGCGTTAATTGATTGATTGACTGTGCCTGTGCAACCAAACGGTGCCTCTTTTCATCTCTGCTGTCTCGGTCGTCCATCTCTTCTTTTTGTGTGAACCTTGGACAAAACAATTGAGTCGATTGATTCGAAGAAAAGTTTCTCCTCAAGACAGAAAGTCAGATTTTCAAAGTTGGACTGTGTCCATTCAACCTGGTGCATGATTTGGCAATTTAATTTAGCCACTGTGAGATGCTACCTGAAATGTGATTTGAGCACAGCTCAAAACGTTCCATATCAGATTTCCCAAGCGCTTGCGAAGAAAAACGCCGGTAACAAATTACGCAACAATGAACACACACAAACAGAGTCTTAAACACACAGTTGCAACTTGGGACACTTTTCTGTCTGTCCGGGCTCGAGGTCATCCAGCGAGGGAGATGATTCTTTCAGTGGATTCTATAGCCTGTGTTTGTACTCACTTTGTCCTTTGTACTTTTTAAAGAAAGTTTTAATCGCATTACAATGTCAGCACTCTCTCTCTCTCTCTCTCTTTCTTTTTCTTTGTTTGCTATCCACATAGGACACTTTTGAATTGTCGAGAATAATTGTTGCATTCTTTACTTTACTCGCTAAAGTACAAATGCATTTTGTGTACATTAATAGAACAATAAAACGGTTGATTTAATTTTGTTTAACTTTACTTTTTTACTTTTTTAGTTCTAGGTAAATAAAAATGCCACTTTTGTGTTCAAAGTCAATGTCGATTTTACAATGCAAATGCTACCTGAATTTACCGGGAAGTGACCTTGTGTTGACTAACCAGGATTACCTGCTAACTGTTTAAAATTTAAATAAAAAAAATTTGTTACTAAACTAAAAGTTACAAAAAACTTTAATTTATGAACAATTAATTACTTTTTTACTATGCATAACTTTTTAAATTACTGACAAACAAGCTCAATTTCGCTTCAAGCACATTTGTACATACATTTGACAAAACAAAGTCACATTTTTTGCACTTGATCAATTAAAAAAATAATTTAAATGAAAATGATCAGCTGATTGATGTTGCGACAGGTTACACCACCCCACAGTAAAACAGGTATAGAAACGAGACTATTTTTCCATTAAAACAGACATGTTGTAGATGATAATTTTTTAAACCGCAGTTTTTTCCGTGACTCGGTTGAATTCTTATGAATTTTCAAAGATTCAGAATCCTCCATTTGATATGAAGTTTTAACCAGTTCTAAATAAAACAAAGTTACTCCAAAAACTGTAATTTTTTTTGTAGTTTGATAAGAAACTCCTTTTACATCAATCTAAAACTGACTTTCAGTGTAGAAAAAAATTCTAGCATAATTCTGCAGAATTTTTTAGTTTACAGAATTTAAGTCAGTAAAAATTCAAAAATGAATAGTGGGAGAGTAATTTCGAAAATTGACGAGTAGTGACGACTTGTGAAAAAGGAGAGAAAATGAGTGAAAAGATTTCAATTTAATTATCAAAAAACTCAATTAATCAGTTAAATTTGAAAGCAATTGTTGACGTGTCATTTTATCTAAGCATGTTTTTTACAAATCGTCACTACTCGTCACTTTTCGAAATTACTCTCCCACTATTCATTTTTGAATTTTTACTGACTTAAATTCT
>JAALOO010001525.1_pt1 | contig 15314 bp, 10 predicted proteins | sample 7257641 | NCBI WGS metagenome assembly JAALOO01 (sample SAMN14085613, study PRJNA598686) | mite metagenome | biome: ENVO:01001000; feature: ENVO:01001002; material: ENVO:01001226; isolation source: single female mite from University of Michigan culture on fish food culture... ...
ACTACGTCATGCTTGTAAATCTCTCCGCGCGCCGCGTTACCAAACCGCTTCTTTAACTCAATCATTCAATTACAGTGGGTCTCCAAGATACACACAGACCCCGAGATACACACACGATTTTGCCCTGAACAAAGCGCTACAACATTTTCTCTTTAGCATAGAAAAGCATTGTGTGTGTATCTTGAAGTCACTTTGAGGAGGCAGGTTGATAAGAGAAAGTTGCTAAAACTTGTTCCAGGCACAAATTTTGTAACGAACTTTGCGAATGAAAAAGCACTGCTCTGAGTTAGCACACTTTTTGTGTGTATCTTGGAGACCCACTGTAGTAAAAAATTACAAAAAACGTTTCAAGATAAAATAAAATAAGCAGTTTGATGGAAATTCTTTCTAGTTTTTAAGCATTTCCAGCCAGGCAATAAAAGTATTTTTAAACGATTCCATCAGTTCCTGAAATTCTTTTACCTCTTTTGATAGTTCGCATGCCTCAGATGGAAGTTCATCTTCAGGTTGAACAGGAATTTTCACAGAGTTTAAAATTTTAGCAACCTCATGAAAAATATCCTTATTGCTCAAAGAGCCTACCATTTCAAAGCCATCAGAACTGGAATTAGAAGAGTCAGCGGAGTTGCGTTTTTTAAGGACGGTCTTTTCTGTGATGGGAATCTTCGGATTATGCGATTGGATTTGTGAACGGTGCTCAGACTCATTGTTCTCCCCTTCCTTTGACGGCTGATTGTTGTCTATTAAGCCATGGAGACTCCAAAAGTCTTCCCCTAAATTGATTTCAAGCAGTTCGATAAACCAGTTGACAATGAACCATCCCTTTTTCACTAGGTTCAGAGAAAGGACATTTGAATTGTCCTGGGAAGGGTCCTCTGTAAATGACACAAGCAAACAAACAAATAATTAGGTCAATGTGTGGAACTTTCACCTAACAGGTCTACCGTACCTTTGTACAGCTCACGAAGAAGCAGCAGCTGATGAAAGAGCTGCTTTAAAATGGCGCTGTTTTTTGTCTTGAAGATCATGGCGACAATGAAAATGTTGTTCAGTTTATTGGAATCTAGTTGGCACAGGACGCACAGAGTAGAGCTGAGCATGGTCCAAAGTTCAGTGATCAGCCATCGGGCGAGAGCAATCGCCTGACTCTTGCTGCCACTCAGAAAGATGTTGCTCTCGCTGCTGTTGCCTTCAAAGTCTCCAAACAGTTTCTTTACCATCGGCAGTGGTTCGGTGGACAACTGGTGCAGCAGGCAAAGGTGGGCGGTGAGCAGGGCTGGTACAAAGCTGACACTGTCCAGTAGTTGGCACAAGCCACCTGTCTCGGTTAAGAAATGCAGGTGTCGCTGCACAAATTGGACTGCAGGCAGGATGAACATCAAGTAGAAGGGGCTGTCAGTCTGGTCCTTCATCACCCAAAAGGGCAGCAGAACGGCAAACAGCTCGTCCATCGTCGTGACGTGCACATGGTTGCCTAGGTCGGCGATGAAAGCTTCACTGGAGAGGAGACGATGAAGGAGGGCAAGGGCGTAGTTGAAAGTTTTTGATAACGAGAACACTTGCGTCATTGTTTTGTGATCGCTCCTTGTCACGGTAAAGGTGTCCTGCTGAAACAGGAAACGGCTGATCTTTTGCAGATCTTCAGTCACGCAGGAGACGATATTGTTGGCAAAAAAAGTAAAGTTTTGAGCCAGCATAGTGGTGATTGATGAAGAAAGTGGAGCAGCTTTAAAGACAGAGCAGAAGGAAGCGGTTTGCTCTGGCTTTAATGATTTTGATACTTTCATGGAGTCAAGGAGACCGGCAAGGCAAAGGTAGTGCCACTTGGTATCATCCTTTAGTGATTTGTCTCCCTTTTTTAGCAGTCTGACAAAGCACTGGTCAAATAAACCCTCCAAATCCTTCTTCAGCAGGTGCTCCTTCTGTCGAGTGAACTCCTTCAAAGAGGACTTGCTTTGTTTAAGGGAAGAAATGAGCGCAGTGCTGCTGATGCCGTTGTTGTTGTAGGCTTTGATGGCGGCAATGTCTCTCTCCAGTTGATCTACCGCATCGTTCACCCTCAGCTCATAGTTGACCGCTGCAGTGTGAGTGGCTTCAATTTTCAGCAGGACTTGCATGACCTCAGGAGTAGAGCCACTAAATGTGTCCTCGCCAGACTTGTTGATCGACGCTCGGAGATAATTGAACTGGTGGATAAGAGAGTATGGCTCGATGAGATAAGCACCGGAAGTAGCATTGGCTGCGGGCGGACTCTGTTCGACGGCAAACATTACCGGCAAAGGTACCGGATCGTTTGAAGCATTGGTGTTCTTGCCAATGGTGGACATGATGAAACGGGCAGGACTAAACTTGATGGGTGAAGTTGCGCGGATGAGAGTTGAGAAGTTGCAGTGCACAGTGTGCCGAGAGTTCAAAAGACGTTGCTGACTCGGCCACGTGCGTGACAGTCTCTTTTATATGTTTTGCTGAGAAATCTCTGAAGACACACAGCAGAAGGCCAGGCCTAGCTATAGAAGATGATTCTTTTCCCCCTGAAAGCTTCTCTGATAGCACTCAACAGGGAACACGTTTTTTAGCGCACAACTTTTTGGCGCTCAATGTTTTTGGCGCGCTTTTCCTAGATTTTCTGATTTCAACTGGCCAAGCTCAACTTCCAGATAGAAAATCAGTACATTTTTGCTTAAAAAGACCTTTCCATTTGTAGAGTGTTCCGTTCTTAGTTGCGGCAAAAAAGTAAGGACTAGTGCGTCGTCCGAGAATCGAACTCGGATCGCCCGCGTGGCAGGCGAGCATTCTACCATTGGACCAACGACGCGCCTTAGCTGAAGACAACCACTGAAGGCTACTACTTAAGTGATAGACATTGCTGAGGGGATGCTGCCTTCCCCCCTTTCCCTCTGTGCATTCCCCTCAAATCTGTGTCGAAGGTGGAAGCGGATGCGAAGAAGAGCGGGAGAGAGAGAAAGAATGATAACGAGTTTAGTTGACTCTGTAGACAGCAACATCAACAGCAGCGACTCCACTCTCAGCGTTCTCCACTCAGCCAACCAGTTTACCACTCGGTCAGCATCATCCTCATCAACAACATGCGATGAGATTAATCTTTTTCGTTTTTCCATTCAGCCAACTTGTGTGTAATTCAAACGGAAAGTTGTTTATTGTAGTTCAAAGGTCATGGTGTGAATAAGTCGAAGGGTACAACTGTGTCACCAAAAAAGGCAGCCTAAAGTAAAGCCAACGACCAAGAAGAGGACAGCTAGCATCACAGCAACAATTTGGTCGACGCCATCTTCGAGTTGTCTGCTCATTTCCTCCTGCTTTTCGTCGATGAACTGCCAGTAAAGGGCTTCCTGTTGAGTGTCAATTGCTCGGCGAAATTCATTGTCCGGTGGACGTCGGTTTGGATGGGCCACTTCAGCTGTTGCACCCACACTTTTAAATAATGGTGAATTCAATTTTGAAGTGGACGATGTGTATTTGCACATGTTGCAACTAGTGTGAGCAAATACAGCTACGCATCTTCTGCTCACAGTTGTTGTCGACCACTATATGCTAGCATTTTTTTTGTTTTCTAACCGGTTTGGCAAACAAAGCAAATTAACTTTCCCTTTTCAAATGATAATTAAAAGTTTTTTTTAAACAGATGAAACAAACTCCAATTTACACTCAAATACATGGACGGTTTTATTTTCAATCAACAAAAAACACATTTTACAAAACTTGAAAAAGATAAATTAAACGCTTTACTGAGGTTTTCCAAACCAGACACACAGAATCGTAGTCGTTGATGAGAAGATGGCTTTGGACTGTTGTTCTGTGTGGTTTACTTCTTCTTCTCATACCTAATTTGAGGACAGTTTGATGGGGGAATTTGAAAGAAAGAAGAGTAATAATGTTTGATTAATTACTACAAATGCTCATTCGCACGTTAATCTCCGGACTGTCCGAACTGTCCACTGACCCGTGCGGCGAAGAGTGGTCGGGGTGGTGGTCCTCGTAGGTGGGCGGCGGCGGCGTCGGGTAGCTCGTCTGATGCTCGTGCTCCGGCTCGTAGGTGTGCTCCTTCGGGCGCAGGTACACCGGCACCCGAACCGGATAAGGAATTTTCACCGGGTACGGCTGCGGAATGTGCACCGGCACCCGCTGAATGATGCGCACGTGCTTGATCACCGGCACGTGTCTGATGATGGGCCTCGAGGGGATGGGAATCTTGATGATGTGCGGAATGTGGATTGGGTATATTTTGGGCACGGGGAAGGGCACTCTCTCCTTGATCACATGCGGTGGTGGGTCGGCATGGGAGTACATCGACTGGTACGAGGGGTAGTGCTGGGGAGGTGGGGGAGGAGGTGGTGGTGGGTATGAGTGATGGGAAGGGTGTTCATGCGGGTAATCATGAGGATATTCAGGGGGAGGGGGCGGGTAGTTGTGCTCAGGTGGGTAGTGTGAGGAGTAGCTGTGCATTGGGGGCGGTGGTGGGTAGTGGTGGTGGTTGGCATGGCTAGGTGAGGCCAGCACTGCCAGCAGGAAAGTGGCCAGAGAAAGTGCCAGAAGATGCATCTTCGGTCTTGGAGGTGGACAGAAGGACTGGAAATGCGGCGGACTGAATGATTTCTCGATCACCTTTCTCCTGCTTTATATACCGAAGAAAGAAGAACATCTTCTGCTCTCTCTCTCCTTGACCTTTTCAGCGTTTGATCGAAAGTGGTAAAAGTCAAGTGGCGAATTGGTGTTAAATTGAAATAAAGAGGAAGCAAGGCTGCTCTAATTGGGAAATTGAAAGTAGTTCTTCTTTCATTTGATTAACTTCCCACTTCCTTTTAAGCGCTGTAGCCAAAATGTGATTTACATATGTCAAGTGGTCGCCACAATGTGAAGCACTTGAAAATAGAAATCGCCGTTTTTTCAGGTTTGACAATTGCAAGTGGCAACTCTTGACTTGTGCTTTCTTTACTTTTTAATAAATTGAATTAACTTTTCATCTAAATTAAATTAACGTTCATTAGCTCTTTTATTAATCGCATTTCTAGATGACAGAAAGAGGCAAAGAAAGATGGTGAAAACATACAGGCGCAGGCAAAATGAATACAACTACTGAAAAAGGAAAGGAAAGTATTAGACGTGAGAAACAATTTGAAGTATAGAATGCATGGCTTTATGACGACAAACCACAAAAGAAGGATGTCACTGACGGTTTACAGTAGAGCGGCGAGAGTAATGCAGACTTTATCTTTCTTATTCATCGTCGTCCTCGGGGAGGGCCACGTCCACCGCCGCCCATCGGGCCACCACGTCCACGACCGCGGGCTCGTCCACGGCCTCTGGCGCCGGCGCCACCACGACCCATCGTATCGCGCTTCTTCGCCTTTGCCTTTGGTGTGTCATCGACGAGCAAGGTCTCCAGGGGAAGAGAGTCCGGGAGGATGAAGTAGCGAATGTTGTTGCCGCGAATTGACAGTGAGTCAAGTGTCTGCTGAGCGCCAGACTTTGAGACCAGCTTCACCGTTTTTAGGTGAGTGTTCATCGCCACATCGACGCCGGCAATGGTTCCACTGGCCTGGAAGTGATTAGACATTAGAAAACTGCCCTCAAGAACAAATAAAAAGTGCTAAATCAATTACCACTGAGCCATTCTTCAGTTCAATCGTCACCGTTTCATGTGACAGCTTCATCAAGAACCTAAACACAAGCAAAATAATTGAGTCATGAAAAGAGAAATCTCTCAAGCAACAGAACACGCCACTCACCTTACGAGCTTCATCTTGATTAGTTATCGTTTTGCCTTTTTCTTCGAGATCACAATGTCACCAAACTACTTTGAATGAAAACAATAGCGGGAATTAACTTCGAGACTGGAATCAGACAGATCAAATCACAAGAAAAGTCTTCAACACAAAAACACATGCAGCTGGAACAACTGCCAAAAGACCGGCTAAGTGAGGTGGACTGTCCAACCCGATCTTCCTGACTATTTCAAGTAAGTAACCTCCTTTCTTAATTCACCCAAAATGGGCTGAGCTACCCTTTTCCTAAGTATTCCCGGAAAGTTTTTTGACAAAAATATGGAGAACAGGATCTTCCGGAAAGATTTTCATTGTTTTGGAATAGTTTTCCTGTCAACAGATGGAGCACTGTTTATGTTATTTAAAATCATTTTTTCGATAAAGAAATTTTAAAATCTGAAATTATCCTAGAGTTTTTGGAACTAACCAAGTAGATAGAATTGCAGAAAATGAACAGGTTATCAGAAAAGTTTTGTTGCATAACATTCATATTTATTTTGGTGACATTGACTACACTGCTGGGAAATCAATAGAATCAATACTGGTTGATTTATTGCTTTTTCGATTTATCGAGCCATTTTTCTTTGTAGTCATGTTTACTGCAATTTTAAATAAAAACGAGGATGTGCCTAGCGAAGGGAAGAGGACAAGGTAACCTTTGCAGAGACAAGTTCACCACTGACCTTTGACATAGGTTTTGACGAGAGAACGGTTAGAGCAGCAGCACTACACCTCACTCAAGTGAGACCAATTGAAAGGTCGAGCATGTGTGCCTGCACTGAACTGGTCTTCCCTTGCCTTCCCTCTCTGTGGTTTATTCTGCCTCGGTTTTGATTTATTATTTGGCAGTCATTCTCTCCCCTTTTCCTCTCTTTGGTGTCATGTTCACCCGTCTAGACTATCAAGTAGACAGTTTGTTGGTCCGAGATGCCAAGTTTACAAGGGAAAGGAAACTCATGCAAAAATTTTAGGTGAAGTGACCTTTACGTTAAAAAAAATTATATAAAGAGTTTCACTGCTCTAACCACCCAAATGTTGTATTTTAGCGAAACCTCTTTTTATTATAATGAGCACTTTTAATCACTTGACATTGATTTGTGCCATATTGCCCACCACCACTACTACCCCATAGCTGGAGGGAAAATTTTTTGTTTGTGCTGATCAAAAGGTGCCCGAGAAGTGAAGTCAGTGGGTGAAAAGGTGCTCTCGCTGTCTGTGTGCACCTTTGGCCCTTTCCCCCTTTTCTCCTCTGCTCTGGACAAAAACGCAGTTGAGGTCACGGCTGCATCGATTGTGCCCCTGCGTCAGTCCGTCTCTCTCGTTGACTTCCTCAGTGCTGACTGCCTCCCTCACGTAAGCTCCTGACGCAACCCTCAGAAGAGTCTGCTCTGCAAAGTCGGTCACTGTCGCCTTCTCTGCTCTGTTATGTGCAAAGGGCACAGACAGAGCTGGGCTGCAGTGAACACTCACTAGGTCGACACGAGCTCACACTGACACTCACACTAACACGAACAACCGGTCCCGACGGTCGTGGGCGGACACACATGGTCTCACTCACTCGCTCACTCACTCACCCACGAACCGCACCTTTGTCCCGCTGCACCGTTGACCTTCTTTTTCGCTCCCCGTTCCATATGCTCTTGACCTTCCTAAAGAAAGGGAGAAAGCTGTCAGGACTGACCGCCACGGTCATCACTGGTCATCACTGAGCACTGGCAGGAAGTAGTAAAAGCGGGGGGTGCAATGGAGCAGTGAGCTGTGTTGTTTGCATATTATGCAAAGGTAGGCTTTTATTACATAAAAGTAGTTATACAGTGCAATATTCCAAATGATCCTTTCTCATACATTTTTTAAAATTGTTCTTCTTCGTCTCTATTTCTAGTCAGTCACCAGCAGTGAGGTTTCCATTTCATCATCTTAATCTCATTATTCATTCTCTTTACTGTATGCTAATGAGCGATGTCAAAGAGGTAGACCGCTTGTTCGGTTGCACAAAAACGCAAGCAGCATCACTGCAGTGGACTGACAATGGAGGCAAACACACACAGTTGACACCTTCAAGGTAGCCATCCATTAGTGGCTGCTGCTGCCATTCATTCAATCACACACAGGTAAATGTGCTTGTGTTTTCATGTTCATGTGTTTACGTCATCCCACTCTGCCACTCAACACTGCCGCTTGCTAATGGCTGCTAATGCTGCTGCTGTTGCTGCTGGAACAATGCACGAATGAATAGGTGGATGAATGGATGGATGGATGGGCATGGCGACATGGTGATGGTTTAGTGCACTACACACTATTAATAACCAATAACCGATCAATGGCCGACCAAAGATTTGGAAACGACGATGATCAGTTGCAAGCAGTGTTCAAAATATGTAATGTTTGTGGGCTGTTTGAGGAAAGGAATATCAATACTTTTAATTACATCCCTTTTTGACACGTAAAAAGGCACTTTGTTCACACCACAGTTTGACTAACTTTGTGTGTTTCCCCTTTTTCATTTGTTAATCAAACTGGCACTTTCATATTTTCCTCTTTCTTTTCTCCCATCCCCACTAACCACACTTGTCATCACACACCATTGTCTGTAGTCTGATATGATTTATATCATCTTTGCATCCCCCAATTTGAATTTTCCCATTTGACATCTCTATTTTCACTTTCTTTCCCCACCCAAATATTGGGCACACTTTTGATTTGCCCAGTCAATACACTTTTGGATACTCGCCGCATCGAAGAGTATCAATTGCTTTTCAATTTCATCAATAGCTCTCTCTCTCTCTTTCTCTTTCAACTAGAGAGTTTTAGTTCCCGACAATTCAAGTGCCGACACATCTCTTTTTCCCCTTTCCCCTTCCCAGTCCTGGTGTGCCCTAGTTGCCCTCGTTTCAGGTCTTTTTGTTTGTCAGTCTGCCTCAGCATCCTTTGTTCCCGGTCGACTTGACTTGACTTTCTCATCTTTGCGCGTGTCTGCGGCATATTGTTTCACACTTTAGCCTCACTTTCAACCTTAAAACCTAACCCCTCCAAACAACCGCAACAACATAACCACCACAACTACAACTTTTCTGGCAGTGTTTTGTCACACTTGAAAAAAATGTTGTGACATTCTCAGTGAAAACGAGTGAATAAAAAGCAGGCATAAAACAAAATCGCTCAACACACACCTTTCTTTTTTCTTGTACTTCGCTCAGTAGTTGCTCACCTAAACAGCAGCAGCAGCAGTTGGGTTAGTAAATAACACCTTCCTTTGAGTGTTTATTCTTAAGTCAGTGACTTTTTCATTTCCGTTTACATTTGTCCCATTTTACTTTTGTTGAGGTTGTTGTTGCCACTTTTTTTGCTGTCGCCGTTTTGTGCCATGAGGCAGTTCAGTTCAGCTTTGCAGCCATGATCTAAGCCTGTTGCTTCTGCGTATTAAAAGAGAGTAACTCATAACAGTGCACCAAGTTTTAAGGAGAAGAAAATGGCGGTAAAAAACATATTAATAATTTTAAAAATACACTTTTTAAATTTAACTGTAGTGCACAGTAGTGTGTTCTGCTGCTGTTGCTGCTGCTGCACTGCCATCTTAGTTTTTACCTCGTTTTCTCTTTTTCCTTTTTGCTAATATATTTTTGGCTGCTGCTGCTGCTGTTCTCTCCTTTCTCCAAGTCAAGTGCTCCTTTCTCTTTCACTTGGCCGTTTCAGGTGCCACCACCGCCATCACCTTTGTCGTATATGAGAAAGTCATCTCACAGTCAGACTGAGTTGAGTGCATCATCTCAAGCACAGCACACACTGAAAGAGGTAAAAGGTCACTGGCCTGTGCCGTGTTGTGCCGTTTCAGGCACTGTGAAACAATGTCTTCGGAGCAATCTCTGCTCCTCTGCCCAGTGGTTGCTTGCTTTAAAAAACCTAATTGGTTTTTTATCTATTTCAAGCAATTGTCTCTTTCTCTCTCTCTCTTACTTTTCTCTCTCTTGAACATTTGAGCATTCACTCACATTGCTCAAAGTTCATTCAAATCACGATCACTTGCCGCCGCTAGCTCAGGTGCCATTTTAGTTGTCGCCCCCCTTTTTATATAACCCTTGTCAACCGGTGTGTGTTACTGTGTCACCAAGTGCAATATAACTTTTTTTCGGCGAGATGACAGTCAGAAAGAGCAACTGACTGACTGAAGGAACACGTCGTAAAGTGGTTTTACAAATGCCTTTTGCTAGGTTGACCCTCTCTTGATCAGGTCACTTTTTGGCTAGGGCTGCATATGGCCACCTGTAATATTCTTCAAATTCTATGGTCTTGGCGGCCTAAGGCACCGACTGCAGCAGAATTGGTTAGTCATCCTGCCTTTAATTAGCTGTGTCGGCCAATTCCAGGAATTGACCTTTTCGGTGTTTGAACTCTCTTTCTCTTTGTCACACTACTACTGTCCTTGAGGCAACAGCAATGGCAGGAGCAAGTCATGGTCCTAATCGACCTTGTCATATTTTTCCTAAGAATCTGCCAAGGTCTCCTCACACACACACACACACACATTCACGCGCACAGGTTGAGTGTCGTTGCGGGTGCCTTTACGCGGGGGCACACTCGCCTTTGGAAGTCAGCTAATCCTTTTTGGATAATTGACCTTGCCTTCTTTTCGTCCATTCAGCCATCCGTTCATTCATTCACTCATTCACATTTTACATATCTTCCAGAAGTGTGTGTGCTAACCCTTTGCAGGTTTGTGCCATATGTAGACATGTCAATTAGCGATACTCTCAGTGCTCACATGTTTCAGTGTTTCCACACTTTTCTTGGCTTTTCGGTGGCTGATGATGATTATTTTGCTTGGCCCTGGTGAAAAGTGCTATTTTTCTTTTCAGTGTTTCAAGCGGCACTGTTCTAGAATGCTGTTAATAAGTTTGCTTTTAAATATTTTAATATCTTTAATGTTAGTCCTGTTCTCCGATTTTAGGCGTTGTCTTGTTTTTGAGAACGTTTGAAAAGATGACTCAATCGCTGTTTTAGGCATCACCACCACGCACACATGTGTTTGACAGACAATCGAGAGAAGATAGTTATTATTGAGTAGTGCTGAAGACAGTTTCCTTGTAGCCTGCAAAATACTCTACAACTACCACTAATGCTGCTGCTACTTCTGCAGCTACTTGTAAAAAACCTGAAGATTTATGCTTTTTTTGTGCTTGTAGTTCTATCAAGCCTCTTTCCAATCAGCCAACTGAGTTGATCAGAAAGCTGATGTTATGCAAAAAGCAATAATAATTTCATTAGGCTGCCTAAAATATATCAATCAGGCAGCCAGGCACGCAAGCATATGGTCGGCGTTTTTTCCTTCACCTCATATCGTTTTTTCTATCTGTCTATACGAGAAAATATTCTCCAGCATTTTGTAATAGCACCACCACCACCACCACCACCGCAAGCAGCAGCAGCAGTTTGGTCGTCCCTGAGCACGACCTTTCCTCTCCCCAGCACTGCTCAATTCTCACTTTTACTGCCGTTGCTATTGCTGCTGTATTTCGTCTTTCATCCCTCTCCGTCTCCTTTCCCTCTTCTAACTCTTTCACAGTGCTGTACCTGTGCAGCAGCAGCAGCAGCAGCAGCAGCAGCAGCAGCAGCAGCAATCCCTCTTTCTTTCTGCCTTGCAAACTCAAGCGCACTTGTCGTCCTTTCGATCACTCTCAAAGTGAAAGAGAGCTGCTGCTGTTGGCACTGGCCGTGTGTCGCAAGTGCTCAAATGAACACACACACACACACAGGCCAAGTGAAGGACTGCAAAGGTGAATGGCCGAGTGCTGGAGCAGTGCTGGTCGGGAGCGCAACCACCTGATGGAATTGGGCGGAATTGTTTGCAGAGTCGACCTCTGAGAACGTCGGTTGATTTTACGACTGGTTTTCAGTAGTTGCTGCACTCAAAAATGAGCCGAGTAGAAAAGTGCACATGATCTGGTTGTTTATGCATTTTGTGATTACTTGAAAATGTATGTTTTAAAATTTTTCAGAGAAAAATTACCATGTTTTAAAATGTTTTTTAAGAATACATTTTATTGCCAAAAGGGAAGTGACGTGCAATTTCTTAAACTAGAAAATGCGCAGAATGTTTTATACTCAAATTTCTTTTTTAGAACAATTAATCATGTTTCTTGTTGTTAGTTGATTTTATTTTTAAATATACCAAAATTTAATGTTGCTTGCAGTTGTTTGCTAGCAAACTTTATACTTGTTTTTAAACATTTTTATAAAAAGTTCACGCATTTTAAAGTAAAAGCAAACAAATCCAATTTATAAACTTAAACTTTTACCAATAAATTATAACATGTATCAACTGAAAAAGTTCAGCCGTTGTTGTTACTATTTCATGAAAGAGCTCGTTGAGTTTCACGGCTCTACTGAAGTTCTGCATATCTTCTACTTAGACATTGTATTTTTAGTCTACGCCATTTTTTACTACCTGAACATGTCCATACTCGGCTTTGCTGAATACCGTTTAGAGTTTTTGTTTTCAATTTGCACCAAGGACCCTGTTTGTCTGTACATCTACCATCACCAGGAGCAATATGAGCCTTTCTTTCCACTAATGATCTTTCTCATGGAGCTCTTTAACTTCTACTGTCAAACTAAATTGGTGTTTTTAAATACTGACACGCCCACCTGGCGCTGGTGGGACCAGTTGATAGTGCAACACCAGGATTTCTACTCTCTAGCAAAACTGAGCAATGGTTCAAAGCTAGACAAGGCGATTGCTGAGGCAAAACGAGAAGCGCTGAGCAGTTCAAGCGTCCTTTTTCAACTGCTCAAAAGCATTACTCCACAGATCATTTTTGAAAAGTGCATTCTTCCAGTGTTTATCAAAGCAGACCTGTTCAGAAGTTTGAAGACCATCAACCGCCCCCTTTTCTACCGTCAACAGCTGTCCACTCTGCCGCACATTTCCTCGGGTCTTCGCCGCCGCCTGCTTCTTTTTAAGCTTTCAGCTGACAAGCTTTTCTTCGTTTTTCAAGCATTTATCATCTTTATCGTTTTGGCAGTTTACTTTGTCTACTTTTACTCAATTATCAGTCAGTTCAGCAAACCACCGATCTTGAGCTATTACATCATAGTTGCCAGTGTCCTCTACACCTTCACTGTGGCCATCATCTACTACTGTTTGATGCGAATGCTTCGTTGTGCCCTCTTTTTCATCTACTGCTCACTGCTGGGCACACTCGTCTACACTGGCCACCTAACGGAGATCGGCGACCGAGTGAAAAGGCTTTTGCAAGCCTACAGCTTTCAAACGGGAAGTTTTAGTGGTTACGGCAGTCTGATGGTTCTTCCGGTCACTTATCGACCCCTCTTTACCCGCTTCCTTCACGACCACAATCTCATCTGTAGACTGGTGTTGACTGGCAGTAGGGACCTCTTTGGAGACATTCTGTTTGTTTTTCTGCTCACCAACATGTGAGTAGCAATGAGCAGTTAAAAAGCTTTTTCATTTTAGCCTTTTTCACTTAATAACAGGCCAATCAACATTTGGCTAATCAGGCGACTGTTCGTTCTCAACCAGACCACCATTGATCATTTGCTCCTCTGGACAGTGATTAGTTGTCAGTCGGCCGCACTGGCCATTGTCTTCTGGCCTCTAGCCTACTGCCAAAAAGTGCGTCCAGGACTTATTTAAAAAATGTTTGAACTTTACTTTCCTGTTCTTGTGATTTTGGGTACTTAGGTTTTCCACTCTCCAAAGAAGTGGATCAACCTCTTTCAGCTGAAGAGTAAGGGTAGTGTTCGGTGGCTGCGACTGTAGCTCAAGTACGACGACCTCTTCCACCGCCTTTCTACTGGGCCCAAGATGGCTATCAGCGTTGGACCGATTGATGCAATCACCTTTGGGACGGCACTGGTGGTAGTTCAGCGTTTACACCTAATTAGCGTTTGGTTTTATTAACCTTTACTGACTTTTTTGTTTTTGCAGTTTATTTTTATTTATATTGGATACCTGTTAATGGCTTTGAAATGGAGGTGATTGAGAAAAACATGCAAGTTTTTCTCAAAAAGTAATTACAATTTTTTCTTGATAATAAATTTGCAAAACGACGCATTTTTATTTTGAGTTTGTTACTCTGAAGTTTTGTACTTGTAAAATGCTGAATTCTTAATTGACAGTAAGTTCTACCAAGAATCATGTTTCTCCTTGGTTTTTTGCCCGTACTTGACACGGCAAAATTTTTTTTGAAGCTTCGGTTTAGAAGCTAGTGCTTCAGCCAAGCAAAAAAAGTTTGAAGTCAAGGACATAAAGGACAGTGGTGGCGAAATACAGATATACTACAGAAAAAAACTTCAATACTAGAATGAAAGGATATTTCTGCGATTTTAAAAGGGTGTGTTGAAATGCACAATCAAATGCTTGCGTGCAAGTGTTGAACGTCTTGCCAGGAGCTTTTTCTACTCTGATCAGCATTTTTTTAGTTTAATGTATTTACTTTTTGAATTTAATGTTCATCAATACTACTATCACTTGTAATGACTATATTTACCACAACTACTACTCTTTCCATGTCAAGGTGGAGGACATCGTTTTATTATCTTTTAATGCTTTTCCACCTCCACGTTTTCCCTTTCTTTCTTTCTTTGGCATTTAAAACAGTTTGTTGAACATGGACCACTACAAATCGTTATGTAAATTAACGGTCGAACACGAGTGGTCCCTTTTTTCTGGGGTGAGCTTCACTTTTTTTTCAAGCACACTTTTAAAGCTACTTTTGAATCTGATCATCTTCTGTTTTAATTTTGCCACTGATGAACGCCCACTGACACACTGTTTCTCGCCCACCTTTTTTCTGCTAGGCTGCTAATTATATCATCGTACCATAATAACCACTGCATTACATTACACTACACTACCTCGACTCATCATTGACTTGAAAGTTTGCAAAAAGGAGATCACAAAAAGGAGATACCATCCGTTGAGTGTTTTATTTGTTGTTTTTACATTTTTCTTACTTTAAAAAGAGATATTTTAAAATAGGACAAACGCAAACGGAAATGCAGAGAATGAGTGCGAGAAGGCTAAAGGTGCCAGTCTTTTGGTTGAAACTAGCTAGCGACGAAAGAAAGGAAAGTGTTAACCTTTTTATTATTAACTCGACAGGAGAACAAGGTGTGGGTCCTTGAGATGTTTTGTGGTTGTGGTGTGTGCTGTTGTTGTTGTCACTGATTGTGTCTCAACATTTGGAGTGTGACAGTTCAGCAGACAAAAGGGTAAGTGTTGCTACTGTTGGTGTTGTTGCTGCTGATTGTAGTGATGTTTCCATGAACTGCGAGTTGTGACCTATGTGCCTAAAGAAAGCAACAGCAGCTGAAAGCAAAGAGCTGGGGAGACACGTGTGCGAGGATGAGAATGAGAAAAAGAGTCAAAAAGTCAGTCAGACACAGTCTTCGCAATCACAATTGAAATGCAGAAAGCAAATCAAATTGCGAATGTTGCAGCAGCAACAACTACATTTGAACAGAGAGAGAGAGAGAGAGAGAGAGAGAGAGAGAGAGAGAGAGAGAGAGAGA
>JAALOO010001526.1_pt1 | contig 15310 bp, 9 predicted proteins | sample 7257641 | NCBI WGS metagenome assembly JAALOO01 (sample SAMN14085613, study PRJNA598686) | mite metagenome | biome: ENVO:01001000; feature: ENVO:01001002; material: ENVO:01001226; isolation source: single female mite from University of Michigan culture on fish food culture... ...
GCGTTTGTTTCAAGTAACATTTAAATATTTAAAACTGCAAATACTTGTAAACTTACATTTTTTGCAGTCCTTAACATTATTATTCCTACCACCACCACCATCACCACCATCACTCTTCCGCCTCATAAATCGGCACTTAAATAAATTAAAAACTGCTCTCCATGTACCCCCACAGTCAGCCACCACCACCACCACAACTGTGTTAAACTTATGTAAATGAAAGAAATGAAAAAAAGATAGATCAGTTAAAAGAAAAGCAGCAGCATCAAACAGTTGAACAAAAAATGAATTGGCAAAAGTGGAAAGAAAAAGAAGAAAAAAAGTAGAAGTATGCAAAGCTGTAAATCAAAACGGTTCAACAGCGGAATTAAATTATGAATAAACTGAAATGAAAAAGCATAAAGCCAAGTTAGGAATTCATTGGTTAAATGGCCTACAAAAAGGAATGACTATCGTGTTTAGTTCGTAATGGTTGATGCGGTTAGTTTTATTAAACCTAAATTTAAAAATTTAATTTTTAAAATGTAAGTTTTGTAAACTCAAATTATAAATAAAAATAAAAATTGTCTTGCAACCATTTTTTGCAACATAGTGGCGTGGTGACCAGCTGAAAGTTTTTTTAAATCAAACTAAAAACAAAAACTTGATAAATTTTAAACTTTTCAAAGTTGAACTTTGAATTATTTTCTTACTCTCTTTTTCTAAAAATGTCAAACTCACTAAAACCAAATAAATCTTGCTGCTTTCATTCCCAATTCTTTTCCAACAAAAACTCATCTTTGCCAATTCTGGGCAGCATCTCGAGGGCATTAATTACAGTCAGCTAGTCAGAAAAAAAGCTGTCTGATTTGAATTGAAACACAAGCAAGAATATTCTCTAGTTCTCTAGTTTTTTTCTGTTCAACTTCTGTGTGTGTCGACACACAACACACAAGTGAATCCGACAGGCGGCAATAAATAAAAATTATTTATTAGCTACCGGTCAAGTTGTTCGTCGAGTCAGTAAACGAAAGAAGGAAAAGAGCTGATCAGAATAGCAAGACTGAATTAATAAATGAAATGTTGTACTTGAGCCCCAGAAAAAAGCTGGCAACATTAATTCGCCATTGGCAGTGATGCCAAAGGACTGTGTGACATAAAGGGCAACTATTCTGGTCGCCATGTCCATAAATAACGTCCGTTTTAATTGAAACTGTTGACAACTGCTGCTGCTGTTTCTGTTTCAGGGGTCAACTTAATACCAAAAAATGGCAACAAAAAGTAAAAATTTAAAAATGTGAACTAGCTTGATAGAAGTTGATAATGATTAAAATTAAATCTAACATTAAAAATGAATATTTTTTAACCGTTTAAAAAATTAGATGATTCAGCTACATTTTAATTGAAATTAAATTAAATCAGTCAATTGTCAGTAGCTTGCCAGAAAAGTGATATGTCTAAAAAGCTGAGTTGTACAATTTTATACCATTTTAATAAGCCAGCCTTTTCTTCCATCTAAAAAACAAAAAAGCAAACATAATCCGCTGATAATAAATCTGCCTTTGCAGCATTTGCTGAAATGTACCAAAATGTTGCCTTTTTCATCTAAAAATGATAAATCTGCTGCTGTATTAATTACAAGCATACAAAAAATAAAATAACAAAAATCCTAAAAAGCAATAAATAATGCGTAGAATTAGCGATTTTTTAACAGTTAATTTTTCAAATTAAAAAAATAAAAAATATTGTAAAAATTGTATAAAAGTTGACCAGTTAATCATTGCTTTACGATAAAAAGTATAAAATATTTTTTCTTGTAAGTAAAAAAGTGAAAAATTGGATTCTGTTTTATTTTTCAGCTTGGGCCTAGCCGTAAACGGTAGCAGCTAACTAACTGCACTAGCACCAGCACCAGCAACGGCAAATAATAATAATAAGTGGACATGACAAATAGCTGCCCATTAATCATCAGCAAGGGAAAGCTGAGCAGAGAGAGAAAGAGAGTGTGTGCTTGTAGAGGATGGCAAAAAACTGGCAATAATGAACAAAAAGAGAAGAAGAAGACGACGAGAAGAAGGAATTAAAAAAATTGAGATATTTTTGAGCACAAAAAGAGGAGAAAGATGAGGGAGGAAAAACTCTGAAGGGGATTAAAACTGAAAAAAATGTAATAATATTAAAAGCTAGAGAATTAGGGCTAATGATTAAAAAATGCTTTTTGGAATGAAAAGAAATAAAAATTGACCAGTTAAAAATTGTCGAACAATAGTGTGTAAACAAGAAATTAAATTTAAAAAAATCTTTTATTTTAGTTTAACATTACATAATAAACCCAAACTGGCAGCACTAAACTTCAAAAGTATCCCAAATTATCCTTTCTCATTCCCTTCCACCTATTTTACCCATCAACTCTCTTTCTGACAGCCTTGACTACCTTTGGAAAATTAAGGTTTACAACTACAAACAACAGCACCAGCAGCATTCTATGACCTTTGATTATGCAGACACACACACAGCAAACAGCACACACACACATCACCGGTAATTTGCATGTCATCTTCTCTCTTTCTCCTCTTCTCTTCGCTCTTATTCTCTTGTATTCTCTTGCTCACTTCAAACTCTTCAACCTTCAAACTGAGACCGCCTTGCTGGGCGCGTCAGTGAGCTTTCGAAAAGAGAAAGAGAGAAAGAGCACAGACAAAGCAGACACTCGTCACAAACTTCGATTGACAGCTGACGGTAGTGAGTGAACAAGTGAGTGAGGTAAGGTAGGTTGGAAGGTAGGAAGGTAACAGTTAGGCTGCTGCTGCTGCTGCTGCTGATGATGATGATGATCAACAGTCACAGTCAAAACAGTCGACCGACGAATCAGAGAGAAAACTGTGGAAAGTCAATGCAGCTTTTGCAGTGACTGGTGTTATGCTGTACTTGTTGGCGAGTGTATAGCAGTTTTGGGTAGCTCTAAGTGAAGATATAATAAAAGTACCGATATGTAAACCTTTTAAAACTAAGTTCCATCTTAAGAGTAAAAAAATATTAAGCTAATGTTATACCTTTTGACAGGAAAAAAATAATATCGACGCAAAAACTCAGGCAAAATTGTTTTATTTAGTAAAAACCTTTTTAGATCTTAATAAAATTTTGGGAAACAATTTTCACTGCTTACAAACAAATGTTTAAAAATAACAAAATACCAGCAAAAAAAGTTAAAAAAATATAAAATAAAAACAAGCGAATGTCAGTCAAAGCTGTTTACTACCTAGTTTAAGCATTTTTATTCAAATAAAAAATATATTTTTTCCAGCACTAATTTGCATACTAACCACAAACACAAACACACAGGCACAAACACTAGCACATTTCAGTTTAGCAGTACTCAATTCAGCAGAAATGTGCCCTGCACTGCATTATTCATTGCGGCGTTTTGTGCTGTGTGCTGTGCTGGCCATTCTATTCACTGCAGCACAATAACAACAGCGGCAGCAAAATGGCCAGTGCACGCACACAATGAGAACGGATGGATCACGGATGCAAAATAAAGGAGAGAAAAAGAAAACAGCAAAAATAAAATGAGAAATTCAAAAATGGCCAATGCCTGTCAATCAAAGCAAAACTGAAATGAAATGTTCCCTCGAAATAAATGAAGAGAGGATGAATATGAAAGTAGGGAGGCAAGAAAAGAGCGGGGAAAACATCAGTATTGGTACTGAAAATTGTGAATATTTTGAGCCACAGAAATTAACTAGTTTATTACTAGCTAAATGATGAAAATTAAAACTGTGTACCTTTTAGGATCTGTCGAAAATTTAAGTTTGAATATTTCAAACAGGATCATTTTCACGCAATTTTAAAATATTTTCTCAATAAAAAATGCTTATTTTTGTTGTACAAAATGCAAACATTAAAGTTATTGTTTATTTAACCTATTTAAAAATAACAAACGTTACTACAGAGCAATTTTTTGTTAAAAATGCCAACAAAATAATAAAATTTAAAACAAATTTCTAGCAAAAATATTCTGCATAGTTTGCCGTTCTATCTGGCTGCCCCATTACAAAGCAAGAAAACACGCACTTACAAAAAAAGACAGTTATTAATTAGCAACGGCAGCAGCAGCAGAAACAGTGAAAGTGGAGAACAGCAGCAGCAGCATCAGCAGCAGAAGTCAATTAAGACTGGACACAGAAGAAACTAACTAACAAAACAAAAAAATGACCAAAAGTTGGCGTGTAAAAAATCGGACCACCACCAGAAAAAAACAGCAGAACCCCAAAACACACACACCACACTTCTCAGTGTTATCTTGCTGAACAAAAATTCTGTTGCAGAGAAAAACCTCTGGCTAAGACAAATTACAGCTACTTAATTTGAGCACAGAATTTTTTGGTGTCTTGAAAACGAAGACGACGGAGGCAACTGAAGCTGCAGCAGCAGCAGCAGCAGCAGAAATCTCAGCCTCTCAAAGCAATTACCGTTTTTGCTCAGTACTCCAGGACCAGAAAGTTTTAGGCTAACCGAAAAGAAAAAACTGTGCTCAGGCTATCATTACCGACTGCTGCTGCTGCTGCTGCTGCTGCTCCCCTGTTCTTGTCACTTTTAATTGAATTTGCGTCCAGAGGAGGAGGAGGAGGAGAAGAAGGAGAAAATGAGAAAAATTCTGTAAAGTTGTTTTCTTGTAAAAAGAATGAAAATAGAAAATTGAAAATGGCTGGCGAGTAAAACTGTGACTAACCTAAGTTGGCTTTCAGCAGGCTAATAAAATGCTAAATTTTATTAAAAATTAAAATTGTTTTAAAAGGTGAACCTTTTTTAAACCTTCCAGACTCTACAGAATTTTGAATACAAAAAATAAACATTTTTAGCTAAACAAACTGAACTTCGACATTGCTACAATTTTTCAAAATTTATTTGCAGCAAAAACTTTATAATCATCATTAACTTGAAAACCAAAAACCAAAAAATAAAAATGGCAAATAAAAACTAGTCTGAAAATAGATTGCCTCAAGCAATCTAAAGTAAAAGAAAAAGAACATCAAAGTGCACCATTTTCAAACCTTCATGATACTGATATTATTATTATTTACCAACAGAAAAAAGCCGCCAAACTTTCTGCTAGAATCGAGTAGCTTTTGAAAAAAGGCAGGCAGGCAAAGGAAGGAAGTGCCTGCCTGTACTCAGCAGTGTACTTTGCAGCTAGGGAATTAGCTAGGGAACAGACTAAAAGAGGAGAAAAAGAAAAGAAAAGAAGATGGCAGCCAAATTGAATTTCAAAGTCAACTGACAGCTTGACAGCTAAATGAGAAGCAGAAGAAGAAGAAAAAGAAAAAGAAGAAGAGATGGTCAGTGGAAGCAAAAAGAAGTTTAGAAAAGAAAAGAAATGGCAAAAGAAAAACGGAAAGAGAAGAATAATATAAAAAGTATTTTTGGTTGAGTTTACCGTTTTTAAAATGTCCAATTTTTGCCCAAATAAATAACAAAAATATAAAATTAACAATAAGTATCAATTAGCTAGTAACCTTTTCTTAATTAAATCTGCAGAAATCATTTTGTAACAAAAAAAACTTTAAACACTAACGACTATCATTAAAAACTGACCATAGATGCAAATGTCTGCATTAATTTACCCAGACGTATGCACAGCTAATAATAATAATGACTACCAGCTGCTTCTGTTGTCGATGATGATGATGATGTTGATGCTAAGGAACAGCTAACAACACCTCCAATAACAACAACAGCAAAAAAGTCCTCGTCAAATTCATTTTGACAGGTAGTAGTTAAAAGTGAAAAAAGAGAAAGAGAAGAAAATGGTAAACGGGGAAAAGATAAAAAAAGAGAGAAAAATGCAAAGACAAAAGACATAATTAGAACCTTTTTAAAAAAATTTGCGACATTACAAAAATGCTGAAACTTTAAAGTAAGACAAGTTTGCACAAACTCACGCAGAAACCTAACTGTAAAAAGGTATATCGACTAATTTAAAAAAGTAGTAACCTGTTAAAAGTTCGTAAAATAAAATAGAAATACAATTTTTAAAAGTAAAAAGAATTCAGCATCAAATAACAGCGGCTATCATTAGCACTTCATTCTAGGGCAAACAAGCACACAGAGACAAAATCTTTTGTTAACAAAACTAATTTACTTGAGAAAAGTAAGCGTAAAAAGAAGGCAGTTTAAATTAGAGCAATCACGGTAGTAATGATGAGTATTTAGGCAACAACCACTTTAACAACAACAACGTTGGGTAATAGCTAGTGGTAAAAGCAAGCACACACACTTACCCAATCCAAAGTAATGATGATGATAATGATGATTCGCTGCCATTAGAGCTGCTGGTTCTCTGGTTCTGCTGCTGGTGGTCTTGTAGCCAAGTTGAGGAGTTCCAGTGAAATGAAGTGAGAAGTGGAGCCAGGATGAAATGAAGGTCAAGGGCAGGACAGTAATTCGGGTGCTGGGAACACAGTTTAGAGTTAGAGTTTGGTGTAAAAGATGGTCACAGTTCTTTTTGTTGCAGAAGTCTTCATTTTCATCTTCATCTTCATCATCTCTTCACTGTAATGCAAATGTACGAAAACAAAAGCAGAAGCTGTGATGACACAAAAAATGACAAACGGCACTGAATGCGCCGTCTGCTGTTGACGGCGAGAAGCTCTGGCGACCGAAAAATAAAAATAAAAAAATTTTATCGTTAGCGGGAAACCTTTTGAATGAAAAAAAAAAGTTTTGGAAAAAGTTCATTTGAGCGGTTTTTTAGTTAGTTCTTTACAATATCGAAACACACATGTGCTGTTGTATCATGAATAAAATTTTTTTTAGAAAAAATAAACACTAATTCGAAATGTTCAACCCAAAATATAAAAACAACTCTTCAACCCTTGACCTCTTCTTTTTAGTTTGAAAAAAGAGTAGTTTGCAAAAAAAATGATGATCTTGAAAACGTCTTTTCTACTTTTATTTGTCTCCACTTTACCTCCTCCTCTTAAATCAGCAAAATCCCAACAAAAATCCTCTTCAAATCTTCCCCGTCTGCTAATCTTCTCCTTCGACGGCTTCCGCTCTGACGCCCTCTCCGCCTCGGTGACGCCCACTCTGTACAGCCTGGCGGCGACCGGGGTCACCGGGCACATGCGGCCCACCTTTCCCTCGAAGACCTTTCCCAACCACCACTCAATCGCCACCGGACTATATCAACCCTACCACGGCGTGGTCAACAACATCTTCATCGATCCAGAAACAAGTGAAGAGGAGGAAAAATTTAGCGTCGACAACGGCAGCGCCTTCTGGTGGGACATGTACGACCGGAACGTTCCGCTGTACATTGCCAATCAGGTCTTCGAGCCGGGGCGCCGGTTTAGCGGAACTCTTCAGTGGCCGGGCGCCACCTCCACCTACACCTCAGGAGAATTTTTTGAAAATTCTGAGGATTTCAAAGGTTCTAGAACCCGTCATCAGTCCCACTACCTTCTCCCCTTCAGTCGAAGTCTCAACTGGACGGCGGCCATTGACCTGATCTTCGATCGGTGGCTCCTATCCCCTTCAAGTCCTGCAAATCTAGTAATGGTCTACTTCCACGAACCTGATTCGACCAGTCACGACCATGGGCCCTTCAGCCCCGAAGTTCGACAGCAACTGGTCAGACTGGACCGCACGGTGGAGTACTTTTTGGGTCGTCTTCAAGCCGATGAAGATCTCTTTAGTTCGACAAACCTCCTCTTCATCTCCGACCACGGAATGGCGGAGATCACCCCCGAGCGGGTGATCCACTTGGAGCGGTGCGCTGAAGTGCTGGGCCCCGGGCTGAGCTATCGTCTGGTGGGCGTCTCCCCGGTCTTCTCCATCGTTCCGCTGTCAGCTCCGGAGGAGTTTGCAAAGTCCTCAAATTTAACTTCCGCCGTACAGTCTGCCCTGAACCACTGCTCAAGAAAGCTCTTCCAGGGCAAGTTCACCGTCTACCAGCAGGCGGAAATTCCCCCTGAGTACCACTACAGCGGAAATCGTCGAATCCTCGACCTTCTTCTCCTCGCTGAAGACGGCTACGAGGTGAAGTACTCGAAGGCGGATGGAAAGCGGATCCCCAAAGGGAACCACGGCTTCAACAACTCGCTGCCCTCGATGAGGCCGCTCTTCATCGGCCACGGACCGGCCTTCAAGTCAGGAGGAGGTGGTTATCACCACCTGAAGATCTTCGAAAATGTGGACCTCTATCCGCTGGCGCTGGAGCTGTTGGCCATTCCCGGGCACCTCTTTCCCAGCAATGGGTCGCTGGAGCGGGTCGCTGGGCTGCTTCGAGGAGGAGGTTTTTGTGGTGATGAAGATGAAGATGAGGCTTTTGGTGGTAAAGTCCACGTGATGGCCCTCTTCCAGACGATCCTCTTCGCCGCCCTCCTCTTCAGTTTGCTTTTTAGCAGTCAACGAGGACTTCGAGGCCGCTATTGAAAATAAATAGTGGTGAAAGTACTCTGTTTTATTTTTTCGGCTTTTATGATTTTGTTCACTATACACAACACGACACAATTTTGTTGTTGTTTGCAATCCTACTTTTAGTTTTGGTTTGTTTGCTAACAAGAGCTAGCGAGCGAGTGAGTGAGTGTTTACATAGCTGAGAAAAGGAGAAAAGGAAAGAAAAAGTGTGGAAAATTTAGAAAGAGAATAGAAAGAGAAAAGGATAGCCACGAAGGAATCGACTCAGTAGTTCTGCGCGCTTGAAGTTGAGGAAAAGGAGAAAATGTAACAAACTCCACACGTACACACACACACCACAAAATCGCCTACAGAGAAAAGAAAGAGAGAGAGAGAGAGAGAGAGAGAGGGAGGGAGCGCATACACACAATAGCAGAAAGAGAAAGATAAAGATAAAGATAACTACTGAGAAATGATAGTGAAAAGATAGGCCACAGCCAAGAGGAAGTAGAAGAAGGTAATCACCACCACCAAATCTTCAAACCTTCAGAACACTTCCAATCCTCGCCTAGTTCTGCTTGGCAAAGAAGGCCTTCGAGGCGTCCACTGCCGGCTTGATGGTGGCATCGCCGGGCTTCCAGCCCAGGGGGCAGACCTCGCCGTGGACATCCTAGGGGGTAAAGAAGGTCAGTAAAGAAGTTCAGTACTCAAAAAGTACTCAAAAAAAATACTCAAAAAAAGATACTCACCGTATACTGAAAGGCCTGCACCAGTCGCAGCGTCTCATCCACCGACCGACCCACCGGCAGGTCGTTGATGGTAATCTGGCGCAGCGTGCCCTTGTCGTCGATGACAAAGAGGCCGCGCAGGGGGACGCCCGGCTCCTCCAGGTACACCCCATAGTCCTTGCTGATGGCGGCGCTCTTGTCCGCCAGCAGGGGAATCTTCAACGCCCCCAGGCCGCCCTCCTTTCGCGGGGTGTTGATCCAGGCGAGGTGGGTGTAGTGCGAGTCGGTGCTCGCGGCGATCAGCTGGGCGTTGATCTTGGCGAAATCGGCCGCCCGCTCGCTGAAGCCGATGATCTCGGTGGGACAGACGAAGGTGCTGAAAAACAAAAATAAATAGAATTTTAGTATTTTGAAAATAGAAAATTAAAGTTCCTCGAGCAGGTACTTACAAGTCCATCGGGTAGAAGAAGAGCACCACGTACTTGCCCTTAAAGTCGGCGAGGCTGATCTCCTTAAATTGCCCGTCGACGACGGCGGTGCCCTTGAAGGCGGGCGCCGGCTTGCCAATCTGCGGGTAACGAGTGCAGGCCATGGTCTCGGAGGAGGATGTTGACGAAGTTGGTGACTGAGATGAAGTTTCAGCTATAGGTTAAAAATAGAAGACAAACATTAGCAAAAGGTGTGGACAAGTGAAGAAAGTGAAATAGATTGAGCAAGCAAAAATGCAAAGCAAACACAAGCAACCACGTGGAAAATGACAAGCAAAGCAAACATAGGCAAAACAGAAAATATTTTGCTAAACAAACTAACACTGTTTTTCAAGAGATGTACTCGGCTCTTTCTGCTGCTGCTGCTGTACGACAGATGAAGTCTGTGAAAAGCTGTCTGATGAGTCGGCGGTGGCAACGACAACAGCAGCAGTGGTAGAGTAACTTTCAGACTCTGACATAAGAAGGGAAAGGAAAGGAAAGGAAACCGTTAATAATCTACCAGACATCAACACTTATCACCACCACCAGTCACCACTCTCCCAACTAATCACGGGCAATCAGTCAAAGTCAAAGTCAGAGACAAAGTCAGAGATAAGAAGGGGAAAGATGTGAATAATATGATCATGATTACTTCGCTTCGGCTTGAAGGACTTGAAGAGCGATGACATTGCTTCTGCTAAAAAATGATTCGAGGTAGCTGCTGCTGTTGCGCCGATGCTGCTACTGCTGAACAACAACTCAAAAATGCCAAAAACTTAGACTAGAAAGACTGACTGAAACTGATCGCAACGCCTAACTTGGAAAACAAAACACAAAAAGTGCTAGCTCAGGTGAATCGAATGACAAAAAAAAGTTGAAAAGATCAGCTGACACTCGCGCGCCTCGCTGATTTAGAAAGAAAACTGTTTAGAGACAACAACTTTCAATCATCAATCACAAAAAGAACTAGAGAAATAAAAGCTACTAAAAAGCAGGCCAACAGGTTTTGGATGGAGTACTTCACCACCATCATCATCACCATCACATAACTTGCCTCCACTCAATCGTGAATCTCCTTAGCAGCAGCAGCAGCAACTAAGGCGACATTTTTACTACTACCACCACCACAAAAAACAGTTTTTTACTGTTCAGAAAAATTCCGCAATAGGAGTGCAGACACACTCGTATCGGCTGCAAAACCAATGTCTGCCGTCTGTGCTGATAAAAGAAGCCAGAACAGCAGCACTCACTCCAAAGTGACCATAAAATGGTAGAACTGGTCACGACATAGCTAAAGACAAGTCAGTCTAAATGATAATGATGATAATGATGATTTGCAGCTTTCCAGATTTAGTGGTCATTAGCAGCAACAGTAGCAGCAGCAAAAAACAGAGGAACTTTGCTGCTGCCTAAATGGACACACAAACCGGCGGATTGCTAGCAAAACAATACACTTTGCCAGCAAATGACACAATCACACCACTGTTTTTATTTTCTCTGGTAAAGGAAAATCCTGAATAAGTACAAAAGAGAGAAAAGCTGGCAACCGGGAAGCTAAGCGTTTGCTGCTGCTGCTGCCAAAATTGGCCAACAGGAAAGCTGGAGAGAATAGCAAAAAGCGAAAGAGATTTGCTTCCTGAAATAGCAAAAGCTTTTGCCAGAAAAGTAAAGATTAAAGAGCGTGAGCGATGAGAGAACAAAGCGCAAAAAGCCTAGACACAACAAAAAAAATTCTCAAAAGTTAAAATTCAAAACTCTCACTGATTTGACATTGCCACCTAGTGTGCCGGCAGGAAAGAAGTCTTTCGCACTCGGCGACTGAGCAGACTAAAGAGACATCGGCTCAAAGAGAAAGACCGGTTTCTTCAGCACTTGTGTAATGGCAGCAAATCAAAAGCACACAAGCACATTGGCAACTGCCGCTGCTGCTAAAAGGCAGCACTAAATCGGCACCACAGATGGTCTCTGATGCAACAAAGCTCGGCAAAGCTGAAACATAGAGGCAAAAGCGCCAAAAGTACCGGCAAAGCAGCCAGTACTAGTGTCACTCTCATTGAGCCGTGTCGGCGTCATCTACACGGTAATTACTGCTGAGGGAGGAAGGAAAAGAGGAAAAAGGAAAATAAAACAAAGATGAACTGCTGCTGTACGACAGGTGACAAGTGGCAGTCTCGGTCTCGCAGTGAGGGGCTACCAGAAAGAAAGCAAAGAATTGAAAATCTAAAAGCATAGAAACTTCGAGAGGAAAATAGAAACTCGAGAAGAGGAGAAAGAGAGCCTTGGACAGTAGTCAAAGTCGTACAAGAAAGAAAGCACTGACAACTCGGTCTACCGTACAATATCTAGCAAGTTATACAATCTCAGAAGCTCAGCAAATCAAAGCAAAAAGAGGTACTTACAAAAGAGGATCACTTGAGATTAGCTCCTGAGAAATCCTGAGATCTCGGCCAAGAGAGGAAGAATCAACAGAAGAGGAAGACAGTGGAAGAAAGAGAAGACAAGAGAAGAGCGTGCGCGCGCGTGTGTGTGAACAAGACGAGATACCGTCGGTGAATGAAGTGAGAGCGCGTTGAGGACACTTAAAAGCAGAGAGAGAGAGAGAGAGAGAAGCGAACAGTCGCCGACCGGTCGTAGAGTACGTCGGCGGCGGCGGCGGCGGCGTCGGTTGACAGTGGTGGCAGCAGAAATAGAAGGAAAATGAGGTACGAGCGAGAAACTTCGAAGAAGACTGATCGTTAAGTGGCCACCATCATCACCATCATCATTATCAGCAAAGTGGTGGTGGTGGTGCCACCAGTGGTGCTACCAACACTGCCGAAGACGATGATGCGTCAGAAGTGCACTGGTGGGCAAGTGCAAAGAGTACAACGGCAAAGGAAAGAAATAGAAAGAGAGAAATAGAAACAGAAAAAATAGAAACTCGACCACGACTGTACATCTGTATCGTACAACAAGAAACACACACACTCACTGCTGTCAAACTGGGCTTACCGATAGCTGGTGGCTCTTCAGTCTTCTGGCGCTTGGCGGCGGCAGTCTTTGAGTCCTGCTCCTGCTCCTGCTGTTGCTCCTTGCGCTTGGAGTTGGTCATGGTAACAGCGGCAATGGCGGTTGTTGTTGTGGTAAAGAGGATGATGATGATGATGACGTCCAAGTGATCGCTCTTTTTCAGTGAACTGCCCGCCTAATGATGACTAATGATCGGGTGGTGGTGGTGAGGTGGTGATAATTAATCGAGGGCAAAAGGTTGATCGAGTTTGCTTCGAGGTGTTGTCCTGGTGAGCTTCGATGATTTTGGCAATGAGAAATCGAGATCGTTTGCTTTTGCCGAGGCAAAAAACGTGCTCTTTTGGTGCTGCTGCTGCTTTGTTTACATTAGTCACGGTGATTGGCGCCGCGCTGGCCTGTTGGCAACAGCGCCGCCAATCATTGACCTTTCACAGATCACGGAATCTTATGATTTGATGTTCCAGATTCAGGTTTTAGGATCAGTTATATGAGAGTAAGTTAGGGGGCTCAGTTTATTGCTAAAAAGGAGAGGTCGCATTTAGGCAGGGAGAGGTTTGAGGTTTGACTGAGTGAAGGTGATCAAAGTGAGGAGAATTTCTTTTGAAGCAGAAGATGAGGGTGATGAGGGTGGTGATGGTGATGATAATAATGGTCAATAAACTCGAAGAATGAAACTCCACATCACCCTCCTCCTCCTCCTCAGTCAAAGTCGCTGGAGGATGAGTCCTGGTCATCATCATCGTCGTCGTCGTCGGTGATCTTCGCCCGCCTCATCCGCCGCTCCATGTCCCGAATCCACTCGTCATCCTCACCTTCCTCCTCCTCATCGTAGTACTGCCGACCACCCCCTTCGCCGAGGTAATCGTCCTGGTCACTATCAATGTCTCGAAGATGAGCCTCTCTGCCATCTTCATCTTCCGAATTCGAACCGACAAAGCCAAAGTTGGTGGCACTTCTGCTGCTTCCGCTGCTGCTGTCACCCTCCGAGTCGAACTCATCCTCATCGGGGTAGTCATTGTAGCGGTAATTTTCGTCGTTCGAGTCGGCGTCCCAGAGGTCATCACCCTCCGTTCCCTCCTTAGGCTTAGTCTCCTCAAAGCTGAGCACGTAGTCGACCATCAGGTAGTAGTCGTAGACGTACTGCGGGTCCTTTTCGAAATCTTTTTGGGAAGATGGTGAGGACACCTCCTCGAGGACGGCGCCGTTGCAGGTGGTGACAGTTGTGTTTGAGGATTCTAAAAAAGAAAGAGGTTAGGATTTGGTATTTCGAAATTAGTTAAAGGATACCTTTGGACTTCTTGTCCTCCTCTTCCTCTTTTGGACTGGCAAAGTCCGCCTGAGTTAGGCCGATGCTGAAAAGGTCGCCACTTCCTTCATCTGAAGCGGTGTTTTCTTCTTCTTTTTCACCTTCTTTCTTCTGCTCAAAGGTGACCGCCTTTTTGGCCATTTTTCGCTTCTTTCGGTTCTCCTTGTTCTCCTCGTTCTTCTCACCCAGCGTCTCCACGTAGGCGGAAAACTGCTCCTGGTTGAGGTCGCTGAAGCGAACTCGCTTCTGCCCGGAGAGGCCCATCTTCAGCAGCGAATTCCGCCGGATGGCCTCCTCGTCTGGTGGAACTGATGTCGAAGTCGAGGTCGAAGCTGAGGCCGAGGCCGAGGCCGAGGCTGAGGCGGTAAAGGAGCCCAGGTGGCGAAGTCGCTTGAAGGAGGAGTTGTAGCCGGGGATCGCTGAATTATCATCTCTTTCGTTTGAAGAAGAAGTCGACACTAACTTGCGCTTGACGCGGATGATCGTGTAGGCCTGCGACGGGTCGTCGTCGTTGAGGTTGGGGATGGTGGCAGGGTTAATGACATCCTTAGCTGCTGCTGCTGAGACGACCTCCATTTTGATGATCAACTGAAGAGTACTTCGAGATTCTTTGGATTCTTCTTGAAGATCACCTCCAAAAAAGTGGAAAACAAAATGTTAGGCGCACGTTTCACACTGCGATCAGAATCAAAACAAAGCAAGCTGAAATGTGTGATTTTTTTCGCGCAGCTGTCGCCATCTACAGACGAAATTCAAAAAAAGTTCGCCCGCTTTGGAACTTTGTGTTTTCGAACTGAAACTGTAAACAGCAGAAAATGTTGCGCGCGTTTTCGACCGCTACTTTTTGCAGAACTTAAAAAATTAAAAAATTTTAAATTTATTTGAAATAATTTCCGATGTTGAGTATTCAAAAGGGGCAGGATTTATATTTCGGGTTGAACATTTCGAACTAGTGTTTATTTTTAGCAAAATTTTTTATTCATGATACAACAGTAAATGTGTGTTTAAAATATTGTAAAAAACAGACTAAAACCGCTCAAATGGACCGCCCTTTCCACCACCAGAACCATTACCTTCTTCGAATTTACTTTTACCACTACTTTGTCCACCTTTAAAAATTAACAGAGAGTCCATTGTCTTTTTAGGGCCGAACAGTTTGGTCAGGCAGACCACAAAGCAAAGGAAGATCATCGTCGAGAGGACCACCACAAAGAGGACCACCTCAGTAAAAAATCGTTGCTGGCCGCCTAGCTCGGCCAGCTCCTGGCGTTGAATGTGCAGGCGAAAGTGGAGCTCCTCCTCGGTCTCCTCCTCAAAATCACCACCTTCAAGAACTTCTTCACCATCACCCTCATTATCATCTCCTTTTTTCACCCCACCACCTCCTCGAAGCAGCCCAGCGACCCGCTCCAGCGACC
>JAALOO010001527.1_pt1 | contig 15291 bp, 18 predicted proteins | sample 7257641 | NCBI WGS metagenome assembly JAALOO01 (sample SAMN14085613, study PRJNA598686) | mite metagenome | biome: ENVO:01001000; feature: ENVO:01001002; material: ENVO:01001226; isolation source: single female mite from University of Michigan culture on fish food culture... ...
AGGGCCAAAAAAGTTTCGAGGAGATGTCCTTTCGAGGAGATGTCTAGCTACCCTTCTGACAGCTGGGCGCGCCGCTCGGAGAGGTCGTAACCGTTGATCAGGACTAACGGACCGGTTTTGTTTACGTTACGTGAGCGGCGCTCAAAGAGTGTGAGGAAGAGAGCGAGAGAAAGGGAGAAAGAATCGACTAGAATTCTCCAATTTGGCAATGCTTCTCCGATTCGGTCGATTCTGTTGCCAGCATCGTGGTAACAGTGATGGTGGTGATGGTGGCCTTTGAAGAAGTACCTGCTGCTGGGTGACCAGGAAGAAGGTGAAGAAGAATATGCGAAAATCTCAACAGTTCGAAAATCAAGAATCTCAGCGTCTTTGTTCTATTTTGAAAAGAACTTTTATTTCTATGTCGCATGAATCTCTTTGCTGGTAAGTTCTCCTTCTGTGTTCTCGAAGTGTCTAAAAAAGTGAAAGAAGAAGGCCAGTCATTAATGTCAATGTTCTTAATCTCTTTTCCAGATGATCAGCTGCTGCGAGTGGTGATTGATGATTGATGGTCACAGTTCAATTTAGTTCAATCTTCCAATCGGATGTTCTCTCTTTCCTCAGCTCTCACACACACACTTTCTTCAAGCGAAGACGATGATGATGATGACGACGATCGTTGAGTAGTTACTTTGTTCACAAGTTGGAAGTTGTTCACAGCAATTGCCCACTTCCGTGTGCACTACGACGAAAATGACGACGACGACGATGATGATAATAATAATTGGACTGGCGAAATAACAGTGTCCACTGGTCCATGACCATCACCACCACCACCAATCGAACTGCTGAACTTCTTTTCTCTCTTTCTACCTTACCTTCTTTTTCTGCGATTTCACCCTGCAATAATTGATCACTTCGAGGAGCAGCAACAACAAGTGGAACGCGCTTGAAGCAACACAACAACACAACACAACAGCTCTCCTCGCTCAAGGTAATTTGCATGCTCTACTAATTAGCTCTACTCTAGCTCTAATCTTGCTTTTTCTTTTTCTCTTTTCTTTTCGCAGATTTTGTTTTGCAGCCCACCGAAGTATTTGTGCAGTCTAGTGCTCAAATTGTTGTTGGTATCGGCGACGGCTGCTGAGCACACGAGACTCCTAATGGCCACTTTGGCTGCGGTGATGGCGGCGGCTGAAAATTAACTGCCAACACACGCGAACACGACCACGCGAAGACTGCAAAAACAAACGATGTTTAACGATCAGGAGGACATTTCATCACATACCACATCATCCCCGCCACCTGTACAAATTCTCAACCGTACTCTGCCTATCTCCTCGATGATGTTATAGCAACGCCAATTGCTGATGGTGATCTTGAATTTTGAAGTGTTGTACAACAATTATCGGCACTTGTTTGCACACTGTCGATCATCACTCCGCTCTCAAACATCGGCGATTGATAATGTTTGCAGAAGAGACAACAGCAGCAGCACTGCTTCTGTACGACTGCTACCGTTCCGGCTCTAAAGTCGATGATGATGATGAGAAGGATGAAGATCAAAGATAAGACACGGACCACCACTACTGCCACCACCACTTTGTTTGAAACTCTACCAAACTTTCTCTTTCTAAACTTGGTCAGTGGGTCTCAGCGCCTCGCTGACGCGGCCAAACTTCTTTTCTCAAACGTTTTTTCTTCATCGTTTCTGTGATCACCTCGTCCTCAGCGCTCCCTACCTTTGCCAGAAGCAAAGTAGTGTTCTAACTTCTTCTTCTTCAGCAGCAATATCATCTCCTCTTCTTTTTATCATCAACATCGACTTACTACACCTCGTTCTTCTGTTCGACCCAACTCTGCACCATTAGTTGAAAAAGAAAACATTTGAGCTTTTTGCACTGGCACTCGTTGGTCAGCTCACGTAGGCCAACGGCGTCTTTTTTCTTCTCTAGAGCCAACCGTCCTTCAACTTCAACTTCAGCACCTTCTTCTTTTCTAAGAGACTCAGCTTCTTCTTCTTCTTCTTCTGATGGCAATCTGGTGCACCATAAAAGCGACAAGGCACAAAGACTGAGGCTGCTGCTGCCGCTGCCGCTGTGATTCGCTAATCGACTACCAACCGATGCTTTGCGGTGAGTGTCACCACCAAATATTATCATCTTAGTGATAGAAATCACATTTGCCACTCTTTGTTGCTGCCACTGCTGAGTTGCTACTGCTAATGAACGAGCATTCATCTATGCTATTGACCGATAGGTCTTTTAGAGAAGAGGAGGAGGAGAGCGAAGTTTAGAGGCGCCATTTTCATCCTCTTTTTTTCTTTTTACTTTTCCACGTCTTTCCCACGACATCTTTGCTTATCAGCAGACTGATTGTCTCGAGGAGACCTGGTAGCTCTCAATTAACAAGCTAATTTTTGGAGTAATTCGATCGCACCGGCGTCTCCGGGGTTCCGCTTTGCTTCAGCTTACCCCTCAGGTTTAGGTTTCCAGCAGCGAGTGGTGCACCGTTCTTCTTTTCCCTCTTATCAACACTCTCGTACACTTCAAAAATTGATGCAAGGCCTGCACTTCTTTCTTTTGATTTCAGCAGCTGTGCCTACTGTGCAGTTTTTCCGTCTTCTTCTTCTGCTGATGTCCTCACGGGGACTTTATCACAGTCTGTGAGCACTACCACCACCACCACCACCACCACCACCTACTTCTTATCAGCCTCTGCTTACTTACCACTGTCTTCACCGTTGACATTGCGCAGGGACTCTCTTACCATATTTTAAAATACACACACGCACAGAAGTCGTTTATCAGCGTGTACAGCCCAAAGACCGATAGCCGTCCACTTCGTTGCCCTTTCAAACAGTTGCTGTTTTATTAATTCATGTCTCTGTGCACTGCACAGTGGCTGCTTTTCTTCTCCTGAGCTGTGATGATAAGGAAATGACGAGGGAGAGGGGAAACGGACTGGCTTTCTTTGTTCAGTGTGTGTATGCGCTGGATTTTCTTACTTTACATAGCAGTTCTTATCAGCAGCAGCAGCAGCCTGAAAGTTGTGGTTGGGGCGTTTGTACAACAGCGGCAGCAGCTTTTCCCAGCACTGTTGAGCAGCACATTCAAACAAGTTGTCTGTCTTTCTTCAGACAGTTTCCAGCCAAAGACGACGACGTTTTAGTTCAAAAGATGATGCTCCTGCTCGTGCTCGCTGCTGCTTTCAAAAGTCATATTTAGCTGTGCGTTTAGTGGTTGTGGTAACGAAGAACTAGATAGCTTTATTTATTTCTTTTTTTATTTGTGAATATCGTACTTTTAAACAAAATCTTTTTTCTCTTTCCCTCTCTTTTTTCATTCACAAAAGCCAACAACCTTTAACCAAAAACGACCAAAGAATCTCAATTGCCCCCTTTATCATCATCATCATCATTTACTATTTTTGACTGAAACTCTACACACCATCATCCTCTTTTTTTCTGGTCATCCTTCAAAATGCTTTCCACGCTGACGAATCTCTTTGTCGACGGAGGAGGTGGAGGCTCACAAAGCTTTCTGCACCTTCTGCTGACCAACACCGTCGCCTGCTTCCTCATCGGCCTCAGCTCGATGGCGTCGCTCTTTGCCTTTAACCTCCTCATCCATCGGCGGAATCCCTTTTCCGCCGTAGTGAGACCAGTTCTAAATGGAAATCACCACCACCAGCATCAGAATGGACATCTACAGAATGGTCATACTGGAAATGGTCACCTCGGAAACGGACACGCTCAAAACGGATATCATCTAGTGAGTTCACCTCCTCCTCCTCCTCCTCCTCAATCTGATCCCTCCAAGAGCGAACTCCTTCGTTCAGTGCTCAGTTTTGCCGTCGGCGGCCTCCTCGGCGACGTCTTTCTCCACCTGCTGCCCGAGGCCAGCGGTCAGCTGATGAAGTCTTCTACTTCAGGTGGTGGACTGCAAACGGTGGTCGACACGCAGCAGTACCTCGGCGTGCGCATCCTCGCCGGCATCATCCTCTTTGTGATCATGGAGAGCGTCTTTGTGCAGCTCAGTGAGGCGGATGATGATGGAGAAGAAGAGGAAAAGGAGAAGAAGGAAAAGGATGAAAAAGAGGAGTTTGAGGAGGAGGAGGAGGAAGAACGGGAGATCACCCTGAACTTGCCAGCCGGGGCCGTGGTCGCCAACGGCGTCCTCCGCTACCGAGGCTCGCCAGTGAAGATGGAGAAGATGCAGCAGCAGCTGCACCAGTTGCATCAGCAGCAAAACTCTAAAGGTTTGGAGATTTTTATTGAGTTTGGCCTTTTATCTAAAAACCTTCTTTTATTCAGCAGCTCAGAGCAAGGCACAGTCCTCTTCTTCTCCTTCCTCTCATTCGCAGCCCATCGACGTCACCGGGTACCTGAACCTGCTGGCGAACGGGCTGGACAACTTTACGCACGGCATGTCGGTGGCCGCCTCCTTTCTGGTCTCCTTCAAGACGGGCGCCCTCACCACGCTGGCCATTATCATCCACGAGATTCCCCATGAGATTGCCGATAATGCCATTCTCCTGCGATCGGGTTTCAGCTGCTGGGCCGCCTTTAGGGCCCAGCTCACCATTAGCCTGGTGACCTTTCTCGGGGCGCTGACGGTGCTCATCGTCGATGGAAGAGGAGGAGGAACAGATTTTGTGGATTCCTCCTCATCTTATTCCTTGGCCAGCCAAAGTCGTACTCTGTGGATTCTCCCCCTCACCGCCGGTGGCTTCATCTACATTGCCCTCACCAGTCTTCTTCCCGAGCTGCTCACCTTTGAGGAGGGGTACGTAAACAACGGATGGAGAGTTTTTGAGGAGTTTAATTTTAAAACTTTTTTTCCCCACAGTCGAAAGAAGTCCACCAACGCCCTTCGCCTCCTGCAGCGGATACTGCTGGTGCTGGCCGGCATCGGCACGATGGCCGCCGTCAATGTGGTGGAGATCTTTTAGGAAACAGATTTTTTTGAATTATTTTTCTGTGGACTCGGACTGATTTACTATCATTCATTCATTCGTCATCAACTCGCGCGCGCTCATCTAGTCAAGTGCCTTTCAACTCCACCATCTTCTCTTGCTCTTCATCCTCATTTCAAAATTTTTCTCCGTTTTTTGTCATCTAATCTGTGCATTTCAATCCTCTTTTTCTGTATCTATCTATCTATCGACTATCCTCTTTTCTGTGACTCTTATCATGCCATCCTCTGAAACTCTGAAACAGATTTTGTGATGAAATAAAAGCAGCACCTGTTTTGAAAAGTTGGCATTTTTTTAATGGAAGGGGTATAGAGCAAGGATTCAATGATTGATAAAAGTGCTCTAAAGGTAATGATCAAGGTAAAAAGAGACCTCCGAGCCGGAGAATCGAACTCCGGTCTCCTGCGTGACAGGCAGGGATACTGACCACTATACTAGCTCGGATCGGTGCTCTGCTGTACACTCCACCGGGCGCCTACTTAAGCTAGGAAGAATCCAAGTCCTGGCTGGATTCTTGTTCCTCTTTGCATTTTAAACTACTCTACTTCCGGACAATTTTTTAAGTTTGTTGAAAGTTTTTGTAGTTTTGCCCAGAATCCCCAGTAGAATCCAGTTAAATCCATCAAGTCGAAATATTTTTTTCAAATTTTTTCCTACTTGTGGCGTCCTCTATGGAGTAAGTTGAAAACTACTTTTTGCAGTTAACCGTTGCTGGCGCCGCTCGCAGATGCAGTGCACGCTGCTGCATGTGCTAGCAGCCGCTGATGCTGCTCTTTCTCCAAGCTTCTGTTTGCACTGAAGGTACACCGCCGTCTTATCAACAACATCGAGTGAGGATTCTACTTATCAAGTGGCGAAGCAGTGGTAGACCGACCTTGGGATCGGACGGAAGCGGTGACGGCAGAGGAGGCAGCTGACATCGTTTTCGACGTCTTCGAGAAAGCGAGAGAATCACCCGATCAGGCGTCATTGATTTGCGGCCGCTGCTGCTATTGTTTTCTACTCTTCCTCTATTTTCCTCCTCTTCTGTTTGCAAGGATCGCTACGTGACATTGCATCAGCTCCTGTGATTTGTCTACTGCTGCTGCTGCTAAAGAGTTCCAGTCCGTTTTATTGCTATTCCACACTTCTATCTTCCAAAAAAAGAGATGGACTTGAAGGTAAGTGCGACGCAAGAAATGTTTTGGTTTGGTAATTTTCCCCTTTTCTAACCGATCTTTTTTCAGCGCATCACCATTCCCGGCTTCCAGTTCACCAACTGGTCGCGCACCTTCACCTGCACTCCGGAGGCGTACTTTGTCCCCGAGACGCTGGAGGAGATTCGGGAGGTAAGATCTCAATCGAATCTAGGTCAATCTCTTAATGTTTCTAAATCATCATCTCTCTCCCTCACCCCACCAGATCATCTACCTCGCCAAGTCGGAGAGCAAGCGAATTCGCGTGGTAGGCTGCGGCGCCTCGCCCTCTGACATCTGCCTCTCCACGGACTACATGATCGACCTGGCCCGCTTCAACCACGTCCTCCACCTGGACCGGGAGGAGGGCCAGGTCACCGTCCAAGGGGGCATCCGCCTCACCGAGCTGAATCGCTTCCTCGAGGCGAACGGCCTGGCGATGCCGGTGTAAGTGACCCTTTTTAGAAGTTTTCTAAATACAGTTCCCTCTATGATTTCTAAATTACATTTTGTTTCAGCCTCGGCTCCATCTCCGACTCGACCCTCGCCGGCGTCATCTCCGTGGGCACGCACGGCACCGGCTTCCAGACGGGCATCATCGCCGACTACGTGCTCGCCCTCCGCCTGGTCGTCCCCTCCGGCGACATTGTCCTCTGCTCTCGGGACGCCCACTCTGAGCTCTTCCTCAGTGCGCTCTGCGGCCTGGGCGCCCTCGGCATCATCGTCCAGGTGACCCTCCAGGTGGTGCCCAAGTTCTACCTGCACCAGCTGACCTACCCCAGCAGCCTCGACCACGTCCTGGACAACCTCGACGAGCTGGTGGAGAGCTCCGACCACTTTCGCTTTCTCTGGTTCCCCCACACGGACTACGTCTCCGTCTCGGTGACCAACCGCATCAACGGCGCCTTTCTCCGCCTCGCCGACATTGACTACCACAGTCGGCGGCGGCTGAGCGGCTCGGGGCGAGGCGTTTCCAATGGTACTGGAAATGGCGAAGGTGATGATGGTCTCGACGCTAATGCCAACGACGACCTCCTGCTGCCGATCAAGCTGAGCAGGTAAGGGGGAAACTTTGAGGGTTTTATTTTTGGATGGGATTCTAACCTCTTCTTTTCCCTCATTCAGTGAGAAGGCCTGGTACCAGCGCGCCCTCGACTGGCTCCTCTCCTACGGCCTCGGCTACCACGTCCTCCAGTTCGCCTACTGGACGTCCACCTACCTGCCCGCCCTGGTCCCCGCCATCAACCGAGCCGCCTTCTGGGCGCTCTACTCGACGCCGGCCGTGCAGCTGGACGTCAGCCACCGCATCTTCAACTTTGAGTGCCTCTTTGACCAGTACGTCAACGAGTGGGCCATTCCCCGGTAAGAACGGTTTTGCAGATCTTTTGTTGTTTTGTACTAACTATTTTTATTCCCCTCCTAAGGTCGCAGACGGCCGACGTCCTGCGCGCCCTGCGCGCCAGCATTGAGGCTTCAGCAGCCGGCGATCGGCCGCTCTACGTGCACTTTCCCGTGGAGGTGCGCTTCGCCCGGCCCTCCGACATCTACCTCAGCCCCTCCTACGGCCGCGACACCACCTACATCAACATCATCTGCTACCGGCCCTATCGGAAGTTTGTCGATCACGCCCACTGGTGGGAGGTCTACGAGGCGGCGGTGAAGCGAGCAGGAGGGCGGCCCCACTGGGCTAAGGTAAGTGGAGTGGAAAGCGAAGTTGGAGTTTGTTTTTACCTTTTTCTCCATCACCACCTTAGCAACACCACGAAACGGCCGCCGATCTGACGCGCATGTACCCCTACTTTCGCAGTTGGATGTCCCTGCGTCGTCGGCTGGATCCGCCGGGCATCTTCGGCAACGCCTACCTCGATCGCATCTTTGGCGCAGAGGGTGGTGGTGGGCTGAATGCCAGTCGAACGGCTTCCACAGCTGCCAACCTCTTTGCGCGCAAGAACTTTGAGCCGACCATCAGCTCGGTCGAGCAGTCATCAGCCTCCTCTCCAAAGCCAGTTCCTGAAGGTCGACAGCAGCAGAAGGAGCAGCCTCAGCCACAGCCGCCGTCTTCGACTTCGGCCTCCACTTCCGCCTCCAATGAGGGACCGGGAGATTTGCTGAGCACCAGCTGGTCCTCGATCGCCTCCACCGAGACCACCGAGGACGTGGTGATGAAGATGGACGACGACGAGTGTGACAGCATTGCCACGCTGCTCACTGCTGCCGCCTCTCCCGCTGATGATAAAGAGGAGGAGGAGAAGGATAAGACTGAGAAGGTCGAGGTTGAGGAGGCAAAGCCGGCGGATGGTGATCATGTGAAGAATGGTGACAACCACCAAAGTGGTGGTGATGATCAGCAGCATAATTCGCCCTCAACTTCAGCGACCACTACCACCACCACCTCCTCCTCTTCTTCCTGATCACCTAGGCTTTATCCTTATTTCCTTTTGTTGTTGTTCTTCTTCTTGACGCTCCTTCTAGCTCCTTCCAAAACGCCGTCGCCTTTCCAAGTAGTGAAACTGCTGCTCTGTCTTTTTCCTCCTTCCTCCCCCGATTTTTAATTAACTTTTTAAGATATGCCGAAGCTGCTGCTGCTCATCCATATGCACTCTCCACTGATGTGCCGAAGAAGTAAAAAAAGTACCCCAGGAGTACTGTTTTGTAAAAGATCACCTTCTTCAGCATCTTAAGATGATGATGCGGTCTTCAACACTAATATGATAGGAGAAAAAAGTTGGCACTGCCAAACAGCCGTTCTTTACGTAAGAAGTGCAGCACAAGTCAGCTGACTATCGATTGTGATGGGGCTGCTGGTAGAGAGCAGAGAGTGGCCTAAGCCGAGGGTATCTTTCACTCACTGGTGTGATGGCTGCGCGGCGGGGAAGCACTACTATCCCCACACCAGGGAAAGCTGTCCTACGAGCAGCCTCCACTAGTGTGTTCTGTTGTTGTTTATCCCCGTCACATCACCGCCGCCGCCGCTGTTCTATGTTTGGGAGATGGTGGTGTTGATTTGTACGGCATTTTCCACGGCATCATCACTGCTGCTGCTGCAACTGTACGGCAGCCGTACAGCTGAAGACAGTGTGTGACACACACACACACACACACACACACACACTCAGAGATCAACACTGCCTGGCCTGGCCACCACCATTGTCGTCGCTGTTGTCCTCCTCCGCTGTCGCTGATATCTGCCGCTGTTGTTCTATTTCTCCTCTGCTCTGCTCTCTCTCTCTCTCTTCATCGCTTTCCTTCTTATCATCATCTGCCTTTTCTACTTCTTCTTCTTCTTCTTCTTCTGTTAAGCTATCAGCGGTAGTGGCAGCCACGGACAGCAGCAGCAGCTACCAGAAAGAGAGTTTCGGTGCGAGAGACATCAGCAACCAGCAACAACAGCTTTAGCGACGATCATAAATTAAACTTTTTTGCTGTAGAAGACAGACAGGCCGGGGAAAAAGAAGAAGAAGAAGTTGTGAATGAGAAGTGGAAACGCCAGCAAAAGGACGACAACGACAACCACCGCTGCTAAAGATCACCTTCTTCTTCAGCAACATTATCATTATCACTTTGTAAAAGAATTGCCGAACCATCACCCTAGGCCGTCACCACGTAGTCGATGAAGGAGTTCGAGGTGGTCGGCGTCAGCGAGCCGACGGCGGGTTCTTCAGCAGCAGCAGCAGCATCAGCAGCAACGTCGGCGTCTTCACCACCCTCACAATCGCCGCCTCCTTCTACTTCAGGACTTCAGGATCGGCTGCTGGACATCGAAGAAGAGCCCCCTTCTCCACCTCCTCCAAATGAAGATAATGATAATGGTGATAAGGAAGTGACAGGAGGAGGAGGTGAATCATCATCACCGCAAGGCAGTCGCCAGCCGCTCTTCTCCACGCCGGAGCCGATCGACGAGGAGCTGCTGGACAGCTGCGGCTTCATCGGCGACGATGGCTTCCTCTACGCAAAGTCCCTGCTCTATGGACGAGCTGGAAAGATGGGGGGAGGTGATGGTAAGAGGAGGGCTCTTCAAAGGCCGCTTGATGGTCAAGTCTATGAAGAGGAGGAGGAAGATCCGCTGGCGGAGATGCGCTGCTACGACCCGCTCGCCTACCACCGCGTCAACAGCACCGAGATTCTCTACGAGAAGAAGAAGCGGAAGGTGAAGTTTGTCGGGCGGTACCTGCTCGGTGACGTCGTCGGCGAGGGCTCCTACTCTAAGGTAAGATGTGATTTCGAAATGTTTTGTTTGAAGTCCAAGCTGATTTCAAGCCTTCTTCATTTTTTTTATATTTAGGTGAAAGAGGTCCTCGACACGGCCACCCTGGAGCGCAAGGCGGCGAAGATTATGAAGAAGAAGCGGCTGCGGAAGATACCGAACGGCGAGGCGAACGTCCAGCGGGAGATTCAGCTGCTGCGGAAGTTGAACCACGAAAATCTGATCAAGCTGTACGACGTCGTCTACGACCCGCTGAAGGAGAAGCTGTACATCGTCATGGAGTACGCGGTGGCCGTCCTTCAGGAACTGCTCGACTCGGTGCCCACCAAGAAGTTGCCCATTCACCAGGCCCATTGGTAAGAGGAGTGGGAGTTTTTCACTGGGAGTTTGGGAGTTTAATTTCGAATCTCTCCTCTCCTTTCAGCTACTTTGTACAGCTGATCAGCGGCCTGGAGTACCTCCACTCGCAGGGCATCATCCACAAGGACATCAAGCCGGGCAATCTGCTGCTGGCCAACGGCGGCGTGGTGAAGATTACTGATCTAGGAGTTTCGGAGGTGAGTATAACTTATTTAAAAATTTGTTGATTTTTTTTATAAACTTCCTCCTTTTTTCTTAGATGCTCGACCGTTTCCAGCAGTCAGACCTGATCTCGATGAGCCAGGGCTCGCCGGCCTTTCAGCCGCCGGAAATTGCCGACGGAAAGGAGAGCTTCAGCGGCTTCAAGGTGGACATCTGGGCGGCGGGGGTGACGCTCTTCAACATTACCACGGGCAAGTACCCTTTTCAGGGGGATAACATCTACCGGTAAGTTGGTTTTAAATTTCTCTTATCAGCTTATCAACTTCATTTTCCTTCCCCCCCCCTCAGCCTCTTCGACAACATCAGCCGTTGCGAGGTGGTCATTCCGCCGGAGATCTCCGACGCCCTGCTGGCCCACCTGATCGAGGGCATGCTCACCAAGGAGCCGGAGCAGCGGCTCAGCATTCGGGCGATCAAGGCGCATGAGTAAGTTTGAAAGCATTCTTATCTATTCTTATCAACAATTTTTCTATTTTCTAGCTGGGTAAAGAAGAAGCACCCGGTGATTGAGGCCAGCGTCCGGCTGCCGGCCAAGGCGAACAACGAGTACCGGGACATGTCCGTCCTGCCGTACCTCTATGAGCTGCACAACGGCGAGGGCATCACCCGGCAGATTGAGGCCGGCGACAGCCGTCTGGCGCTGGCTCCGCCCACCAGCTCCGGCTTCTACGACGACGATGAGCCCTTTGCCGATGAGGCGGAGGTGGAGCGCTCCTTTGCCGCCTTTCGATCTTCAGCTTTAGGGGGAGGAGCCTGTGCTGGAGGAGGAGGAGGAGCTGGGGGAGGAGCTAATCGAGGAGTTGCCTTTGCTGTGAACACCGGCGGGGGCTACTCTACGGGCGGCTCGGGTGGGTCCATCTCGAGGCTGAACGAGCTGACGGTCCACTCGATGGTCAGCAACGCCTCGAAGGCCTCGAGGAGTTCCAGAGGTTCGAATAAGTGTAAGTTGGATTGAAGTGGGAGTTTGAGCTATTTTTAGCTAATTTTGAAATTTTTTTCTTGTTTAGCCACACTTTCCGCCATCTTCAACAATCTAAAGAAGACCAAGTCGGCAAGGTCGGCTGTCGGCCTGGAGACGAGCACCTCGGCTCGAACTGGCGGTGGCTCGTCGAATAAGTTGCTCAGCTGTCTGGGTCTTGGCTCCTCCTCTTCCACTTCTAAAAAGCATCAGTACGGTAGCTGAATTCAGCCGCATGCCCCGGTCCTAGTCTTGCACTCTCTTCACTCTCTACAACCTGCACGCCACCTCTTCTTACTACTACTTCAACGCAACTTTCACTTCAACTTCGTCTTCATTATCTTCTTCTTCTTCTTCTTCTTCTTCTGCCAAGCCTGCTGCTTCTGCTGCTGCTGCTGCTGCTGCTGCTGCTGCTGCTGCTTCACACCACCAAGGTCAACACTTTCTGCACGTCTCCTCTTATCGTCTCTGCCTTTTGGTTTCTCGTACACCAAACAAAATCGTTCTTTTCAAATGATTTCAGCAAACAACAGCAACCCCAGTGAACAATACCGGGAAAAGAAGGTCACTAGAAAACACATTCTCCGTCTCTCCTGATTCCTACTTTTGCGCACACTTGTCTCCCTCTCTTTCTCTCCTTTCAAATTCTTTCTTTTCTGGACTGCTCTTTTCAGCATCTTTACTACAACTACCACTTGTGATCTTATCTTCTCCTTTTTTGTCTCTTTATCCTCCCCCTCCTTCTTCCGTCTTTCTTCAGATTTCTATATATTATTTTCTTATATTCCCCTTCTTCTTATTACCCCCCCCCCCCATTCTTCTTTTCACTGATCACCGCCAATAGTCCAACAAACAAATGAGCACACCGCTCATCACCCCTCCAGAGACTGTAAATATCATCACCTTCACCATACTCATCACCCTCATCACCCTCATCACCCTCATCACCACCACCTCGTCACTACTACTACTACTTCACCATCACCCCCACTCTTTGTTGTTACTCCTACTCTTCACTGTCCTTGTTGTCCTTGTTGTTACCCCTTTCTTTCCTATCCCTTGTCTGAATCCCTTGCACCTTATACTCACCCTTTACTTACCCTACTGTACAGTCTTCACGCCCACTACCACCACCTTCCTAGAAACCGTAAACTAGTAAACGAAATGAACTAATTGAACCCCAACCAGAAGGACTCTCTTACCAATCAGGATTTGCAATCACTAGCACTGGTGCAAAACTTGTGCTGAGTCGTGCACAAAAACCCAAACGGTTTTTTGCCAAGCACACAGAAAAAAAGTATAAACCTCTTTTCCTTAGATCATAATCATCTTATTTTTATACTTCTCTAGCTCTCTTGTACAGCAGCGCACAAGAGTCGGTGCAAGTGCTTTTCTGCTGACACAAGCAAAGATCTTTAGCGAAGATTTCAAAATGAAGAAGACAGAGTGGACAAGCAATCAGCATCATCATCATCATCATCATCATCACCTGACACCTCATCACAGTCGACCCTGATGCTGAAGCGGCTGAAGCTGCTGAATTTGCAGTCCCTGCTGATTGGTCACCGCCAGCCGTCGTCGGCCAAAGTCCCAGTTTCCGGTGAAGCACTGGTTGACCAGCGCCAGATCGCAGGCCTTCTTCACCATCGTCAGGCTGCTGCTCAGCTGCAGTTGGCCAGTACTAGCATTTCCGGTGCTAAAGTCGCGCCCGTTGGCGAAGATGCAGTACAGCTCCTCGTCGATGGCCGGCCGACAGACTTCCGGTACGGTCACTGGGATCCGCGTGGTGGGCGTCATTAACGCCCGCACCGCCTTGTGGTTCTGGTGGACGAGGGCGTACTCGCCGGTGGCGTTGTGCACAAAGAGCGCTTCGATGACTGGTGAAAAAAAGAAGTTCAAAAAAGTTAAAAATCTTATCACATCGAAAACCTTCAAATCCTCCTCCTCCTCCTCACTTACTATACTCATGATCGCAGAGGAACTTGCTCTCCTGTGGGCGGCTCCCCAGCGGCGGATAGTCCGCCAGCACCTTGGGGCAGGTCTGCAGCGTGGGCGTCACCCCGGTGGAGGCCCAGTTCTCCTTGCAGCTCTCCACCACCTTCCGGTGGCAGCTGTCGCGGACGAGGGTGGCGCCACCGTCCAGCGTCAGCCGACGCCCATCGGCCTGAAATTGGCTCCGGTTGGCGAAGATGCAGTACACCTCGGAGTCGAGGGCGTGGCCGCAGAGCGGGTCAATGGCCACGGAGAGGGGCCGGTGCATGGTAAAAGGTTTGGTCTTGTAGAGCGAGGGAATCAGTGCAAAGTCGCCAGTGGTGTTGTGCACGAAGAGGGCGTCGAAGACTGAGGAGAGGGAGGGAGGGAAAAAAAGAGGAAGGTTTTAGAAGGTTTTGAGGGAGTTCAAGCGGTTCTAGAAGTCTTACTAAAGTCCTGCTGACAGAGGTCCTTGTTCGAGTCAAGCAGTGCAAAGTCGGGCAGGATGGTGGGGCAGACGATGGCGGGTATGGCGGCCATGCCGAACCAGCGCCGCTGCTGTTGACCGTTGACCGGCGCCACATTTTGGATGTGATGCTGCTGGGGCTGCTGTTGGGCGATGCTGTGGGCGTCAGCGAGGCAGAAGAAGGCAATGGCGCCCAAAAGAGCAAAGAGGAGAGGAGCACTTTTGGAGTTCATGTTTGAGTTTGGTGCTGCGACGTCTCCAGTGCTTGGAGGGCTGCCTGCGAGTGACTTGCTTGAAAACCAGAGATCTTCAAATGAAGATCTCTTAAGCTTTTACTTCTCTTCTTGTGACTTGCTTGGGTAATCTTATCAGAGATAGTTTGAAAAATGGATCTAAAAGAGAAGAGCACTGTGTCTTTTGTGCTTAGGCAGGCAGAAAAAGAGTGGTAAAAGAGCGGTTTTTGCTGACTGGAAAAAAAGAAGTGGGCGAAGCGAAACTTGGGCAAAAAATTGCTTTATGCTCTCAGCAAGTGAGTGCAATCGAGAAACTACAATGAAGAGGACCGCTCTTCTCTTTGTCGGTAAGCTTTTATATCAAACACCATTATTATCATTTATTTTTGCAGTTTTGAGATCCAAGTTTTTTACCGAGAGCGTTTGTATACACAGAGAAAAAAGTCTCAAATATATTTGAAATTGCCCTAAAATCTCAAATTAATTTGAGAATTTCTTGAATCAGTTTAAGATTTGCCAAACTCAATAAATGTCTCAAATAGATTTAAGAATTTCTCAAATCTATTTAAGATGCTTCTTAAATCAGTTTGAGAGAAAAATGTTATGAAAATGATTTTTCATCAATCTCAAACTGATTTGAGAAGGTCAAAACTCTCAAATCAGTTTGAGACGTTTTGGACTTAGAAATTTTGGGACTCTTCAGGCAACGGGCCAATGTGTAAATAGCCAACGCTAAACAGTGTGCC
>JAALOO010001528.1_pt1 | contig 15290 bp, 4 predicted proteins | sample 7257641 | NCBI WGS metagenome assembly JAALOO01 (sample SAMN14085613, study PRJNA598686) | mite metagenome | biome: ENVO:01001000; feature: ENVO:01001002; material: ENVO:01001226; isolation source: single female mite from University of Michigan culture on fish food culture... ...
AATTAGTAAAGGTCAATTTAAACATCTTAGGAATATTTGGCCTGTCGACCAGTGTAATGAATGAATAATGTCATCGACAGAGTGTGTGTGTGTGTTAGACAAACTGCTACGACAATTGAAAAGGCAAAAACTTTGACTAGAGACAAAAAAGTGGTCAACAAAAAACGAGTGACTGAGACATTACTGGATCTCTCAGAGGATGACTGCTGCAGTGCATTCATGCAGTCACTACTCTTTCTTTCTTTTTTGCTGTGCCTCTTTGCTCTGCTGGTCATTGAGAAAAAAAACAGATCGCCCCTTGCTTTCAGTGAATGAAAACAGCAGCTTTTGAAGATTTAAGATTCAGAAAAACAAGGGTGATGAATTGCTGTCTGTCTGACTGACAGCTGTAGCAGCAGTCATTGCCGATGGAAATTGTATCAAGTCATTTGGTTCTGCTGTTGTTGCGGCAGTGCAGAATCAGCAGGAGTGCTCAGAAGTGCTTAGAAGTGCGCCTCTGGTGCTGTTTTTTGCTGCAAAAGGTAAAATGCAAATTAAAATGGAGGCAAATTGCAAAAGCAGCCATTGAAGCTATTGTCATTGCCGCCGCTGCTGTTGCTGCTGCTGCTGCTGGAACTAAACTGACTAATTTAGAGCACGCCAAAATAAAGTTAATGGACATTTTCAAAAACAGTAGCATTCGACAACAAAAAAGAACAGTAGAGAATGATTTTTCAAGTATTTAAAGAAGTTTACTTCTTGAAATGATTTAAAATTTAATCGCTGTTATTGACTGTACATGCTGTTACTTTTATTTAACTAAAGTTAAACTTAGAAAAACAACATGAATAATGGTGTACTTTATGATGAGTTGAGAGGTTGACACATTTTCAAAACCAAAAACATTTTTCAGTGCATCAAGTGCAAACATGCAAAAATTGTTGTTTTTGACAACCGGTGTTAGAAATGAATGTGAAGGTAACTAGTCAAACAAAATTTATTTTTTGAAACAATTTGTAAAAAAAGAATTTAAAAAATTTATTGGTGCAGGTGTTTTAACAAAAATTCGGTAACAACAATAGTTGTTTTAGCCCACAAAACAATGACAATTAAAAGAAATAGCATTTCAAATGCCCTTAAGGTTTTGTTGATGAAGTTTTGCTCAATCAGCAGCAGCAACAGCAACAGCAGGTACCAGCATCACCTCTGACCAGCATCATCCTCTTTTAAACTTGTGCTATTATTACTACTATTAGTTGCAACATTCGTAATTTTGCTGCAGTAACAAAACTTGAGCTAGTCATTGAGAACCTTTAGAGTAGGCGATAACTTCAGCTTTGAAAGGAGACAGAAAGCGATTCTGCTGGACTGATCTACTTTGCTGGCTGATTGTCCTAAGTGTCATTAGACCCGGTGAACGGAAACACATGTCGATTAGAGGCCATTAAGATGAGGGGGACTGCGGTGAAAAAAAGAAAGAGATTAAGATGCCGACCAAAGAAAACAGAGTGTGAGGCACAAAAAAAGACAAAAACAGGCAAAGCAGCTTGTAAACGGTGGGAGGACGTTGTTTGCCGGCAGCCCAACAACACTACCAACAACAATAACGTCTAATTGCCAGCTAAAATGTTAGCCTAAAGGACGATGATGATGACCGCAACAATGAAAGTAAGTTAGCCAAAACAGATAGTAAGTTGCAGTTTTAAAGTTTTTAAAACTTTTGTCATTTTAAGGGTTTGACCGACTGACTGAGTTTTAAAAGAAAACGACGTTTTTTATAAAAAAATTGTTTAAAACAACAACAGAAAACGGCGTGATTTTAACCAAAGTGCTTTTGCAATTTAAACGTCTAATCTATGTCAGGCGTGAATGTGTGTGTGTGTGTTCTTGGTCTGATCTGATCAGCTGAAAAATGTCCAGAATTTTTCATCATCATTATCCTCTTTCTTGATTCTGTTGCCCAACTTTGATGACACAACGTGACCGTCAATGTGTGTGTGACTGTGTTTGCTTAGGCAGCAGCAGCAGCAACGCCAGCTAAAGAAAATGAAAGTCAGAACCCAATTCAATCATTTTGCAGTGTGATTGATTGGCGGCTTCTGATGAGCAGCACGCAGCAATTGAGAGGGAATTGAAGCGAGATGAAGCCCTCTTACCAGTCTTCTTTCCAAAGACTGTAAAAGACTGAGAAGGACCCAGGAAAAGTGAAGGAAAATGAAACTTGACTGAAACTTGCTGGTGTGTGTGTGTGTTGACTTTGTGGAGAGCCGCAGAAGTGGCAGGCGCCAAGTAATCGATCACTGCCTATTGAGCAGAATGAGTGACATTGACGCAGTGGTTGCCGCTGCCGTTTTTTGGCTGTTTCTGTTGTTGCTGCTGCTGTTTCAAAAAACCGTCGCCAAAGATCGGATGAGAAAACAAAGGAAAACAACCAGGCAGTGCTGTTTTGCTGACTTGTCACACGCAAAAACACTAAAACCAACATCAAAGAGCAACTATCGTACATTGCTGAAAAACCGATAAAGCAGAATGCTGAGAAAATATTGAGTAAAAATGACAACTGGAAAACAGAAAAATGAAAAAGACAAGTTAATACAAAAACACAAACAGAAAACTATCATTTGATAAACACAAATTATAATTAAAGTTTGCGTTAAAAAAGTGATGAAAAATCACATCACTTTAGATGACTTGCAGTTTCTAAGAAAGCACAACAAATGGAGAAGCTAGCTGGATAGTGTCAAGTGACACTTGCACTCTCTGTTTACGTCTGTTTTTGACATCATTGCCACCACTGTCGCTTGATCCTCAAAGATTAGTTTAATTTTCATCAATTGAGAAAATTCAGATTTGAGTAGAGGCGTGAGGGGAAATGGAGAAGTGAATCTACGTAGCTTTCTGTCAGTGACAGTGTGTGAGTGTGTGTGTGTGTGGTCAACCTATCAAAGTGAATGAGAAGTGATCATCACCAGGCGACATTGAGCACTGATCATCATCATCATCATTTTCACTTGCACACGTGCCATGTGTTTGATTTAGGACAGTAAAGCTCACTGTAGTAGCTGCAGTGACAGCCAAAAAGTCAAGCTAAATTAGTTTTTTATTAAGAAAAAATATGCAAAAATTTATGGGTTTTAAAATTTTTATAAACACAAAAAATATTTTGTTTTTGACTTTATAAAAATTCAATTAAAATATTTTATTTTAAGCAACCAAAAAAATATTACTCACTAGTTAAAAACTAAACAAATTAAACAAAAAAGTGAAAAAAAACGGGGAAAAATCTATTAGCGTTTGTTCTGATTTATGTAATGACCGACAGCTTTATGGTTGCCCCGTCGCAAGATGAACATCAACTGTGAAAAAAAGGCAAACACAAAGGAGCAAAACGCAAGATTTGAGAAGGAGGTTGGTCGAAAGTCACACATGAGTTTTCCTGTTTTTTACTGCTGACTGCCGTCTGGGTGAAATGCAAATTAATGAAAGAGACAAAATCGAAAATTGAAAATAGAAAGACAAAAGGGAGTAAAACAATGCGCAATGAAAATAGAAAAAGATACAGACACAAATGGCCATGATCATAACCATTATCATTCTATTCATTCATCAATACTTTTGTCGCCAATTGTCACAGAGAAAACTAAAAACAGAGCTCACTTTCCTCTCATGTTTAGGTTTCTTATTTTTAGAAGTACTTTGCAGTAAGCAGTTTGCTTTGGTTGATTTTTTTGCAGTGTGTGTGTGTGTTAGACTCCTAATTACCATTCAAATCATCATCTTTAAACGTAATTCTCAAACGTTTTAAGCAGAGAGACGACGGCGGCGGCGACGACGACGGCGACAACGAAAACGACAGCCAAAATGGACAAAGGAGCTGAGAAAAAGGATCTGGTGGGGGCCTAATTTATGAGCACTGTCTGTCTGAGCACAGTCGTTCCGTTTTTCTTATTGACCATCACTACAACTGACCACCACCACCACCACACATTTGCAGCAATTGAGGCCTCCATAAAAAAGTGTGGTCAGAGTTGTGTGTGTTTGTGCGCTAAAGACAGTTTAATGCCGTTTTGTTTCTTTTGCTGTTCTCTTTTCTGCCGTCGTAGAAGGCAACTACAAAAAAGCTTTAGCAGCAGCAACATCAGTTTATGGCTCTTTTTTGCTTGCTTTTTAAACAGCAAGGCAAACTTACTATAACATACTTCACTTGATTCTTCGACAAACCCAAATCCACCTACACACTGCCAGACACTGTCAGATTAGCAGAAACAGAAGGATTAGCAGGAAATAAAAGCTTTTAGCAAACAGAAGGACACACACACACACACATACACACTGCACTTTGCTAACAAAAGCGGAAACCACAAATAAACGGTGCACATAAAACGCACTGGTTTAGCCAGTTGTTTATTGTCGACAGCTCACTGCAAAAACACTGCAAAACAAAAACAAACAGACAGCAAATTAACTTACTAGTTTTCAATTAAAAAAGTGTACTTTTAATTACTTTATTTGAGATAAAATTCCAACAATGCTCTAAACTGTGCCCAATTTGAGAGGCAAAATTTTTATTCAGATCTAATCAGAGCAAATCAACTGCTCATTGTCACGCCAATGTCAATGTAGGTGGGCGCGAGCACACAAACACACACAGATTTCAGCTTACGTTGTGTTGAAGCCCTTTGAATGGCCTAGCAAAATGGAAACAAAGCATTGCAAAAAAAGTGAGAATGAGCAAACGGCACACGGGCACTCGCTCAATTAAACGCACGCACGTTTGCCTTTGCTTTGTGTTGTCTTGTGCAGAGTGTTGATCAGGCATTGATCAGCCGAGTATTTTGGTGGTGACAGCGACGGTGGACAGGAAAAAAATACTTTGATAGCCCTCTTATCTGCTTTGCAGATTACATCGATGCTAGGCTTCTCATTGGGCTGCGGTTCTGGCGATGACGATGAGTCCCTCGATGAGTTCGCTGATTTGTGTCAACACTGCTGCTGCTGCTGCTGCTGTTGCTGAGAAAACGATCTGTGAGGTGTCAAAAGAGAGAAAAAGAGAGAAAAAGAGAGAAAAAGAGAAAAAAAGAGAAAAAAAGAGAGGAAAGAGTATCTTCTACTCCGAATTTTGTCAGGACGAGGATCACTTTTCAACTGGTAGATCACCTCACGCACTGTTTTGTTCTGTCCTTTGTCTCTGCCTAGAAGAGAAAAGACACAATAGCTCGTGTCTCGTCCCGGACGCGTGCCGCCGCCGGCATCAGCACCATCGGCATCATCGTCTCAGAAATCAAACGCCGCCACGTGGCGCATATTACGAGCGGTGGCGGCAGGCAGTGATGATGATGATAACTGAAAGTGGTGATGAAAGATGACTTGCTGCTGATGCTGCTGCTGCTGATGCTGCTGCCACTGACGACGGTGGTCATCACACTTGGGCGCGATCATCACCACCACCACCACCATCACCCTAAACACTGTCTCCTCTTCTTTTCCCTCTTTCACTCTCTTTCACGTGTCACCACCATCACTACCACTGAGGTTGCACCACCAGCGACAGCAGCAACCGGCAACAAATGCCTTCTACTGCCCTCATAAATCATCACAGTGGAGGCTTAGTGGAGGAAGGGAAAAACGAGTCAAAGAGAAAGAGAATCTGAGAAATGATAACGATGATGAAACACGAGCTTTGGTGGTTAAAAAGAGAGAGAAAGAGAAAGAGAAAGAAAGAGAAAGAGAGAGAAAGAGAGAGAAAGAGAGAAAAAGAGAGAGAGAGAGAGCTTGCAATGGATGTCAGCCCAGAGTGAGGCTAGTTTGTTGCCAGTTTGATCAAAACTGTCGCCAGAGTTCAATTGACTCAGGCAACGGGAGGGTACAGTGGGTGTCAATGGGATTGGGTCACACCATTTTTAGTTAGTTTTAGTCAATCCGTTTTACTCCGTCCGGATCACTTTCAGTTTTTTACAGAGTGTTTGCCTTGGTGTTCAATGGCTGACAATTTTTTATGGCCATTAAAATTAATGTTCACACCAAGGGAGAGAGAGAGAAAGATAGAGAGAAAGTGAAGCACTCACAGTGTGCGGTCTGCGCCCTTAAAAAGCGTCCGTCCACTTGCTGACTTTTTAATTTACTGCTGCCCACCATTCTGCGGTGGCTGGGCACCACCACTACCACCACCACTTTTTAAAACGATAACCATTTTTAAAATTTAATTTAAAGGTCTATCTAATAGAAGAGAGAGAGAGAGAGAGAGAGAGAAAGAGAGTAAAATAGTCCACCACCAAAAAGCAAATTTATAATCCCGCAATGACAGCGGATTTGAGCAGTGGTTTCAGCTGCTGTGTGTTAGCGCCTAGCGTTAGTTTGCCTCTCTGTGCACTCTCTGGTCACCAGCAACAGCAGCAGCAAAAGTGACCATCACTGCCGCACTTAATAGCTGGTCATTTATTATGTCACACTTTTGCGGTGACGGTGAAATACACACACACACACACGCACGCACACACACCGAGAAAAAGTGTCTGCACCAGTTTTGTTTTTTATCCCACTGCTTTTTTGTTTGTTGTTGTCAAGCTGGTGTGATTTTTTTGTGGTGGTGGTGATGGTAGTGGTCAACAGAGATCAGATCACTGATCACAGCACTGTTGGCTTCTGTTTGGGGGCTTTAGGTAGTGGGAGATGGCTAGCTGGTTATTAATGGCTTCGGTCTGGTCTGGTTTTTGGGGTCTACGGTGCTAATCTCCGAGATACGGGTGTTTGGCCTTGGCAAACTTGGGAGCTGGCACACACCAAATAGACACCGACACCGTCTGATGCCCCTAACTGATAGGGATGCTGCTTTTTTGGGATAAAAAGGGGATTTTAGAGATTTAGAGCTATGGGGAAAAATGCTGTTAAATGAAGGAAAAGTCAGCTTGAAGTGACCTAACATGGATGTTTTCTCCCCTGATGGTTGCTCGGTCGGAGGTTAACCGTTGCTGTCGAGTGGTGGTCATTTTTCAAGCAGTGTCTTTAGGACGATTTAAATGCAAAAGGGCAAAATAAAAGTATTTTAAAGTTTTCTTCAGCGTTTATATGTTTTAATTTGATTTGTTATTAAAATTGCTGCAAATGCTATCATACTGTGTGTTTCAATATGTTAAATATTGCGTTTTAAAACTAGCTATTTTATTACAATTTATAAAAGCCAAAATATGAGTAAGCTTACTTTGATGAATTTTCATTATTTTGCTTTCTGTTTTCAAAACTATAATGGTACATTTACAGCTTCATCCTAACAATTACTAAAAAGTTTTTAAACAGATAAACTAACACAAAAGCAGTGATAAACTAAAACAAACAAGTTCAATTTTGCTGCTGTTCACCCTTGCGTTGTCAGCCGACAGCAGTTGATGACTCTAATTTAAAGCGACAAAGAGAATCAGAGTGTAAAGACAGGGCATTTTTCCCTTCTCATTGCCACTAAAACACTACGACATCAGCTTGAGAAGGACTAAGATTGACAATGATGTAAGAAACGGTGAAGCGAGCCCTGAACAACAGCTACAGCAGCAGCATAACAGAACATAAAAAGCAAATCTTGCCTCTTCATCAGCCGTTTGATCAGATGAAAACGGAAACAGAGAAGGAAAAGCTAAAACTCAACAGCAGAAGCAGCAGCAGCAGTAATCCAGTGATGAAATGAAGTGCAGTGAAATGAGTAAAACAGTGCAAAGCAGAGTACTGCCGCTGTCCACTGACTACTGCCGTCGACTTGTCACTGGGCAAACTTGTCGGTCTTTCTCTTTGCCTGTCACTTTGCATTGGCACACGTCAACGAGCTCTAGTGAATGAGTGTGTGTGTAGTTAGTTGTCTTCATTGTGTCTGTCTGTGTGTGTGTGTGTTTGGATAGGCGGAAAATGGATTGGGCCACACGATGAGATTTTGTCACCACCACCACCATGATCATCAGCAGCTCACAATACTCAGATAGTGATTCGATTGAGAGACAGACAGTTCATTATCGACAGTTCTTTTCTTTTGTTAGTGTCAGTACATGCGAGAGATGTGAAAGTTGTCACTGCCTCTCTAATCTTGATTCACTACTTTTCATTACTACTTTTCATGGGCTGTTTTTCTGCTGTTTTTTCAAGAACAATTTTCAGCAGTTCTTAGACTTTACAGATAAGAAAAGGCAGTTTTTTAGGTTGACAGTTTATTTGTGCACTGAATTGACGTTTCTTTTTCGAACAATAGCAACTTTTAAATAGTTTTCAGACTAAATCCTGGAATTATTTAACAACAGCAGCAGCAACAGCAGTAGCAGTAATTAATGGTGATCGATTAGGCAGAGTGAGTGAGTGAGTAAGTGACCGCCATTACCGCCGGCATTGTCACTCAAAGAGGAACGAGGAGGAGGAAAAGGAGGAAATTGTAGGCAAATTTCAAATACAGCACACACACACACACAAACAGTCAAGCGTGGAAGGTGTCAGCTGTAAATTGGCCCAAAATTGGCTGCAAATTACCTTCTCCTCCTCTTCCTTTTCTTCCTTTTCAACATCTTTTTACCATTTTTTGCCTACCCTTCTCATCACATTCCTCTAATTCATTCAAACATATGTAAAACAGCAAGGTAAAGGGAAAAGGGAAGATAGGAAAAATTCACGGTCAACAGCAGGGCACAATTTACTACTGATCACTCATACACACACAGCACACCTAATGGGGATCATATTTGCAAGGCAAATGCGTGAATACCAAACCCACTCACACTTCATTCAACAAATCATTTTTCTTTTTTCACACTATTTGAAGTACTACTAGTAAACTCTTTAAACCTTTTGGCTAACTTTACTTTCAAAGTTGTCAAAGTGGAAAATTAGACGGATTGAGAGGCAGCCACTAAAAAACTAATTTTTAAAAAGTGTAATAAAAAAGTTTGTTTTGTAAAAAGATTTGAAACAATGATTGAAAACTGTTTTTAGCAAATAAGTGTTTTAATTATTTTAGCAAAAATGGCTAAATGTTAATTAAACAAAAGTTTTGCATATATTTGTGTGAAACCATTGAAGAGTTTAACAACCTAAAACTTAAAACTATTTGAACTTAAATAAGTGTTTAACATTTATCAAATGTTGTTTCTGTTGAAGTCAGAACAAAATTTTATATCATTTGTCAAAAACAGTTTGACAGTTTTTTAACTTTGCTGAAATGATCAGTAAATTGTCAACAAAATTGAGTGCAGAGCAATCAGCGGGTATTGGCAGTAACAACAAGTAGCTAAAAACTGACAAAATTTGAAAACATGTAAAGCGTTTTTTCCAGTCAGCATGTGTGCGTTTTGCATTTTAAAAAGATGCTAATCAAGAGGAAAACGATTGAGTTTGAAGGTCACAGACACCGAAAAACGGGACTAAATTAGCGTCAGTTTACCGGTGTGTGTGTGTGTGTGTGTACAAAACAAGCCCGTACAGACAGGTAGTTCACAAGACGGGGACTTTTTTTCTACAGTTTTGAAGATAAGGAAAAGGTTAACAAACAGAAAAAAGAGAAGAAACAGCATCAAAGTTCGGTGATCGTTGTGCTCTACTGAGAAGGCAGCGCACTTGAAAATGTTATTCAGATTGTTAAAAATGACGATACGATATTTTTCAAGCAGCAACAGAGTGGCGGCAACAGTGGCACAGCAACAACAACGTCAGAAGCACTTTGTGCATGCAAATTAGATGCAAATCGCATTCGGCACTTTACACACAAATCAGTCAGTCAGTTTGTACGCATTTTGCGCTTTTTAGTCGCTTCATCCATCCAACCCGTCAATATCTATCCGTTTCCTTATCCATCAGAACTATCCATCAATCCGTCAGGGCAGTGATTCCACTCCAGCAATCTCCAGCACAACTTCATAAATCAGTCAACTGTTTTTGTTTAGTTTTTTGTTGGTGAAAACCTTAGGTATAACATTAAAAATCAAACCATACTAAAATAACTTTACTGCGCTTTTAAACAAATTTTATATACATAGTTTTTGTTTTAATAGTTTCTTTGTATACTTTTTTTATTCTGCATTTTCCCATTACTCATTAGCACCAGGCACCGCAAATGCGCCTGGTGCTAATTAAGATTGAGATTAGATCAGTATACAGTCAGTCAACTCAATCATCATCATCAACTGCAGCAGCAGCAGCAGCAGCAGTCAATGTTCAATTGCAAATAAATGCAAATGAGAGAATGCCGAAAGAAGCAAGAGCGGCAAAAAGAACAACAGTGAGAGAATGACGACAGCAGAAATGGTTTCAGCAGTGACAGCAAACTGAAACAAAAATCAAAAACTAAAACAACACATAAAATACTGTCTCAGACGTCAGATTTGCCAATTGCGTGCTGCGCTAACATTAGCGACATTACGTCTGTTGAAGAAACATTCTTTTTTTCCTCTTTCTCTCTACTATCAATCGCAAATGACGACAGTCAACGCAGTTACATTGTCGTGCACTGTTGAGCGTGTGTGCGTTTGATTTGAAATCAATACTGCTCTCAATGCGTGCTGAAACAAAAAACGGTACATAGTTTGGAACTGATCATCACAGTGAGAAAGTGCACAAAGCGGGTCGTCAAATGGTGTTTTATCACACCTGCTGTTTTCAGATGTATGCAGTGTGACACACCTCAGATCATAAAAATAATAAGTCGATCAGGTGTTTGATACTGAATGCAGATACCAAATGATTGAATGAAACCGACAATTAAAAATCAATTAGATAAAAGGAGAGAAAACAAAAAACTAAAACTGAAATTCAGGTGCATAAAAATCTGATACTTTTTAGACAATTGATCTCAATGACAAGTGGTAAGCGATAAATGTGTGCGCGTGTGTTGGCATTAGGGCATTCACTCGTTTAAAATAATCTCAACAATCTCAACATCAATTTCAACGTTAACCTCAGTTGTCCTAATACTTGGATATTGGCAGAACATTTTTTTGAAACAAATTGGCAGTTGTGGTAGTGGTGGTGGTAGCAGTAAAAAAACTCAGCAAAATCAAACAAAGTCAGTCAAACAAGTTCATTCATTTTTTCATCTTCACTTAGATTCAGACAGACAGACGGTCAGAGATTGTTGCAGTTGAGCCGAACCGAGCCAAGCCTAGCCTCACCTAAAAGTGTCTGACTTTGTCTGTTTCGAAAAGTGTGAGCCCATGTCTGTCTGTCTCTGTGTGTTTGTGTGTGCAAGAATTAGAGTAGGAAAAGTTAGCCCGGACTAACCTGTAATTAGGCCTCATTTAGCGCGAGCTAACGCGCGAGCGCGGATTTTGTCGGCGCGCAGCAGCCGTCGGCAGAACTCCGTCTTACCGCTTGATCCTAAACTTTGTGAGTGTGTGTGTGTTATCAAATCACAGTTTGTTTCATTCATTTCAGCTTCAGTTTATATAAACTTTTTTCTGTCTTAACTTTTAATACTATCCCTACCCCTCTTTTCTTAATCTAGTTTACTCTAAACACTGACTAATTGAGAGAGAGAGCACAATCGTCATTCAAGTAAAAAAGAGCAGTCAATGAAAAAAAGAAAAAATTTCAATAGTATTAAGAAGTAGTAATAGTAATAATCATCATCATCACCATTAAAACAGCGTTAGCGCGTTGTTTCTTTTTTCTCTTTGCCCTTAAACTTTGGCAATTGACAGTGGTGGTCATTTATATTTTTTTTAAATGAACTTTATCTAACTTCTCTCCAGTTGACTTGATCAAACTCAAATTCTAGTGTGTGTATGTTCTACTAACAAAACTGCTAATTGAACAATTGCTAGGAACTAAGATGATTACGATTGGAGTAAAAAGAACAAGATCAGTTTTATTTTAAGTTGATTCTAGTGAAGTGGCCAATCATTAGCAGCGCAAATCATTATCGGAAAAATGTTGAACACTTCTTCTTTTTTTCCCTGTGCACACACATCCACTTATCCAGTCGTCATTAATTAAGCAACAAATTATTTGGTTTAACAGTAGTGTTGTTTGAAATAAAAATAGTTTTTATAATAACTAGGAAAAAATGTAATTAAAACTCTACTGGACACAAGGTACATTGCCAGGAAATGACAAGTTAAAAAAACGTTTTAAAAAACTATTTTTAAACAAAAAAAGTTTTGGTTATAATGTTTTAACAATTTAATTTTTTTTGGCGACTATTAATTTCTATATTGTTTTTTTGGCTGGTTGACTGTATTAAACAGCCAAATAAAAACACAACTTTAATATAACAGCAGAACTAATTGGCTCAAACAAATTAGAAAAGAAACGCTAGATCATAATGTGTTTTTGCGCTTGATTGGCTTGAAAAAAAGGCTGTGACTCGTGTCCACTGCCGCTACCACAATTGGACACAGTGCACATCCCAATCGATCATCATTGAAACCACATAAAAACTCTACCATTACATTATAACTTCAAATTTAAACAAAAAAAATCACAAACTTGTTTAAGGCCACACTCTAGAAAGAAATGAGGGTTTCCCTGCGCCCTTCCACAAAGCATGTGTTTCAATGGGGTTTGTTATGATTCTTGCAATACATTTATTTCAAGAACTACATACCAGATTAAGGTGATGTAAAAAGCAAAAATGAAGATAAAAACTTAATCTAACTTTCTGTGGTTAAATATCTTAATAAAATGTGATAAAGATAAACAAAACAGTTGTTAAAATGTTTATTTTGTCATTCTAATAACTTTAACCATTTATAACTCAAATATTTAACCACAGAAAATAAAATTAAATCTTTGACTTAATTTTTGTTTTTTAAATCACCTTAATCTGATATGTAGTTTTTTAAGATAAATGTACCGCAGGAATCATAACAAGCCCCATTGAAACATATGCTTTGTGGAAGGGCGCAGGGAAGCCTTCATTTCTTTCTGGAGTGTGGCCTTAAAACAAAAGTTTTTTAGCCACCATCTTTTCTTATCACTACCCCTCCTGAATGCTGGCTCATAAATTACCCAAACTAAACGAGAGCGTGATAAAAGTCAAGTCAGTTGTGTCGGCTCAACCGTTTGTTTCAATGTCTGTCTCAGTGTTGACCAACATTGCTGCTGCTGACCACCACCGCCAACAGCAGCAGCAGGACACCAATGTACTTGAACTAAATAAAAAGTCGTTGTCGAGTTTTTGCAGAAAGATAGAGAAGGAGAAGGCTAGCTCCATTTGGAGCACTGGCTGGTTGACTGGCTGGCTGGCTGGCACATACGTGCAAACGATGCACCAGAGCAAGGTCCGAAAAGATGCGGGGCATTGCCAGTGATGGTGATGGCGGTGGTCATTAGCCAGTGCAGCACGTACTGTACATAAATAAGGTGAGTGCGTGTGTGTGTGTGTGTGTGTGTGTGTGTGCAACGGCGAGTCAACTGGCCGTCAAGTGATAAATTTGAAACACTATTTGATAGCTCCCCCAAAACATCGCTGAACCTACTTTGTAGCTTGAGACCTTTTTCGATCTGCCTTTTTTCTTTGTCTATGTTGTCTGATCAGATCGAAAAACTTTGAAATGAGCTCAAACTTGTTGTATTATTGTTCTCTTTGCTTCTTTAAGCAATTCAAGCCAACTGGCCACTGGTCAACAAAATGGTTGCAATTGTATTCTTTTTTATTTTATTTAGTTTATCTTTTCAGTTTTCTTTTATTCATTCACTTCCTCTGATCAGCTTAATTCATTTTTTTTTTGCTTTTTCCCTCGCTTGTCGTTTAATTAATTAATTGACGGCAGTATTTTGGCAGTATCAGTTTGTTTTGTGGAAATGTCAGTGTGTGTGTGTGTGTGTGCGGGTTCAGTCGTGCGAACACTGTTTTATTTTTATCAAAGAAAACTACTACTACCATTGTCCATTCACTACAAAACAAAAATTCAGAGTTCCTGAAAACAGCATTTTTAGTAGTTTTTATCTATTTAAATACAAAAAACTAAACAGCATCAATATAAAACAAAAATTAGACTATTGAAAAAATATCCTTAGTTTTGTACCAGTGTTTTTGTTCTCATTGCCTGAAAAATGTTGACAGTTTTCTGGTAGTATATCCTGGTTAAATTTGATTCGTTTTTTCTCAGTTTTCTTTTGATTTAGTTCCACTCATACAAGTTCAAAGCACAAACGATCATTTGACGCGTGCAGCAACAACAGCAGCAAAATTATCGGTGCATCGTTTCCTTCCTTCCGAATTGTCCAGTTCCGGTAAAAAAATTTTGTTAGTGTTTTTGTTGTTTTTATTGAAATATAAAACTAGTCTGTTTATAATTAAACAAAAAGATGTTTTTAACAAAAATGAAATTTACAAAAAGTGATAATTATTTTAAAAAGTTTTTTAACTTGAAAATAAATTTAAATCATTAAATATTAACTTTTTTGCAAAATTACAAAACTTAGACAGAAATTTTTAAATTTTTTATTGATTTGCTTAAAAATAAACACCATAAGTATATATGCAATTTTGTATTAAATGTCCTTTTTATCACTCCAAAAATTTTTTAAGTATTTTCAATTTACTTGCAAATTTTGAAACGTTTTATAAATTTAATCAAATTTTTTCTTTTTAAGCGTGTTACTTTTGCACTTTAATTCAACTTTTTACTTGACAACAAGTTTTCCCAATAAACACTAAAAATTTTTTTGTTTTTAAACATCAAAAAAAGTTTACTGAAAAAGAGAACAACATATAATAAAAATAATCAAAAACAGCAAAAACGAGCAGCTGGAGCTTCAACCTAATTCGGATGCTTTTAATATCATCACAGCAGACGCAAGCAAATTTCATTTTGCCATTTACTCAGAAACAGCAGCAACGCAAGCTATGTCATCAAAGTCATCAAAGTGAATTTAGCAATTTGTTGGCAGGCAAAAGGGAATGAAGAAAAGAACAAGCAACTAAGGCAAGCATTTCAAAACCAAACTTAACTACTATTTTCTTCATTCTTTGCAGCGACTAACGGACAACATCAGCGCAGCACGCGGCAGCACGTAATACGAGATGAAAGAAAGAGAGAGAGAGAATAGCTGAATTGAATTGAAAGGGTCTGACTGACTGACTGACTGACTGGGTCGTGTGAAGGGTTAGAGAGAAGATGAGGAAGGTGTTGGGATAAAGTGAAGCGAAGAAAGGAAGCAGATAAAAGGGAAGAACGCAGAGGATATTGCACTTTTCTGCCAACAGCGAGTAAGCCCTTTTTGCGTTCTCGTCTACTGAGACGTGATAACCAAACTGCCAAATTGCCCACGCAGATGCGACCACAAAAGAGACTGAGAGAGAGAGAAAGAGAGAGAGAGAGAGAGAGAGAGAGAGAGAGAGAGAGAGA
>JAALOO010001529.1_pt1 | contig 15284 bp, 11 predicted proteins | sample 7257641 | NCBI WGS metagenome assembly JAALOO01 (sample SAMN14085613, study PRJNA598686) | mite metagenome | biome: ENVO:01001000; feature: ENVO:01001002; material: ENVO:01001226; isolation source: single female mite from University of Michigan culture on fish food culture... ...
GCTTTATTTTAAAATAAAAACCACTGCGGTCTGGCTAGAGCTTTACAGCGGTATATATTTTTTTATAGTAAACATCGTTTTTGCTGATGATTCCACTAATTGTGGTGATTGGGAACAGTACAAAGAGGAACACTGCTACAAACTATTTACCGGAGTGCAGTCTTACAGAGACGCAAAAAAAAAAACTGTGCCAGACAAACAACAGCACTTTAGTGGTGATCCACTACGCCGAAGAGCAAAACTTTCTTAGCAATTACATTTTTACTAAAAAGAAAACAGTGGACAATGTGTGGATTGGTGCCAAGTTTGTCGGCAATGGACTGTTTCAATGGGAAGATCACACTACAGTTGAAGAATTCAGCAACTGGGCACCTGGTTACCCAAAAAACCTTGCTGATCACTGTGTTCAGATGTTATCTGACGAAGGTTTAGAAGGAAAATGGGTCAATGAGCGGTGTGCACGAAAGAATGCCGCCGTTTGCCAACGAATGCCACCACTGTCACTTAAGTTGTTGGCAGAAACAGTGGTTGAACTGAAACATAGTTTGCAGCAAATTGCCAGCAAGTTTACTGAATCAAAAAACGAATTGACTGAAACAAAAAACAAACTTGATAAGACTGAAAAAACTTTAACTAATAAACTGGAGCAAATTAAAATAGAATTGGAAAAGTTTAAAAAAGAAACTTTAATTGTAATTCCAATCGGTTTTACCTACTTTCAGCTGCCCAAGGACAAAGCCCCTAGTGAGCTGTGGCCTAGTATGACCTGGTCTGACATATCCAGTGAATATGAGGGCGTTTTCTTCAGAGTGGTCGGCGGAGGGGCAAATAGTTTCGGAGTGGTTCAACAAGAAAATGCACCACGACTGGAAATGGTTCACACTGGCACTGTAGATCATAAAATAAAAACAGTATATGGCAATTACGATAACAACGTGAGCATTCCAGTCACTGGCTGGAGTGATGGTTTGTGGACTGGCGGTGACACTGGCAATACTTTTTTTGTTAATTTTAAACACACCGATACATCAGAAGTACGACCGAAAAACATGGCTATTAAAGTGTACAAACGAATTGCGTAAAAAATTTTTTAATAAAGCACAGCAATCTAATCAATAAATTTTTTAGTTTTATTAAAAGTTTGTAGAAACACTTAAGATATGTTATCTTTATTCGTTAAGTAAACATGCTTATTTTAACTTATATATTGTAATTTAATAACGCAATAGATGAAAATATTATATGTCAATTTAGCAATCACATAAACAATTAAAACAATTTTATTACTGTTTTTACAATTTAAAATGAATTTTATTTCAATTTTTTTACTTGCATTTTTAGTTGGTAAGTAGTGCAATTAAAGTTTTTTTTTGTAACCTTTTATTTGTATACAGTAAACGTCATTTTGGCTGATGATACTACTTTTTGTAATGACTGGGAACAGTACAAAGATGAACATTGCTACAAACTATTTTCTACTTTGAATAATTTTAGTGATGCAGAAAAACTTTGCCAAACTAACAACAGCACTTTAGTGGTCATTCACTTTGCTGAGGAACAAAATTTTCTTTATAATTATGTTTTTACCAAAAAGAAGGCAGTAGATAATGTGTGGATCGGCGCAAAATACATCGGCAATAAAATGTTTCAATGGGAAGATCACACCACAGTCAAAGACTACACCAACTGGGCTGCTGGCAATCCAAAAAATCTGACTGATCATTGTGTGCAAATGATTGCTTAAGAACCGAAAGGTAAGTGGACGGATGAACCGTGCAAAAAAACGAAATATGGTCATTTGCCAAAAAAGACCCCCACTTTCCATTGAACTGCTTGCTGAAACAGTAATTGAGCTGAAACACAGTCTACAGCAATTTCTAAGCATTTTGGTGGAAACAAAAAACAAACTTGAGAATTCTGAACAAAATCTAACTAGCAAACTTGCTCAAACTGAAAAAGAACTAGAAAAAATTAAAAAACAAAGCATTCCTATTGGTTTTACTTACGTTCAACTGCCCAAAGACAAGGCCCCAACAGAATTGTGGCCCAGTTTGACCTGTACTGATGTTTCCAGTAACTATGAGGGAGTTTTCTTCAGAGTGGTCGGCGGTGGAGCAGGCAGCTTTGGAGTAGTCCAACAAGAAAATGCCCCTCGACTAGAAATGATTCATACTGGCTTTATTGAACATAAAATAAAGAATCTTCATGGTGACTCCTCAAACAATGTGAGCATTCCAGTCACTGGTTGGAGTGACGGTGTGGGGACTGGAAGTACCGGTAGCGTTGCGGTGTACACCAATTTTAAGCACTCTGACATTGCTGAAATACGTCCCAAAAATATGGCTATTAAAGTGTACAAACGGACTGCTAAAACTAATTTTAAAGTATTTGGCAAATCGTCAAAAAATCATTTAAAATAATCTATTTTTTTAAACATAACTGTGTTAAATTATACCTTGTGAAAACAAAACCAAAAACAACAATATTTTTGTTTATTGTTAATAAAATTAATTAAAGTAAAACTTTTTGTTTTATTAGCACTTGAGTTTATCAACAAGTGTTTTTAAGAATTAAATTTAAAATTTTATTTTAGACTAATTGAGAAATAAAAGTCATACTGTGTTCAATCAAATTAGATGCGGATTCAAGATAAATAAATACAAAACGATTATTTTTTACTTTTAAGTTAACTAACAAAACTTGCAAAATTTTTTATTTTTTTTTGCTATTGACTTTCAAATGTTGCAACTTTTTAAACAAATCATTTTAAAAATGAAAGTTTTTTTATTTTTGATTTTTTTGTTGTTAGAGTACATCGGTAAGTTAATATTTGTTTGAAATTTATATTAATATTTTAAACTTTTAGTTACTTCAACTGGTGCTTCTAACGATTCACTTTGCGGTGACTGGGAGCAGTACAAAGATGAACACTGCTACAAACTGTTTGACAGTCTTCAGTCGTACAGTGACGCAGAGAAGTTGTGCCAGGCAAACAATGCCATTCCTGCGGTGATCCACTACGCTGAAGAGCAAAACTTTCTCATCAACTACATTTTCACTAAAAAGAAAACAGTGGACAATGTGTGGATTGGCGCCAAGTACATTGGTAATAAGCAATATCAATGGGAAGACCACACAGTCGTTAAAGTGTACACCAACTGGGCGACGGGAAATCCAAAAAACTTGGCCGATCATTGCGTTCAGATGACACCGGAGGAACCAAAAGGAAAATGGACTGATGAGCCTTGTGCTCGACGAAATATGGTCATTTGTCAACGGCAACAGCCGTTTTCAATTAAACTGCTTACTGAAACGGTAATCGAGCTGAAACATAGTCTGCTGCAAACTGCCAGCAAACTGGAGGCAACTAAAGCTGAGCTTAATGAAGCCAAAAACCGATTAAGTAAAACCGAAGAATCTGTTACTCAACTAAAAAAAGGAAGCATTCCCATTGGCTTTACCTATGTTCAGCTGCCTAAAGACAAAGCTCCGAGTGAACTGTGGCCCAGCATGACCTGGATGGACATTTCCAGAGAGTATGAGGGCGTCTTCTTCAGAGTGGTCGGCGGTGGAGCGAGCGGTTTTGGAGCGGTTCAACCTCAAAATGCTCCTCGACTAGAGGTGGTTCACACTAGTTATGATGATAGTAAATCAGGCGAGAATCATGGAGGAAACTATGCAAGAGATGTGCCCCTTCCAGTCACTGGCTGGAGCGACGGGATTTGGAGTGGTGATGTGGGAGATAGAGCAATTTACATTCGTTTTAAACACACTGACATTCCTGAAGTGCGGCCAAAAAATATGGCTATTAAAGTGTTTAAGCGGACTGCTTAAAATATTTTTTAATATAAAAACAAAAAAAATTTATATTTAAATTTTAATAATTTGTTATTTGTTTAAAACATTTAAAACATGCACAGAAAAACTTTTGTTGAATACAAAATTAGCTTTGCACGTTTTCACAAATGCAAGCGTTACAAAGATAATGTAGTAAATATAATAAAGTTTTTAGAATTTTGTTGAAATGTTATTTAATCATGTTATTTTACCAATTTTTAAATTGAATTTGTAATGAAACTAAACTTAAAATAAAGTTTTAGTATAATTTATCATCAATATCTAACATAATACCACTTGACATTTATTAACAAAAACTTAATGTGTTAATTTAGCTGGAAAAAGGGAAAAAATCTTGATAATCTGATTAAAAAAGTTTAAGTGGTAAACAAGATTAATTAATAACTTAACATATAAAGCTTAAAAGGTAATGTTTAACTTCAATTTAAAATTAAATACGTTTTAAATTATTATTTTGCAAATAATGAAAACTTTCTTTTTAACAACTTTACTGACTTTAGTGTCTACTAGTAAGCAAAAAAATTAATATTTTTACAACTTTTTACATATTTTGTTTTTGTTTTTAGTCCCTTTCACTTTTTCAGCCAATTCCACAAACTGCGGTGATTGGGAGCAGTACAAAGATGAACATTGCTACAAACTGTTTGACGGACTGCGCTCTTATGATGACGCTAAAAAAGTGTGCCAGACAAACAGCGGTTCACTGGTGGTGATACACTATGCGGAAGAGCAGAATTTTCTTGCAAATTACCTTTTCATTCGAAAAAAGGTCGTCGACAATGTGTGGATTGGCGCCAAGTTTATTGGTAATAAGCTGTTTCAGTGGGAAGACCACACACCGCTAACAGGAAGTGGATACATCCACTGGGCGGCAGGAAACCCTAAAAACCTGACCGATCACTGCGTTGAAATGGTGGCCGATGAGGGCTCCGAGGGAAAATGGGTTGAAGAGCGGTGCGCAAGAAAAAACTTGGTCGTTTGTCAGAAAATGCAGTTGCCTTCTATTTTGTCACTTGCTGAAAAAATGCTCCATTTAACGCACAGTTTAGATGAAGCTCTACAAAAAATCGCCAAGTTAGAAGATAATAGTATAATAGATAGTAGTATTCCCATCGGCTTTACCTACGTTCAGCTGCCCAAAGACAGAGCCCCCATTGAACTGTGGCCTAGTATGACCTGGACTGACATTTCCAGTAATTATGAAGGCGTCTTCTTCAGAGTGGTTGGCGGTAATGCAGGCAGCTTTGGAGCGGTTCAACAAGAAGATGCCCCTCGTCTAGAAGGAGTTTACTCTAGTATAGAGGATCCATTTAATAAAGGAAAAGTGATCATTGATCATGAAATGACTATTCCATTGACTGGCTGGAGTCAAGGAATTCGTACTGGAGACAGTTATGGTGACGCTGTTTATACAAGTTTCAAAAACACATATTCAACTGAAGTGCGACCAAAAAACATGGCTATAAAAATTTACAAAAGAATTGCTTAAAACTACTTTTTTTGTATCAAAACTGAGTTTAATTTTTAATTTAAACATTAAATTTTTTATAGTTAGCAAACTAGTGATGATTTAGACAATATTAAGTTTTAAAATTTGTATAAAAATTATAAAAACAATTTTTAAAAATTCAAGTTAGTTTTGACAACAAATGCGATTGTTAATCTGTCATTTGTTCAATAAAACTTATTTGGCTATTCCATAACACAATCAAATGTTTCCTGTTCTTGTTTATGCTAAACAGAACTTAAAGTTACAAAACACTTATCAATTTAGTGCCACTAGTGCAATGCTCTCTATTCAACTTTTGGTTATAAGCGGTTAATTGCACATGTCGGTGGGTTGAAGAGTTTTACAATGCATTCTTCTTGGCCGATAGTGACCACAAATAGTTTAATTGCAGGAACTGCTGCCGTAATAATAATGGGCTAGTTTACCTTACACATGTTGCAGACTTGTACTTGTACTTGAACTATTAAAATTATGATGTTTTGGTTCACTGGCCAGAGATCCTTGATTGAAAAGAAGAACGTGGTCAGAAAATTTTGTGTTCTTTATTTTGTTGACTATCAAACTCTGTTTTTTCTCTATTTTGTTAACATTTTCAAGAAATAACTTGTGAAACGGTTTTTTTAACTTGTGCGTCAACCAAACATGTCAAAATGCTTAAAAACACTGACGTCAAATCAGTACACCCCATCACAACGACTAATGAATCTGGTAAAGAAAAACGAGCAAAACTTTGTTTTTGAGTACAACACTGACTCTATTGTGGTAAATGCAATCACTTTTTTATGTTTTATAACGGCTAATTTTACTTGTTTTTAACTATTTTAGGATTGCCTGAGTTTAGTACAAAACGTTGTTTTTTCGAAAGAAAATGACAATAAAAAATTGTTGCTTAAAACAAACAATGTTCATCAGGAAAAAGCAATTAATAAAAGTAATTGTGAACTACCAAATTAACTTATTAGTCATTTAACTTACATTTTTCCAACTTTCACAGTCAAAAACTTTATCGACTCAATCAAAACTGCCGCCTTGAATGAAGCCGACTTTGAATTTTTAAAAACAATCGGCTCCGGCGCTTTTGGCTGCATCCAGCTAGCTCGTTGCAAGTTCAACAACCAATTGTACGCAATTAAGAAGCAATCCAAACTGAAAGAGGTAACGAAAATAGCCAAAAAAGTTTTTTGTTTAAAATATTACATCACTACTACCAGGTCCAGGAGACGCTTCACAACTCAATGCGCACCGAGCGAGAGATACTGCTCAAAGCAAAACACTCTCCGTGGATAGTCAAGGTATAGATTAAGTTACTCAGTAATCACTGATCAGTAACTTTTAAATAACATTTTTTGTTTTCTTTACACTTTAGCTCCATTTTTCCTTCCAGTCGGCCACTCACCTCTTCCTCGTCCTTGACCTGCACACCGGCGGTGACCTTTCGCAGCTGCTGCTCGCCCACGGGCGACCCTTTCCGGAGTCTGTTGCCCGCTTCTACGCCGCCGAGGTGGCCACCGCCGTGGATGTGCTTCACCGACTGGGCTTCATTCACGGCGACCTCTCTCCCTCGAACCTGCTCCTCGACGGCACCGGTCACCTGGTGCTGGCCGACTTTGGCCTCAGCCTGCGCATGGACGAGAACACGGGCATGGCCGTGGCGAGGAACATCGGCACGCTGGGCTACAGTCCACCGGAGATGTTCAACGCTGATGAGTATCACTCCTTTCCGAGAGCTGAGGCGGTGGTCGGTCGAGAGAGGTAGGAAAGTTTGCTTTTTTAGTACAAAAAAGTACTCAAAAGTACCTTTTTTTACTCGCAGAGATTACTGGTCACTGGGCGTCATCCTCTATGAAATGCTCTACCAGACGCTGCCCTTCTGGAATGCCAGCGAGATTCTCGCCTGTGAACGGCTGTTGACCTTTCCGGTTCTTCAAGAGAAAGACATAGACTTAATGGGGCGCAAAGCCAAGAAACGAGTGACCTTCTTTGACGACAAAAGTTCCTGTTCATCAAAAGGGTCAAAAACTTCATCTTTAGTAGCGCCCAAATCAGGCCGCCTGTCAATTGAGGCAAAAAGCTTTATCCGATCGCTGCTTTGCAGAGCTAAACAGCGACTCGGTAGAGGAAGACGAGGCTTTGAAGAAGTTCGGCGACATCCCTTTTTTGCATCGCTAAAAAGTGTTCACAGTTCATGGAACTTTGGTACGCTTCGACGCATTCCTGTGGGGGAACTCTTTCCGTCTTTGGAACCCCTTCTTAAGGGCAACTCTAAAATTTATGAAAAAGATAACAAAGTTGAAAACAGTTTTTGGCTGGCTCACAACAATGATCAAGACGACGACGACAATTTTTGCGACAAGCAATCGTCAAAATTGAAAAAAACAGAAATCACACTTGAGCAAAACATCGACTTTGTTGGCTTCACCAACTCGGGCGAGTTTCAGCGCAAGTTAGTGTCCACAACGGATGAAACAAATGATTTACAAAATTTGCGACTTGAAATTAAAACTTTGCAAGAAGAACTGAAACGCAAAAACGCTCACATTGAACAGCTGACTTGCGTTTTGAAACAGGTGAACTGCTGTCAGTTGTGCCAAGATTACAAAACTAAAGTTGAAAATTGCAAAATTCGACGAGAAACTTTCATTTAGACAGCTAAACGACAGCTAACTCTTTTTACAATTTTTCATGAAAGATTTTTCTTTATTTTTGCATTTGAAACACAAACTTAACTTTTAATGACTAGTAAGGAATCACAAAAGTGCAAATTGTGGTCACCATTTGTAAAAAACACAATCACACATACAAAAAAGCTTATCATGCAGACTAGACAACTCTAATGTGATTTCCTTCTTATACGCCTGTTTTTATCAATCAAATCAGCACTCTTTTACTTTTCTCTTTCTACTGAACACTTTGCCGTTCTCTGTACATCTGTACCGGCAAACACGCCGTGTATTAGTAAGGAAAATGACATCAACAACAAATATCAGCAAATAAATATCCTGTCAGACGATGAGCGTATTTTCTCCTTCTAGTGATATTTCCTTTCAGTGTGTGTGCTTAAGTGCTTGAAAATTGTTTTCAAAAAAACTAACAAAAAGGAAAAGTAAAAGTACTTGTGTTCACGCTTTTTAATTTCACTTTGCATTTCATATTTCTAAACTTGACCAACACAGCAGATACACTTCATTAGCAAACAAATGGCCGCCACAAAAGTGCAGAGCGTCAAAGGACTGGTAGCGCTAGTTACCGGTGGAGCTTCGGGTATGTCTTCTTAATTGACTTTTCAATTTATCTCTAAATACTTGTGTATTCTAATATATCACAGGCCTCGGTCGAGGCGTCGTTGAGCGGCTGATTCGACAGGGCGCCCGCGGCGTCGTCGCCCTGGACCGAAACCACGAGACGCCCTACCCTCAAGATAACATCCTCTCGCTGACGGCCGACGTCACCGACGAGGACCAGGTCAGCGGGGCCCTAGATCAGCTGAAGGCCAAGTTCGGCCGCCTGGACGTCCTGGTGAACTGCGCCGGCATCGGCATCGCCCGAAAGGTGTTCGACTTCAAGCGGAAGGTGGCCCACCCTTTAGATGAGTTTCGCTACGTCCTCGAGGTGAACACCGTGGGCAGCTTCAACGTCGCCCGCCTGTCGGCGGGGCTGATGGGCGAAAATGCGCCCACCGAGGCCGTGGGCGGGGGCCAGGGCCAGGGCCGAGGGGTGATCATCAACACCGCCTCGGTGGCCGCCTTCGACGGTCAGGTGGGCCAGGACGCCTACGCCGCCTCGAAGGGCGCCATCGTCGGCCTGACGCTGCCCATGGCGCGCGACCTGGCGCCGCACGGCATTCGCGTGGTCACCATTGCGCCGGGCCTCTTTGACACGCCCCTCCTGGCGTCGCTGCCCGAGGCGGCGAGGGTGAAGCTGGCGGCCACTGTTCCCTGTCCCTCACGACTGGGATCGGTGGACGAGTACGCCCACCTGGTGCAGGCGATCATCGAGAATCCGATGCTCAACGGCGAGGTGATTCGCCTCGATGGCGCCATTAGGATGCAGCCTTAGTGGAGAAGGAAGGAAGGAAGGAGGGAGGGAGGAGGTTGCTAACAGTGAAAAGAATTTGGAGCCTGCAAACTAACAGAGTAGTAGTGAAGAATCAGTTTTTATTTACAAGTTTGCATTTTACTCTCTCAACACAGCATTTACAGATGGATTTATTGTTATTGTGTGCTGTCGTCAGTTGTGTAATGGTGACTTGTAATAAAAGCTGTAATAAAAAAAGTAAACCGGTGTTAATGAGAAGATTACAGATGCCGGTGATAATGATGATGGTGGCAGTTAGATAATGTGACACTTGGTGGAGCGTTTTCGGTCACCATTCTCACCATCCTTGCTCGTATCATTGTCACCTGTGACGGCTGGTGCAGAACAGATCTTCTTCTTCTTCTTTGTGAGAAAGAACGGCCCATAGAGAATGTCGAGTTCGTTGGCAGTTCCCTTCAGAGCCGCCTCAATGTCCGACTTGTACATCTCCTCTGCCGACTCACGATCAAAGACGTCCATCGGGGGGCGAATGAGGCCGATGATGACCGCGCGAATGTGGCTGCCGACAAAGTTGTAGCCAAAGTCGTGGAGAATGTGCACCTCGGCGGATCGCTGGTAGTGGCCGTCGTTGTAGACGGGGCAAGGGCGCCAGCCCAGAATGCAGATCATCGGATAGACGGGAGTGAAGACGGCGGCCTGGTGGAGGGACGACGACGTTTCGGAGGAGAGAGCGCAGTTCGGGGAGAGCGACACTTTGGCTTCACATTTGAGGCTGCTTTCAGTATTGTCCTCACTGGAGGAGATTTCGTCACCGGAGAAGTTGTGCGGAAAGACGAGCTGCGCAAAGCCGTAGTAGACGCCCTGAAGGTAGTTGAGTCCATCTCTGTCCACCAGCTCCTCGGCCACCTTGTCCTCGAGGTTGGCCGTGGCAATGTTTTTTGGGTAATTTTTTTCCTTCAATTTGCCGCCGCTTGATCCCTTCACGACCTTGCTCTCGACGTACACCGGCTTGGCACCGATGGACCAGTTGCGTCTCATGCTGTTTGCTGTTGCTGTTGTTGTTGCTGTGGCTGTGGCTTTGGCAGCCTTTCTTTGATTTGCTGTCCTGTTGGAATAATTAAAAGTAGAGGTTAGAACTGTGCACGCCTTTGGGAGTAGCTGAATAATGATGATGGAGCTTACGGATTTCTTTGTGATGAGGTGAATCTGAAGCGCCGATCTCGACGGAAATAATGTAACGCGCTGGACAGTACAGCACCGTGGCCACTGAGCAGCATGACAATGTGAAGGAGGCAAAATTTAAAAACGCGCTCAAAATTAACAGCAGCTCTGACGTCTAGCGGGTGAAATTGGCAAACACAGGTGGGCAGTTGGGAGAAAGAAAGAGAGTGTTTACAAATTCAAATGGACTCAAATGAGTGAAAAGAGTCCGAGCTAATACCTTTTTCTTCGCCACTTCTTTCCTTATCAACACTATCATCATCACCAACATTTCTCCAGGTCCTTCATTTGGCGACAAAACCAGGCGAGAAGCAAAGTTTTCACTTGGCCTTGTGGTGTGGATGGTGTAGTGTGTTGGTTTATAGAGGACCGTTTTTCCTGAGCGGCCTGCACCTCATCTTTGGTGATAAGTAATCGGTACATTTGTTGGTTAAGCAAATCATCTTCAATGCCATCAGCTTTCGTCTTTTCTTTGTTCAGCTGCTAAAGCAGGAACAGGCTCCTCTGAGCTTCTAAAAGTGAATACAGTCGAGTCGTTTGATGATGTTTGAGTCTTGAACCAACGGAATCCTTAAGATTTGCAGCAAGCTGTTGTAGGTAGACTCGGTCATTGCTTTCTCTCTTTCTAAAAAACGAAAAAAATTAGAATAAGTTAAGATCTCAAAAGACGTTGTTTGTTTTTGTGTGCTTTACTCTTTGTCCCAATGTTTGTCAGTTTAGTGGACGAACTGTTGTTGTTGTTCCCGTTTTGATCATTGCAGACAACAGCAGCAGCAGCAATCTCTTCTAAACTGAATGATTGACTGATGAAGCAGAAAAAGTTAGAGTTGGATTCATTAGCTGGTTTTAAGTTTTTGGGAAACGCCGTCAGTTTCCTCTTCTTTATTTCTGTCATTGAAATTTGATTGAAAAATTGAATGTTAGTAGTGCAAATAAGTTGTTTATGCATTGGCGCCGCATTATTACCTGGTGAATGAACATTCATTTTGCCAATTGTGGATTAATGGCGCTGATTAAATTGCAAAACTGGCAAAATATGTAATAAAAATTGAAGTAAGTGGCCGTTGAAGTTTGTAAACACCAGCACCCAAAACAGTATCCCGCTTTTTAAACACTATTTCAACTCTTTCTAGTGCCTTTTCAGCTAAAATAGCCGCCAAAACTAAATTTTTTTAAATTTTTTAAATTGTGTGCCGCTAAAAATACAGATTATTAAGACTGATCTATCACTCGATATTTTATCTAATAAAAAACTACATTTTTGTGCACTGTTATGTTATGACAAAATACTCCTCATTAAACCTCTCTTTTGGATGCCAAATTTTGTCATCTGTTGTGTTCCGTTTTAAAATACTCAATACAGGTAAAAAAATAAAGAAAAGTTTCTCACAACACAACTCAGTATCAGAACATTTTCCCATCACTTACACGCAAACACACTCATACACAGGCACATTGACATATAAGGGAGCATCAGCATCAGCAAGACAGCTGTCCTCTCTCTCTCTCTTTCGAGGTAACACTTCACTTCGAGGTGCAGCGTAGCAGCAGAAGATGGAAGAAAACGAGTTTTCCCCTTCTAAGGCAGCAGCAGCAGCAGCTGCAGCTGCAACTGCTCACGACCTGTTGTGTCCACTGGCCACACATTCACACACACACACACACTGGCCTGTCCACTTTAGTCACTCGCCTTTTTCTTCTCGTTTTTTCTCGCTCTCTCTCTCTCCTTCTTCTTAACTTGACTCATCACTAGCATCGCTCAGTGTTCTCAAAACGCATCAAAACTGAAAGTTGTGTTTACGTCCATCTTAATTCCTATTCCAATTCAAACCTATTAAAAGGGTTCCAGAGAAGAAGAAGAAGAAGTAGAAAAAAATGAAGTCTCCCCATCTCTTTCTGCCATTTTTGACGGCTGCTATTCTTCTCCTTCTCAGTTTTTTTCTACAACTGACCGCCGCCGATCTGATGCGCAAGTCAATCGTCTTCGACCCAAAGACACCGAAGGTCTTCTACTGTCCTCAGGATAAGCCGGTGGACATGAGCAAGATAGTGGTGAAGGCGATCAGTCTGGAGAAGCTCTGCGAGTACGGACCCAACGGCCTGCCCAAGGGCGCCAAATCGGACTGCTACAATGACGTGGACGAGTCGGAGTACGCCTGTGCTGAGAAACAGCGCATTGAGGTGAGCATTTGGGGAGAGGGATTATTTTAGGGATTTTTTTCTTAATTTAATAATTTTGTTGTATTCTTCCCATTTTTTTTACCTAGCTTCGCATCAGTCCACCAACCGACACCGAGACGACCACCATGTTTCCCACGCCAGACGCCCCTGAGCACATCAAGGCCAAGAAGGAGCTGCATCTGGAGAAGAAAAAGTCCACCAAGTTTAATGGAAAGAAGGTTTAGGCAGGAGAAAAAGTGCTTTGCAATTTGAAAAGTTGCTACAATAGAACAACATTTGGTATGCTTTATCTAACATTTTTTTTAAATTTACATCAGTCTAACAATGTTTGTATTTTATTTTGTAGCAACTTTCTAACAACCACCAAAACAAGCCTTCAAAGTATATTCACTACCACCACATTTGGCAGCTAGCTTTATCGCTTTTATTATAATAGTCTGAACGTATTTTACATAAATTCAAGTGTCAATGATTATATTTTTTAAGCAATTGTATTCACTGACTACTATGATAAATAATAATTTAAAAAAATTTTTTTATTTATTTTTCCAATTAATTTTAAAACCAAGAATTGGTTTTTCATTTTTGGCTTTGGCATATAAATTGAAAATTATTGACTTTAATGATGACTTATACAGCAGCAACAACAACAGCTCTAGTACACGTTAATGAAAAAGAAGTCAAGCTTGAGAACCAAGATGACTAAAATTATTGCGAACAAAAATTGCAAACTACCAAAAAATCAGAAAACATGTATAGAAATCGTGATTACTACTGTCAAACTAACTGTTAATTAGTCAATTTAAAAACAGCATTTGATATATTTGTGTTTATTTGTAATTACTGTCTTTTTTTAGCACCAGTTCACACAAATTGGCGTTAATTAACGTTCAAGAGATAAATTAAGGCATGACACGGAGGCAAGCCGCGCTGTTTTCGGCTTCAGCAGTTTTCTATGTGAAAATTTGCAATTTTTGGATTGCGATATCTTTGTCAATTCTTAAGCTAAAATTACACTTATGGTTTTAAATTGAAGCTAACGAATAGACCGAGGGACGCATCAATCAGAATATTTTTAACTGCTTCCAAACTTTTTCAATTGCAAGTTGAACTAAAAAAAGTCTGATTTCTACAGTTGTTTTTTACTAAAATTGCAATTGAAAAAGTTTGGAAGCAGTTAAAAATATTTTGATTGATGCGTCCCTCGGCCTATTTGTTAGCTTCAATTTAAAACCATAAGCGTAATTTTAGCTTAAGAATTGACCGAGTTATCGCAATCCGAAAATTACTCATTTGTTGGTAAACAATGCATTACGCTGAGTGCAGCGCCGCCTGTCTCCTTGTCTGGCCTTAAGTGATACTTAGAAAAGTCTAGAAGCGCAAATCATCTATATTTTGTAGTTTTTGCAACAATTTTATTTTTGCATACAATTTTTTTTCATTTAATCATCTTTTTTGCTGCACTTTAGTAGCAGTTTTTTAACACCTCAAAAGCCAATTTGTCATTCCATCGTTCTCATCATTTTTTGGCAAATGTGCGGCGTGTTTTATTTTTTGTGTTGATGTTGGCTTAAGAAATTTGATTTACTACCTAAGTTTTATTACTTGTGTGTGTATGTTTTTGCTAGCTTAACAACAGCAGAAAAAATACACAATGAAATCACCTTATTTTGATAAATGAAAAAATGGCCGTAAATCTTGTTACACACTTTAGCTTGTTAAAAATAAAAACAGTATTCAAAAATAAAAAATAAACAGGCAAATTGGTATTTCATTTTAGCATAGTTTAAACAAAAACAAATAAACTAAAACGTGCCCATTTTTTAGTTATAAACCAATTTAAATTTTGTCAAAATTTTGACATATTAAAGTCACGTATTGTAAATGCAAATATTTTTATATTTTTTATTTTATTGTGTAAACTTTGAATTATTGTTACGAAACACACAAACAAGCAAACGCCTTTTATAAAATCAAATCATTGTCAAATAAAATCAAACATTTTTTGTTCGTTTCCATTGTCATTTATTTTGGTTTCAATTCAAATGCAGCATTTATGCCGCCGCAACTTTTGTAAACAATTTTAATCCTTCTTCCCTAAAAAAATGATGTTTCTCCCTCTGTTTCTCTGAACGCACTCTTTTTGCTTTATAAATTACACCGTTTAAGATATTGAAAAACGGTTTTTACCATTAGATCAAACTAAATGGCATCTTTCTACAGGTACTAAATTTGAGTTGATCAGATAAGCGGAAGTATTTAATATGGCGGATTTTCCGTTTTCAGTCATAAGCATTTTTAGCTGTATTAAAAAAACTACTAGGCCTATGAGCATGGGGTTTTGACTGGAATGATCAGATAAATAGCCGGCACAAAATGGCTATCTCAGAATTTTGATAAAGTAACCGGAAGTGCCTTATCTAGATTTTTCACTTTTTAGATAAGCTTTTTTAAATACTAAATGAACTCCGATAAGATT
>JAALOO010001531.1_pt1 | contig 15268 bp, 8 predicted proteins | sample 7257641 | NCBI WGS metagenome assembly JAALOO01 (sample SAMN14085613, study PRJNA598686) | mite metagenome | biome: ENVO:01001000; feature: ENVO:01001002; material: ENVO:01001226; isolation source: single female mite from University of Michigan culture on fish food culture... ...
AGCGGTGCAGTTTAGTGTGGCGTGAGCGAAGCGAGTGCGACTGAGTCCTTGTTTTGTTTAAAAACTAAAAAGGGCGTTTTTTAAAAATGCGTAACATACAAATAATGATGTTTTGATAAAAAAAACTCATTATCTATTTGGTTACAAACTAAATGCATAGCAACACAAAAAACTGTTAATAACAATTTAAAACAACAATTTAGTAAATTTAGTAAATTTACTATTTAAGTAAGTTTATAAACTATGTTTACAATATACTTGAACTTTTTTAAACGCGTTTATTATTTTAAAAGTTAATTTATTTGTTAATATTCATTGTTTTAAATTAAAACGCAAAAATATATTTTAGTAATTACAAAAAAAATTTAAACTGAAATCTTATTTTGATAAAATTAACAACACTTCACACTGTTGCAAGTCCAAGTTGGACGTGGACTTGCAGTTTTAGAACTTTTCCCTGCCATTTTTGCAGGTATAAGACAGGCTGCATTTGAGCCATTTTACATTACTTTTTGAAGTCACTGGTGGGTTTTCACACTTATTAAAGTCACCTTTATACGGGACTTGACTCTGCTAACCTCGTCCGCTGCATTTTAAGTACGAGTCATCGTTGCCCGCAGTGCAACTTGTGGTTGCCTGCCTCATCTCACCCACTCCAACCCAGCACCGCGGAGATGTCCGTGGTGCCCCTCGAGCTCACTCACTGCACCCGCTTCGGATCACAACAACACGTTGGGAGTACATCTACAGCGCTGTTTTTTCAACATAAAACCATAGAGTGCAATACAAATGTCCTTGTAACCGCTTAAATCTATTTTATTTTTGATTTCATACATTTAGATTTCCTAAGTTATGTTATTGGTGATTTGCCCCCCTACCAAAGCGAGCACTTCTTGGCTGGGTTCATCTTTGAGCCCAGCGGACACTTGAAGGCCTCCGCAAAAGCGGGCGTATTTCCGAGGACAGTGTTGACGCGGAAGCGACCCGGAGAGTGGACGCTGAAGCCAATGGAGGCCTTCGCCTCAGCGGGCGTCACATTCTCGCACCAGACGTGGGCGTGCGCGGCGAAGAAGAGCTGGTCGGCGGTCAGCGCCAGGTTGGGCAGCACCGGAGAGGGCTTTCCGGTCGCTTTCTGGTGCTCCCGGTAGGCCTCCCAGGCCTTCCTGATGCCGCCATTGTCGGCGATGTTCTCCCCCAGCGTGCGGTTTCCGTTGAGCATCTTCCCCGAGACCGGCTCTAGCAGGGCGCTGTACTGGTCGGCGAAACACTTTGACTTCTCGTTGAACTTGGCGTGCGTCTCCAGGGACCACCAATTCCTCAGGTGGCCGTCCTTGTCGTACCGGGCGCCGTTGTTGTCGAATGCGTGCGTCAGCTCGTGGCCGATGACGATGCCAATGGCGCCGTAGTTCATCGAGTAGGGGCGCTGGTCGTCAAAGAAGGGCGACTGGAGGATGCCGGCGGGAATGGCTGGAACAAAAGAAGTTAGTAAAACACTTTTGATTAATAAAGTGACTTTAAAATACTTACTGATGGAGTTGGTGATTCGGTTGTAGAAGGCGTTCACAATGGTCGGGTCGTGGATGATTGATCGAGGATTCGGGAGGGTGACATTCTCTTGGTGCAGGAGGGACAGACTGGCCCGACGAGAGTCCACCGGAATGAGGAGGGCACTCTCGAAGAACTTTCCCCTCACTATGCTCTGGTTGTTCAGGTGGGGATAGTCGGTGGTCAGTGCCTCATCGGAGACGATCCAGTCCTCGTAGCCGACCGTCTGCTTGATGGCCTCCAACTTCTCCAGGGCCGCTTTCCGGGTCGGCGCGTCCAGCCACTCGGTGTGGTTTGCCAGGTCCTTATCAAAGGCGATGCGCAACGACTTGACCAGCAGCTCCGCCTCGGCCTTCTCCCGCGCCGAGAAGTGCGTGTCAATGTAGATGCGCGAGTCGACGGCGGGCCACTGCTTCGGCAGCAGTTTGCACATCGCCTTCCGCTGCGCCGGGTCCCAGTGGTGACCGGTGAAGTTGGCGATCTCCAGCTGCAGCTCATTCGGCATCAGCTGCCTCACCTGGCCGGCGATCAGCAGACCGAGCCAGTTCTGCACCACGCCGATGGGCGTCGTCTCGAGAGCGGTCACCGCCTCAATGAGGTACGGCAGCATGTGAACGTACACATGGTCGGTGGGCGTCACCAGGGGCACCTTGGTGAGCGACAGTTTGCCCAGAACCTGGTTCACCATCGACTGCCAGTCGGCTTTGCCCTTCAGCGCAATTGCCAGCTTGGCGTAGCTGCCGGCAAAGTTGCCAGATCCCACGTGTGCCTTGAAGGTTTCCTGGTAAGCGGTGTGCAGTTTCTGCTCCAGATGAAGCACCGCCTCAATGTCCGCCTTCAGTCGGTCATTGTCGGGCACGGCGAAGTAGGTGGTGAGCAGCTTGTGAAGGAAGGCTCGGTACTTTTCCGTGTGGGTCTTCTCTGTGATGAAAATACCGGTAGGATCAGTGCTGATGGTGCCGGATTGAATCTAGAGTAAGAGGAAACCAAAGGAATAAAAACACATTGTTCATATCTCAATATTCTCCGCAGTTTCTTACATAGGCGATGTACTTTCTACTCGTAAAGTTGTGGTAGGTGCTCAGGTCAAAGGCGGCACCAATACCGGTGTGGGCGTAGGTGTTGACGTAGAGGTCCTGCCAGTGGGGCGTTTTTGTGGCGTTACTAGCTGGCTTCCGCTGCAGAATGGGCCAGTCGCCGAGAATGGTGAGAACTGTCTCCACCAGCGGCGTCACGCCTCGCTTCTCAATGGTGGCGCTGTCGAGGCAGTCGGTGTAAATGGTGGCCACCGAGCGGATGACATCATTGCTGGAGTTGAGAGCGTTGAGGAAGGCCTCGTCGATCTCCTCCAGCACCAGCTCCTGGCGAAGGCCAAAGTAGTTGATGGCTCGGGTAGAGTTAGGCTTCTGCGGGTGGGAGGCTGCCCACTTTCCGCAGACGTAGTCGTAGAAGTCGTCGCACTGGAAAAGACGTAAAAAGTGTTTAAAAATACTTCGTTTCAAGTTTTGGTATTGGACTTACCGGTGCCACCGACTCGTTCATTGAGTGGTGCAGCAGGTCTTCACTCAGTGCCTTGCACTCGGCAGTTTGGCAGATTTCTAAAAGTAAAAAGGAAGCTCAAAATGAGTTAAAAATTTAGTGAAAAAAACTTATATTACCTTCTGCTAAAACTGCCGATGAGAATGAGAAGACCAAGCAAGCGGCGACAACTACAAAGTGCTTCATCTATAGGCTTCAAGTTCACTTTCTTCTCCCAAAATGAAGTTACTAAAGCTCTTTCCATTTTTGATCCCCTTTTTTATTACAAATTTTTAAGTTTTGATAGCCTCTTCTTTGTCGATAGGTGCTGTTCTTGTCTCCTGTCCACGTGGAAGAAGTTTTGTACAATTGCAAGAGTGGATTGTAATTTGTGCATTTTAAAATGAATTTATCGTTTTGATAGCTAAAAGTGATCTACTTTAGGCACAAGTGGTGTTCAATGGTGGAGGTCAAGCACAAGTTGGTTAATTGATTGCTACATTAATTGTTACATGAAAAATAATTTTAAGTTTGGCAAGCAAAAAAACTTTAAAATGAAATGCCCATTTAATATTTGTGCCAGCAACCTTTGATAAACAAAATCAAGACCATCAAAACTGTTAAACACAAGCAGAGTTACAAAGAAGAAATCTTAGCAGACCTTATCCTCATTCGGTGATGCAACTTTCCTCTTAATTTGATAAGATAACACACAACGTCTTCTTCTTACCAATGTTTGTAACTGCCTACCAACCAAATGACTCCTTTGAGCCTTACACAAAACCATATAATAAAGTCAACTTCCTGCAATGAGCTGATTTTGGAGTTTTGGGTATTTATAAAAACTTTTTACAATTAAATTAAAAATAATTACAGTTACTGCCTGTTCTTGAATAGAAACTTTTTTACCTTTTATAACCACATTTTTCCATTTTGGTTTCCATTTTGTAAAAAACACAAAACGGTTATTTTTGAACTTTTAAAATCAATTATTTTAAAAATTAGACAATAAGATAAAAAATAGTTAAAACCATTAAATTAAGCGTACTCAAATTAATAAAGGTCAATTTAAATATCTTAGAGAAGAGGTTGGTAACGTGGCGCGCGGAAAGACTTACAAGCATAACGTAGTCTAGACTGACTTTTAATGGTAGTTCAGCTTATAAAGCATTTACAAAGGTTTCGAACTTTGCGTGAGCAAAGCCATGTCACTAGCGGCCTAGCAACCGTTACTTTAGGTATATTTGGCTAGTCAACCAGTGTTATTTTGACCAGTATTTTCTTATCACGAAAAGTTTTTTATTAGTTTCCTGTGGAAAATTGTGCAAGAAAATTTTTATTGCGACTTTACAAACGCATATAAATTATAAAAAACAACAATAAAAAAGTTGCAACAAAAAACAAAAACTTTAGCAATAACAATATTTTTGTAAATTTAAAAACATTTATATAAGTTTTTGGTCATCTTCTTTTAGTTACAAGTGATTTACCTCACCTTGTTCAGCTTTTTGTTTCAGAGTTCTTTTTTATACTTGCGTTTAATGTACCATCAAATCAATCAATTAGTTATGGTCTAGTCTACTCCTTCCAAGTCTACCTCATCTGAACTTGACATTAGAAAAGTGGTCAACAACCGTTTGCAGCAAGTTTCTCAAAAAAAACAAGTGCTCTCCTTTCTTCTCCTAATTGGCACTCTTGACTCCTTCTTCTTCACAGCCGATCTTCTTTGGTGGTCAGGCGGTCAGGCAAAACTGAAGCACCTTGTTCAGAGGGGGCAATTTTAAAGAGAGAGGACAAGTCCTTCAGTGAAAAAAAGAGGAAAACTTTCAGTGTAGCATCCCGAAATAGTGCCCGTTTCTGCTCGTGTTCTGCTTCCTCTGTTCAATGGGAAAAAAATGCCGCCGACGACGAATTGAGCCAACTGAGGAAAACGTCCGTCCGTCCGTTCGTTTGCATACTTTAGGGCTCTCAGGAAAAATTAGCATATAAATAAAAGCCCGCTGCCGCATGTTCTTTCCTTCAAGTACAGTAATGGCAGTCCTATTATTACGACTAGCACTACCTGAGCAGCAGCAACAGCAGCAGCAATCGTATTCCTTGGGAATACAACTCTTGTTACCTGCACTAACTGCGTCCGACTGACTGGCCAACCAACCAGCCGACCGACCGACTGACTGACACTTGCTACTGAAGATAGCCATCACCAAGTAACACAATGGCGGCAACAGCACCATCAGCAGCAGCAGCAGCACCTGTGCAATGCCAAAGTCGACTAATGTCATTGACGGCTGCTGCTGCTGCTGCTGCTGCTGCTGCTGCTGTTTCTGCTGGTGATGGTGGTGCTAGAAAAGGACAAGACAGTGCACATGCAAGTCGATGTGTTCATCGCCAGAGAAGTCGATCTGTTGATCAGTGTGTCAGTATGCATTGGCGAACTGCCACTGGTGATGTGCACTAACACTAATGTTTCCACTGCTGCTGCTGCTGCCGCTGCTGCTGCTGATCAGACGGGTCGATTAATCGGACTACGCTGTCCAGTGATGTCGGCTGATGTCGGCGTCGGCGGCAAAAAAAAAAAGTGCGAGGGCCACCGCTGATTTTGACTGACCAACTGACAGTGGCAGTTTTTTCTGTTTTTCTTGTTTCCCAGTGTCTCTATGTGAGAAAGAGAGGAAGATGGCGATGGGAAGATAACTGGTGGTGGCGGCATGTTCAATAACTGAATAGAATATCGATCGACAGTAGTTCTCCTCCTAATGAAGCATTCGACATTGAAGGAGAAGATGGTGGTGGTGGCGGAATGAGGCAAAGATCCGATTGAGGCTATTGGGTTAGTTAGTTAGGTGGTGATGCTTGGCTGATACTGACTGAGCCACCAGCAGAGATGATAAGAAAGACAAGCTGAGACAAGCTGCTGCAATAAGCTTTCAACAGCACCTATTCCCAGCGGTATTATTTTTAGAGGATGCAAAGGAAAACTTCTTGTTTGCACTGGGAGAGGAACAACAGTCAGTGTGTGTGTGTGTGCTTGCTCAAGTCCAATGATTCATCTTTTATATCGCTATTTATGTCACTTGTTACTTTGCTGAAAAAGGGGAACTGATTTTGTGTAAAACAATTTTTCATCTTTTTGCAATTCAACTCAAAAGTGGAAACCTGGCTCACTTTGGCTCATTTTTTCCCTTTGAGCTTGAAGTGTGTTAGTGATAAAAAGAAAAAATTGTGCGCTTCTTCTTCAAACTGCTCTGAAAATATCGACATCTCTTCTCGCTTTCTCTTCGACGGGCAATTACACACACACAGAAAAGAGAATAATAGAAGAAGGGCCAGCAGATTACACAGTCTCTGCAGAGCATGTTATATCAATTTGATTAAATATAGATTACACACATTACCGATATCGGACTGGAGCAGCAGTAGAGGACAAAGGAGCAACAACAGAGGCAGCAAAAGCAGCAGCAACAGATCGTGATCGATATGAGCAAATTAAAGTGAGCAAAATTGGTCACACAACACACACACACACATTCTTCTACTTTCTTTCTTTATTTCATTTGCCCTCCAGTCCAGTTCACCAATTTTGCACCGAACTATCACGAACGTGTTGCAATATTGAATAGTTTGTGTTTAGAGAGGAATAAAAAAGTGCATCAGACAATGCAAAAAAAGAAGAGTGATGGACAACCCTTCTTCTCCGACTGAATTGTATTTTTTTTCAAACTTTCTGTTTATTAATAAACACACTTACTTGCACATTTCCATTGACCACCACCACCAGCATCAAACACAGTTTCCATCGTCTGCCATACGGCTACTTTTTTTCTGCTTTTCACCACTACTGCAAAAGAAGATTGAAAACTGCCTGGAAACGTGTGGAAGCGAGAGAAAGGCAATCTCTGGAGAAGAAGGAGAAGGAAGAAAACGAGAGCACTCTTGTTGGCTACTATTTTAGACTACTGCTCCAGAAGGCCTGCTGCTGCTGTTTCTGCTGCGTTGCTAGTGAAAACGCATTTCACGTTCAATCACCGGGGCAATTAAATTAAATAAAGAGTTGCTGTCGGTTGATGTGTGTGTGCCTTTGTGTCTGTCTGCCTGAGTCTGCAATCAATCATAATCTTCGCTCTAATCATCTCTCTTTAATCACTGAACTGAAGCAGATGAAGCAGAGAAGCCTGTTGAGAAGAAGAAGAGAGTGCTTCATTTTAAAAAGAGATTCTGCTAATGAGCTTGAAAGACCACTCTTGAATGGGTTTTTCTCTTAAGTAGTGAGTCATTCATTAGTTGATTAGAAAGGTATCAAACATTGGGATGCTTTATTTTAGAAACCACCTGTTGCATAACTGTTTTGACGCAATAACATTTTTTTATCTCTAAACGAAAGCAAAAGAAAATTTTTTTGTTATTGGTCTTTCTTGAAACCAATTCTGTTTTTGCCTTTACCAACCTGAGAATTATAATTATCATTCAACTCAGCTCAAAATTTCCTCCTCCTCCTCGATTTCACCTTTCTGACATGGTTTATTAATTTTGTTTGCTGGCCTACCATAGGTTCTGTGTTATAACATGCTGCTCCTGTTGTTCATGTTTGCGTAAAGCTAAGCATGCAAGCGTTTGTTGTTTATTTGGCCAGCAAAAGAAGAAGAAACCTATTTATGGGAGCGAGAAAGTGAAGCAGAAAAAAAGTAGATGAAAAACGTGGCGTGGGTGAGGTAAAAAGAAGAGAAGAAGGGAGAAAAGACTACAACAGTGCACAGTTGCAGCAAAAAGCAAAAATGGAAAGTTGGCGATCTATGAAATTTGATATGCCAACGGAGAGTGAAGTGGAGAAGAGAAGAGAATTTATGCAGTGACCAACGAATGAAAGTGAAGTTGCGCTATTTACGTCGCTCAACACATAAAAAAGAAGTAGCCCACCAATGTGATCGCAATCTAAGCTTTTGAGCCAAATTAAACAGTAGTAGGCACTTTTGCCGTGTGTGTATGCCAAGATCTTGATCGATCAAAAAGATAAAAAAATTGAATTCAGTTGCTGCTTTTAGAATACAGACAGAAAAACTTCGAACTTAGCACACTGAGCTTACTTGAACTTTTTAAACTCAGCTGTTGTTATTTACCTCACAAACAGAAACAGCAGCAGCAATCACTATCAATGCCACCTGTCACCGGAGACGTTGACCCCTCCGATTACATTGTCACCGATCTAAGCAGCAGCACTACCAGCGTCCACGGACCGGGAAAAGGCGCCTCTGCCGGAATGACGGACATCTTCCAGGTGCAGCTGATCCTCATGGGCGTCCTCTTTCTGGTCATCTTCCTCCTCTGTTCCGTCTGCTGCTGCTTCGGCTCACTGGCCGTCACCTGTCACCTCTGCTGCATCTCCACCAATCTGGTGCGCATCATTCGCAAGCAGGCGGACACTGCTCCTCCTCCTCAAGCTCAAGTCGAAGTCGGTGCTGGAGATGTTTCCGTAAAGGTGCCCGACAAGTCGGGCAAAAAGTCCGCCAAGAAGACGGGAAAAAAGTCAAAGAAGTCGGGAAAAGCGTAGTGGTAAACTCTTGATTTAGTTTAGCTCTGTTTTGCTTGTTTGAAGAGTTCGATACAGTTTGCTGGTGTCAAGCGATATTTTGTACACAGTTCTAAAGAGCCCGCCGGGCAAACTGACAATAAAAGCACTAAGGAGCTTGTTGCACACAAAGAACACATTCGTTTTGCTCAGAGTTTTGTTTTGCACTTTCATCACCTTTTCACGTGTCATTTGAGTTGCAAATTTGCAAAAAAATTAAATTTAAAACACTGAAGTAAAGATGCCACCAGTGACTGGCACCGGCACCATTGATCCCGACTACTGGAGCGTCTCTGACTCTAAAGGTGAGTAAGGCTTTGTTGACTTTTGTTTTAAAGCATTCTTCAACTGACCGACTCCTTCTTCAGCGCCCAAAACGCACACCCACCACCATGCAACCTCCACCTCGGCGACCACCAACGGCAAGGCCATTCTCAGCATCAACGTGCTGATCATCTTCAATCTGGTCTTCTTTGCCGTCTTCACTCTCGTCTTCATCGGCGTTTGTCTCTGCTGTTGGCTAGGCGGGTACACTATTGAGAAGAAGAAGCCTCCCGCCGGTGGTGTTGGTGATGGCGGTAAAATTGAAGTACCTCCTGCTGGAAAAGCTCCTGCTGGTGCAAACGAAACTCCCGCCCCTGCTGCTGCTCCTCTGGTTCCTGTTCTTCCGGTTCCTGCTGCTCCGGCTCCAGCTCCTGCCCCAGCTCCTCCAACTCCGGTCAAAAAGCCTTCCGAAAGTGAAAGTCAGCTAGTGGCGCTGAAGGGCGTCAAGGTGAAGAGTTCAGACGCTGGTGTTGATAAGAAAGAAAGTGCTGAGAAGAAAGGAGGTGGTGGTAGCAAGTCAAGCAAGTCCAAGAAGAAGAAGAAGACGAAGACGAAGAAGCAGAAACAGGGCCCCATCTTTGGCGAGCCGCTGAAGTCGAAGAAAAAATCGAGCAAACAGTTGGACAAGAAGAGCGAAACCTCGGATAAGAAGAGCAAGAAGAGCAAGAAGAAAAAAGAAAAAAGCAAAAAGAAAAAGAAGAGCAAGCTGAGCAACAATTCGAGCAAGAAGGGCGCTGGTGCTGCCGCTCCGAAGATTCCCGCCGGTAAGCTGGGCAAACTGTTGGGCAAAAAGATCGACGGAAAGAGTAAATCGAGCAAGAAGAGCAAAAAGTCGAGCAACGTTTCAGAGGCGGCCTCATCGGCGGCTGCGGCCGCAGCGGTGGCGACCAAGTCCAGTCAGGTCAAGTCGAGCAAGACGAGTGACAAGGCGGCCTCCTCAGACGCCGCTGAGGAATGAAATGTGTGTAAAAGTGTAAATGTGAGTGTGTGTGTGTCTTAGAACTTTCATCTTCTTTTGCCTGTTACCCTTTCTGGCATAATTAAAAAACATTAGTTGAAAATAGCAGCCAACAAAAATCATTAGCAGTAGAAGAAGAAAGTGGTAGCTCCAATTTTAAGTTTTTTTTTCACACACAGAGACTGACTGAGTTTAGCCCAGTTAATTATTACCTCCTACCAAACACCAGACAGTGTTCACAGGTTCATTAGGTGTGTAAGAGCAAAAAAAGTCCAAGTGGTACATGTTGGTGACCTTAACGAGGCTCTCATAAATAGTTCGCAATCCTCTTTAACTTTTTGCAGTGAATGCACTGAGCTCATTAGCAGGAAGGTGAAGAAGATTTGCACCTGTTTGATTACCATCGATTACCAGAGTGGCGCCCTGCTTAATTTGAATGAGTGTGTGTTTATGTAACGCCAACTCCGTATTCATTCAACTCTCAATTGTTGTACTATTTGATATGCCTCGCTGGACATCAATGGCCCAGAAGGGAGAAGAGTTGAAAACAAGAGATTGCAGATGAAATCCATTTTTCCATTCTGATGATGATTGTGATTGTGATTGCGTGTTTAAAGGGGTTGTTGTTTTGCATTGGTTAGGTAATTATTTATAATTCTTTCAAGAGATGAAGAGGACGTTGACCAGAAAAAGATTTCTGTTTTTGTTTACCAGTTCAAGATTTTTCATCAATCTTAATCATTTCTGTTTCTAAAATAGTTTTTTTGTAGTAAATTCGCATAAATTAAATTATCCCGTTAAATCCTGTTTACCGCCCTGGAAGTAAAGCAAAAGTGATGTAAATGAAAATCTGAATGTATTGACAAAATATGATAAAAAGTTTTAAATCTTTACAAGTTTTCTCCCCTTTTATCTGTCAACACTTACCACAATTAATTTCCTGTCACCTGTCCATTTTGCAATACAACAAATGCCATTTTACTCTCCCGTTTACCCGTAACAAAAGCACGACAACCTGGTCAAACTGAACGGTTTTAAACTTAGTAGAATATAAGCCGACAACAAAGGGGAAAAGAAAGATTAAACACTGGCAAAAACTAATTTGTTGTCCACCTGTTGAGCCGACTGCTGCTGCTGCTATGCCGAGCACGTGTCAACACAACTCAGCACCTTCCAGCAAAATAATTTCTGAACAAGACATTTGTAAATGCAAATGCAAATGAAAATGAAAAAATGTGCTGCAAAGGCCGCAAATGCCGCTGTCATTGCGTATTACCAATTCAATTGAAGGGAAAAATGACTTAATTTGGAGTTCAGCAGGCGGCGGCGGTTTTATTTCCCTTTCTTTCTCGTCGGTTCGGACAAATGCAAAAAATGAAATGAACAAAGAGTGAAAAGTGAAAACTAAAAGAAAAACGCCGCAGAGTGCAGCACAGAGACAGGAAATGAAAGTTTAGTGGTGGTTTTTAAAACTTCTCTTAACTTATTTTTCCACCTCTCCACCACCACCACACACACACACAAAGGACTTGTCAATTTGAATTTGAATAATATTGATGCTTGCTTGGTTTAGTTTTGCTCTGCCAAAGCTTTTGTTGTTGGCAGTGGGATAGTGCACACCTGTTGTTGTTGTTGTTGTTGTTGTTAAGCGGTGGTTCACAAATAATAATAAAGAGCAAGAAATATGAAATGAATAAGGACCATAAGGAATTGAAGTCACAAGACACAAGGCAAAAGTTCAGTTATGGGCAACACTGGAGAAAGAGTGCAAAGTGGGCACAGAACATAAAGGACAGCAGCAGCAGCAGCAGCACTAAATAACGGGGTAATAACCGGGTCTTACCTCTGATTTGCTGTTGTCTAATTATTCTCACTTTCAGTTTTCAGGCACTCAGCAAAGTTTAAAATCTATTAACAACAACGACAACAATAACAGCTGCTCTATGTAATTTGCTTCAAAATGAGCAAATTGGTAAAGTGGCACTTTTTGCTGCTGCTGCTGTTGTTGTTCTGTTCTGTTCAATAGTTGAGACAGTAATTTTTGGCTGCGCCTTTCTTCTTCTTCTGCCGGTGCTGCTGTACGTACCAGTATAGCCGTTGTGCATTTTGCCAATTACCATTTTCAATTGAATTTTTGAAAGAGCTTAAGCTTTCAATTTGCTGCTTTGGGCTTCGGCAGCTTTTTCAGTGTTTCTCTGGAGCTCTCATTGGCATAATTTCTCCATCCAGTGCTGCTGCTGCTGCTGCTGCTGTTCAACTTTCACTTCTATTATCTCAACTACTAATTTCATTATCCCCTTTTCTCTCTCTTCGCTAGATGCCCTCTGAGACTGAGACTACAAAGTCGTGTAAATCACCACACGTGTGCTGACTGGCTGGTTGGCTGGCTGGCTGGCTAAGCCCAGTTATGCATTGATAATCAGCTGAATTCTTTTTCCATCTCTCTCTTTCTCTCTCCCTTTGACCATTACGAGGCATGCAAACAAAGGATAGAGTGTGCTGCCACTGCTGCTGTTGCTGATGATGATGATGAGCATCAGCAGCAGCAGCGGCTAAAAACAATAAGCATTCACAATGGAGAATGAATGAATGAATGAATGAAACTCACATTTGCTCTCTACTACTGCCTATTTTACATCTCGAGTGGTGGTGGTAGTACAATTTGGCGAAGCAAGCTTTTTTTCTGATCTGTTCACAACTCTGCTCTCATCTGCTCATCAACAGCAAGTCCTACTCGTCCAAAATCTCGTCGCAACTTTTCTTCCTTTTTCCACCTCCCCGGCGTCTTTCTTCACGACTACAGCGCGAGAAGATAGCTGTTCTTTTTGCCTGCTGCATATCATCATTTGCCGCCACCGCCGTCACCGCCGCAACATTTGTTGCATACAATACACCTATCTATCTCCATCCATTTAAAGGCACAGTGTACTAAATCAGTGTCCTGCCCGGTGTACTGCAGCAGCAGCAGCAGCAGACACTCACAGACAGACAAAGCCCGACATTTGCCAGCCAGCCAGCCTGAGCTGAGCTCATTTGCCTCAAACAACAAACTACCAAACTACCAAACCCTGGAGCTGAAAGTACTGTGCACGACCAGCCAAGCAGCAAAGAACTGAACTGAGCAGAAGTGAGCGGATGAGCGGATGTACACCGAGCGACCAGAGGACACAAACGCCATTTTGTTGTATTGTAATGAGGGTCCCTCTCCTCTTTATCCCCTTCTTCTTCTTCTTCTTCTTCTTCTCCAAAGCATTTCACCTGAAAAGGAGGATAGATAGAGATAAAGAACGAAGAGCAGGTACTGTCGATACCTGTCTGTGTCAGGCTGCTGCTGCTGCCTCTTCCTGTGTGAAATCAGCGAAGCGTTCAATTGAGCTAACCTGCTTTTCTTTTCCTGCTGCTGCTGCCTCTAAACTTCAGCCAGGCCGTTTGTCAGTGTCATCCTCGCTCTCCTGCTCGCTCTCTGTGATTGTCACCTGTCGCCTGTCATTGCCTGCAGAGATTTCGGCGAGGCTCTATTCATTATTTGTGTGCTCTTCACCAGCAGCAGCAGCAACTTCAGCAGATGGTGATGAGAATTTTCTTCAGCAGAAGATGAAAACAATGGTAACTGGGCTGCTGCTGCCGTTACCAAACGACTTCCACTGCTCATTCCCGTGTTAGCTGAAACCGCTGAAGCAGCTACCACCTAGACAACAACAACAGCAACAACAACTGGAAGGCAAACAGGAGGGCGCCTTCTCCCTTTTCGCCTGGGCGCACGAGTTGGCGCCCGAAGAAGAGGAGGAGGAAAAAGAAAAACTACTACTACTACTAAAGCGCCCTGATTTTCCTATTTTTTTTGTTGCCTTCTTTTTCTCCCCAGCAATTGCTGCAACTGCTGACCGTTTGAGTGATTGCTCGAGTTTGGCTGCTCTTTCCGCCGCCGCCGCCGCAGCTCTGGGCGCTGAACTTTTTTTCCAGGCAAAGCGAAGACGAAAGTCATCCGCCGAAAAACAATTGCTCTGCTTACTACTACTACTTCTGAGTGCCTTTTCTACCTTTTGGTGCTACTGTCGCCGCCGCCGCCGGCCACTGAAACAATCGTCCTCGTCCTCGTCCTCGCCTTCGCCGTCTGCACTAGTAAATCATCGGCTAAACCGTGAGTGAATGTGTGTGTGTGTGTTTGTGCCTGTACGAAGACCACTGCTCAGCCCGATCTGTCCAATTACGGACATCACCGACAGACTCAGACACACAGTGTCCGCGGGTACTGCCTCAGTCTCAGTCTCAGTGGTGAGTGAGTGAGTATCTGTTCTCTGTCCGAATGTTTTTTTTCTGCCCGGTGCTGAAGTTGCCGCCGCTGTTGCTGCTGCTCCAGTCCTTTCCGCATCACCTCCAACTCCTTCTCTTTCTCTTGAGCGCTGAGCTGTTTCGGCTGTTTCAACTCAAGCTCTCTCTCTCTCTCTCTTTCTTTATGTTTTCTTCTTCTTAATCTTGGCGCCCGCTAAACGACTGCTCTCAACTCTCAGCTCTCAACTCTCAGCTCTCTTCAACTCGTTTCACTTTCCCTCCACTCATAATACCTGTGTGTGCGTGTGTTTGTGTGTTCTCGGGTGTGCTCGTGAAAGAAAGTGTCTGTCGGTGTGTTTGTGTGTGTAGTGGCTGAACGGAGTGGAGTTGAAGTGAAGTGATCGAAAAGCTGGCGCGAAAAAACCGCTCTTTGAAGCATCAACATCAACATCAACATCAACAGCTGAAGTAGAAGTAGAAGAAGAAGAAGAAGAAGAAGAAGCAGTCATATTTCTTCTCCTCCAGCCTGTCAATCGGCAGAGTAAATCGTTTTCCTTTCTTTTGAAACTAGAAGGACTGGTTGGCAGACACGCAAGCAAATCAATCGATGCTGCTGATGCTGCTGCTGCTCTCGGTGAGCTGGTCAATGCATGTTGATGATCGAGATCATCGTCGTGAGATTATCGACCACGTTGTCGTGAGCCGCTCTGGCTCAAGCTCTTCAGCTTGTATCTCCCTCATTTTTCCATTGAAACGATGTCCACAGCTTTCTACCTAGGAGAGGTTGGAATCTTTCTTTACCGACCGACTGTCTCATGACTTTGACTTTTCTCTTTCATTATCTGCCCCACTCCGAGGTGTTTGCCAATCAATCACCCCAGTAGAGAGTATTGAGCTCAGTTCATTATTTCCATTCACTCCATCCATCCATCTATCCTATCTCATTCATTAGAGTTTGAGAGTTTTTCAGTACATCACCACCAGTGTGGTGGTGGTGGCATACACCCAAAAGTGGGATTGCCGCCCATTTGGCGGCAAAACTCTCTCTCTCTCTCTCTCTCTCTCTCTCTCTCTCTCTCTCTCTCTCT
>JAALOO010001534.1_pt1 | contig 15237 bp, 13 predicted proteins | sample 7257641 | NCBI WGS metagenome assembly JAALOO01 (sample SAMN14085613, study PRJNA598686) | mite metagenome | biome: ENVO:01001000; feature: ENVO:01001002; material: ENVO:01001226; isolation source: single female mite from University of Michigan culture on fish food culture... ...
GGAACGCAAAAAAACTGGTTGCCATTGAATGAGTGCATCTACTCGGTTTTTTGTGCCGTGACACATGTGCAATTAATTTGCATGCTTTTTATCTTCGTTGTTGTTATTATTTTTCCCTAAACTGCCACAGCTACTTTGTTATTATTTTTGCCATTTTATCCCTTTGCAGCCGTTTTGGAGGTTTCCACGCCGTCCGTGGAGGACAGCACTGACTTTGCCTTCCGTCAGGCGGTGGTGGAGGAGCACAACCGGTACCGAGGACGACACCGCCTGACTGGTCTGCTCACCGAAGACACCGACTTGCTGCAGATAGCACAGCTAAAGTGTCACAGCTATGCACTCAAGGTCAGTCTCCAGCTACTGCTTTGGATGTAATCACAAGACTGTTTTTAAATTTAGGGCGTCAGGAATGTTCAGGAAAAGCTCTTCAGCGTAGGCTTCGGCTTCAGTGAGAACCTCTGGTCCGGGTGGACGGCGGTGAAGCCGACGCTTGAGATGCCGCTCATTGAGACGGCTAAAGTGGTCTCTGACTGGTACCTGGAGGGTGGCATGTACCTCTTTGACCACCAGACAACGCCCATTTGGAACAGCAAAACGGCTCACTTCTCTGCCATGATCTGGAACGCCTCAAAGTCGGTTGGCTGTGGGCGGTGTGTGGCCACAAAGGAGGGTGAAGTGGGCGCGGAGACGCTGGTTCTCTGCCTGTACTACCCACCAGGCAATGTCATTAATCGATACGCTCGCAGCGTTAATCCGTTGAATTGAAAAGGGAATGCTTGCTCACCTAGATTTAAAAGTGAGCGTTGGCAAAATTAAAAATGTTTATTTTACTCTTTAAATGTAGCTGAAAATGACATGTTTTTCTGAAAAGTGGTCAAGGTTTGGTGAAAAAGTGTGTAGATGTGCAAAATTAGCTTTTTCAATATTATTTGTTGCAGTTTTTGCGTCAAACAAATTGTACAAACTCATATTTTTAGTCCAAGATGAAATTTTTTATTTTGTTTTCAGGTAAAAATTCCTTTTGAATAAACATTTTTAAACATTTTAATCCTTTTTTAGTATTTTCAATCGCTTCTGGTTGGCTATTCGCTAATCCATTCAACTACTTCAGACCAGCCATTAACATCACGAACAGCACAGACGCTTGGACTTTGAACAGCACAAACTTCACTGACATTGAAGACACTGAAAAGTATTTCAATATTTCAGATTTTTCAGATATTGACTTAGAAGCCCTCTGTACTCTAAATGACTCCAACTCAACAAGTTTTACAAGCTCAAATACTATCGATCCTAGTTTAGCAATTTCTAAGTATACTGACCATTCTAGCGATAAATCTTCAAAATTTAATCACATTAACTCAAGTTTTTCCCACAACTACACAACTTCAAACTCCACCGATTTTGCCTTTAACATAACCGAAGTTTGCACCTTTTTTAACGCTATAAATGTAAACATTACTGACACCGCTACCACTACTGATGAACTGACCACCAATCCACCTGAGTGCAACTCCAACAACTGTGACCAACTGTTACCGCTAATGAACTGGAACAACCTAACGATGATCGTGTGGCCTAGCACTGAACAGGAAGCCATTGAGTACTGTGATCACTGGGCAAAATATGGACTTTGTTTGGAGAAGTACTCCACGGCAAAGAAGAGCGACTGCATTCGCCAAGATGTAGTCATTGAGGATGACCAGCTGACGATGTCTCTGGTGGAGAAGTACCACAGCCTGGTGTGCCAGAACTCTAGCACAATGGTCAGCTTTATTGATCGCGCCGCCTGTTATCTGCACCCCTCAGTGCTTGAAGATATCTTCACTGCACGCTACCAGTGGAAGGCAATGACCTCCTGGGATCAAGTTTGCGCCACTCTCTGGTTTATTGAGTCTATTAGATCCTCTATGGATAGAAACTGTGAGGCCAGTGTCGCCGAAAGCTATCAGGCTATGGTTGATGTGGTAAGTGCCGCTTGTTGTAAGTTGAAACATGATCTAATAACAAACTTTACCTTGTAGCTACTAGGCACTGCAAATAAAGCTACCGGCCTTTTTCGCACCTACAAATCCTGTCGTGACAGCTTGTCTGGACCCAGTCAGAAGTTTTTGGACTTTATCACCGGTATTGCCGATCACCGAATTCTCTTCAAGTTTGGCGAGACGAGCATGAAAATTTTGCGGTATGGCAAAGAGCTAGCTCCGCAAAACTACAGTTCATTCAGTTTTGAACGGGGTGGAAATGTGAATGGGGCGGAACAGCAAGGAAAGGGACGATCGTCATCGATGTACATGACTTTGCTGTGGTATAAGGTAAGTAATACCTTCTCGTGAAACCTTTAGGCATTTAACAAAATGTCAAAGTTGTTTCACTATTATTTGAAAAAACTTGTTTTTAGTTCTAAATGTAAAAATAACTTGTTTGTCAATGTGAAACTGTCAAAACAACAGCAACAGAAAAAAATGTCTGAATAAAATTATCTACATTTAGGCGCTCAAAACCACCAAATAATAAAAAGTTTCCATTTGCTAATTAAAATAAAAAGTTTTACTGAGAACAATAAGAAGAACTCTTCTCAACTAATACTGCACTACATTTTTTTCTACACAAAACTGTTTGCATTGAGTGATGCACATTATGATCAGCTCATTAGGATGCAGAAAGTAAAAACTAGAAGTTCTACTTGACAAGCATTAACATTAGCATTCAGCTGAGATAAAATACAGTGAACAAAGTTAGTAGTAGGGTTTAGCAGCGTCTTTAATCCATTCGAGGTAAGGATACACTTCAGTGTAGAGCATGGGCGAGGCCTTTGAGCAGGTGCCGCTGCCGCGGGAGGTGATGCCAATCAGCTGCGATCCACCGGAGACGCCGTTCTCCGTAAACACTGGTCCGCCATTGTCGCCCTAAAGATGGTTTTGAAAAAACAAATGTGTTGAACTTTTGAGCACTTGTTTCTCTACTCAAAAACTTACCTCACACTCTCCCCCGTCCTCCTCCTGCTGGGCAGCACAGAACTCATTGTCATTTCGGTACACCGTGCACTCCACCTTCTCCACCGGTTTCAGCTGCAGCTTTCCCCTCAGCGTAGCGTCCTCCTTCAGCGCTCCCCAGCCTGAAACGAACAGCTGATCGGTGATTGAGCCAGAGGTTAGGGGCAACTCCGGATAGCAGATTGAGTTGAGCTTTCCATCCGACTTGGCAAAGTCCAGTCCGGTCGCCAGACGGAGGACGGCCAGGTTGTTCTGCCCAGTGGCTTTGTTGTAGTCAGGGTGGGCGATCACCTTTTCGGTGTAGGCAAGGCCAGGCGTCAGCTGACCGGGGTAGGTGAAACGACGACGACGGACGAAGCCTCCTTTTGGCAGGTCGACGATGCCGCCTTCGATTCGCACAAAACCGGCGTTCATTCTGAAGGACAACGGAGAAAGAAAGGTCAAATTATTCAATATCTTTACTCTCAATCACTTACCCATCAACACAGCTGGCCGAAGTGAGCACCGCCTGTTTGCCAATCAGCGCTCCACCGCAGGAGTGCCGCCAGGTGGCCCCCACTCCCTTCGACATCACCGAAACCTCCCAGACGACCTGACCGAGGGCGGCATCGGTGGTGGTGTTCTGCTGGCCGTCCACCACCACCGAACCGATGCCACAGGGACCAGGGGCGGCGGTGGTCGGCGGGCCGCCGCCACTTCCTCCTCCCCAGCTGAAGAAGGCCCCGCTCGAGGAGTGAATGAGCAGCAGAGAAGTGCACAGCACCAGTGTCAACTTCATCGTAGTCAGAGTGTGGGAATGAAATGAGTAAGAAGGATTTAGTTAGGTTGGATAAGTTGTTGATGCAGTTTTGATTTGCTTGTCTTGATTTTTCCCTCAGTTTCTGAGTTTGATTTGCTGTTGTACGATAACGGCAGTGTTTATATACTCATCATCAGCTCATCATCTCGGGCAACTCAATTGCCCAGTGCAATGGTGGTCTTTCATGACATTGCCATCATATGTTGCTGGGGACATAAAAAGTAGAAAATGAAAGTGGCGGCTGCGACTGAGGTTTCAGTTCAAAGTCGATCTAAAGAAGACAACAGTAGTAGGCAACATCAGTTATCACGGGTGGTGATCATAAACACTGATAGTGGATGTGATCAACATCGTAAACAAAGCCTCTTCTCTTATCTTCTCTTCTCTCTGACTAAGCAAGACAAAGGGACTTTCTCCATCGTGCTCTAGAAAACACATGCGACAAAAACTTCAAAAATGTTGAAAAAAGTTTTGGTGGTAAGAATTTAAATTGCCTAATCAAAATTCTATAATTTGATTTTAGTGCACAGTTATCAGTTACCTTTTGAACGCTAATAAACTTTTTACAAACCAACAAAGAGCAATGCCCAAAATGGGTCTAAATTGAGCAGTTGAATCCTTTAACATATTATATACCGTTGGAAAGCTAATTTTTTGCTGATCACAATTCTTAAATAGATATCTTGAGGTAAAAAATCGTTTGGAAGATTCTTGCACGAGAAAGTTTAAAATACTATTGTTTTTGACTAATACACTGTCATAAAAAAGCAAAATTGCAAAGTTCGAAATTATTAAAAATAGCAAAACTGTCAAACTCAAGCTGTTTCTATAAGGAACTTTATTGAGTGTCGTGCAAGAAGTACTTTTCACCTCAAAATATCTATTTAAGAATTGTGATCAACAAAAAATTAGCTTTCCAACGGTATATAATATGTTAAAGGATTCAACTGCTCAATTTGGACCCAAAAATGACTTATTTTGGGCATTGCTCTTTTACAATTATTTTGTGCCTTTTGAAATGCAAAAAAATGTAACTAATAAATAATTGACGCTCACAAATACACAAACATACACTTTCAATGCATTTTTTATAAAGCTTTTCCCAGAACGGTGTGTGTGTGTCTAAGGCTGTTTGTAAAAAACTTTGTCATTATGCTCTCAATTTGTAATACACTCGTAAGCGGGTGAGAGAGCTTCTGAAATACACAAACAGTTGAGAAGAAGAAGAGGGGGAAGGAGAAGAAAGACTGTCAATTGTCACATGGCAGTCGTCGCCCCGCTCAGAGAAAGACTTTTGCACCAGACTGTAGAGATAAGTCACGTATCGCAATACAGCAGCAGCAGCAGCAGCTGTAGACATTTTGTCTAGGACCAGTAACCAGTTGTCCGGTTCTTCTCCCTCTAGAAGAGTCTACATTTTCTGCTTCTGCTACTGCCGTTTATTTTACTACCCGTGATAAGAAGTCGGCTGATGGGTGCTGGGGACAATAAAACCTGGGAATGCTCTTTTCTCTCTCACTCTCCCGATGGAATCTGCTTCCTTCTCACATGTAAGTTGCAGCATTCTTTGAAATGCTGTCGTTGTTGTTACTTTGCCTCTACTGTAAAGTTTCCACTTTTTAGCGGGTAATAATAGCTGCCGCATGACAACACACATTTTTGAATTGCAATCAGGCGTAAAGGTGTAAAGGTGTGCAGTGGTGTGTATGTGCATGTGTTCATGTTCATGCGTTTGCCGCAATCAAAGTACGTTACGGTACAGTAGGAAAAGTTTTTAAAAACGCACAGTTATTAACTCGCCAGCAGCAGAAGAAGTGCTCTTTTTTATTGCTCGGAGGTAATAAAATGTACTAATGGCGGCTAACTAATTCATCTGTCCATAATGAACTAATTTTGTAAAGCTTGAAATAAGACAGCAAAGGTAATGAAGTTGAAGTCGTCGGGCGTGATTATTTGTGCTAAAAAGTGTGACAAATGAAAAAGTAAGGCATTTTATAAATAAAAAGATACTTTAAAGTTTAAAATTTTTTACTTTGTCAAATTTTTAATAAGATTTTTTACTTTAAATTTTTTATAAATTGCAAAAAATCACTTAAATTGTTTAACGGGGTTAAGCGTTTGAACTCAAAAAATTTTTAGTGCACAGAGTGCAGTAAGTTAGTGGGGGTGGAGGCAATTAATTTTGCTTTCAATGACACTGCAAACAGAACTTGAAAGAAGAAACAAGCAAGTATATTTGCACTTGTCAACTGCAGCTAAAGTCCTCTTTTTTTTCCTATCTTCCTTTTTTTCTTCTTTTTCTTCCTTATTTTGTGAACCGAACATCCGCTCTGCACTTTTCTGCACTTTTGACCCCTGCACAGGCAGGAACGCTTTAAAGTGTTAATAACACTAATAAATTGAGTTATCCTTTAGCAGCAGCAGCAGCCGAATATAATAAAAAGCAAGTGTCACAGAGCCTTTTTTAATTTAAAAAGTACACACACACATTCGCACTTTTTTGTCGCCTAGTTTAAGTTGGTAAATTAAAGCAACCGCAAAACTAAGTGTGTGTGGCTTGAGTACCAAATAAAAATAGCAAAAAATGTACCACAAACATGGTCGACGGTGCGGCAATTTTTTCTTTTCTTCCTTTCTTACTTAGCCGTACATTTTTCTCGCTGTTCCGCTAGCTAACATTTTGCTCGCCTTTTGCGGTCTCTTTCTTATCAATCGATCTCACTTTCAGCATCATCAATCATTATAACCTCAGGACTTTGTTTGGTTCTCTTCCGTTCAGTATTTTTCTTTTTTTCTTTTTTGCTCACTAGCTAGTTTTTTTTCGAACCTTTTTTGCCTCTATCAAAGCGTTCGGTATTTACAGCAAAAACAGTGGGCATTTTTTCTGGTGTTGGTGGTGGTGGTAGTCGTGTTAGTGGACGTTGTACAGTGTTCAGTGTCTCTGTACATTTCAGCAAACACCCAAAACATAGCCACTACCGCATAGACACACACTCACATGTGTGTTCACACAGACAGACAGTTCAAAAACAGTTCGCCAGTTGTCAAGGGTACTTGAAATGCGGCCGCTTCATACATCATTGGTTTTACTTTTAAAACAGAAAAACTTTGGTTTTCTAACTTAAAATACGTTTTTTCAGTCAGACTTCTTTTTGTTCATCTTCTCTAAATTGATGACCATTCAGAAAAAAATGGCAGCCTAGGTTTTTAGTCTAAAACGAGCACACGTGTACAAGGCAAAAGAGCACGTTTGATTTTTTTAGAAAAATCTTTTATTTTTTATTTTGTTGTTGACAATGGCAAAGAATTTGGTAGTTGCTTGGTGGCAAACCTGGTACAGAGATAAATTACATTAGACAAATAAAAGTCAAGAGGGTAATAGTACTCTCAATCTCACTCTTGAGTGAGTCTGTGTGCTTTTGCTAATTGCAATCTAATGGTTTGTCCGGTAGTGAGGTAGGAGAAGAAAAAGAAAGAGAAGGAGAATGAGAACAAAGTGCGTGAGCTATTTTTGGTATGTTGCCTGTTCCGAAAACAGTTCCTCAATCTGCCTCGCATTCACTTTCAGTGAAGACAAGGTGCTGCCTGCTGCTGCTGTTTGCCCGTCTGCCGCAATCATTAGGTCTCGATTGTTATGGCCTTGTAAATTATTATTGTTCTACAAGCGCCAGCCTGGTGAGACTGCAGACACTGCAGCAGTCACTACATAACACACACACACACTTACTTGCTCTGATCATTTAGTAGTGACTAAATTATAACTATTTAACTTTAGTGTTTTGCTTTTCTTTCCTCTCACTCTCACATTATTCACTTTTAATGCTGCTTACACTTTCGTTTTCACTTTCTCACACTTCTTCTTTACACTAACGGTACACAATGCACTAGTGCAACAGCAATTGCAAATGATTGCTTTGCCTAAGAGTAAAAATAAACGATAAACTCAGAATAGAGATAAAGAAAACACGGCGATTACACGAGAATACGCACTCTTCGGTTTTTCAGTTTCTTTTCAAATATAATTAATCGATTTCTGTTGTTGCTGCTGTTGAATTGGCTGCAAAGCCAGACCACTGAAATGCTTGACTTTAAGTGTGTGTGTGATAAGGCAGGAAAAAGATTACCCAAGTTTGAAAAAAATAGGAAAAAGTTTTAAAGTACTTTTTCTGTAAATTAGTTGATCATTAAGAAAATGGCACAACACTATCTGCATCCTTTTAATTGCTTTTTCATAATTTTGGTGTTAAATAAAAAGAAGATTTTTGCAGTTCATTGGCTAATTCTTTCTCATTTGGAAGTTACATGAAAAAGTCATAATAATTTATGTCTCCCACACACATTATAAATTAACATTTTTTTGCTTACATCAGTTCTTCTAAATTCATATTTTTGCTGAATCTTCTCCGGCAGTATCACCATCATCATTTTTCTTGCCACCAAAAAGGAAAGAGAGAGAGAGAGAGAGAGAGAACCGGAGGTGGGCCCCAGTGAAGCATGACTGACCGTCTGTCATCTGCAAACTGGAAGACCGCTGAAGTGCGCACTTTTGCACTTTTTCCATTTCACCCCCAGTAGTAGTTGTAGTACCCTTTCCTCTGTCTCCCAATTGCATCACTGCGACCGTCATCATCTCTGCTCATCATCTTCTCATCATATTCAGGGTTCGTTCATTGTCCTTGTTCCCTTCCTGCTAGCCTCGCATTTGTCGCCCATTATCTCCCCATTCATCAGTGATGCTGCAGCAGTGGCAGAGCCAGGCAGCATCTACTGAATCGATCGATTGATCGGTGATGTTCTTCCCTTTGCCCAACGACATCCACTTTCACTCACTCACTCACTCACTTAGTGCCGGCAATCATCGGTTCTCGCTGAGTTTGGTGCAAACATTTTTCCCGACAGCTTCCCCCTCTGTCTTTATATTTGTTTGCTTCCACTGTGTTTGTTCTCACTAGTCTTTCCCCTTTCTTTCTTCCCTCAGTTCACTTTTGCCAATCCTGATTACTACTACTGCCGCTTGTGCCTTTTCACTCTTTACTTTTGCCCCCTTTGACGTGTTTTGTCGTCATTTGACTACAACGGTCTTCTCTTTGCGGCATTCAAACAACAGACGAACCGGCGGTTTGCCGGCACAAAAACGATTTTTGGCTGTTGTACCAGAAACGAAAGGGACAAAAAGTATACAAATTGGGTACGATCGATTTCCGGATAAAGAGGCACACTTTCCGTTTTCTTGTACTTGTAGTTGATGTTGTCGTTGTCGTTTTTTGCTTAAAATGGTTAAAAACTTTAAATTTCATTTTCATTAAACGCCTATTGAAAATAACTTTTAGTTGAGTTCAATAAATTGAGAACCATTTTGTAGTGAAGTAGGGAGAAAATGCTAAATGACAAAATATAAATAATTGTATTTTCCAATATCTACAATAAAATTGGACTAAACCTCAAGCTAGTTTTTTCTCCTTTCTCCACTAATCATGTTGTTCCTCGTGCGTTTCTACTTCCAATCATGAATATTTAAACTTTCCATCAATTTGATCGTCAATTTGCTTTTTTGTTACTCATGTCTACTACCACCACTACCACTACCTACTTCCTTTATCAGGAACCAAATCCAATCCAATCAAAGAAAAAGGGACAATTTCCCTTCTTCTTTTTGCTGCTCTTCCTTTCTCCTTTAGTCTAAAAACCATATAAATCCTAATTCGATTCGTTTGAAAGCCTTGCACTTTCTACCACTTTCACTTGACTACACTTCCTCCTTCTGCCTTCCTCTGCCTTCTCCTATTCATAATCCGCAATAATTCCCAGCAAACACACACACAACTTGCTACAAAGAGAGTACAATCGCATGCTAATTGAATTGAGTGTAGCAGAAAAGATTTTTGTTTTTACTTTCGACTTTTAGTCTCTTTGTTCGTTTTCTGATGGCAGAAAAAATCTTCTTTAGCTCTCTTTTATTCCATGCATTGAAGTGACCACTGACCACCACTCTTTGTTGAAGTTACTACCTCTCTATCTCTATCTTTCGTGCATACTAAAAATAATCATCAAATCACATACACACTCACACACAGTTGCACTTCGAAGGATAACAAAAAGTAGAGCAACAGCAGCAGCACTCATCTTTCTCTCTTCTTTTTTATAACAATCAATCACGGGCAAATCATCGACAGCAGCAACAGACAGAGCAGCAAAGAGGAACACAAACTCTAATTCGACCAGCTAATTTGCCCACTCACCAGTGAACACCGTTTTCTCTCCCTCCCCTGGTCTTTCTCTCTGTGCATGACTGCCCGTCTGTCCTAATCTATTGTCATAAAAGGGAAAAAGCAAAGAAGAGACAACCGAGAAGAAGAAGAAAGAGGCGGTGTTACCGAAGAGGACAAAGAAAACCTGCAGTGTCTGCCCCCGTCTGCTCATTTACTACTCCTTTATCTCTGCGGGAATTTTTCATCTACTCTCGTGAACATGCTCTTTTTGTTGCTGGTTCGTCGATGAGTTTTGCCGGGTGAGAAGAAAAGGGAGAGGGAAAATAAGTAAAAAGTAAAGTCAATCGGCGGTCTGTGTTGTTGTCTACTGTCTGCTGTTTGTGCCCGTGTTTGCATGTCCGCCTTCATGACTAAAGTTTGGTGATTGCCGATTTTTCACTCACTGCGGTTTTGCATTGCTGTGGTTTCTACTTGCCACTGACCGTTTAGCAGTGGTGTTTGATTTGTGTCTCTATGTCTCTTGCGTGTGTTTGACAATGTTGTTTTTTGTTAGTAAAAAGTTTTATCAAAGTATATAAAAGAGCGTGTGTTGTCTGTCCACTTGCTAAACAAACTTTTGTTTTGCATAAAATGAAGCAAAAATGCTTCTTGTCTTACGTTTGACTACCTACCAAAGTTGCCTCAAAATGTCTCACAGGATTCGGTGTAAATTTTGGCTATTCTGTGTGCCTCTATTGATTACTTTGCAGTTACATTTGTCACATCAATCAACAAGTACTTCTGCCGTCTCAAATGAAAAGCCGCCTGTCATCTATCGTCGTCATTCTCTGGTCACCACCGACCATCACATTCACCCCTTTCCGCCGCCAATGAGCTCAACTGGTGCTGGTGGAATGTCCCCCACATCTGCTGCCGGATCAGCGGCCTCTCTGTTCAGTCACCACTTCGGTCATCACCACCATCATCACCCTCAGCCGATGATGATGGTAGCTCCAATGGCCGCTTCCAATCTCGTTCCCACTCAAGTGTACGGCCCCCCGGCAAACCCGTACATGTACAACACGCCTTACTACCCAACGCAGACTATCTACTATCATGCTCCGTCGGGAAACGTCCTTCAGACTGGGTACCACTCGTCTGGTCACAGTAATTCTCTGTTGGGATCAGCGATGTTTGGCACCTTTGGATCACCGCCTCCAATACCAGCACCAGCAATGCCACCACCACCAATTGCAGCTTCTTCTGAGCCTGAAGTGCAGCACATTCTACTTGAGGACATTCCCACTGACACTGATTACGTTTCTGAGCCGTACCACTCTGCCTCCTCATCTCATCATCCTGCTCGTTTCCTCTCTTACGCCGATTCTTTCTCCTCTTCAGATCTTTTTAGCAGTCCAAGCAGCAAAGCAGTGTACCGGAAGAAGGGTCACAAGAAAAATCGATCTCGTCAAAGGCAGAAACTGTACAAGGACGATTATGACGATGACTACGATCCGTTTAGCTCAAAGGCAAAGAGGCGGCTAAAAAGTGCAAAACAATATTCATCATCAAGTTTTGAAACTTTTGATGATGATGGCGATTTTGATGATATTGGTTTTAAACGAATTGACGGTGTTATACGAACAGAACAAAACTGTGAATAAAAAAATTTAATTTTTAATTTTTAAGTTTTTTTAAAAGTCCCAAAATGGCGGTTAAAGTAGGCTAAAAATGCATTGAAATGTTTCACGCGAGCTAGAGCAGCGTCTCTACTGGCATCTTGCACATTTCTGTTGTTAGGAATGAACGGCGCTGTGCTTGCCTTGGTAACACATTTCAGTGCATTTTTTGTCACCTTTGGATGCCATTATGGAACCCTTGGAAAAACTTAAACACTTAGTGTTTTTTTAACTTTTTGTTTAGCTTGACGAGCTAAATCTACCAGCAAAATTTTAAGTTTTAACAAGGGTGTGAGTGTCGCTTCGCGACACGTACTCTCTAGTTTTTCCAAATTTTTAAGCATTGACTGGTGTCATTTGGTTGATCGGCATCGTCCGACGGCTTGGGACACAACTCGCAAGCTCGTTGTGCCCCAAGCCGTCGGTGCCGATCAACCAAATGACACCAGCCTTCAACATTTGGGGTTTACTTGATTGGTTTATTTGTGAAATATTTGTAAAAAGTTCTGTTCAGTATCATTTTAAAAAAATCTATGATAAAATACTTTTAGTAGTCCAGTCAACTCAAATTTAACACCAATAGATAAATGGTAGTTACCGTTGCATTTATATACAACTGCGGCTTGATATCTAAAAAATGTAATTTCTAGAATCATGAATGTAAACGCAAAAAATCATATAGAACTTAAATAGGGATTTGCACAAAAATTCTAGGAAGCTCTAATAATTACTTTAGTTGGTCAAATCAACCTAAATTTAAAACCAATTGATGGATGACATTAAGCATTGCTTTCAAGTAAAACAATGTTTAGATATCATAAAAGATGTAATTTATAACATCATAAATGTAGTTACAAAAAATCATATAGAATTAATATAAGAATTTTTATGAAATTTTTAACTGGTCAAAATAATTATTTGCGTTAGTCAAATTTACTTTAACTTAATACCATTAGATAAGCACTACTTTGCTTTGCTTTCAGGTAAAACTGAGTTTTTAAATCTTGAACGATGTAATTTATAGAATCATAAATGTAAACACAACAAATCATATGGAATTAATATATGAAATTTTAAACTGGTTGTAATAATTACTTTTAAAAATCAAATCCTGTTAAGTTTAACGCTAGTAAATAGGCATCCGTAAGCTTGGTTTTTAGGTGAAAACCGCAACTCGATAACTTTCACGGTGTATTTTTTAAAGTCAAAACAAATCGTATAGAACTTATTCGGAAAGTTCGAATTTATGATCTTAAAAATGCACCCGGTGTTCGAATCACCTCAAGTTTAGTACTATTTGAAAGATGCCATTTAGCTTGTTTATTGTGTGAAAACCGTTTCTTGATATCTTGAACGATGTAATTTATAGAAGCAAAAAAGTGCGTTAAGAGGGAGAAACATCATTTTTTTAGTGAAGTTAGATTTTAAGTTTAAAAAATTTCTTGTTTTTTGTTACTTCATTTGTTAAAACTTATTTTTTATTTGATTTTAAACACATAAAGTAATTGGAAATTAACAATTAATCATGTAATCATTTTTAACTTAGCAACAACTATCTTACTTTTTGTATTTTAAAATGACGTTTTAAAAAAATAAGTGGTATATTTAATATCAGATGTAAAATAAATAAGATAAAATGTTTAATACAATGGCATTTTTATATTTAATGTAAAAATTTTTGAATGAATAAAATTTTGCTAAACAATAAAATTATATTTTTTTTGTAAAAAATAAACAACAATAATAAAATATTAAAATGAAAAAAAAAATTTTATGTAAGTTGTTTAATAAAAAAATATAAAACAAAACTATATAAAATAATTTTTGATATTTATGTTATTTAGTACTTTTGTTTATATTGATTTGTTTTTGCATAAATTTACATTGCAATTTATTCATTAAAAACAAATCTGTTGCATTAAACAATTGTGGTAGTAAAAATGAAACTTTTGGAGATCAATGTCAATGCTACCCTACTATCAACTACATTATTTGTAATGGATTAACTACTTCAATTAGTTTAAATAACTCTTATCATTTTAATGGATTACTATCTAAAAATTCAAAAAAACCAATTTTTACAAATAATACTTTTAAACAAATTGTTATTAGTTCACTAATTATTCAACAAACAACAAACATTGCAGAAGATTTTTCTCAATTACTATCTGTTGCTCAAATAAACATAAAATTTTTGTCAATGAGTAACAATAATTTTGTTCTTAATTTTAAAAATGTTAACTTTGATAAAATGAAATCAATTAATATTGAAAATGTTTTTACAATAAAAAGTTTTAATTTTGTTGCTATACTAAAATCAATTAAAATGACACATTTAAATTTAATTAATATTGATAGCATTGAACCTTTTTTACCAATCAATTGTTTAAATTTTACAAATTCAAATTTACGTTTTGTTGAACTTAATAATTGTACGTTTAAAAATATAAATAAGTTTACTGTTGTTTTTACACCAGCAAAATGCATTGAAACAGAACAAATTAGCTTGGTTTTTAAAAACAATAAACAACTAGAACGGTTTGATTTTCAAAGTTTAAAAAATGAAACAAAATGTAAATATCACATTGATTTGTCATACAATGCAAATTTAAAACAAAATTTATTAACATCACAATACAAATTTTTAAATTTGTTTAATGAAGACCAGATTTTTTTGCAATTACAAGAAACAATACTTGACTGTGATTGCAACCTTTTTAATTGGTACAATGCAAAAGTTAGAAAAAATTACATTCATGGACTAAACTGTGTCATTTTTAAAAACAACACTAGAACTGATCAACGAAAAATGCTTGATAAACTTTTAATTAGCGACGTTTGTTAAAAAAATTAAAATATTTTTTTTGTTTGAAAAGAACCCTCAATCAAACTTTTAAGTTTTACATGTTTATTAGATTTTACATGTAAATACTTATTTTTTATTTTTAATAATGATTCAGCCATTGCACCTAAAATTATAGTTTTAATTTTAAAATAATTTTAAATATTTTGTTTTTAATTGTATAAACAGGTTTTTAGATAACTACATGTTTTTTACTATATTTTCATTTAGTTGAAATTGCAAAAACAGGTGTTTCAACTTTGATAAATTATTTTAAAATTTCAAAATAATATTAGTTGCGGCCGCCAGGTGACGTGGTTTTGCCCACGTGAAATTCAAAACTTTTGTAAATGCTTTATATCCTGCTCCCTTTACAATTAAAAGTCAGTCTGAACTACGTTATGCTTGTAAATCTCTCTGCGCGCCACGTTACCAACCGCTTCTTATTAGCAAGATTTTTTATTTAAAAAATCATTGTTTATATTTTTTTACTTGTTTGTCCGTCCGTCCCGTGTTTTTGTGTCCGGCTCCATTTAATAATTTTTGTGCTCCGATTTTTCTCAAACTTAATACACAAATCACATTGAGTCCTAAAACCAAAAAAAAGTTTTTTTTGAAAAAAGTTGCGAGATTTGAACCCTGGCTATTGAGATTTAGGAACCTAAAAATAATGGGGGTTGATGAACGAGTGTTACAGCCGACTATTTTGACAGCGCTGGTTCACATGTTTTGC
>JAALOO010001535.1_pt1 | contig 15235 bp, 11 predicted proteins | sample 7257641 | NCBI WGS metagenome assembly JAALOO01 (sample SAMN14085613, study PRJNA598686) | mite metagenome | biome: ENVO:01001000; feature: ENVO:01001002; material: ENVO:01001226; isolation source: single female mite from University of Michigan culture on fish food culture... ...
AATTACCACCAGGTTGCTTCCCTCCGCTACCGGCATTATCTTAAGACCTTTCGCTTTCCAAGCTTTTACTTTATCCTCGGGAAGCGAAGGTGCGGCAGGCAAATTCGCATATAAAGAAGCATCCTGCTGCTGATCCCCGTTTTCTAATTTTGTCAGGATGGCCAGAATATCTTTTGGTTGTTTTATGTCCTTTGTCTGCTTTTCAAAATCTGCCCCAGAACTGATCCACCAAGAGATAAGTTTTATCTGATCGGGTGTGATCGGTGTACGACCTTTGGGAGGCATTCGTTTTTTATGCCCCTCGGGTAAAACTAAACGGGAATACAACTCACTTTTTGTCGTGTCTCCGCGTACAAAAAGTACGCCGCTCTCTCCCCCCTTCAGCATCCCTTCCTGCGTATGTAACGCCAGTCCTCCCTCTTGCTTCTTTTCACCGTGACAGCTTTGACATCGTTGTTTAAGAATTGGTTGCACGATATCTTTATAGACAATTGCCTCTTGCGCGTTTGCAAGCCTGAGGATCTCTTCTTTTGGCTCAGCAATACCAAAAGTCTTTTTTAACGCAGTAGGCATTGAATTTTTCATATATCCCTCTCCATGCGTTAGTGTGCCCCCAAAATGCCCTGTGAAACCTAAAAGCAAGATCACAATTAGAAGAATTAGAAACCGCTGCCTTCTTAATGTCTGGATCCAATTTTTAGTATTATGCTGGCCGCGATATAAGAAAAAAGTAAATATACTAGCCACAGCGACAGCGATTCCTAAAAATTGATGAAAAATAAGTGTACTGGCCTGATAACCTCCATCGCGAGACAACAGGTAACCAGTTATACCCGCAATAACTGCAGCCGCAGCCCCCAAAAGTAGGGCGAGACAAATCGCTTGGTGATAGTCCTGTTTTTTCGTAAATCGGTCCACTAAAGCCATTGCAAAAGCAAAAATCAACATCCCGATGGGTAGATGGACCAGCAGCGGGTGCCATCGGCCGATAAACGTAAATAATTCTTCTAAAAATATCATTCGTTAGTATACCGGGCTTTTAAGAGGTTTAACATATAAACATTAATCTGCCATTGATCTGCGACTGGTTGTTGCGTATAGGGTAATGTCGGAAGATAACCGGCAGGTCCAAACTCTGTGGTGATCGTTAAGGGTATATTCTGCCTTTTATGCAAGCGAACGATTTCATCCCACCAAGTTAGATGCTGGTCCACGGTATTTTTCCATTCCGGAGCGGCGGGATCATTAACTTGGGGACCCTCAGGATGCCCGACACGCGCATGGATATGCCCAGTACGCTTCAATGCTAATGCGACCGTTTCTTGTTGATCTGCCAGCAATGATTCATGTACATTACACCAATGTGAAATATCTAGAGCTAGCGTTAAATATGGAATACTTTTCAAGTAGTTTTCTGTGACGTGCGCCGCAAAACTAAATCGCCCGCGGTGTGTTTCGTGGTATACAGGAATAGCGTAGGCTTTACTAACCCGGTCAGCAGCTGCTATAAGCTCCTTATTTTGCTCAAACGAATAATAATCTTTACCAGTATGGCAATTGATATAGTCCGGATGAAACTTTACCGCAGATTCCAAACTTGCGCTAAACGCTTTTGCATATTGTTCAAACTCACCTCCACCTCCGCCGGCAAGAAGCCCTAGGGACAAACGATGCTTTTTTAACGCCTCTATCATCTCCCCTTGCTCTGTCGCCCCAGGCGGAAGCCAGGTCTCCACTCCATCATATCCTGCACTTTTCACCTTTGCGCAGAAGGCATCCCAGGATTCGTTCATACCCCAATTTGTACAATAATACTTAATCGAAAAGGATTCCGATGGCCGCGCAAATATGCTAATCTGCGTCAGAATACAACAAATAAATAAACAGATGTTCTTCATTAAATTTGATTAAACAATAGCCTGAATAAGATCCCCCGCTACATCCGTCAACCGGAACGGGCGACCCTGAAACTCATAGGTAAATTTTTCATGATCAAAACCGAGCAGGTGAAGCATCGTTGCATGCACATCATGCACCGAGGTACGTCCTTCGACACCCGCAAAACCAATATCATCCGTCTGACCATAGCTTATTCCATTTCGAATACCGCCGCCAGCCATCCATATGGTATAAGCATCCGTATGGTGATCGCGACCCAAAAATGGCATATCGCTATTATCTCGATTTTCTTGCATTGGCGTCCGGCCAAATTCGCCTCCCCAAACAACCAAGGTTTCGTCCAGCAGGCCACGTTGTTTTAAATCCATAATCAAAGCGGTCATCGGCCGATCGATCTCGCGACATTTATTTCGAAATCCTAAGTCAATAGAATCAGCAGCATTCGTCCCATGGCTATCCCAACCCCAATCAAAAAGCTGCACAAAACGTACACCTTGTTCAACTAACTTACGAGCAAGCAAGCAATTGTTAGCAAAAGATTCATTGCCAGGTTGCGTACCATAAAGGTCATGAATATATTCGGGCTCTTTCGAAATGTCCATTACCTCGGGCACGGCAACTTGCATTTTATAAGCCATTTCGTACTGTGCGATACGGGAGAGTGTTTCTGGATCTTTGAATGTGTTATATTCTTCCTTGTTTACTTCATTAATTGCATCTATAGCACTTTTTTTTAGATCACGCCCCATTCCGTCCGGGTCAGCAATATATAAAACAGGGTCTCCCTTTGATCGACACTGTACACCTTGGTAAACCGATGGCAAGAATCCACTGCCCCACACACTCTTACCTGCATCAGGCGTTTTCCCTCCAGAGGTCAAGACCACAAACCCAGGTAGATTACTATTTTCAGAACCTAGCCCATATGTTACCCACGAACCTATACTAGGTCTGCCTAACCGTGCACTTCCAGTATGCATAAAGAGCTGGGCAGGCCCATGATTAAATTGATCGGTGTGCACCGCCTTCAAAAAGCTGACATCATCAACCACCTTACTGAAATGTGGCAAGTGGTCCGATACCCACGCGCCACTCTGACCATACTGCGCGAATGTTGCTTGCGGGCCCAACATTTTGGGGACACCGCGAATAAAGGCAAATTTCTTCCCTGCCAGGAGCGATTCGGGACAAAGTTGATTATGTAATTTATGGAGGGCCGGCTTGTAATCAAACAACTCGAGTTGAGATGGCGCACCTGCCATATGTAAATAAATTACGCTTTTTGCCTTTCCCGGAAAATGAGGTGATTTAGGAATAAGAGGATTTAGTGCATTCAGATCAAAAGCGCCATCGCCTCCTTTTAATCCTCCACCGCAATTTGCCAGTAGTCCACCTAAAGCAATGCCTCCAATTCCAGCTACACATTCTTTCAGAAAATGGCGCCGGGTGACTGATTGCAAATGTTGTTGCTCGGTTTCCTTTATTAGCTTACTTAGATCTTCCATAAAGTTACGATTTTGTTAGAAACTCATCTAGATTTAACAATGCGTTGGCCACAAGCATGTAAGCTGCTTGTTCGATTAAATCTTGCCGGTTCATAGAGAGTGGTTCAACACCTAAAAATTTCGCAGCCTCGTTAGGCTTTTTTGAAAAATTATTGTGAGCCTGTCCATAGAGCTTTTCCAAAGCTGCTAATTTTTCAGGAACTGGATCTTTTAACATCGTGCGGCGGTATCCCGCTTGGATACAGGATTCTACATTCCCTTGTCCTTCATTCATCATGATACTCGCCAAATGTTTTGCAGCTTCCAAATACACCGGATCATTTAGGGTCGTCAAGGCCTGTAAAGGTGTATTGGTCCGTATGCGGTCTACCAGGCAGACTTCTCGGCTTGAGGCATCAAAGGAAATAAAAGAAGGATATGGACTCGTGCGTTTTAAGAAGGTATATACACCTCGCCGGTATTGATCATCGCCCGAACTGGTAGCCCAGGATTCGCCATTATATACTGTCATCCATACGCCAGCCGGTTGATGTGGCATGACGCTTGGGCCAAACATTTTCTCGCTCAACAAACCGCTTACGGCCAAAGCTTGATCTCTAATCTGCTCTGCAGATAATCGGAATCTCGGGCCACGGGCCAGATAATAATTCTCTGGATCCTTCCGGGCACTCTCGCTGTTTAAACTCGAAGACTGTCTATATGTTGATGATAGTACCATTTCTCGAATTAGGCTCTTTAGATGCCAATTGTTTTTATGCATCACATTTAGAGCTAAATAATCCAATAACTCACGATGTATGGGCGGGGTACTCTGCGTGCCCATGTCTCCCAGAGGTTCCACCAAACCACGCCCAAATAATTGCGCCCACACTCTGTTTACCAATGTCCGGGCTGTCAGCGGATTATCCTTGCTCACAATCCATTGCGCGAAGCCCAACCTATTATGAGGGGCATCCTGTGGAAAATCATTCAATGACTGGGGTACCATCGGCTGAACCTCTACTCCGGGTGTCAATCGATTGCCTCGTTCAAACACAAACGTCTTCCTGTGCATATCCTGTGGATTTTCTATCATAACTGGTACAGTCTCTGGTTGCGTATTAAGAAGTTCCAAAAAAGCACTTTGCACCTTCGCTCCGCCTGCATCTTCTGGTAGTTCCGGAAGCCCCTCCCGGAAAGCGAACCACTCGATCATGCACACCGGTTCGTTTCTCTTCATTAAGGGATTTCTAAAAACCAGGTACAAATCGTGCACGCCAGTTTGCTCTGCCAAAGGAGATAAAATAACCTGCCTGCCATTGGTTGCTGGAATGTCTACTGTTGCTAACAGCTCGCCATTAATTTCATCTTTACGGATCTCCAATTTCCCCCCTCCTGTCGCGGTCCAGAAGTTCATAAAAAATTGTTTTTTACCATCTAAGTTAATCGCACGCAAGCGCGCACTTCCACCATCTCGAACACCTAACCATTTGGTATCATATAACGCCCCATTGACCAAATTATCGCTGTAATGCGCGTGGATTTTCGGTTCCAAGGTATGCAAGAAGAGATTCGCAGACTTGACAAGGCTCCCCCCCCCATGACCGGTTAACCAATTTTTGATACTATCAATACGTTGATTGTCCTGTGCCGTATAGAATCTTAGTTTTGGATGATCGCCTTGGGTATCTTCGTCACGTGTATTGTTAAAAAAAGCAACGGATTTATAATATTCTTCAAACTTAAATGGGTCGTAGGTATGGCTATGACATTGTACACACTCGAAAGTCGTGCTTAACCAGACTTGATAGGTGGTATTAACGCGGTCTAGCACAGCGGCCACACGAAATTCCTCACTATCTGTCCCCCCCTCGTCATTGTTCATCGTATTTCGGTGAAATGCTGTAGCAATCAATTGGTCTTTTGTAGGTTCAGGCAAAAGATCCCCGGCTAATTGTTCGATCGTGAACTGATCAAAAGGCATATCTTTATTGAATGCTTTAATGACCCAGTCCCTGTAGGCCCATATCTGACGGGAGCCATCTTTTTCATAACCTTTCGAATCCGCATAACGCGCCATGTCGAGCCACCAGGACGCCCATTTTTCGCCGTATTGAGGTTGCTCTAACAAACTATCGACGCGCCGCTGATATGCATCTTCAGAATTATCATTTATGAAGGAGGACGTTTCAGTAAGACTCGGCGGAACGCCGATCAGATCCAGGTAAAGCCGACGAAGTAAGGTTTCCTTGTCGGCCTGCGCAGAAAAGGACAGCCCTTCTTGCGACAATTTATCCAAAATAAAATAATCTATATCATTGCTAACGCCTTCAGGTTTTCGTCCAATTAACCGGGCTAGGGAAAAAGGTTTTGGAACCTCGACGTTCTTAGGAACCCCATAAGCCCAATGCTCCCCCCATTTTGCGCCTTCATTTATCCAGCGTTTCAAGATATCAATTTCTGCCTCACTGAGCATAGGGTTATTATAAGGCATTCGTAGCTCTGGATCGTCCGAAGTCAATCGCCGAATAAATTCACTGTGATCTGCATCGCCGCGCACAATAGCCGGTTGACCAGACTCCGTCTTTGCAAAAGCCTCATTTTCAAACAGCAAACTAAATCCACCGTTTTTTTTCACGCCGCCATGACAGGTGATACAATGCTTGTTAAGTATAGGCTTAACGTCTGCGCTGAAATTTATCGGATCATCCTTAGTAAATGTGAAAAATCCGAGAACAGCAACGAACACAGCCAGCACGACTAACACAAAAATTTTCCTTTTCATGCCTAAAATTGGTCAGTTAAAATATCTCAGTTCTTAAGTTTATACTACAAAGTTAAGAGCTATCGTAACCCTAAACATGCATTATACGATTAAAAAGATGCATTATTTTCTTATATCATCTTCAACTAAAGATAAGCTGAAGGATGCTTCATTTGATTAAAATTTCAAATTAATGGATATTCTTCTCTTTTTTTGGGCTCGTTTTGCGATAAGATTGGGGCGAACTTCCCATATGGTCTTTAAACAATCTCGAAAAATAATATTGGTCTTCAAATCCCAGCTGAAAGGCAATCTCAAATATGCGTAATGTAGAAAACTGCAACAAATAACAAGCTTCCTGGATTTTCAATAAATTCAGGTATTCGATGGGCGAATATCCCGTACGTTTCTTAAATAGCTTGGAGAAATGTGAAACGGAGAGATGATTATGCTGAGCGAGCTGCTCCAGGGTTACCCGGCTATGTACATGTGCTCGCAAAAACGTAATACTATTTTCAACCGGATCACTCCTGACTGCTTGATCTTCTCCTGATTTCATGCCGGGAAAAACGTAATTATGCAGAAAAGCAGGTAGAATAAGTGATACCGATTCCATAATCTGACGACTAAAGCCTTGACACAACAAGGAATAGATACGTTCAAATTGCTGTCTTTGTTCTTCTGCAAAATTCAATCTATTCCTTTCGTTGTCGAGCGTGTTTAGAATGGCTCTTGCAACATCATCGGAAGATTGTCCTCCAAAATGCATCCAGTAGATAGTCCAGGGATCGTCTTGGTCCGCGTAGTAGGTATGGGCAAACTTCCGCGGAATAACAATAAACTCTCCTGCCCTAACACGATAAATCTGGTTACGAAACATTATCGTTCCTTTACCATCTATACAATGAATAAGAATATGCTGCTCACATCCCTCTACGCGCTGGCAATAGTGATGCTGCGCTTTCGGATAGTAACCAATGTCGGTAATAAAGTAATTTCTTGAGATCGCGGACAGGTTATTAACCTCCACAACTGTTGGCGGAACGATAAGACATATTTCCCCTTGAAAACCATCCCCTTTCTTTTCCAAAGTACTCATACATAAAAAACATAATATTCCATCCTAGCAAAATTTTATCAACTTAGATTTGGTTAAAGCGCATACAATTTTGTCTAATCATGGACTCGAGTAAACAAAACAAGCGATAGGCGATGACTAAAAATAATAAAATAAATCATCAATCTCAAATGCCCTCTCATGCAGACGTATCGGCAAACGACTTGAATCACTAGAAATTGTCTTTTCATGTGCATCAATAGTAGATCAGAGATACTTCGGTCAAATAGTTTATAATTTTAATCAAATGATTAAAATATTTGAATAAATCGAATATATTTTTATACCTTTATCTTCGAAAAGAATTGGAAGGCAAAATGACAAAAGTTATAAAAGAAAAAAAATTAGATTCCACTACCGAGGAAAAAATTAAAGAAGCTGCTCGCACAGTATTTCATAAAAAGGGATTTGCAGCTACCCGGACCAGAGATATCGCTGAGGAGGCGGACATCAATTTGGCGCTGCTTAATTATTATTTCCGCAGCAAAGCAAAACTATTTGATATTATCATGGTAGAAACCCTTCAGAGTTTCCTCGAGCATCTAATTTCCGCCTTAAATGACAAAAACACTACATTAGAAAAGAAGATCGAGACCATCGCATATAAGTATATTGATTTCCTTTCGGGTGAACCAGGCGTACCCCTTTTCATTCTAAGTGAACTGCGAAATAATCCAATAGGCTTAATAAATAAATTGCCTTTTCAAAACATTGTACTCAACTCGGAGTTTATAAAGCAGTACCAAGATGCCGTCAAAAATGGAAAAGTTACTGAGCCCAATCCCCTACATTTTCTAATAAACGTAATGGGATTAGTGATATTTCCTTTTATTGCACAACCCATGTTGACAACGATTGGTAAAATAGATGACGTACAATTTAACCAAATGATGCAGGAACGTAAAGTACGTATTCCAATTTGGGTAAAGGCAGTGATGAAAGCAAAATAATTTTTTTTGAAGTAAAACTAATCAAATGATTAAATCGTAAAAATAAACAAAATGATTAACAAAGTATTCTTAGTGCTTGCAGGCTGGCTTATGACGGTTAGCTTCATCAGCGCACAGTCACTTACCTTGGAAGAAAGTTATCGGCTGGCAAGAGAAAATTACCCGGTAATAAAAAAGATGAATTTGATATCCAGATCAGCAGATTATACGGTCAAAAATGCCAACAAAAAGTTTCTTCCGCAATTAGGCCTCACAGCTCAAGCTACAATCCAATCGCAGGTGGTTGATTACAGCGAGTTGCTTGGAGGTGCCCTACCCTCCGGCGTTACGCCTCCAGAGTTTAGCAAAGATCAATACAGAATAGCGGCAGAAGCTGAGCAGTTGTTGTTCGATGGGGGAAACACCCGCTACCAAAATGATTTAACAAAGGCTAACGCTAATCTACAACAACAACAAGTGGAGGTAGCCCTATATGCCATCAAGGAACGCATCAATGCAATATTCTTTTCAATTTTTTTAATTGATGCGCAGCTCGAATTAAATACGCTCAAAATTGCCAACCTCCAAAGCCAGCGAGACAAGACAGCAGCGGCCTATAAATATGGAACAGCTTATGCGAGTGATGTAAACGAACTAGAAGCAGAAATTGAAAACACGAAATCGACTAATATAGATTATAAAGGTAACCGATCTGCGTTTTTAAAAATGCTTTCCATATTTGTTGGTCGGGAAGTATCCTCCTCTTCGGAGCTGATAAAACCCAATACGATGCTGGTCTCTGACGAAATTAATCGCCCAGAATTAAAACTATACGATTTTCAGAAAAGTGTATATGAAACACAAACAAAGCAGCTAAAATCAGGCTATTTACCAAAAGCCAGTGTATTCTTTCAGGGTGCCTATGGAAGACCTACATTAAACCCAATATCGAATGATTTTGGTGCATGGTACATTACAGGTATTCGTTTAAATTGGTCACTTGGAAGCCTTTACACGCTCAAAAATCAACGTGCTATATACGATCTGAATAGTAAAGCCAACGAAGTGGATAGAGAATCCTTTGTTCAAAATGTAAAAATGGATATAGCCCAACAAGACGAGAATATTAGAAAATATAGCGAAATGCTTGCCCAGGATAGTAAGACTATTTCTCTCCGAGAGTCCGTCACGCGATCAGCGTCAGCGCAGCTGGCAAATGGTGTTATCACCACCCACGAATATATTCAGAAAGTCAACAATGAAAACGCTGCAAAACAAAACCTCATTTTGCATGAGATTCAATTATTGCAAGCACAGTATAATTTAAAATTTAAATCAGGCAACTAATAATTCCCTAAAAAAATGAAAAAAATTATAGTATTTATATCGGTGGCATTATTGATGAATGCCTGTGCGCCAAAGGTCGATTACGATGCCTCCGGAAATTTTGAAGCAGATGAAGTTATTGTATCGGCGCAACAAAACGGGGTATTGCTTTCTTATACCGTACAGGAAGGTACACAATTAAACCCCGGAGATACGGCCGGTCAGATTGATGTAAAAGTTGTGGAGCTTCAAAAGCAGCAAACTGAGGCCAGTATAGATGCGTTAAGTAAAAAAACAGTCGCGCCAGCGAGTCAAGCCGAATTGGTTCGTCGTCAGCTTGAGGTACAAAAATCACAGCTGACCCATCTACTCAACGAAAAGAGCCGTACTGAAAATCTCGTTGAAGCTGATGCAGCTACGCGAAAGCAATTAGATGATATCAATGCGTCTATCGATCAGTTGAAAAAACAGATCGCCGTGACAGCGCAACAATTAAAATTAAACAATTACAATACCGATACCCAAAATCGTAGTATTCTAAGTGAGAAGGCTCCTATGGAAAAAGCAGTGGCTCAACTTCAGGAACAAATAAACAAGGGGCAAATAATCAATCCTGTCAAAGGAACGGTACTAACAAACTATGCTTTAGCTGGTGAGATGCAGGTTATCGGTAAACCCCTTTACAAAATAGCCAATACCGAAACACTTGATCTAAAAGCTTATGTTACCGGGATGCAATTACCGCAAATCAAAATAGGACAACAAGTGGAAGTCCGGGTTGATAGTGGGAAAGAGAGTTACAAAACTTATCCAGGAACGATCAACTGGATTTCAGCAAAATCAGAATTCACACCCAAATCCATTCAAACCAAAGACGAGCGAGCTAACCTTGTTTATGCGATCAAAGTCAGCGTTAAAAACGATGGTTATTTAAAAATCGGTATGTACGGCGAAGTTATTTGGTCAAAACACGAAAAACAATGAGTTCAGTAAGCATTAAAAATATTGTCAAAACGTATAATAAAGGCACAATAAATGCGGTAAAAGAGGTGTCTTTTGAAGTCCAAGCGGGTGAACTGTTTGGCTTAATCGGACCTGATGGTGCGGGGAAAACCTCGATTTTCCGCATCCTTACTACACTATTACTTGCCGATAGTGGATCCGCTACGGTCGGAGGTTACGATGTGATCAAGGATTACAAACAGATCCGCAATATCGTAGGCTATATGCCTGGCAAATTTTCTTTATACCAGGATTTAACCGTCGAAGAAAATTTATCATTTTTTGCAACAATATTTGGAACAACTATCGAAGCTAATTATGAACTTATTAAGGACATCTATGAACAGATAGAACCCTTTAACAAACGACGAGCCGGTAAGCTTTCCGGTGGAATGAAACAAAAATTAGCCCTATGCTGCGCCTTAATTCATAAGCCTATTGTCTTATTTTTAGATGAACCAACAACCGGTGTAGATGTAGTTTCACGAAAAGAATTCTGGCAAATGCTTGAAAAGCTAAAAAAACAGGGTATTACCATCATGGTTTCCACACCCTATATGGATGAAGCTACACTTTGTGATCGTATTGCGTTGATACAAAATGGAAATATTATGTCCATTGAAACACCTGAAAATATTATCAATGACTTTCCCAAAACCCTTTTTGCTGTTAAAGCCAACAATATTTATGCGCTCTTACAGGAGTTGCGCTCCTGCGATCAAATCGAAAGTTGTTATGCTTTTGGCGAATATATCCATCTCACGCTAAATTCGGAGGATACCACCACAGAAACAATAGATCGGATTGTCGCACAGTTCAATCAAGATGACGTAGAAGTAAAAATTGTTACCCCCACTATAGAGGACAGCTTTATACGTTTAATGAATGAATACAAAGATGAACCCGCTAAAGAAAAACCGAATGGAAAATAAAGCAATTATATGTCATGAATTAACCAAACAATTTGGAGAATTTAAGGCAGTCGACAGCATTTCGTTTGATGTGGATCAGGGCGAAATTTTTGGTTTTTTAGGGGCAAATGGAGCGGGAAAAACAACCGCTATGCGTATCCTGTGCGGACTTTCCTACCCCACCTCTGGGCGAGCAACAGTTGCGGGATATGACGTTTATAAGCAGCAGGAGAAAATTAAACGGAATATTGGCTATATGAGCCAAAAGTTTTCATTGTATGACAATCTAACTGTCTTTGAAAATATTGAGTTCTATGGTGGCGTTTATGGTATTTCCAGAGCCGAAATAAAAGCGCGCAGCAGTGCATTAGTAAACACTTTAGGTCTTGAACGGGAAGGAAATAAGCTAGTGGGAGAACTGCCCTTAGGATGGAAACAAAAACTGGCTTTTTCGGTCGCCATATTTCACCGTCCCAAGATCGTGTTTTTAGATGAACCTACCGGTGGCGTTGACCCCGTCACTCGCAGACAATTTTGGGATATGATATACGAGGCCGCAGCAGATGGAATCACCGTATTTGTAACCACACATTACATGGACGAAGCAGAGTATTGTAACCGTATCAGCGTGATGGTGGATGGACGTGTGGAAGCACTGGATACGCCTACTAATCTAAAACACAAATTCGGTACTGATATAATGGACGAAGTCTTCTATCAACTGGCAAGAGGAGCAAAACGAAAATCCGATTAAAAATGAAACAGCTATTCGCCTTCATACGCAAAGAGTTCTACCACGTATTCAGAGATAAACGAACCCTACTTATTCTCTTTGGTTTACCCATAGTTCAAATCGTACTTTTTGGTTTCGCACTAAGTAGTGAAGTGAAAAATATCGGTATCGCCGTTCTGGATAATGCCCATGATGTACAATCTCAGCAAATAATAACGAAATTACAGTCAAGCTCTTATTTTCACATTAAGCGGCCCGCAAAGAATTATAAAGATATCGAACATCGTTTTAAAACAGGTGAAATCAAATGTGCCTTGTTGTTTCCTTCGAATTTTGGATCGGAGCTTTATAAAACCGATGGTGCTCAGATACAAATTATCGCAGATGCTTCCGATCCCAATACAGCAACAACCGTAACAAACTATTTAAATTCCATTATAAGTAATTACCAACAGGAACTGAATACGAATTTACAAGTGTCGTATCAAATCATACCAGAAATGCGACAACTCTACAATGAAGAGCAAAACGGGTCTCTCAATTTCATTCCTGGAGTCATCGCTTTGATATTCATGATCGTGAGTACAGCTTTAACATCGGTTGCCGTAGTGCGCGAAAAAGAACTGGGAACGATGGAAATATTATTAGTGTCCCCCTTCAAACCCATCATGGTGCTGATTGCAAAGGCAGTTCCTTATTTAGTTCTATCCCTGATCAATTTTGTCATCATCTTGTCGCTATCTGTATTCTTGTTAGATGTCCAGATCAGAGGTAGTCTCCTACTCATCTTCGCAGAAAGTCTATTGTTTATCATTACCTGCCTTTCTCTAGGACTGCTCATCTCCAACACGACCAATTCACAGCAAACCGCCATGCTGATTTCAATGATGGGAATGATGTTGCCAACGATGTTGCTGACAGGCTTTATGTTTCCACTAGAAAATATGCCCCAAATATTTCAGTGGGTCTCTTACCTAATACCATCAAAGTATTATTACGCTATCATAAAAGGAGTAATGCTCAAAGGTCTTGGTTTGGGCTATGTATGGAAAGAAACACTTGTTCTAGTTGGTATGTCGGCCGTGTTATTATTTGTTGCATTGAAGAATTTTAAAATCCGCTTATAATGAAAACATTAGGTTTTATATTACAAAAGGAGTTTCGTCAGATTTTAAGGGACAAAACAATTCTAGCGATGATGTTTATGATGCCTATAATCCAACTGATTATAATGCCTCTAGCAGCTAACTTTGAGGTTAAAAATATCAATGTCGCCTTTGTGGATCACGACCAGAGCAGTTATTCAAGGAAACTGAAAAATAAGATTGCCTCATCAGGGTACTTTAAAATGGTTGAGCCAACCACGACTTTTAAGGAAGCTTTGGGATTTATTCAATACGGCCAGGCAGATGTGATACTTGAAATACCTCCCGGTTTTGAAAGAAATCTAGTTCGAGAAAAAAGTCAAAAAATAAATCTATCCGTTGACGCGATCAATGGAACCAAAGCATCATTAGGTGGCGCGTATTTGCTTCAGGTCATAACTGATTTTAATCGTAATCTCGATATTAACATGAAGACAACTGATGGGGCCGACATAATACAAAAGGCTAAAATTTCTGTCGAACCAACCAATTGGTACAACCCGAGGGCAGAATATAAATACTATATGGTACCTGGTATATTAGTTTTATTGCTTACGCTGATCGGTGGATTTATCACGGCACTTAATATTGTAAAGGAAAAAGAAATCGGTACAATAGAGCAGATCAATGTCACGCCCATCCAGAAATGGCAATTCATCCTTGGTAAGCTTATCCCCTTTTGGATAGTGGGCATAATCGTATTCACGCTCGGATTAATCGTTATGTACATTGTTTACGGTATCTTCCCGCAGGGCAGTTTTTTTGTACTTTACTTATTTGCAACGGTGTACCTAATAGCCTTGTTAGGTTTCGGACTACTAATTTCTACATTTGCTGATACCCAATTACAGGCCATGTTCATCGCCTTTTTCTTTATGATGATATTTATGCTGATGAGCGGCTTCTTTACCAGTACGGACAGTATGCCGGATTGGGCAATTACAATATCAAACTTAACGCCCGTGACGCACTTTATTAAAGTTGTACGGCTAATTGTCTTAAAAGGAGCAGGACTTACCGAAGTAAAAAGGGAGTTAGGGTATCTAATCGGTTTTGCAATTGCATTGAACGGTTTTGCAATTTGGAATTACCGAAAAACGAGTTAATATAGAAAGTTCATTGACCCTAATTTTAGGCAAACTACAGGTGGGTGATCGGATGGATACGTGCAGGCATGATTATTGTAAAATTTCATTATACGATCAAACACATAACCTGATGAAAAACAAATCCTTAACATTTATTTTATTAGTTACTGTTTTGAATTTAGCCTGTAGCAAGAATAGCGAACCTCAGAAAGAAACAGATCTTCCACCCCCGGCTGAAACCTGGAAAGAGCATTGGTTTGAACATGAACAGCTGGTAAAGCGGGTATATTATGACAATTCAATCGCCGTTTATTATGACAGTGATGTCTTAAATACAATCAAGTGGCCATTTTCTCATATAAAAAACGTCTGGGAATACTCAAAGTCCATATATGGTGATATGCATGGCCAAACCGGCGATCAACGATTGTACGCTATTTTCCACACCGGTAAGTACAGCGGAGGACATCCCTCCTATTATTACGATGAATCACATGATTTTAAAAACGTTATTGACTGTGGATCAGTTAATCCAAATGCGTGGGAAACAGGACAGGGAAATGATCTCGATCTTGTGACGCACGAAATTGGTCATATTGTAGAGAGTACAACTTTTAATACACAAGGATCACCCTCCTTTCCTATATGGAAAGACAGTAAATGGATAGAAATCTATATCTATGATGTATACAAAGGCCTAAGTTTGGAGAAAGATACCGAGCGCTGGTACGATTTAATGATCAACAATAAGGATAATTTCCCTAAAGAGAATACCCAATGGTTTAAAAACTGGTTCTACCCTATCTATACCCAGCATGGGGAATCAAAAGTTCTTGT
>JAALOO010001537.1_pt1 | contig 15217 bp, 16 predicted proteins | sample 7257641 | NCBI WGS metagenome assembly JAALOO01 (sample SAMN14085613, study PRJNA598686) | mite metagenome | biome: ENVO:01001000; feature: ENVO:01001002; material: ENVO:01001226; isolation source: single female mite from University of Michigan culture on fish food culture... ...
GGACACAGAGCGAGATTAAAAGCGAGATTTTTTTCAAAAAAAAGTCTCGCTAAAAACTGCTAATCATCAGCTGGCAGCCTCTATCAGCAGTGAAGATAAACAAAGTCAACACTGAGTAATTACCAAGTGAATCTGGCCAAAAGTTGATCTACAAATGAGCAGCACCTCAAATGTTTTTCTGCAGGCCCACCATTCAAGCAAAGCTTCTTCCTCTTCCACCGTCGTCCCTTTTCATATTTATTATTGTCACACCGCCGTCGTCGTTGTCGCATTTCCCTCATTTTTCGTTCAGGTTCTTTGCAAATGCACAATTTTAATGCTTTACAGCAGAGAAAAAGTAAAGCGCCTAAGCCGTCGCAAAAAAACCTTTTTTTACTTTCTGACACAACAGAAAAAGAAGCCAAAACAAAAATAAAAGTGGCGACGGCAGAGTAAATTAACCTGAAAATATGTACACTAAACACACGATGAGTTCTCTCTGCTGAACTGCTAATGAATGTAAAGAAGGACGCCTAGTTTCTGCTTCTACTCCGCTCACTACTAAATGGATGGCATTATTAGCAGCAAATGCCTTGCTAACCCGAAGATAACCCAAAAAACTAAAAACTAAACCCAAAAATAAAGTGGTCGCTCATAATTGCTGGGGATTGCGCTAAAGACGACACAAAAGTAGTGATCTAGAGTCTTTAGAGCTGCTACCACCACCACCACAGAAAATGATGATGACATAAATAGCGAGGAAAATGTGCCCGACTGCCAATGTTTAAAACAGCAGTGTAGCAAATGATGGAGGCGGCAATGTCAACGTGAAAGGCAGCAGCAGCGTTTATAACAGCGAAACAGTAAAAAGCGACTACCAAAAGCAAGCTCTCATTCGCATTCTGTCGTTTATTGACAGACAAACAGTCGAGCTGGCAATTGAGGCAAATTCAAGAGACCCTGTTTGCCACAAACCACAGAGAAAGAGAAAGAAAGCACTAAATTAATCGAATTCATTAGCATGACAAAAGACAGCCATTTTTTTCTTTCTTTCTTTCTAAATCGCTGGGTCGTTGAATGATGGCAATTCCTGGCCCTACTGGTCGATTTTGACTGAGTTTTAATTTTTAAAGCTTCTTTTTTCTAAGTAAATGCTGTTTCTCTGTTTCAGTCTAACTGTGCTACAAAATGCACGAGCTCTGCACTAAAATGGGTCGTTTTTATTCATTCCCTCTCTTCAAACACTGACAAATAACCCGCAGGGATAAAGAAGTAATAGATAGAGTAGGTGAGGGGCATGTTAGAAAATATTTCAAAACACAACAAAGCCAGAGGACAAAACAGGAAAAAGGAAAGCGAACCAGGGCACCAACAATAGTAAAAAGAAAAGCAATGTTTACCTTAGTTTTTTGTGTTTTAAAAAATACCAAAGAAAAAGAGGACGCCTATTCAAAACCAATAAACGGCCAATTTGTCTGACGTTGCAAAAATGAGAAAAAATGGCATTGTAGTTTTGATAAATCAAAAAAGAGCTGTTCAGTCACACAAAAACTGCACACCTTTTTCCGATTTTCCTCTTCCATATGTAATCAAATTTAAATTGGCAAACTACAATTTATGTTTGCCATTTAAAAAAATGAAAAAAAAAGAAAAATACACTTTCTTCTTTCAAAAAACCACAACCAGCAAATACATCAAACCCAAAATGACTGACAAAAAACTGACAAACATGTGTGCCAATCGAGTACACACAAACACACAAATACATCAACATTACTTTTTTGTCTACTTTCTTCACTCTTTTTTTGGGTGCAACTGAAATTGGCACTGCAAACAGAAACGTGCCGCATGTTTGCAACGGCTGCTGCTGTTGACGTCGTCATCGAGAAGGTACAAAGAAATAAAAAATTTTTTTTTCTTTTGGACAGCAGTACAAATCCTCTTTTCCTTTTCTTTCACTCAAACTTCACACTTCTTTCTCACACACATTCGCTCAAATGAGAACAACTTGCCGGCACCGGTTTTTGAGTCCACTACAACTGAGCCTGTGCGTGAAGGCGTTTGCAAGTGCAAGTGCAAGAGGCACAAAAGTCATCAGTTGTGTCTGGTCGGCGTGGTGTCAGTGGTACCACCACTACCAGCACGAGAAGGGCGACTACTGCCATTACCATTACGAGGTCCGGGCATTGCAAACAGAAGAAGAGAAAAGCAGACAGACAGTGTCAGTGGCGGGCAATGTTCGCCTTCATTGGTTTTCCTCACTACAACACTGCTGCTGCTTCACTTGGCTATTGACAAATTCAATTGCGCAGAGAACTCTACATGCACTCCGAACACATACACACACACTGAACACACTGCTGTGCACAGCCTGAACCAGAGAGACTGGCTCAGTGGTGGCAGTGGCGGCTGGTAACTCACTTAAAGTGCCCTCTGCTGCTGCCAAAATAAATCTGAGGCTTCTGCACATTGTGGTCCACAAGTTCCAACTGAAACCACCAAGAACAGCAGCAGCAAAACACGACAAAGCCAATCGAATCGCGGCAATGAAGCGCCAGTCACAAAGGCGAATGATTGACTAGCTCAACTCAACGTTTGCCCCCAAAATATATCGACCGAATAAAAAAAGAGAAGTTCAACTGACAATAGCCAGAAAATGGTCGTTTTCTTGAAGCTCGACGCCGCCACTTTCTTTGAACTGGCCTCTTCTCACTTGACGGCCCAGTTCATCAGTCTGACCAGACTTTTCTCCTCAGCTGCAGCAGTCCAGTTTTATACAAAGTGAAAAAGTGTTTTTCACAAAAGCAGCAGCACTGCATCATCTGTCAGTTTTAGGGCCGGGAAGCAATGCAGACAATGAACAGAGTCAGCTAGTGCAAATCAAAGTGAGTTTTAAAGTTCACTTTCACTTTAACTGTAAAACTCTCTGACAGTGTTCGTCAGTCAGTCAAGAAGAAAATGGTAGGCAGAGTAGTGAAGTTGCATCAAGGTGCATTAGAAAAAGAAGAATATATTCTTGCAAAAGAAGATAATGCACACAAAAAGCTTTTCTTTTCTTCATCTTTTCCATTTTCTGGCAATGAGAAAAATATTTGCTGCAAAAATGGGCCACTTTTTCAACAAAAACAGAAAAAAAAATCAGAAAAATAAAATACCGCTTCACAATGCAATCGAGAATTTGCAAATAAACACACAAACAACCAAAAGTGGTTTTGGTTTGCCAGGCCAAAAAACAAAAAACAGTAGTAAAATAGAACTAAATTCCCCTCAGAGTAGTGGAGACAGGTACCTGAAAACGACGACGATCGATCGAAACCTGAATGACCAGTGGCAGACAATAACAAATGGACACACTAAAACAAAAAGGAAATAAAATGAGAGAATGAAAGAGTAGGAAACAAAAAGTAGGCTAATTGAGCGGTGGCCTGATGATGGTGGTAGACTGCAACAGCAGCAGCAGTTGAATAAATGAATGAAAGCTGCACCTGTGCAATAGTCGAGACCTTTTCCTAACTAGTCATTTGGTCAATGGAGAAAAGTAGTGGCCAAAACAGACAGTCATTGAGTGAACTCTGGCCAACTGTCAAGGGTTAGAAGAGAGCTGCCAGACAGCCAGCAAAGAAAAGTAAAGTAAAATAAAGTTAAGTTGTGCCCAGGCGTCAGGAAGACTTAATTAACAACGACGACGACTACGCAGCAGATTAAAGTTTAATGAGACACCCACACACACGCATTTCCTTTCCCCTTTTCCCGTTCCTTTGGCACTGCATTATTCATTGGCTCCTTTGCTCGTTATTGGATTAGAGCACACTTTGGATGGCGATTAGATTGAGCGCAAAGTTTTTGGTGGCAGGCAACAGAAAAATTTGTTGTTCAACTTCATAAGTCAAAGAGGAGTCTGGTCAGTCAGTCACACTGATGATAATTTTGTTGATGATGATGATGATGATGGTGGTGGTGCAGTTTATTGCCAAACTTTTGATTTTTTGCCAAAAAACTAGCAGACTACTTTTAGTCAGAACACACATTGTGCGTGTCTGGTTTAATTGCAAACTTAAAACAGTTAAAAGTACATTTTTTAATTGCAAATGGCAGTATACAATCAAAAATGCATGGCAGGATAGCCGACATTTAGGAAAAGTTAGGAAAACTTTAAAAAGAGAAAGAAAAAAGGGCAAATGTAATCTTCCATTTTTTTCAACTTTTTGCTATAGAAGCGCTGAGTGAGAGTGAACACAAGCATACGTAGTCCAGACTGACTTTTAATGGCAAAGAGTAGCTGCTTATATACAAACAGGCGACTGACTTCGAACTTCTCAAAGCCACGTCGCTAGCGGCCTATGGGCCGCTACTCTATCAAAATTTAAAAAATTGCAGTTTCAAAGAACAGACTACTACTGATAAGTGAAAAAGAAAGAAAAACAAAAGCTAAAGGTCTACAAAAGGCCACTAGAAAAGAGTGTTGACGCAGGCAGGAGAAAAAAAAGAAAGCGCACTGTCGTGATTGAAAGTGCTCGATAAGCTAAAAACTAAAAAATGTATAAAAGGCGGCCAACAACTGGTAAAGAGGAAATTGCAATGCAGTTGCTGCTGTTGCACATAGCGGAAGTAGAGCAAAGCTTAAAACCAAAATTGTAACAAATTACAACTGATGAAATGGCAGCAACAGTAGCAGTAGCACTGGCACGACACTCTGATCAGGATGCAGTTTTCACAACTTTTATACTTCATTTTTTTCTTAAAATCAAGCTCAATTTAAAGAGAAAAAGAGGGTACACTACATCTTTTAACGGTCTGAAAAAATTTTATGGTCTGAAAAGTGGCAAAAAAGCTGCTCTCAAAAGCAAAGCAAATCCTTTTTTGCCCGGGCAGTTCATTAAGTTTATCCAGTTTTTAAACTGAAAGAAAAAAGGCAAAAAAAGGAGAAGGAAGTGGGCAGAAAACGGCGTCAACGGCGGCGGCGACCAAAATGATGATGATGATGATGATATCTAGCTCAGTTTTTTCGAGTTTTTTTGTAATGATAAAACTTGGTCGTCTGGTGTCTCTGGTGTGCCATTGCAAACACAGAAGCAGCAGCAGCAAATGGTGCTATAAGTGGCAAACCATGAAAATGATGAAGAAAAAGAAAAACGAGGCGCCCCGAAGAAAAAGATTGCCTTTTAATTACTTCCCAAAAACTCTTTTTCTCTAGCTCTGGCTCTTTATCCCTGATTAGTCGTCGTTGTGTTCAATGAAAAAAATGAGAAACAAGGAAAAGAACAAGGCAACATCATCTGCATAGAAGCAATTAATATCATCTTTTGAAGGGAAAAAAGATCCTACACGACCACAGAAGAAGAGAAAAGGGCGCTAAGACAAGAAAAAAGAAGTGCTCTCTTTCATTTAGCAAAAAGAAACCTCCCGCTAGGAAAGACACCAAAAAAGATAAAAATGCATTTTGTAGTGGAAAAAGAGGAACCAAAATGCAAAACAATGCGCTGAAAAAGATGACGACGAGCAATGAATACTGCTTAGGCAACAACTGTGCTAAAACGAGTGGGCTTAAATGAGAGTAAAAGAGAAAGAGAAAACTTCTCACCAAAATGGCAAAAAAGAAGAAGAAAAACAGCAAAAACGGCTCGACCCAGGCAGACAGTAGTAAAAAATGCTCTTTTTTTGGTAACGGTTTGCTAGTGCTGAGACACGCGAGATGTTTGCAAATGCTCCACATTGAAAAAATACATCTTTGCATGCAAAGGAGAAAGGAGAAGAGAAGAGAGAATATTATTATTACTGCGGCGGAAAAAACTAGTACTAATAAAATTAAATATTTTAGCACGAGTGAGCCAGACTGAAAAAGCAAGAATGAGAATACTGCAGCAAATAACTGAGAAAATGAAAAATATCAACCCAGACATGAGCATCAAAGTCAGCAAAAACTCCCGTTTCAAAAGCTCTTCAAAAAAACTTCTCTTTTTCCTATCAAAAACCACAAATTGAGGAGCATCTACAAAAGTACACAAAAAACCAGTGTCTGTAATTTACCCTGATGCACCCAGGATGCAAGCAAAATGCGGGAAGTATAAAGTGAGAAAGAAAAAGGCAAAATAAAATGTAAGCAGATAGTCTGCCAATAATGTGCGTATTAGTGGCGGTAGGGCAAATATCCATTTGGATGCGCTTCTGCAGCAGCAACAGAATAAAATGCAAAGGCAACACTGTATAACACGCGGACCTAGCAAAAGGAGAAAAAAGAGCAGGGATAAATGTGGAACTACTAGTGGAAACAAAAATAAGCAGCATCCCCAATTCGAAAATGTGCACTACTGTTCAGTGAGCTCAGAATTATATTCTCTCTTGCATTTTCTTTCTGCTGATGGAGATGGCAAAGTAAACAAACAAACAAAGACTTCTGCTATTTTTTCTGTCTGCTGGTGCTGCAAAAAACAGACGAAAAGGAAAAAAAGAGAAAAAGAGACTTATTTTTCTTTTTCTGTGCTTTGAAAATGCAGGCAGAGAAAGAAAAGTGCAATGACAAATGGAGGGAAAAGTGCATCACTGTTTCTGCTTCTCTGACTGAATGACTGACTGAGAGAAAATTGAGCCCAATTTTGCAGCTCCAATATTTATTAGAGATGCTCGACTGAAGATGACTTTTTATGGTGCTTTTCTGAACTGCTCAAGATCAGACGCAAAGGTCAGCGGAAAATGGCTGCTATACAATATTTTGCTGTGTACCACGTACAATCAGTATTAGATCAGTAATTTGCCAGCATTCTTTTTTCTCTCCTATCAAAATATTCTACACTGACACAGGCACATAATTTTAAAACATAAAAGAGGAGCAAAACAGTACATTTGCACAGATGAGAGCTATCTCATAATATAAATATTCATAGTGTCTAGTGCACAGACATTTATACTTTTTCAAGCAGTCAGTTAGAAAGAGAGAAAGTGTATCAAATATATAAAAATGCCGGCAAAAGTGAGGGAGAGTGAGTGGCTTCCTCAATCACTGGCAGACAGCAGACTGAATGTGAATGCGAATGGGAAAGTGAGTGAATCAATTTGATTTATGTCACTATTTATAAACAGGCAACAATTTTTGCCCGTCGCCGCCGCCGCCTCAATGAAAACAGACACCAAAAAAAAGAAGCAAAAAACTTTGCAGCAGAAGTGTTGGTGCGCCTGTTTGAGTCGGTCTGAGTTTGTGAATGCGTGCAGAAGTGATAGATGCCAATTGAGGGTGAGAGAGAGTGAGAGAACCAAAACGAGCAAGACAAAAAAACTGTGTAAAAAGACGAAAAGTGTGAAGTGAAGAGGAATGAGAATGGGAATAAAAGAAACACTGCTGCAGCAGTTTTCATTGTGTGTGTGTGTGCAGATGCATCTGCGGATGCGTGGGCAGCATCGTGTAACAGAATCGTCGAGAAAGAGATAGAGAGTATGCAAATTAGTGAGAATTTTTGCAACAATGTCCTCTTCCTCTGCTCTACGGTAGATTGCAGATCTGCAGGTGCAAATTGGTGGCTCTCTGTGTAATTCTGTTTTTGGGTAAATTCTGTTCAGATAAAGAACATAATTTTTGAAACAGAGTACAAATTGTGTGCCATTTTGGAGGTTTATTAAAAAGAAGCAGCAGCAGCCGTTTCATTTGAAAAAAGAACACTCGCTAAAAGCACAATCAAATCAAAAGATAAAAATAAAAACTACTCTGTCGTTGGTGGAGAAGAGATTACCAGTAATTGGCGGTGTAAAAGTAGCAACAGTAATTGGAAACTCCAGCCCTGAAAGTTCTTTTATGTCACCAGTGGTGACTCACTATCACCAAAGGCTAAATTGCTTGACAAACAAAAATTGAAAAAGTTATCCTGTATGTGTGTGCCAAAACAAGTGATGTGGCCACCACAGAAAGTGCGGCTTAGCAGTTTTTTAGACTGCCAATGTGGTCAGAACACACACTGTGATCAAAAAGGCCAAATCTCACTCAGTCCACTACTTTTGAAGGAAGAAAACTCGATCAACTAATGCCATTGTTGACAAGCAAGTGCTTAGCTTGTGTGTGCTTTTGCAGAAAACGGTGAAGTGACAAAAACAGCAGCAGCAGAAGCAAAAAGCAGTCGTAGATCGATGCAACAACGATCGAACGATAAAAGGGCAATTAAAGCTTTTTCTCTCTCCTTGTTTACCAGCAGCACTTGGAAATTATAGCACTAGATGAAGGGAAATAGCAGTACTAGTAGTAGTAGTTGAAATTGTCCACTATTGAGATCAGAGCAGAGTTCAAACTGATCAAGTCGGGGCAATTTTGTCCAGCTTAGATTTTAGATCGGCAAAATGGAAAGTCTGCGAATGTGTAAGCGTAAGAGTAAGTGCACAGAATTGAACGGAAATCGGTCAGGCGGAATTAAGCACAAATAAAGGATTACAGAACTTGGTTCTGCTCTTCTGGCAACACTTTCTACATTTTGCACATTTAATACTCAAAAAATGTTAGTCTGACTGACTGAAGCAAACGCATTCAAACACTAAGCGCCATGCAACCGAATGAAAAAAAATCGGCAAGATGCAAAAAGGGCAAAAAGTGTGGCAAGCAACAAAAATAATATAATTTTCTTTTACTGGGTAATTGGAGCGATTCGGTGAGCTCTTCTTTACAGCACAGTTGAGAGCGTCAGTGAAGTTGTTGCAATCCTTTTTCTCTCTCTTCCTGTCAGTCACAGTAATCAAGCACGACAAATTAATGACATTTTAATTAAGTCGAAACTGGAGTCTTGAAAGTCAAGAGCAAGTCACAGTTTTGGGCATCATTTTCAGAAAAAAAGAGCTAAGATCATTGTGGGGCAAAGATCGATTGGCAAAAGGAGAGTTTACTGTGTGTGTGTTGTAACAAAAGTTCGATCAGTTTTTAAAACAGTAAAAAAAGGAGAAAAATAGCAAAACGCTCGCCTGACAACAGCAAAAGATCTAAAGAAAAGCCTAAACTTAAAACTAAGAAACTCCTTCTAAAATCGGCAATGAGCACACTCAAAAAAGAAAGAAAAAATTCTCGCTGCTTATAATGAACACACTCAGAAATCAAACACAACTGACAACGCAAAACTTTTTGACAAAGTTTAAAGTGAGAGATTGAATCGGAGCTCTGTCCGGGTAAGCCTAGCTTTTGAAGTTAGTAAAGAAAAGAGTGCAAACTAAAATGAGAAACCAAAGAACGAAGGAGGAGGAAGAGGAGGAGGAGAAAAAGAAAATCTCTCTTTCAATTGCCTCTTCAACGAACAAAAACCACTTTCCAATTAAACCATAAAATGCTTCACTTACCTTAAATTTCGATTCGGTAAGCTGACTGCTGCTGTTCCATCGGTGTGCACCCCGTTCCTGCTGTTGCCGAGTTTTTCCTCTTTTCCCCCTTTCTATTGACTAGAACTAGAATCAATTAAATTTGTGGCTCGCTCTTTCTCTCTCCTCAAAAGTCAAACGACGGCAGGCAGTCCTTTTCTTTTCAGTTCTTTTCACTTCTTCTCTGTATGTCATTCCGCAATCTAGTCTTGCTTGCTTTCGCTTCGTTTGTCAAATCGCTAATAAGCAATGTTGCGGGCTGAGGCAAGGCCAACAGGAAAAAGTGGTGCCAGTAAAACCGTCGTTGAAGAAAAAAACTAAAAACGAGTAGACGGCTGATGATGGTGATTGTGGTGGTGGTGGTGGTCGTAGTAGTCTGACAACTGCAAAAACGTGAGATGTTGTCGGCTGAGTAGCGTTGTCATCGTTTTAAACCGCCTTTGTCGTCAATTTTGCTGTTTAGAAGGATTCAGCTGCCGTACAGTAGCCAAGTTACGAAGATAAGGATAAATGAAAGAAAAGAGAAATATTCGTTGCTGCCGGCGTATTTGATGCAAATTTTGAAGCAGCAGAAACAAAAAAAGTTAATGCACCCGAGACAGTTCACCACCAGCAGCTTAACCTGCTTTTGTCAGACTGTAGGCAATAAGAGGTTTTCTCAGAAAAAAATGTAAAAAAATGAAAAGGGTTGGACAGGTGTGTGGAGTGAAAATAGTAATGTAAAGTGTTGCAACAATCGTTTCGTCGTCGACTTATGAGGGTGCCATGACTGTCTTGTGCGCTTTAAAAACTAAGTTCAAGTGCGTTTGCACTTAGCAAAACTGTTCTGAATAAAAAGAAATGGAGAAAAAAATGAAAAAGTAAAAACTAAAAATTTGAATATGAGAACACAAAAACTGAATTTCAATTTTTCTAATAATGATGACTGTTAAACTTTCGTTTTTTACAAAAAAGCACTTTAAAATTTGACTCTTCTTTTTAATTGCCTTTGCAAACTACTCAATAATTTAGTTTTTAATTAAAAAGCAGCAAAAAGTTTGATTTGAGTGATTGACTGAGCAAAAAATTATTCTAAAAAATCGCATCTGCGACCCCTTCTTTTTCTCTTTTGAATAAAATGAAACTTTATACCGTCCGTAAAAAGCACTAAAAAGAAGGTAAAATCAGCTAAAAATAGATCATTTTATTATTATGGCTCACTGGCACGATGCCAGCACCTGATTTAATATATTGATCATAATTTGACTTCTTGTGCCAGTGATATTGCATTATAATGCGATGATCATCGATGATGATCATTGCAAAGGAAGTTTACGGTGCTGCTGCACACATGCTGCCGATTGCAACAGCTTTTTATTGTTTTTCCTCTACTTTTTTACTTTTGTACTTTTGCAAGTAAAAAGCACAGGCATACTACTTTTGTTGCCACAGCTGCTGCAGCTTAAACAAACAAACAAACGCAGAGAAAAAATGAGGTACCCAAACTGATGCACATTTTTTTTAAATTTTTTCAGGCTGATTTGTGTTGTTATCGCCACTAACTTGGATTCAAATTTTTTTTCTGGCAGCAGCAACAGCATCCAACAGAAAAACTTGTGATCAAAACAAAGAAATCCACTTATGCCCACACCGTCGTCACAAGTTGAAAAAAAGTGCCAATGAAATGCGGGAAAGACAACGGCCGTTTAGTAATAGAGTTTGACAACTTTTTCTGTTGTTTTCTGGGGGACAAATTCAGAAAAAAAGAATCCAATGGAAATGGAAATCAAAACAAATTGTACCAAAAAGATGTCACATTAGAGTAAAACAAGAATTCTAGTTTTTTGTTTTCAACAAATGACCGTCCACTTTTAACATAAAAAATGAAAATTGCTGCTGATGCATCGATTGGAACCAGAAACACACACGTTTGCTCAGCCAACAAAACTCGATGATTAGTTTTTTGTTTTCTAGTTATAACTAAAACAAAGCGTATGACTACTCAATTTGATTGGGTCGTAAAGAAAGGAAAGAATCGCTTTCTGTTCAAATCAAGGCAGGGCACTTTACTGTACCCTAATGAGCTCAAGCAAAACAAAAACGGGGGAGGAAAAAAGAGCTTGCAAAAATAAACACCAAAGTGTGCCACTGGTTATTTGACAAAAAACCTAGAATAGCAAACTCCTGCCAATGAGACCAGCAATTCCAAAGTGTGCTGCACTTTTTTGCCTGCACGAGCACTCTGAACTCTGCAGGAAAAAGTGTGCCATTGTGCGTATGTGCAGCATTGTGCTGCCATTAAGTTGATTAAGAGTACGGCAAATTAGCATTTTCTGTAGCACGGTGTGCCCTGACACACATACACACACTGTGATTCACCAGGGGAAATGAAGTGAACATATCATAGAGTGTGGCAGACAGACAGACACATTTGGAAGCATAATGCAGTGCAGCAACAGCAACAACAAGATCAGTGCCAATGAAAACAAAAAAAAGAAGAAGGTTCCTGAAGTGGTTCCGCAGGAAAAGAAAGTATACACTTGGGCCCACGCATTTTGCAACATTCAATGGCTGCTGATGCTGTTAAAGTACGGCATTAGCATAAACTACAATTCTATTGCAATGGCAGAAACAAAGATAAAGAAAAAGAATAGATTTTTAGTCTTTTTTCTCAGTCAAAAAATGAGCTAGAGAGCTTAAAATAGGTGAAACAGTGCATGACCAGAAGTTTTAAATGAGATTGTTGTTCAAAAAAGAAGGAATAAACAGGGAAACGACAAACAAGGACAGCACATCCGTCCTGGTCAGCACTTCAAACTTGGAGCCAACTGTGTTGACTAGCAAAACAAAAAGGCACCATTGAAGCAGCACTAAAAACTTTGTACAATTGGATCATTCATTTTCATAAGTTTGTCGATGGCCAGACAACCATTTTGCTACTGCATTTTTGGCAGAAATATGTTGAAAAACTGTGAAAACTGAAAAAAGGAGATAGAGAAAACACAGAAAAGCTGCAAAACAGATCGAAACACGAACACAACTGCCAAAAGGCCTCTGCTCTTACTTTCACTTTCTCATGCATGTGCACAGAAAGTGCTCTGCAATCAATGACTGCTTATTGTCTGCCAGTCCTGCCTTTAGTTGGCCTACGTAATTAAAGTAATTAATTGATTAATTGGCCTCATTAAGGAAAAAGAGCAGCAGTAGACTGAAAGAGAGCTTTTCAGAGTTTACCATCATCATCAGCAGCGTCATCATCATCAGCAGTTGAAGCACTTCACAGGCACTCAATTGACAGGAGGCAGCAGCCACAGCCACAACTCTGCTGATGAAGTAATCGACTATTGAATGAACACACACACATGCACATGCACACATACACACACACCAGCACAGTGGATACAAACAAACAGTGGCTTTGGTTTTCTGGAGCTTGTGCTCGCAAAAGTTGTGTGTGTGTATATAAAGCGATAGTGCGCTTGAGTGCCTCTCAGAATTGAGAGATTGAGAGGATGATCGAGAAGAGGATGATGAAGGAAAAGAAGGGGTGCCATCAACTCAATCAGCTACTGGCACTGTCATCATCATCATCATTGACATCATCATCAGTTTTGTGGTAGAATAAAGGGATTCAATGAACACACATCTATCACAAGTGTTGCTTCAATTGCCACTTCCACTACTGCTGCAGCTTGATTACCATTTGCCGTGTCACACAAAAAGAGAAAGAGAGGAAAAAGTCAGACGCCATAGAGAAAATAATAATAAAAGATCAGCAACTGCAGCAGCAGCATCAGCAGCCCAAACAAAGGAGTGCAATGATTGGCAGATGTCGAGCAGAAGGCACAAAAAATTATTATTTTTATCAGGCATTCATCAGGCTAATCGAAAAGAGGCTCCAATCTTGCTACCATCATTTATTAGATAAATTGTACAGCAACAGAAGCAGCAGGAGCACATCCGTCCTTCGACTAATCGTTGTTTCAGACTTGGCAGCAGCACTAGAGCTCGTCATTCATCAAGTGATGAAAGTGTGTATAGGAGGTTGCAAAAAACCCACACACACACATTGGATATAAATGAGTGGACGTGTGGTCAAGGCAAAAAACTGGCCCTAAAATGACTCAAACAAATGCTTTGGATTAGATTTCTTCATTTTCCCAATGAATCCAAAAAGCAGAAGCTGGGCCACAAAACGTGAGCACAAGTAAATGTGAAAAATGGGGAACAAATTCCACAGTTAAATTGCAGAATGTTGCTGCAGCATTTTCATCCTAACAGGAAAATGCAGCAAATGTTTTTCAAACAAAGTAAGATAATAAAAAAAAAGTTGGGAAAAATAAAAACATGAAAGGCAATAGCAGAAGGAACAGGAACACGACGAAACATTTTGTATAGCACGATTTCATCTTCTTCTATTTGTTATTTTTATGATTGAGAAAAAGAGAATGCACCCAGAAAAACTGAACAGGACATGACCAGCACATCAATGGCTGATGATGAAATAAAAGTAGCACTCCTAGAGGTGACACTACCAGCTAATGAAATACACTACCAGAGAAGAAGTATCTGTAGTTCGATTATTTGGCGCTTTTTCCGCCAATAATAATCAAACCAACATAGCACTGTAGAACGAAAATTCCGTTCATTCATCCTCTTCAGATCCTCGTCGTCGTCGTCGTTGTTCATTCATAAATATATGATCACCTATGCCTTGCTTTTTCACTCACTCACTCTTTTTATATGTTCGACTCGTGAGTGTTGAACGTCGTGGTGTCAATGTCTGGCAGATGATGATGATGTTGCTGCTGTTGCTGTGTGAAGCCCACAACAACAACAACAAAATAAACAAAATCAACAATGACACTGAAAAAGCGAGAAGCAGGACGCCAAAACAAAAAAATCCTCGCTCTCTTTTGTGCACTGTCACCGTCAGGGAAATGCACACAGGCAGCAGCGGAACTGCTCGTCTGCTCTTTTTCGCCTCTTTTTTTAGGCAACACTCAATGGACAGTGCACTCTGTCTGTCTGTCGGTTATCAGCAGGCAAGGTAGCAGGACACAGAGACACACTGTCTGCGACAGAATACTGTTGTTTTTAAGCAGAATGAGTGACACCTTTCACTTCTTTTTTTCCCGGACCTGCCACCACCACCACCACTAACAGAAAAAACGACACGAGAGGCGACTGAAAAGAGTGAGCACTAGCTTATACTCTAGAGCAGTGCCAGTTCCAGTGTTTGTCTTTTCACGGGCTGTACAGTGTACGGCGCCTGGTCTCAACAACAACAGTAATTCAATTGTCGTCGTACCTCAGCACCCAACTGAAAGCCATTACAGGAATTGTGCTTTTCTTTCCCCTCTTTTCCTGTTTTATTTTCTATTCTCCTCACATGGTTCATTCTCCTTCCCAGCAGTTCCCTTTCTTTCAATTGACAGGCAATTGCAAATTTTGATTTGATTGCTCTCGATTTTTTCTGAGATTTTTTTTGCTGTTCAACTCGATTACTGTCGCAGTGGTACTACTACTGCGACAGCAGAGACCACGATTGTCTCCAAGATTGTGTGATCATAATCGTAAAACTGAAAATAAAAAAGAGAGAGGAAAGGAGAGAGTAAATCAAATACAAAACAATATAATTATAATTGGCCAATCATCATCATCGGAGGATGATGAAAAGAGAAAAAGAAAGAAAAAAGTGCCGATTGTGTGAGAAAAAAGGAAAAAACGGTTGTACAAAGTAAAACAGACACAAAAAAAACTGTACAGCTGCAGAGAAAATAACAAAAATAAAAAAGCTGCTTTGCTGGCAGGAAAAGACTGGACGGATAATTAGATTGCTGGTGCTTGTGCAGTGAATGAGACCGATCACGGGGCTAATTGGTAGCAAAGGAAGAGAGAGAGAGAGAGAGAGAGAGAGAGAGAGAGAGAGAGAGAGAGA
>JAALOO010001538.1_pt1 | contig 15213 bp, 7 predicted proteins | sample 7257641 | NCBI WGS metagenome assembly JAALOO01 (sample SAMN14085613, study PRJNA598686) | mite metagenome | biome: ENVO:01001000; feature: ENVO:01001002; material: ENVO:01001226; isolation source: single female mite from University of Michigan culture on fish food culture... ...
CGTAAAAGACGTACAGCGCCCCTGATTTTACGAGTCCGGCAAGCCGAGACGTATATTTAAATATTTGTTTGGGAAAATAGAATTCTGTTTCCTTTTCAGATTACACGATCCAGTAGTTCAGCAAACCCGCACCTCTGGCTGACCGTTTAAAGACTTTGCTTTAATTTAATTGTATAATTACTTAATGATTTAAACAATTGTGAAGTTGTTTAATAACACACAACCAAGTTAGAGAAATCACCTCACCGACTACTTGACAACTTTGCGACTTTTGCTTTTTTGTTTGTATTCAAGACACACAGTAGCTGCGGGCTAGTTTGTTTTGAGTATTCTTTTGTAACTTTGGGTTTTATGATACAGTAAAGCTGAAACATGCAATGTCCAAACTCGGGTTAAGGTGAGAACAAGTTAAATGAAAAAACATTCTATAAAATCAAAATAAGTTGAGGAAAACCCCTAGAAGACTCCTGAGCCCGGTCGTTGAAGACGTGAAAGCAAAGGCTGTTTAGGGGGAGTTTGGGTGTTAAATGGTTCGGTACATGGTAGTAGTGGTAGTAGTAGGTTAAATAAAAAAGAAAGCTGAAACAGATAGTAAGTAAAAGAAGAATGTGATATGACAAAAAGAAGTGTAAAACGAGGAGATTACATTACTACATTTGTGAACTGATGGTTTAAGTCAAAATGAGCCGCCACACACACGCACACACACACACACACCGATCACTCCTCCCATTGGTACTCGATGTGCTGAGCGTATTTGCCATTGTGGACGTTTTTGACGTGCGTGGCAGCGCTATTTTTCCATCCGGTGGTGAAGCTGCAGCCTGGCCACTGGCAGTGGTACGGCTTCAGGTCGCGGTGCTTCGAGAGGAGGTGGTCCTTCAGCTGGTACTTAGTCAGGCCCTGCCTGCAGACCGGACACTCCACCTTGGTGTGGACGTCTTTGACCGAAAAGTAAGAGGGGCAATTCGCCCGGAGGTAGTCCTCAACGTTGGCGGCGGTGACGGCGGCCAAAGCGATGGGAGCCATCGAAGTTGATGGTCGTTGTCGGTGCTGTTGATGATGCTGATGCTGCTGTTGCTGCTGGGAAGTACTGGCGGTGGAAGGTGTGGAGGTAGTGGAAACAGTGGCGAGGACGCCGGCTCGCCTCTTATCTGCTGCTGCTGCTGATGGCCGGGAAACAAGCGGAGAAGACACGGCTGAATTTTTGGCCCGTTTTGGATTGTCCTGAGGTTGAGCAGGCTGAGCGGCATTAGAGTGGTCAGCAGGCCGCTTGCTTCCGACGATGCGGTAGATGTTGTTGTTGGCAGTTGGCCTCATCGTCAGCGTTCCGCACGCAGTTACTGCTGCTGCTGGAGGCTGCTCCTGGCCTGATTGGCCAAACGGTGTTGGCCTGTTGTTGTTGTGGTGGTGGAGGTGTGGAGGAGGAGGAAACTGCTGCTGCTGCTGCGGAGGTTTAGATTGCGATGAGCAAAAGTTGATGTTGGGGGTTCAGAGATTTACCTGAAGGATGCGGAAATTAGAAGCAGCAGCAGGTGGTGGTGAAACAGCCACAGACGCGGCGGCGGCGGCTGCTGCTGGTGCTTCCTCGTGAGCCATTCGAAGAGCCCATTTCGACGGGCGACCTCTTCGGGTAATGGTGACGGTGGAGCTGGTACCGGCTGGCTCCAACTTAATCGGCACTTCCTCTGACTGTCGTCGGTTCACAGTCGAGCTACTACTACTCACAGACGTTTGGCGTCGTTCTTGCTCGGCAGTGTTGTTGCTGATGCTGTTGTTGGCGTCGGCATCGGTGTCGGTTGCCTGAGGATTCACAGCAGGGCTGCCATTTTCAGCGGGTGGAACAATAGCCGAAGAAGAAGAAGCAAAATTTGCTGAGCTCAAAGAGTCCTCGCTCAGGTCATTGTTGTCAAAAGCTGGTGGTGGTGAAATTGCCTGCGAGTTGTAGTTCTCCTCCTGCTGCAGTTCGTCACTGTAGCGTTCCTCGTCGACCTCATCAATCAGGTCAATCAGCACCTCATCGTCCTCAACAACTTCTTGCTTTATGTTTACTGGCTCCTGCCAATCTTCAGCAGCGTGACTGTTGTTGTTGTTGTTGTTGTTGTTGTAGCCTTCTCCGATGCTTCTTCTTTCCTCTTCCCCTTCCTCCTGAAAGGCCTTCAGGACCTTCTTGTAGATGGCTTTGGAGAGGCCGGCAATGGTGCCCACACTGTCGTCGATCATGAAGAGGAAGCCTCTAGGGTAGCCCGAGAAGGGTTGATTTAGAAGGTTGAAGAAGAGGTTTTTCTTATCGTCGAACACCACCACCACCTTGATGTTCGGCGAAAAAATAAGCTGGTCGCTGTAGTCTTTACGCAGGGTCGCCTTCAGCTCGCGCAGCAGGTGAAGGACCTTCGGGTTTCTCTGGTCGCTCGAGCTGCTGTAGAGCCGATTGTAAAGCTCTTTCAGGCACCTGACCTGATGGTCAATGCTGCCGTAGGCATCCATCGCTGCTTTAGTTTGCTCGAAATCGTCTTCACGAATCGACGGCTTCGCGAAACTTCTGCGTGGCAAACTCATCTTTTGGTGGTGGTGGTGGTGGTGGTAGTGTTGATTTGTTGACTTGCAGTTGAGATGATTTGAAGAAGAAGGTGGTGGGCAATGGCAGGTTGGGAGAACTGGGTAAACAACAACACCGCAAGTGCCTCGATGAACAACTATATATATGTTCTTCAAATGAAATTGCACATAACAGTTGTGCAGTAACAGCAGAAGCAGAATGATCTGCTGTGTGACGTTCAAACGTGGTCTTTCTTCTTCTTCTTCTTCTTCTTCTTCTTCTTCTTCTTTTTCTTCTTCTGTTCTCTCCGCTCTTCTCTTTCTCTCCTCAGTCTGTTGCTCAGCTTTTCGCGCTTCTTTGTGTTGCCAACCTTGAAGCAGCCATTCTTTTCACTGCTTCGATGCTCTTTGTGTGTGTGAGTACGTCCTAGGCTAAAGATTAGATTCAACACAAACACAAACGCGCAAAAACAAAGCAATTAAGGGGAGCCATTTTTGAAGGCAAAAATTGAAATTCTAATTGAGGTCTCCCTGTGGAATAATCGTAATCTTCAATTGGCAGCAGGAAACCACGTCCTGCTTTCTGCGTCGCAAGTCTGCTGAACGCCAAATCGACTAATTATTTCAATTGCCGATCGTAAATCGCGGAGTTTGTCACGGACGCTGCCACTATCGCTGCAGGACGGCGTTATTCAAGCGGAAACAGTGCAGTGCCAGAAGCACTGTTTCTTTGGTCGTTCTAAAAGGCCGATTCTTCAACGCATTTATCTCTCTTTCTCTATCTTATAAATTCGTACAATTACCCCCACAATCACCCCCCACCATCACCACTACCACCACCGCCAAATCAAAGTGCCTCTGTGGAGGGGAACAGTGTTGAAAGCTTAAGCGCACACAAAAGCGGCAACCAAAAAGGACAATGACGCGCTCTTCCCGAGAAAAGCTCCCAAATCTTTGCATTGAATGTCATATATTAAAAGAGGCAGTAGAGCGTGATAGATAGGGCTTAATTTACATCTTCAAAATAGAGCAGTAATTAACTCAACATCAGTGAGATAGTGAGCCACTCTAAGTAGAGAGGGAGGGAGAACAGTGCACTTGCAAGAACAGTGCCAAAATCACAGAGGTTCTAAAACCTCACCTTCAGAGTCGGCCGGGCCCGGCCCGAGAATGAGGTGCAGCAGGCGCAGGTGCTCCTGCAGGTCGGCCTGTCCCAGGAAGGGGGAGTGCTCGCAGAGGGGACAGACCAGATCGGCGGCACAGCTGCTGTTCTCATCTTTGGTGATGGTGATCTTGTGGTCACCACCAGCAACAGCTGCCGAACCGGCAAAAGATCGTTTTGGAAGTTTGCCTCGGCTGTGGGAAGAAGTTTGAAATTGAGGAAACGCCTGGGAGTTGCTGATTGAAGGTCGCTTTCGGGAGATGCGAATGCGCTCGCCGTTGGCGGTTGTCTCCACCGTCACCAAAGGAAGGTGATGACTTCGTTTGCTGCTGCTGCTGCTTCTACTGCTGTCTTTGTTACTGTTGTTGTTGTCATTGGAGTGCTGATCATTGGAGCTGTGCTGACTGCTTCGAAGACCTTTTACGAACATTTGAAGGGGTGATAGTTGGTGGCTGTGGTGCTGGTTATCATCATCATCAGCCGGTGTCGTGGTCAGCTTTTCCTCCGCCTGTTCCGCCGATTCAGGCTTTTCCGAATTTGCCGCATTTTGATTTTCTGCCTTTTCTTCTTCCTTCACTGCTTCAGCCGCCATCTGTTGCTGCTGCTGCTGCAAAACAGAGCTGCTGTTGTTGTTGACATTCTCTTTGGCCGATTCTTCATCTTCTTCTTCTTCTTTTATGTTCAATTCTGGTTCAGTCTGATGATCACCATCAATTGCTGGAGTGTTTCGAAGATTTCCCGCCCCGTCCTCCTCATTCTCCTTCTCCTTATCCGCCTCCTTTTCCGTCTTTTTAACGCTGTCTGGATCGGTTCTATTTTCAGCAGTGTGAGATTCAGTAGTGTGAGATTCAACAGCAGCAGTGTTGTTGTTCTGTGCTCCAATTCCTCCTTCTTCTCGAGTCATTTCCTGAATCGTCTCCTCCGCCTGGATCGCCTCCACGACCTGGCTGTAAATCGCCCCCGAGTAGGCGGCCAGGTCGCCGGCGGCATTGTCGTAGAGGAGCGTGGGAAAGCCGTCGGGCAGGTCGCGTGGAAGTTGCATGAAGAGAAAGTATCGGCCGCCGGAGCGGTCAAAGAGCAGCAGAACCGGCATGGCGCCCGGCGGTGGGCGGTAGTTCGGGTGCTGTCGCCGGAGGGTTGCCTTCAACAGTCGAAGTTTACTTCGCACTGATTTGTTGCTGCTGTGAGAAATAGAACTTCGGTGGTGGCCGTGATCGGTGCTTACGTCCATCGGCGGCGGATTCAGCTCATCGTACAGCCGCTTCAGGCACTCCAGCTGGAAGGGCACGTTGAGGAAGGTGGCCCGCTTCTCCTTCCGAGCTGCCCGAAGCCGCTCAAAGTCGGTAGACTGACGAAGAAGGCTGTTCATTCTTCAAGTGTTGGACACCAAACTAAAATAGAAAACAGTGTTTGATTAGATGAGAGGGCAAGTGAAAACAATAACAAAGGTGATACCATCAACAAATGCAAAGCAGTGGTAGCGCTTTTGGCTTTTCTCTGTTTTCAGTTCTAGTTCCGAGTTTCAAAAGGGTGTTTCACGTTACACCTACTGTTGAATCGTTTGATAAACACAAAATGTTGATTTAGCAATAATTTTCAAACTGTTGTTTTGAGAGCGGCCCCAGCGAAACACATGTTGATGCACATTCATTGAGTACGTAACGTATTAACACCTGTTGCTAGAGCGAAAAATTAATTGGCAGCTTTTTTGTGAAAAATGATTTTTCTTTTACCTTGAAAAGTCTAATATTTTCACTTTCTATTGTACTTTTTGCCCTAAAAAGGCTAGTTCGCTGTTTTCCGCTTTCAATTGAAAAGACACCGCCGATATTCTTCTGTCAATCAATCCCATACTTCGATGTTGCTCAATTGTTCCCTTCCCTTTCTTTCTTGTTAGCTTGGCCACTTCTTAAAACTGAAAATTAGAGCTTCTTTAGAAATCTGAAAGCTAAGTGTTTTGTGTTTGTGTGTCAAACAATGACCAACAATAGACTGCGCCCTAAACAGTGAACATTCAGGTCAATATCAAAAGTGTGTGCTACTGAGTGAATAAAAAAGTCGCCCACCTCAAAAAAAATCTTTTTATTACATTTAATCTCGTGTTATCGATAAAGTGGATAATTGCACATTAGCTAACTCCTTTTCTAACTTCTAATTGGCGCAATTGTTCTCTGCTGTCACTGTTACTGCGTGGACATTAAACTAATTTGGCTAATGTAACTGACTTTCTAAAAGCACCAATTTTGAGATGCAGATAAAGATTTAATGCAAAGTAGTTTTAATTTCATTTTCATTTTTGTATTTGATTATATATTTTTATTTGTTGTTGTTATTATTATTACAGGCAAAAGTGTGGTGATAGAGAGTTGCAGTTTGCAATAATGCTCGTCTGGGAAAGGTGAGGTGGGTGAATGAGGAAAGAAGGTAAGGGAAAAAGTAAAGAGAACAAAGAGAGGAAAAAATAAAAAAAAGTACAAAAAGAGGAAACGAAGATAGAGAGAAGGCAAAATAAATACAAGAAGTTTACAAAAGAAAAAAAGTAGTAAAATACACTGAAGTGGGTGGAAATATTAAAGAGAGAGAGAAAGCTTCAGAAGGAAACCAGCTGCGTTTCCGTCTGTCAAATAAAAAACACAGGCTGGTCAAAGAGAAGTTAGTGGTGAACTTTGTACAACAGAAAAAAAGGAAAAAAATAAGATCATCGACTGAAGAGAAAAAGAACAAAGCTACCGTACAAAGAAGACAACAGCAATGTTTGGTGAAAAGAAAGAAAAAGTAAAAGTGATGGCACCAAAAGTGAGAGAGAATTGAAAGTGACTGTCCTTTTATGGTGAGAGAAAGAAAGAAAAAAAGAAGAAAAAAGAAGACAGTTTGGGTAATTGTAATGTTTGCTCAATTACTTGTCTGTGTTTGTGTTTGTGTTTGTCTGTCTGTTTGTTGATTGCCCACTTTTTCTCAACGATATTTTTGTTGCTCAAACATGAGTCATCTTTTTGAGTCGTAGTACTCTCTCTTTGTCATTGCCAAAAGTTTGTCTGTCTGTTTGTCTGTTTGACTCTGGTTTGAGGATTCAGCAGCAGCAGCAGCAGAAAAGGCGTCAAAAGGTAACATAATTTGGGGTAATTATGGGCGCCATTAGTTGTTGATGCTGCTGATGCTGTTGCAGAGTGTGTGCGTAGGCAATGGTCTTTTTAGTGTGCAAAGGTCGAACTCGAATCAAAAAGAAAAAGAGAAAAAATAGAAAGTGAAAACTTTTAGCAGCAGCAGCAGCAGAAGTAGGAGGACTACAAAACTCATTACAAAGTCGTGGCGATTTTTGAAACACACAGAAGAAAGGATGACCGGTTTTTGCTAATGGAGTTGCTGCTGCTGCTGCTGCTGTGCCAATGTCCTCAAAACTACTCAACTCTTTGCTAATCGATAAGAGTTTAGAGCGAAAAGAAAAAGAAGGCTTTTCCACTAATGACAGAAAGAGGCTAAACTTAAGAAAAAGATGCAACAAACAAAATAACTCAAGGGTTATGGAGCGTGTACGAAAGTGAAAGTGAAAAAGAGAAAAAAGTTGCAAGAGTTTGTGTGTGCTTGGAAATTAGCAATAAAAGTGAGGAAGAAATGTGCTTTGGCGCTATGAAACAGAAGAAGTAGAAAGAGTGGCTTGTGACTAACTTATACAGAGCTACTTGAGGGTGAAAACGAATGAATGAAAGATCGCCAAAAAAGTGTGTACAAAAAGGACTGGAGGTGACTGTACTAAGAAAAAATAGAGAACAAAAGTAGAATTGTAATAAAATAAGATTAAAACTGGAGATTGCTCCTCAAAAGAAGAAGAAGGTGGTGATCATTCGTTCACTGGGAAAGTTCCGTTGTCAACACACCGGAACCAGTGTGTGTTTAGAGGTTTCGTATATTGTTGTATAATATCATCTTTGTCATTATCATCATCACAAAAGCTCAGAAAGCTCATGATCATCTGCTGCTGCTGCTCATTATCGTCATTAAAAAGAAAAAGTTGTAGAATTTGAAGTGATTATAATGGGGGTTATATCTGTACAGGTGTGTGTGTGTGTGAAAAATAGAACTTCGCTTTCTCTACTTTTCAATAGTCGACGAGTTCATCAGCTGCACCTCTTCGCTGTTTGTGGAATTGTTGCCGTTGGCGCCATTGCCACTTCCATTGACCAGGCCATTTTTCTTGCCCTTCTTATTCAGGTACAGGCGGTCAGAGCGGGCGTTGTGACCTAAATAAAAAAATTTTTGATTAAAGAATTAAGGAGTTTAAGAATTAAAGAATTAGAAGAATCTCTTCTCTTACGAATAATAAGAATCGGTATGAGGATGATGATGGCGAGGAGGATGAGCACGCCGACCAGAATGGAGAAGGTCCAAATGAGGCCGTCATCCTTGGGATTAACGTGGGCCAGCTGTGTGGGCCCAGCAAGTTGGGTTCTCGGGTCGTCGGACTGCGAGTCGATGCTCTCATCGTCGTCATTCTCTTCAACGACGTCCTTTGAAGAACCCTCTGAAGACGTCTTCTTGCCGCCTGTTCTATTGTTGTTCAGGTCATTCTCACTCGTCTCATCCTCCTTGATCTCTCCGGACTGATTTTCGGAAGAAGTTGAGGATGAAGATGAGGGGGAAGAGGCAGGGCTGACCTTGACGTTGGCGTGAGGATCTGCGACGAAGATCTCCACCTCGGTTTCAGTTGTTGAAGCTGGTGAGGTTTTGGTGGGTAAAGTCGTGGTGGAGGTCGAGGTTGAGGTTGAAGTTGAAGTCGAGGAAACGATTTCCTGTGGTGGGGCCATTTTGTCGACGATAATCGTAGACTGTGGGCTGAAGAGCGTCGAGTTGTTGTAGCAGTCGACCATCTCCTTCAGAGAGCCCTAGAAGAAGAAGAAGAAAAAGAGGAAAAAATGTGATCATCAACATTTTCAACATTTTTTATTTTTTTCGGAAATCGAAGTCTTACCACACTGCGAAAGACAATCTTATCCTCCTGGTCGTGAAACTGCATCTCATAGACGTTTCGCCGGTCCACGGCGTAGGCACGGCCAGCCGAGGTGGTGAACATGCCCGCAAAGAGGCCCTCAACTTCGGCAGAGTCAGGTGAGGAGGAGGAGGAGGAGGAGGGTGAAGAATCTGAAGATTTGACTATCTCCACCCTCATCTCCGTCCACTGAATGGGCGTCTGGCCGAAGAAGAAACGACCTCGCAGCAACTTCACTGCGTGAACTTCTTGGGGAGGATGGCCGTTGAAGAGGACCTCACCGCGCTCCGGAAGGTACAGGCCCGATTTGAAGTAGAAGTTGCCGGTGACTGATCAAAAGGAGTTGATAAAAATTTGTGTTAAATATGAGATCATTTATCAGACGGATTTTTTGTGATTTTTTACCCGCATTCTTGGGCCAAAAGTCGCCGTCCATGAGCATCGCCTCCTCTTCGCTCGCTTTCAGCGGCAGGCCAATCGCCGACAGAGCCTCATTGAGGTAGCCGTCCTTGAAGGTGACCTGCTTCAAGGGGGCTGAAGAACTAGTAGAAGGTTCGCCCTTTTTCTGCAGATTTTCATACAGTACAAAGCCGTAGCCGTGGGCCTTGGTACTTCCGATCACTACATTCAGCCGCTCCAGGTCTTTCAGGCTGGCGTTCCGCTCGCAGGCCGCCTGATGGGCCGTGCAGAAGCCGTTCAGCGAGATGACGGTGTCCACCCAGGAGAATTTTCCTAAAAGAAGAGTAAAAAATGAATAAAAACACAAATGTTGAGTTTAGAGAGAATGTTTTGTTTGTGCGTTTTTTCTGTTTGTTTTTCTGCCTTTTGAGTGCTGTGTTTTGTTCCTGTTTGCTTCCTCTATCTCTCGATTCCTGTTTTCCTCTTTTTTGCCTTCCTTCATCAGCCTAGTTTAGCTGCTGCTGCTGCTGCTGCTCACCAGCTGTGTGACACACACACACAAACTCCTCTTCAAATGTCGCTTTTTTATTGCCAGTCAGTCAGTCAGTCAACCAGCCAGCCAACAAGCCAGCGAATCTAGGTTAATCACCAAAGCAACTGTGTGAGCTGTACGACAGCGGCAGCAGCCGTCGTACATGCAAGCCGTCCAAAATATCGACAGTAAAAAAAGTGGCGTTTGAGTAATATGAAAAATTGCAGCAGCAGCAGCCTTTTGCCGACAAAGCAGCAGCACTTTCACCAGCTTCAGCACGTACAAAGTTGACTATGCTAGAAAGCGTAGAAAGTACCAGAAAAAAGTGCGTGTTTGTGACTGCCAACAAAAAAAATATGGCACTGCTTTTTGGGCACACTGAGAGTGAAAACATCAACAGCATCAAGAGATGATGGTGATCATTACCATTCAACACGGCTCATGATTCACTCAACACTTTAGCGTTTTTTTCTGGTGCTTTGATGCTTTCAGCCATCTGCTAATGGAGGATATTATGATGCTAGTTTGGATGCTTCAAGGTACCAAAATGGGATGATGTCCTGCTGAAGAAGCAGCAGACATAACATCAACAGCCTTTTTTGCTGGTCACAAGATGAGTTTCAGCAGATGCAGTTGCTGCCAGGCGATTTTACCTTGACAGAAAAAATCTAGGCATCCAACTACAACTAAAAACAACAACAATCGTCCATGTCCAAACCGGCTGAACATTTAACCTAGCCCAGTGCCTAAACTTTAGTTCAGTTTTCTCCATCAGGCAGGAAAAACAAAATAGCAAATAGCAAGCAGATAAGCGAATGTCATGAATAAATAACTGAATAGTTCTAGTCACACATTTATCGTAGCAAAATTGATGGGCATTTTTTTTCTTTTTTTCCATATGATTACCAACGGGGGGGGGCAATAAATCAACACCTCTTTCTTTCTTCCAATAAATTACCAATAAATGGGCTTGCTCACACCCCACACTGACATTCTTTTGTCAACGCAAACTTTTTTTATTGGGTTGCCTAGACCTGCTGACAGCGAAAAAATGCCAGCAAAAAGTTATTTTGGTCGCCGACCAGACAAACAACAGCCATTTTCAATATTTCCCCCAATAAAAAAAGTGAGCAAAACAAAGCTAATCGATGTCACAAATTTATAGCAAAGAAAAAATGAGCAGCAGCTGCAAACCAAATATAGTCGTGTGTAGGAAAATTACCGTCGCTGATTAGGCGGTAATTGTGACAGCAAAAATTTCCAAAATCTTCAAACATTTCCTGCTTTCGGCTACCTGTTGCTACTCATCATCAGTAGTCCAGGCTTATTTATTACACATTTCACTCTAAATTAAAGTGGACAGCTAAACTGGACACAATCTGCTCACCGGGGGAGACGGTAGCCAGTGCAAAATCTCTGTTTGCGGTGCAAAAAACCGACTGAAAATCGATAAAGAGCAGCGGCAGTTTTCAAAACGGTGAGCAATGCCGCCGCCGACAAAAAATGATGTGGGATAGAAAAAGAAAGAGAGAAAAAGATGCTCACTGCCTACAACAACGGCAATTTTGCTGGCTAGCTAGCTTAAGATGTAGGTTAGTCTGCCCATAAATCAGACCACCAGTGTGAGACTTTAAAGAAAAAAGAAGAAGAAGAAGAAAAAGAGGAGGAAGATCAAGAGCTTCAACGGAAAATGTTTACCGATGGCTACAAATTATGATGATGCTCGCTCACTTGCTCACTCATTCACCCACTGACTGGACACGCTTCAGCGGTCATCAATGATAAAAAAAGAAGAGGAAAAAAGATAAGGGTGTTCTTCTTTTTAGTATTATTAGATTATTGGCTAATGAAAAGCCGAGCAGCTGCTGTTGCTGCTGACCAGAGCAGATTTGCCGTGACAGTCTCCGGATAATAATTTCTTCCGACTTTTCTCCCCCTCTTTTACTACAAATTTTTACCTTTGCTGCTAATTTACCAATTGAGGTCTTGATTTTCTCTCTCGTTTTTCTCAACCTCATCATCATCCTCGACCTCTCACCTCATCACCTCGGCTTAGTTCTGGTCAACGTGGATAATTGGCTAAAATGTTGGTGGTTTTCTTTCATTTTTTGCCTTCTCAAAGTCAAGCTCTCTCTCTTTTCATTCACATTCACAACACACTTGGCACCTCTAATCTAATTAGCACAGCTTAGTTTACAACGAGGCGGCTCGGTTTGCTTTTTGACTTCTACTTTGCTTCCTTTTTTTGCGCCAATGCTGCGGTCAAATCGATCATACAAGTTTTTTTCTGGCAACTATTTGGTGGTTGGCAAATAGTAATCGTTAAATTGAACACCTCTTTGCTATTTACTAGTAACACGATTGCTACTAATTAACACCATTTACCCCTTTTTCTTCTTCTTCTTTTTCTTAATAGCTATCACTAAAGTGGGCAATAAATATGATCGCCTCTCTTGCGCAGAGAAATTGGCAACTTTCTGTCAAAAAGTATTTTGAAAATCCCAAAATCAAATCTTGAGAAGAAAATCATCCTCTTCAAATTGAGATGTGAAATTTGTCAGGCAACCAAAGTGTTCCTAAGTTTAAATCAAATTTTTTATAAACTTTTTTTTATAAAAAAGCTTTTGCCTTCTTTTTCCTTTGTCGGGCCTAAAGGCACAATTTGAATAGCTCTTTAGCCAGTCAGTCACCTCAAACCACTACCACCACAGCTACCAATCGCTTAATCAAATGCGCAAATATGCACAGAAAAGTTAGAGCTAGCAAAGCAAAAAACCGATAGCTAAAACAAGATTTATTATATCAAGCCGACCATTGCACACAAAGTCAGTCAAAGGGTGGACAGCAGTTTTGCTAGAAAACGATTAATTGAGCAGTGCAAGAAAAGAAAGAAGAAGAAAAAGAAAAGAACAGCTTTACCACTTTAAAGCTGCCGTCGTCGTCGACGAAAAAAGAATAAAACACCCAACGGTAAAGCAAGCAAGCAACGCAACAAGTGGTCACGGTTGAGCCACCTGACCAAATCGATGACTGCCTAAATCGAAGAAGAAGACGAAAGGAGAAAAGAAAGTTTGAACTTCTTTCTTAGCAGCAGCAGCAGGTATTGCCGCCATTAAAGGGAGAGAGAGAAAAAAAGAAAGATTATTTGTCTATGCTTAATTTTTTTCTTTTCTTTTTTTGGCGGCACCAGCAGCAGCAGGAGGCAAAACAAATACAACACCACCACCACCAGCAAAACACCACGCCGTTAGGCTGATCAAGCAAACGAGCAAACAGGCAAACAAAATTTGATCAGCTAATTTAGGAGTTTCAGCCGAGTTTCTGTTGAGATCATTTTAAACTGTGCTACTAAATGCTAATTAGGGGAGATGTGTGTGTTTACCAAGAAGAAAATAAGAGGGCTATTAAACTGCTCTAATGAATGGCCGATCTAGCCTCTTCTTTTTCTTTCTTTGCCTGATCAAAAATACAAATTTTAAATTTGCTATCTCCCTTCCATTTCAGTTGAAACTCAACTTTAATCGGAAAATTACCACTTCTTACCCTTTTAGCTTCCCCCTCCGTTTTTTAGTAAAGATCAAAAGCAGTGAGTGTGTGCTCAAGTGCTCGGACATTAAAATGACTGTTTGGGCATTGTTTGCTCAGCATTGCTCAGGAGCAGCAGCAGACCTAATTTGCGCTATTTTCGGTGGCCACGTTCAGCAGCAGCAGCAGCAGCAGCCGTTTGGCCAAACATCACACCACCCAGCAGAGAGTAGAGTGCAAAATAGCGAAATTTAAATAGCCCCGTCTTCCCGGTAATGATGCTCTCGGACAGGACAGGACAGGTAGTGAGCAGTTGTTGTTGTGATGATGGTGAACAAACAAAACCAAAAACTAAAGGTGGACCGTGGCGAAAGTGTGCGAGAAGGAGGATATATTGGTCCACGGCAGTACTGTAAAATTTAGCAAACGGTAGACACTGAGACTAGATTTGTTCACTAAAATTACGCTCAAAAGCAAAAAAGCTGAAAAAGGTGAGCTATTGTCCGAGCTGTTGGCTGCTGCTGTCCATCAGTTATGCTCGCACACCAGTTTTTTTTTGTTTTTTGCTGTTCTGCTGACTGGCCGATTATAAATTAACTTGTTAAACTTCTGCCACCACTGCCATCTTCTCTTTTCTTCTTCTTCTTCTTTGTTTTAACAACTCCATCCCCAGCTGCATCATATTTCACCCGAGCTGTCATCTCACCCAAAGTCCATCTCTTTCTTTCTTTTCGGTCTAACTATCTTCAACACGTGTTTAGAGCACTGAACTGAACTGCACCTCGGCTCAAACCTAGCAAACTTTGCTTTTTTCACCCCAACTGCGTTTTAACGATGATCCTCATCAACTTTGGACCTTCAAGTTTTGAGCACTTTTTAACGACTAGAAGAAGAAGAAGAAGAAAGGAAACTGACAGTTGTGCTGGGCGTTACTGTCAGAAAGTAAAGCTCGGCTACAGTTTCTGCTGCTGCTGCTTTATACTTTTTTTTATGATTGCCATTTGGTATTGTGTAGCCTTTTTTCCTTGGAAATCACACAAACACTAGCAAACTAGCTATGCAAATGATTTGAATTCAATTCAACTCGAGAAGTTTAGAATATTTAAAATGGGAAAAACTAGGAGAAAAAGAAATTGACAAATGGATCACACTTTATCATTTCAGTTGAACAACAACAACAACAGCAGATAGGCCACATTTGGGCAAGGTATACAGCTTACGTGATATCAAGTCTAAAGCCACCTAAACACTCATATGCATAAGCGCGATTACCACCACCACCATCAGGTGAGATTATTTGATTGAATATTTTATTGATTAGCAGCTGATTTGTGGGAATATGTGGGCAAAAAGAAGAAAAAGAAGAAAAAGAAGGCGGCTTCAATTACACTCAAGTAGCAAGAAATGTGTTGTTTATTTTGGCCTGCTGCAGTCAGTCAGTCAGCCAGCCAGCCAGTCTGCAATCAGTCTGATTGGAATTGGAGCACGGCTCTAGTTTTTTTTATTCCATCAAATTAGACTAATGGAGTGGAAAGAGCTCTGCTGAGCAAAAGAAGAAGAAGTTGTGCTGACTTTATTTTTTAAAAACAACAAACCGTGCTTTTTCAAAACAAAAATATTCTAAACCCAACATTCATCTTTTGCTCGTACTTTACTGCTTTGCAAATATAACCACCAAAAACCGTTGCACACTGTCTTTGTTTTTCTTCTTCCTTCTACTACTCTTTACTTTGGTGGATTTGTTTGAAATCTCTTAGCCTTTTTTGAAGAGTGAGTTGTCACCACCACCACCTTTTTATTTGCATCCTGTAGTTGCACATTCTCTCCCCTTCCTTCCTGTTCTAGATTCTCTCACCCTTCTTCATCCTCGTCGCCTCGCATCCATCAGCATCCATCTTGTCCTCCAGACAGTCTGTCTCTCAGTCGTTTGCCCATAGAGTTCACTAGCAAAACAGTCAGTCACTTCTTTCCTCATTCCTTCCCCCTTCTTTTCTGCTCACAACGGAAAACCTCAAAGCATATCTCTCTCTCTCTCTCTCTCTCTCTCTCTCTCTCTCTCTCTCTCTCTCTCTC
>JAALOO010001539.1_pt1 | contig 15211 bp, 14 predicted proteins | sample 7257641 | NCBI WGS metagenome assembly JAALOO01 (sample SAMN14085613, study PRJNA598686) | mite metagenome | biome: ENVO:01001000; feature: ENVO:01001002; material: ENVO:01001226; isolation source: single female mite from University of Michigan culture on fish food culture... ...
GATACCAAATTTGTGAGTGGGACGCGACTTTTTTGCAGAAACGCTTACCGTGTAACAAATCATTAAACTGTTAATCAAATATTTCAGTAAAAACAGCTATACAGAACAAATTGAATATGTCAGCATTGTTAAAGTAACTAAACAGTTAAACCTTGCTCTTGTTTTAGTTTTCGTCAAACATGCAATTAACTTTTTAACTTTTTGTTTTGTGTATTAGTTTATTTTTGCCAATACAACTAATTTAAAATATTACGAAATCTAGTGTCATTATACCAAAATGACGTTCCGACTAGTCGACTGACGTTAAATCACCGCCGCCATTGGCCTGATAGTTTCCATCTGCCTGCAGTTCTGTTAGCCTTCCTATTACCCAGAAGCCGCCACTGAGCGTTAGCTGTCATTTGCCTCTCTGTTGAGCCACTTGAGGTGCTGCTGACGGCTTTCTATTGTAGTCCACTTAACACCGGTATCGTAACTTGCAGCATGAGAAAGTAAGAAGGAAAAATTCCAAAGCAGTCGTGCTTAATATGTCATTGTGCTTCTGTGCAGCAGCAAATTGCGTTACCAATACTACTAACATGATCGGTTTTCTTTTTTATTGTTTCACTCATTTTTCCCACTACAGTTTCATTTTCTATGTTTTCAAATGCCAGCAGCTCATTGTTTTTCACAAAAGCAAATACTGCTAATTAGTGTTGCGTTTTTAGTTAGTTTGTAAAAACAATAGAAAAAACAAAAAAAGCAATGTCAATTGGATATCAATTTAGTTTAGTGTTAAATACACTTTAATATTTTTTTGGCAAGGTGAAACGTTTGCAAAATTTGCTGAGTGATTTCACTTTTTTTGCTTCCTGATTCACTCATGATTTGTCTTGATCCGAACAGCAAATCATCGCCTATTACCTTTGTTTCCTCTTTAGTCTCAGCGAAGTAGGCAAAAGTAATTCACTTAGCTCATTACATGATTGCAGCAGCAAATCAGTGCGCATAGTAAGTGCTCTGACTGCCGCAGTCGGTAAACTAGTCAAAGCTAATCGGCCTGTTGAGCACAACGATGGCGGTTGTCATAAAAAAAGTAGCTGCACAACAAATGACGAAAATAAAGTTATAATACAGCCATAACCTAAATTCTTTCTAATAGAACCTCAACAATAACTGCACCACAAAGCAGGCTGCAGCACAATGATTGTAACTGAGCTCTAAAAATCGATACAATCGACAAAAGACAAGAACACTGGTTGTCGTAGTAAAAAAGTGTTTTAAAAAACTAAATAAACAGAACGAAAAGTAAACCATGCTTACAACTGAAGCATAGAAACAGTTTAGTGACAATTTGCCATTGCTGCCTAGTTTACTGCGCATTTACATTTACAAATTTCTTTTTGTTTCTACTACCAGCCAGACGAGTCACGCCCCCAACTACAATGTTGCGCCTTTCTCTATTTCTCTCTCTCTCTCTCTCTCTCTCTCTTTTTACTTCTGGTGCTAAATGACAGATAATTGCACTTAATGACTACGTAGATGACCAGTTCACAACCAGAGATTGAAAGAGAAGAAGAAAAGGAAAGGAAGGAAGGGCGCCATTCTCTGGTGGCACACCACAGCACGGCTCACTACGTCGTGGCACATGTCGTCCAAACCAGTTTGCAGCACACACACACACACACACTAATGCACACACTACCATTCACTCCCCTTTTTACTATTGTCTTCTTTCACTGTTGCTGCTGCTCTATTCTGCGTTGAAACTGACCAGCACTGAACAACCAAACCAGCAGCAGCAGCATGACCATCATCACAACGACACCAGAAGCGGCCATTAGTGCTGCGCACCATAAAGTTGCTGCACCATTTGGCAGGCGTCTCTAAATCTCTGCCATTCACGGTGATCAAAGGTGCTCCACACACCCTGACTGTACACTTGGTGTTTGAACTGCACTCTTTCTTTTCTCTCTCTCTCTCTCTCTCTCTCTCTCTCTCTCTCTCTGATCTTTGTGTTTCTTCATTGCACTTCTTCATTCACTTTCTACTAATGAACCTTGGTGGCGTGGTGCACACATTGCCAGACACTGCCTGGGAGAGATAGAAAGCGAAAGAGAAAGAGAATGGCAAGAAAGAGAGAGAGAGAGAGATAGAAAAAAAGAAGGAGAAAGAGATATATTTTCTTGGCCAGTGTTGTGTTACCTGAGTCAGTCAGGCGCCAGTCAACAGTCGGCAGACGACTGAAGTGAAGCGAAGTGAGTGCCAGTCATCAGCCAGACAGACAAAAGACACACCAACAAACACGCATTTACATTCACATTCACTGCTTCCAAGTGACTGTCTTTTTGGCTGATTGACTCTCTTGGTTAGTAGAGCCACCACCACCACAAAATCAACTAGCAGCAGTAGTCCGCCACCTGCCATTCGTCCTGTCAATACCTTCTTCTTTGCCAGACAGTCGGTTTTTTCAATTTGAACAGACCACTTCATCATCATTTCTTTGCTGATTTTATTTTTTTCTTTTTCATTATCGGTCTTGTTTTGACCTGTTCTTTTACGAAATTTTTCAGTTGTGCACACCCACTGAACTGCAAAAATTGCTAACACTACTAACACATGAGCAGAAGTTGAATCTCAAGCATTGTATGTGTTGCCATCAGGCGTCAATGGCGCACTGTCATTGTGACAACTACCACCTCCACCAGCACCATTACCAGCGCTAGTAACTGCTGCACCAGCAACAACACAGGTTTTCAGGTAGTCGAACAGAGTGTACAGCAGCCAATTTTTTGCACAGTTGTTTTTGCCTGCTGCTATTCGGACTGCCACCACCACCGACCAAACAACAGCAACCAGTCAATTTACTGGTAAGCAGCACTAGGTGAGCAGTGCTGCCAATGACAATGTCACAAACACAAAAACACACAACCAAGCACAGTCAGACAGGCATTTATTGAGAGAGTGCCCGTCATTGCCCGTCACTGCTGTGTGCTCTTTGCCATGACGCCCCATCGTGTGCAGGTGTGTACGAATGCTGCTGTTTTTGTTGCTGACAGACAGAGCCGCTGCCGCCGCCGTACAAAGGTGTGCACCGGTGCAGTCTGTTAGTGCAGTAAACTACACCGCTCACAGCCGACTAGAACACAAGTTCTTTCTGTTGTGATTGCCTTTAATGGACGGGGCTAATATAACTGCTACAAACTACTCTACTCTACTTTACTTTACTGAGGCAGAGAGTGTGTGCACTACACTACCGTCCACCATTACGCCGACTTACTCATATCATTCTCTGATCTATCATACCTTGCCTTTTTTGCTTTCTGTGATCACCCTTCTCACTAACTGTGGTCATTATTGATTGAACGGTTGCGGCGGTTTGCGATTTGCATACATAAATTTGCTTTTTATAAAAGTCATTTTTTGTGCTTTTGAAAATACCATTGTATTGATCATCTTTATGATCATCAGTTTGTTTTAAAAATTTGTTAAAATTTTTGTTTTAATTTTATGTTTTACCATGTTTGATAATTTTTGTTTTTATTTAATGACAGGACGTTTTCATAGCTCGACGGCCAACTGCTTACCTGACCGCTAAAACATTACCAACAAAGCCCGTAACAACATTGTCAGCTTCATTTTGGTTAGACTCTGCAAATAAAGAAAAAAGTTCAGTTATTATAACTAACTCACCGACAACAACAACTCAAAAAGAAAATTCTATAATTGCAAATCTTCCGTTGTCACAAAACGGCGCAGTTACTAAATCAGTTAACATTGTTATTGATCAACCAACAAAAAAATTTGTTGAAAATGCATCAAAAACAAATGGCAAGTATATTTTTTCAAGTTTATCATTTATCAATTTAATTTAAACTTATTTATAAAACTAGCAAGAAGTTTATCTTTTTTAAAAATTAAACAACAAATTTATAAAATTAACTTAATTAAAACAATCTATAAGTTTTTTAGAATAATGTTTTTATAACTAAATATTCAATAATGTGAAAATTTTATGTTATTCTCAAAAAGTTTTAGTTAAAAAAATATTTGGTATTATTCACTAATAGCCAAAGCATGATCAACTGATCAAACAATATATTTAAAATTATTTATTTATGAAAATAATATCCGTTTTTTAAAAACTAAAACTAAAGCTTGCTATATAAAACGCTGCGTCTCACACTGATGCGAGCCAATGCCGCAGTGTCACTGTGAAAAGAAGGAGCAAAAACCGAAACTCAAAATGAACTGCAGCCAAAGTGGCAACGACAGTGTGCCGTTTCACAAAATGAACCAACTGCTGTGTTGGAACAATCCAAGTGTGTAGTCTAAGTTGAAGCTTAAACTCATCCAAGTTTGCCATTTTTTGCAAAACAAAAGTAGCTTACTAAAAACTATTTCAATAAAAAAGCACATTTTTAGTTTTAAAACATTTTACAACTAAATAAAATTTAAATGTCTGAAATGAGACATTATTTAGCTACGGTTTTTAAACCAAACAAATTTTTTTCATTTTTCAGTAATTAAATAAACAGGAAAGAATAATTTTTTCTGCCACTTTGCTGTTATCAAGCCCATGTGTGTGGGTGGTTCATTTGTGCTACGCATGTTTTGGCTGTATATCGTCTCGTCGTTTTCTTCAGTCTGGTTCATTCTGGTAGCTCTCTAGCTTCTTCTAACAGGCAAATTATTACTGCGTACACATTCTGAGTTCCTTCCCCTCATTTTCTCCTCCCTTTTCCTCCCTTTTCTCAGTTGTGCCTGCCAACGCGGCAGTAGCCACACTGTGGAAACTGTCCGATGGTGCTTGCTTGGTGCCAGCCGTTACATTTGGAACGACCAGTGCGCACAAAGAGAGCACAGCACCGCCACTGCGGCTAATGCGCCAGTGACTCATAGACAGACTATCCTTACCCCAACAAACAAAGCTGTGTGCAAATTGTATACTGCAAAGCGCTGTTCAAAATCAGCCCAACTCTTAAAAAATTTGTTTTTGCAGTTACTAATCTAACTCACTACTTATCACCTGCAGATGTTTTAAACGCAGAAGTCACCCGACAAGAGCACCCAACAATAACAACAGCAGCCGATTACCAGCAACGACAACATTCCAATTCAGTGCCCCAAAGCGAGTTGATTGCGGGCAGTAGTGACAGCACTGCCAATACTAACAACAACAACCACTTCCCCATGATGGAGGAATCGAAGAATCAAACCGAGTACAAGCGATCATTTGTGTGGTCGAAGCCAATGGTGGAGATGCCGCCCCCAAAAGCTGAGCCACTCATCTCCAACTATCAGATCTCCTATGGCAGTCAGCTGACTGTTAAGGCAACGGCGGCAGCAGCAGCAGCAGGTGCGAGCAGTGGCCACTCATCGCTGGACCACCTGGACCACCACCATCCCCACCACTCCCACCAGCCCTCAAAAAGCGTCAGCAGCGCCGAGTCACGCTCTCCGACGCCTGGCATCGCCCGAACGCTGCGTGCCCAGGACGTGGCCTCAGCCATTTCCGGTGGAAACGCACTGACCAAAGCAGATAACACCCAGCAGCAGCAGCAGCAGCAGCAGCAGCACTCCAGCCCGAACCACGCCGAGCAGATGGGCCACGGGCCGGCGGTGCTCTTCAGCTACGAGCCGCCGCCCCGCTCCCTCTCGCCGATTGACATTCCCAAGCAGTCGGAGTACCACGCCAAGTTCAAGCCCTTCGACGAGTACGTCTACGTGGAGGGCGAGGGCAAGTTCAAGAAGCAGACGCCCGCCACGAAGCTGGTGGCCGCCAGCACCTCTGCCAGCGCCAATGGCGTCGCATCGCCTCCGCCCGCCTCCGCATCAAAGGCCTGGTTCGTGGAGGTGGAGGAACGCTGTAAGCAGGCCTGCAAGTACCGGGCTCGTTCGCAGAATGGTCAGTGCTTTTGTTTGGTTTTTTTAGCTTAAAGTAATACAACGTTTTTGTTGTTTTTTTCTCTCCCTTTCTTCAGGCGCCACTCCAATCAATCCTGATCACCCGTGGGACGGCGTCGCCGTCAAGGACCGCAACTTGGCCGCCCTCGCTCTGGCCACTCGATTGATTGTGGAGGAGAAGAAACAGGAGCGTAAATCACGATCCTCCTCAGCAAAGCCCACCAGTCGATCGTCGCAAGGTGAGTACAGATCAAGTTTAATACTTTTTGTCGAACTTGTTAGCACATGATGTGTGTGGCTTATTATCATCAATTGATCCTGTCTACTACCACTTGTTGTCCTTGTCTCTAAAATGTTACTCTGTTTTGTCTGTCCATTTCCTCCTCTTTTTTTTCAGCGCGTCATCAACTGAACTCTGCACCAGCTAGTCTCCGCGATCAACACAGCGTCGATTCCTCCACCAAATCTGCTCCGAGTACGCCAGTTTCTTTTGTGTTCACTAACTTGCCGATAACTCTTATTTTTTGTATTTCAACATTTTACTTTACAATTTTTGTTTTCCACTACCTTTTAGAACCAGTGCCGCGCAAGCTGCCCGGCAAAGCTGCCTCGCCCGTGACCACCACTGATAAGAACAACAACGTCGGCCCGGCTAAGCCGCCCATGGCGCCGAAAAAGGCGCCAGTCACTACCACCACCACCACTACCAGTGTCCCAAAAGACAAAGAGGCTAAAGTCTGGCTAAAACCGGCTAAAAAGGCAGCACCGCCGGCTGCATCAGCTAAATCAAACGGTGAGCCCCCCGCAAAGCCCACCGGAAAGGCAGTGCCCAAGGCGGTGCCAAAAGCGGGCGCAAAGGCTTCAGCTGCTGCTGCCGCCCCCACCAACGAGACGCCACCAACCTCCAAAGTGTTCGATTCTGAGCCCAAATCGGTGCCCCTGCGCACGACGCAGGTTAAATCGCCCGAAGAGCTCACCGGCATCAAGTCGCCCTCGCCCGAGTCCTGGAAGGTCTCCATCGAGAAGGGCGGCCTCAACTGGGTCAACGGCAATACGCCCGTTAACTTTGACGGCAGCAAGACGACCGGCGCGCCTGGCCTGGTAAAACCAGTGCCCATCAACGGTAGGTAATGGCAACTCTTTTTCTTCTACATTTTGTAGTCTTATTTAGAGAAAAAAAAGTGTTATTAACTGACATTTTGGTTTCTCACGTGCAGCATCAAATAACGACGATCTTTACGGACCACTGTCTGCTTGAGTATACTTTCACAAACCTTTTTTCTTCTATTCCTCCCCCTTTCTTCTACATTCACAGTCAGAGTAGGCAGCTACACACACACTCACACGAAAAATTTCAACACGTTTTAAAAGCTTTTTCAGAAACATAATAAAAAATGTCATAATTCAATGATTTTTTTTGCAATTGAATTACCTTATTTAAAAATGAACACACCGAACACACCAGTAACAGCATTTTTTGTTTGTAATTGATCACTTTTTTTGTTTAGACGAGATTCCAATTATCAATTTTTTTGTTGATTTTTTTAATTACACACAACACACAGCAGTTTAGAATATGATTATTTTTTGTTTTGGCGTTATTTGATAAACACAAACACAACAAGTATCTAACTGATATTACTGTTTAACAGTGAATTCAGTTTAAAACACGCTTTTAATAACACTGTCACTTGCGCGACAACTACTTAACTGACTATCTACAAAAAATATCTCTTGTGTAGTTTTAAAAAAGCACACACACACATTCCTCATAAAAACAATAAAATTAAATTTCTAAAATGTCATTTAAATAGTTTATTTTACTTTTGCTTTTTAGGTATTGTGAAAATAACAAAAAACAATTTGGACAAAAATAAGCAATACAAAATTATTATTGATACAAAATTGCAACAAAACATCATTATTAGCTTATTAAGTTGAGAAAAAATGACAATGCAAAAATATTAAAAAAATAAATAAATAAATAAAAAATAGATGCAAAAACAGTTGAAAAATTTCAGTAGGCCAGCTACACTTGCACTTAAAAACCATTTGCATTGTCGTCTTTACAATTATGTTTTGTCGTTGTTGCAAACTGCTACACAGTTGCAGTCACCACTTTATCGTTTACCACCAAACTCCAAAGCCATTGGCTGAGCTGAGTTAAGCCCCGAGTTGGCCATCAGTTTGCCGAAGGGACACGCCTCCCAGTACAGCTCAAAGTTTCGCACCCCGTACTGACTGCTCTGCTGTTTAGTGTCGAAGGTGAACTGAATGAAGAAGCGGATCTCCTTGCCCGTGACGATGAAGTGGACGTACTTGCGCAGCAGCATCGAGTCCCGCTCATCAGGCTGCTCGTGGAGGTGGTCGAGAATGGTGCGACTGTTGTCGCTCTCCTGGAGGATCACCGTCAGGTGGTCGCTGCCCTCCGAGTCGAATTCAAACTCGAGCAGCATGCAGGCGTCACGGCCGACGTCCCGCGGCACCTCGTACACGGGCGACATCAGCCGGCCCCAGCCGTGAATCCGCCGCTGGTTCTGTTCGCCCCTAGAGCCACCCGGAAAACTCCGTTGCGGAAAGTGGTCAATGTACCAGAGTTTGCCCCGGAAGAAGACATTGTAGCCGTAGCGGAAGCGACTCTCCTCGTAGTGGTCGTTCTCAAAATCGCACTTGCCCTTGGAGAAGTCACACGCTGCGCCCACTCGAGCCACTGGAGCAGTCTTATCAGCGGCTTTTTGCCGTGGTTTCTGCCTTGTTTGCTGTCGCGGTTGTTGCACCTCAGCTGCATTGCCATTGTCATTATTCTGCTGACTATTGCCGTGTTCATTTCCGAGTTCTTGGTTGTTGAGGTTTGGCAGTTGCAGTTTCCACTTCCATTTGCCCACAAAATGGTTTTGGTAGTTGTTGTAGTCGTCCTCGGAATTGCTTTCGGGATTTAGATTTCTGCCGGGGTTTCTGTCTGCATGATTTTTGTTTGGCCTCATTTCTGAGTGTCTTTCGTGATCTCTTTCTGGTTCTCTGTCTGGTTCTCCTTCTGGACTGCCATCCTCTTTTGGCTCCACTATTCTGCCCATGTCACTGTCCCCGTCTCCATTGTCGCCTGTTTGGAAATGATCTTGTCCGGTGTTCCTCTCCTCCTCCCCGTTCACTCCATTGCCAAACTCGATGTCTATTTTGACTTCTCTCTCCTCGTCGTCACCTTTTTCCTGGTAGCTTCGCTGATGCAATTGATAGGGATCAGGTTGACAGTCACAGTTGCATCCGGACTGAGCGCCTCCGTTGCCGTCAGCGATGGGCACCTTAAAATCAGCCATCGGACGACGATTCCTGACAGCATTTCTGACAATGTAATCAAAAAATTCCGTTTTAGCGCAAACTACTGACATTTGAGATGCAGTCTGACTTTAAGCACTTACCTGCCGATTGCGTTTTGCAGGCTCTCAGGTGCCATCCTCTTTGAGTCGTCAAACTTTTTGACAGTGTAGAATCCATTAAAGTTGTTGTTGTTGTTGTTGTGGCCGTTGAAATCACCATCAGGTGGACGATTGAAAATGTCCTGGCCGTCATGATGAAACCTGTGTCGTGTTAAATTGACAATTATCTTCATCGTATTTTCACTAGTTTTTGCAGGCACTGACTTTCCGGTTTGGAGGATGATGGGCAGCTCATATTTTGTTCCGTAGGCTCGCATGTAGCTTCGTTCAGATGATTCAGTCTTCAACAGTTCTTTGGGTTTGGAGACACTAGTGGTAACGTTTTTCACTTTTATTTGTGGTGCTGCTTTATGTGCTGTTTTTAACGTGCTGTTGTTACTTCTGCCATTTGCCAAAGTTCGAGTTTGGCAGTACAGAATAAACACAAGTGTAAGAAACAAATGGAAATATTGTAGCAAGTACATTGTGATTTAAACGTTAGTTAATACTAACGCAAGAACAATCGCTTTATATACTTTTCCAGTCGTTCAAATGTATAATGACATTTGACCTAAATGTTTACTAAGCTAACTTTTTCAATTTGGTTCATCAGTCGTACCACCTTTAATGAAGTTTAGTAGCAATGTGTTCTAATTACAACATTTGACTAATTAAATGTGAGTATGCACAACTTTGTCATTACATTGTTACTGTTTTTAGGTTGGTCAAATAAACAAATTGGGTTTCCTTACTAATCAAATGCTTTGACATAGAAAACTGTTTAAAGAGGCCAATTTTTTTTGTTAGAAATAACTTTTTAATTTATGTACAAATGTGAATTTGCCAAATTTTATTGTTTACAAAGTTAGATTTTTTTATTTATTTATGTCAAGAAGCATAAAATGAGAATAAACGCTATCATACGTAGTCCAAATTGACTTTTAATAGTAGAAAAAGCTGCTTATAAAACATTTACAAAAGTTTCAAACTGTGCGTGAACAAAGCCACGTCACCAGCAATTTAGCTGCCAAGTGCCATAGTATGCCCAAAATATGATATCCAAAAGACTTAGTATGCCCAATGAAATGCTTCGTTCAACGGGCGCCGGTTCGAAATTGTTATTACCTTAATTTAGTTAGGTTAGTAAAATTCGAGATTTTTGCTTTTGAGATTTTTTGTTTTCGAGATTTTCCTTTCCTGGCGTCGAAACCGAGTTGCGTTTAAACTTTGTTTAACTTATTTTATACTTTGTTTTTTATATGACTTTTCCCTTTACACGGTATAACTCCCCTTCTCTGAGCATTCTTTCTTCCTCCCCTTCCATTGTGTTTTACCAGCAAGGTAGGGAGCGATTATTCACAAACTAATCATTTGGCTTACACATAATACTTTGTGATTAATTTTTACAACCGTTACTACTCAAAAACACATTTTAAGATTTTTTGCCGAATTGTTATTGTTTAAAACATTAAGTGAACAACCGCAATTATATACGGTAAAAAATGTTTACATAAATTAATTTTATTAATAAAACATTTTTTTTGTTAGAGACAATCATTCGACTATGTGGGGTAATAAGTTTGCTGCAAAAATTTTTTACTTGCATTAATATTTTTGGTTAGTTTGTAAGCGCACTACTATTGGCAAACAAGCCAAGCCAAGCACCCCCCCCCCCCTGAATTTTTACTAGACCCAGCCGACACTGACTGGGCGCACCTTCATGACCACCGTCTTCAGCGAGTAGTCCTCCCCGGCCCAGTCTGCCCAGTAGACGCCCTTGCCTCCACTACTCCCACTGGCTCCCTCGTACCCTTTCAGGTACTGTCCATTGAGATTGGCGGCAGCACAGTCTCTGAACCACCAGGCGGCCAGTAGCACCACGGCACAGTTGTCCTCCTGCAGCAGGTCACTGTCCTGGTCAAAGGTGGTAAAGCGCATTCCGGCGTGCCTTCGCATGGCGTCGCCCGCCGTGCCCGAGTACTCTCCCAGGACGGCCATCTGATACCGTTCCGCCTCACCTCCAACAGCAAAAGCGCCGTATCGGGCGTAGGCAGTCTCCCCCTCGAAGCTCTCCAGCTGAATCAGCAACTCGTACACCGCCTGGTTCGTAAGCAGGTGAATGCTCTCCAGGCCTAGCCAGTGGTCTTCGGCGATGTTCCCGAACGCTTGCCGGTACTCTGCGTAGTTTCGGTAGAAGTCCACCTCCTGTCCGGTGCGAGTCTGCAGCACCGTCCACCCGCCGGTGTCGGTGGCAAAGTCGCAGTAGGCCATAAACGGCGCCGGTGATCGGTCTGGCCATATCTGGTGAACCCCGCTCAGCTGCACCGCCAGCTGCTCAGTCCACTTGTCACCTTTTATACTTTTTAGGTGCTGTTGGCGTTCAAAACAGTCCCTAGGTACTGACAGCGCTCGCTTGCAAGAAGAACTTTGTTCTTTGTTCACCAGTTCAGGAGTCTTTACATTGAGAGTTTCAGCAGCCGCATTACTTTTTTTTGCATCAGTTAAAGTGACATTTTCAATTAAGTTTGTCATCGTTTTTTGTGTAATATTGTGCATGTTTGAAGCTACCACTGAATGATTAGAGTTGTTTTCAAGTAGTTGTGATGACTTTTTTTCTTTCAGGTTACGAAAGTTTAAATTGAAACGAAGTTTGTCTTTTGGTGTAAACTGGTTATTAGTATTTTCAGTGCATTGTTTGTTGCCATTTTGTTTGCACGGTTCAATTGAATGATTGCTGGTTACTGAAGTCAATGAAACAGTAGTTTCAGGTATTTTTGGTTTAGATTTAACAAATGCTGGTTGCAAAAACGTTTCAATGCTTTCCATATTTCTGTTCAATTTCTCAATATTTTTACCAAGTTTATCGATTTCATTATTGTACTTGTGAAATGTTTCAGTTTGATGCAAATCATTTTGAGTAATCATTTTCAGTAACACATCAAATATTGTTGACCCGCTAGAAAATCCATTTGTTTCATTATTTTCACTAGTTGTTTCTAAAAACAAACTTGAATTATTTAAATCAGTTTCAGTTTTGTTGATTGCAATATTCAAATAAAAAATAAGAGGTAAAAGTACAAATTTGACTTTAAAATACATTTTCAAAAGAATAAAACAGTGATAGTTTTAGTAAAGTTGCAAAAGAACTAAACTTGCATTTTTCCAATTTAACATTAATCTTTTTTTAAAGAATCTCATTTATCATCATTGACAAATAGTTATTTTGCATATTCGCCCACTAAACACAGTAAAAATAGTTTAGAATAAATGTTTTAAACGTTAAAACATTTTTGTTTTAAAAAATCATTTTAAAATAATTTTTAATTTAAAAACTTCAATTAGTAAAAATCAAAACTTTTTTTGTAGTTGTAAAATTTATTTTATGTGGAGTTTTAATTAAAAACAAAACAAAATTATTTTATCAGAACAAAAAATTCTTAGGGTTTTTCAATCATAACAGTTTATTTATTGTTTTTAAAACAATTTTGATCATTTTGAAAAATGACAATTTAAAAATTTTTTAGTATAAAAATACGCATTATTAATACTAACAAGCTAACTTACTTACATTTTAAAAAAATACAAATTAGTAAAAGTTGTTTAAATGGTAAGCAGTAGATGGCAGAACAAAAAATGAAAAATAACTAATTCAACTACAAAAACTAAAACTAATAAAAATCAGAAAATAAGCGCAATTTTGTTATTTTCTTGCAAACTCTAAAATATTATGTCGTTAGTTTTTATATAAAACAACAGTGAATTTGTTGCTTTCAATTGTTGCTTGTGGTACCTGATGAATAGCTTTATCTAAAAGCAATATCTTTTTATATTTGACAATTTTCTTTTTTATAAAATGATTAGTATTGAAAGTGCATGTTACCCTCTAACTGACAATCAGTGTTATTAATTTTAATTTGCTGTTAAGCTCTTTACTCAAGAAAGAGCGCTGCATCATCATTATCAGTGCAATTCTTCTTATTCACTTCCTCAATCTATTGGCAGGCAGGCGTCACTGTCCACGCGACTGTCTGACGTCTTTTTGACATAGTCAGTGTTTAATGGCAAGTGCGCTATTGACAAGCAGTTTTAATTGGTTCACTCACCCTCCATTACGCACTCATTTACCCCTATTTGACTGTCACCACTTTGCAAACATAATTTTTGCTTTAGTGTTAAATCCATTTAAACTATTTGGAATGTTTAAAATAAACTCATTTATTAACCTTAAGTAACGCGTAAGTTTTAAACATTTTTTTGTTGCAACACATTTGATGAACATTGCACAAGTTATTGTTTCTTAGTAGTTGTAATAATTACTATTAATTTATTTTGCTCGTCTACTTAATCCAAAGTCAACTGCAGCATTTTCACAGCTACCTTTTTCTAAAGAAAACTTTAACACAGATTATTTGTGCCAGTGTTATGCAAAACACTAAATGTCAATTTTATTAGACATTAGAGGTTGACAGTTTATTACTGCAAGGCATTTAGCCGGTACAGATGAAACATTTGAAACTGTACATCACGCATTTTTTCAATCAATGAACTTGACTTTACGCTATTCAGGTGTTAACGATAAAAGCTACTTTTTCTAAATATTTTTTTTACAAAAATGTTATTGTATGTCGCCTGGGTTTAAAAATTAAAATGTTTGTAGTATTTTAATAAAGTTGATTATAATCAACATTTCTCAGCAAAATTTGATGTAAAAAACTTTACGTTTGTCCAAAATTTTTACCGTACACTTTTTTATTTTTTTACGAAACGAAGTTTAGTCATGTTTTTCACCTTCAAACTAACAATAATTTGCTTTTTGTGAATCGACATGTGAACATTAAATTTTTATTTGCCTGCAGTGCAAACACTTTTGCTGTTTCTTGCAAGTAAAAAAAGAAAATGTCGTGTTTCAAAACTGCAAGACAATTGCTAGATAAATAGATGCATCAATTGATCGGAACACTAACACACTATCATTGAGAATGGGTCTCTTGGGTGTACTTTCCAGCAAAGTTAGCATCACCCTTCGTTTACGCTGTTCATTCTTTCGGCTGCCAGAGAAAAGCCATTTCTTCTCATCGTCTGTCTTCATCTTTAACTCTTTCCTCACCTACTTCCCAACACACATCCTACCATCACTACTATTTACTGTACCGAATTTGTACTTCATCCTAATCATCTGTGCTCCTTTCTCTCCATCGTTGACCCTTTCACTTTCCCGACGACAAATGACTTTTTTGTTTTTGGTATGGTTTTACAGTGACACTACTTATGGTGTCCCCCTGCCCTATTCTCTTGCCCCTCTCTACTTCTGCTCTGTTTTGTTTAAACTTTCCCCCTTCCTTCTTGAGGTGATGTTTTGAAAAAGTTGCTGCTTGCAGCATCACCGATAGGCGCCAATCAGGTGTGTTTGTGTGTGTGTGTGTGTGTGTGTGTGTGTATTGCTAATCGGCGGTCAATCAGCTCCTCTTCTACTTTGTCGTGAGTAGCAACAGTCTCAGTCTCGGTCTCGGTACTGTCCACTCTGCAGTTAGCCGGTTTCTGGGGGGCAGCAGCCAGTAGAAGCTCAACTGTTTGCTCTTTCTCCCTCTCTCTCTCTCTCTCTCCAGCAGCAACGACTGGAAGTGGCATCGACGACTAGTTAGCGATGCTACCAGTGGAAGAGCAGTGAATGCGGTGCCACTACCTCCCCCAGCAGGCGCAAAGACTAAGCCAAAGCTAGCCAGTCAGCCAGGCCTGTTCCTTCTCCTGGCAAACTGTACAGCACACACTCACACACTCACCCAGTGGTCGATGTGTGTAATCTACGCATCTTCCTTTCCCTCTCCCTTGCTTTCATTGCAGCCGACAACAGCGGTCGACCACCACCACCACCACCACCACCACCACCACCACCACCACCACCACCACCACCA
>JAALOO010001540.1_pt1 | contig 15208 bp, 13 predicted proteins | sample 7257641 | NCBI WGS metagenome assembly JAALOO01 (sample SAMN14085613, study PRJNA598686) | mite metagenome | biome: ENVO:01001000; feature: ENVO:01001002; material: ENVO:01001226; isolation source: single female mite from University of Michigan culture on fish food culture... ...
TATCTCTCTCTCAGTGGCCACTCTGTGTCGTGTTATATATCAACTCTCGCCTCTGGTACCTTCAAGAGTGTGCTGCTGTTCGGGTCATTTAGCCTTTGCCGTCTGCTGTGGTGGAGGAAGAAGAAGTCTCTGCAGTTGCTCTTGCCCATTGATCTCTATTGGTATTTGCGCTCGGCAGCCAGCGCCAGGACACTCTGCCAACTAGCCAGCCAGCCAGTCAGCCCGAGAGCCAGCAATTCACAGTGATGCAGCTCCTGAATTAGAGAAGAGAATAAAAGTATAGAAGAAAGAAGAAAAAGGCAATGAATCGCTGATTGTTCTTCCTCGTTTGCTGGTGCAGCTGAAGAGGGGCTGCAATCGATTTTCACATCGTAAAACGCTTTTCTCTTTTCTTCTTTTCTTCATTTCTTCTGTGCTTTGTTCGCCGTCAATTCTCTCGCCTGTTTGTCTGTAAGTGTAAGTGAGTGTCTGCGTGTGCCTGTATGTGTTTGCCTCCTCGTGATTGATTGTGTGTCGGTGTGTGCTTTGGGAACTGCTGGCTTCAGCTCCAGCTCCAGCTAAGCCAGTCACTTTTTCTCTCTCACTGCCTGCCTTCACTCTTACATCGACAAATAAACATCAAACGTCTGTCGTCGGCAGAAGAAGCTGTAGCAGAAACCGAAACAAAAACAGCAGTATTCTTGTTCGTCTTATCCGCCTCATCCAAAGTTCACTGAACATCACTTGTAAACCGTTTTAGCCGCACCATCAGCATCAACATCAGCAGCAGAACCAATCTGTGAACACGCCCGCTAATTTGAGCAACTAGAAGGCAGTTAATTCAGTGCTGGGGTTATGACCACCAGAAGCGGCAAAACTTCCATCATCATCAGCAGCAGACAAATTGCACTCACGACAGCGGTTATTTTCTGGTAAGCAGCAGCAGCAAGTTCAGCTAACACCATCATTTGATTGACATTTCCTGAAGAGAGGAGCATTCTTCTGGCGATTACTATCCTCAAGAGTTGTCCTGTTTGCAGCTATTGCTGTTGTGGCTATCAGAGAGGCAAATAAACTGTTTGCGATGATAAGAGCTGCAGAAGAGTGCTAAACGCCAAGAAGGGAACAGACAGCTTTCACAACAACAACAACAAAAGCTGCATCAGTCAGGTCGAGGTAATCTCACGGTGGGTTGCAAGAACACCTCCTGGTGCTGTTGTTCCCTCCTCAAAAGAAACTGTCTTCTCGTTGCTCGGTAATTCTTATCATCAACCTCTCTTCACACTCTCTAAAGAAGTACCAGGCCATCACTACAGTAACCAGAGAAAAAAAAGTCGTTAATGTCGCCCACCACCAGCACACTGCTTCCTTTTCCCTCACTTTCACTACGCCGATCACAGGACAGTGTTTCACTGGTGGCCAACCTCTAAAACCGAAACGTTTTGCCCCTCTTATTGATGGCCTTTCTTGACTAGGCAGTTCACTACTGCAGCTCTTATACTCATAAATTAGGCGACACTTTGCGAGTGCAGTCACTTGCCACCATCGACAGCATCAACATCAACATCAGCACTGCTGCATCCACTCAAATGGAGATTAACTGCCATGTGCTGTCTGCTGTCGCCGCTCCCAAATTTGTATTTCATTCTCTCCCACTCAATGTCTGCAGTTCTCTCTGTCCTCCTCCTGTGTGTTGATGCTCTTGTACGGCAACTGCGGCAACAACTGCAGTTGCAGCAGGCCAAGTGCTGTGTCCTCTTGCTCTCTCTCTCTCTCTCACTCTCATTCCCTGGAGACCACTTTACCCGTTGAGCAGCAACGGCGCTCACTCGCCGACTGCTCCAGATCTGCTCCTGTCCCATCTTTGCCATCTTCTGCTATTTTCTTCTTAATTCTATTTTACCCCCTTTAATTCGGCGATTGCACGTCTAATTGCACCAATCGACGGTGGTGTTTACACAGGCGACAGCGGCACAGCACTCACTAACTTGGACTGTGCGGAGTTCATTCAATTAAGCGATATGGCAGACTGACTGCCTTTCTAGCTTCACTGTTCCCCTCCCTTACTGCATGCACGTTTCCAAGCACACCACACACACACACTAACCGTCACCCACTTTTTCTTCTCCAATTACAGATGTCATACATGCTGGTAACTTAATTATACTCGGCAAAGGAGCAGACAAACACAAACAGACCACCACCGCCGCCATTCACATTGCTAAGCTTTCTACAGCCGTACAGACGACAGAAGGAAGAAGAAGAAGGAAGAGGCAAAAGGCAAATTGGATGTGACTGGAAGCTCTTCGTCAACTGCGATTCCGTGTTTACGTTTTCCGCCACTCTGTCTGATTGAAAATGAATTGAGGTCGCCCGCAGAAAACTTTTCACAACAGAGAATTCTTTCATCCTCCTCCCGTCAATTGCAGCTTGCGTGCAGCTTACAAAGATGGTCCACCACGGGCGGACAAGAACACCGCCAGCAATAACTCTCCTCAGGCGGCGGTCAGTGAGGAGGCCGAGGCCTGACAGGCAGCAGCAGCAACAGAAGCATCATCAGCAGCACCTCCCCGTGATTCACCTATTACTCCTATGCATATCAACCCTGTGTATACTACCCACCACTATCAGTGCAATATCAGGCGGCGAGGAGCTGTCATCCTTTGAGGAGGACAACTCTCATGCTCACCTTCAGACTTTGTCGGCAGCAACTTCCGAGCAGCAGCAGCAGCAACTCTTCACGATAGCCGACCAGCAGGCGTACGTCGGCAAGCTCTTCTACTACCACATTGCCACGCCGGCCGGCCTGCGCAATCTCAGCCTCGTGCAGGCCGGGCACCACCTCAATTTGAATGGTGGTAATGATGGCCACCACCGTGGTCACCACCACGGCCAATCGCCATCATCATCGTCTTCGCCGCCTTTGCTGCCCGAGTGGCTGCACTTTAACGCCGACACTGGGGAGCTTTTTGGCTCCCCTCTCGAGAAGAAGATTTACTTCATCCAGGTGACGGCCATTCTAGATGGAGATGAGGATCAAGCTAGCCATGAGCAGCAGCAGCAGCACCAGCACGGAAAGACCTACGAGGACATCTTTGTGATTGAGGTTCTCGATGCGCCCGCCTATCTGAGCACCGCCAGTGGCCAGCACCTTCAGTCCTCTTCCTCCGACCATTTGCAGCTGTACCAGTGTCGCATCGAGCTGAAGGCGCCCTTCACCAGCATTGCCGCCCTCTACGAGACCATTGTCCGTCTGCATGGCTCACCACTGGTCTCCTCTTCTTCTGAACAGCACCCTCGAGATGCAAAGTCCAACTCGCTTCAGCTGACGCAGTGGCTCAATCGGTTCAACGTTGAGTCAGCTATCAGCAGTAGCGGCTGGAAAGCCTCCTACGATGTGGAGCAGTGCGGCACCAGTGTACAGCATCACCAGCAACAGCAGCAGCAGCAGAAGAGCACCAGGGACCACATTTACCTCGACCAGAACAGTGAACAGCTGCTTTCTCGTCTTAGTGAGCACCGCATTGAAAGCGAACTGGTGAAGATTAGCAGCGGTAGTGGCTCGGGCAGCAGTGGGCACCAGGCACAGTTTGACCTGGACAGCAGCAGCAGTGGTGGGAGTGGAAATGGTTTTGGATTCAACTCAATGCTGAGGTCTAGCGAGGTTGAAGGAGTGTCCAGTGGTGAGTTGCCGCCAAAGGAGCATCAGCAACAGCCGAGGCGCAACTCCCACCGACGGCGAAACGCCTACGCCGACGACCCTGACGCCTACTCGACCCCCACTCTGAAGGGCGACTGGAGGTCGCTGACCACCTCCACCATCGACCTGGCCGCCTCTGACCTGCAGGTCCTCTCTCGGACGGCCATTCCCTCCATGGTTTCGCCCACCTTCACCGGCGTGCCCGGCAGTGAGGTGACGCCGACGCCCGTTTTTGGCAGTGGCGGCGGTGAGGCAGCAGCTGGTGCCCCCGTGGGCGGTCGTCCGCCAATGTACCCGCACCTCTACTCGACGCCCGTCCTCATGCCGGTCGCTCCCTCGCTGTCGATCAGGACGTACGACGAGGCGGCGGCGTCCATTCTCGTGACGCCCGTCATTCCGCAGATGGTCGCCAGCACGTCGGTTCTTCTTGAGGTCATGGGCGTTCCCACGCAGGCTGTGCCTAGTTTGGGTAAGGAGCATATTATTAAGAGTTTATTTGAACCCATTTTAATCCCCTTTTCCTTTACGTTTGCAGCCGTCCCCGAACCAGAATCGAATCTGACCACTACCGCCTCCACCACCACGTCTACAACATCCTCCACGACGCCTTCATCAACCACCGAACACGCGGGCAAGTCCCCCTCAAGTACATTGAAACCAAATCACCGACCCTTCGTCAATCGGCGCATCGCCAAGCTGTCCATCACTGCGGGCAAGTACTGGCAGTACAGCATTCCGGAGAGCACCTTTATGGACGTGGAGGACGGCAACACCAAGGCGCTTCGCCTCGCCTTCTTCAAGGACTCCGAGCTGCCACCAATCGACTACTGGATTCAGTTTGACCACGAGAATCAGTACCTCTACGCGCTGCCCACCGAGGAGAACATTGGCCGGTACCGCTTCAGTCTGCTGGCCATGGACACGGCCGGCGCCGAGGTCTCCGAGACGTTGGAGATCTACGTGCGACAGCCGCGCGAGTCGCTCACCTACACGCACCGCTTCATCCTTGCCAACGTCAGCTGGGACGCAAATAACCTCTTTGTGGAGCGCATTCAGGCGGTCTCCAGTCTGCTCCAGCGAATGGCCACGCAGATCTTCGAGGAGGCGAGCAGTCAGCAGGACCCGGCTGAGGCCGTTCAGAAGCAGACCATTCTGCACTCCATCTCAGTGCTCAGCATCACCAAAAACAATGGCGGTAGTGGTGGTAATGGTGGTGCTCATGGTGGTGGCCATGGTCATGGTCACCACGGAGGTCACCACGACGGGAACCACTTTACCGCTCCCTCATCGTCAGCAGCTTCGCAGCAGCAGTACTGGACTATCACCTGGTCGAATGACAGCCTCCGGCGGACGCCCTGTCCTGAGGATGAGGTGAACGCCCTCTTCAGCAAGCTCTACGACATCACCTATCCTTCGGACGCGAATGGCTTCATGCAGCCGTCGTCCGACCTGAAGAACGCTCTTTCGCCGGAGTTCAGCATCGCCAAGGTGAAGCGCGAGTTTATCGGGTAAGTAAAGTTCAAAAAGAAACTTGTTTTGAAAATAATATTTACCGTTCTCACCTTTCAGCCGCTCCGCCTGCGGCAGCTTTGCCTCACTCGGCACCGGCGACGGCACCTTCCGCCAGAAAGAGAAGATCGTCTTCAGCAACCGCCTCAATCGACTGGGACCGTACAAGGTGGGCGTGCCCTTCCGTTTTGTCATCCCCAAGGATACGGTGTACAGTGCCGGCCGACAGGGGAGCGACTCCACCGAGCTGGACCTTTCGCTGGCGCCCGTCGAGCCGGCCAACTACATTCCCGAGTGGATCTTCTTTGACGTGCGCGAGCAGACGATCTACGGGCTGCCCTACCGACAGGAGCACGTGCAGACGCTGGAGCTGAAGCTGATTGCAGAGGACCGACAGACGGGCGGCCGCGAGGCGGACATCTTCGCCGTGGACGTCATCCTCGACAAGGACACCCGCGAGGACTACCTCCTCGAGGTGACGATGAGCTTTGCGATGCGCAACGTCGAGAAGCTGGATGCGGGCAATCTGAAGCTGACGGCGAAGGACTACTACCAACTGTCGCACCTCATTGCCACGCGGCTGATGGGCAACTCCAATTTGGAGGCATTCCGCATGCTGGAGATTAACCGGTACCGCTTCACAAAGATGGACGACCTCATAATCGGTGAGTGGCTACTTTTGTGACTGTTTTTTCAGTTTTTAACCTATTTCACTCACTGTAGACACTTTCACCAACAACGACCACTCGCTAGGTGCTCCACTTGATCCGCTGGACTCGCCCAAGTTTGAGGACCCCAAAGCGGATCAGCAGTTGGGTGGAAAAAGTAGACGCAGTGCTGCAGCAGTAATCGACCCTGATCACCACCACCATCATCAGCATCTGAGCAAGCAGCTGAAGAAGCGGCGCCGCAGCTATCACCACTTGCGCTTCAAGCGCGGCCTCTTCCAAACCGGTGCCCACGGACCGGACTACTTTTATGAGTTCATCTGGACAAACCGATCATTGGTGACCAGTTACCTGCACTCGGCGAATGCCTTTGGCGGCGGGACGCTCTACGAGACGGACAGCTGTCCGAAGGAGGACATTAAACGGGACCTCTATGATCGCCTCTTTCCTCGTTCTGCGACCGACTTTGCCACCAGTGTCAGCCTTGCTCAGGTATTCTCTTGCTTGTTAAATTTAAAAATTCAAAGTGTAATAATTCGAAATTTTCTTCTTTCCACCTCCAGAACGCCTCCCACCTCGACGTGATGGAGATCTACAGCCGCCTTTTTGAGTCAATTGAGGCAAATGTAGAGTTCCTCTCGGTGGAGTGGACGCCGAAATCGGTGTGCCAGTACACGCCCGGCCTCGATGCGCGCACCTTTGGCGCCAAGCCGATCAAGGAGTTCGAAAGTGACTACCCACCGCCGCCGGGCGCCTCGCCGCAGACGCCACCGCAGCCGCCACCGACGGCGGAGCCACCGGGCGGACCGGGCCACCCTGACGACGACCTGGACCACTTTCCCACCGACTACAGCAGCACCTACCTGGGCGACAAGCTGCTGACGATGATCATTCCGCCGATTGCCATCCTCACGGCGCTCCTTTTTGCCGTCACCATTGGCTGCTGCTTCCATCGGGCGAATCTACGGCGCAAGGCGATGGGCAACATGACCGAGATTACCGAGGAGAATCCGAATCTCTACCGCCAGCGAATACCCATTCAGTTTGAGTTTGAGCGCGGCGGCGGCCCAGGCAGCATTCGCGGCATGGGCCTCGGGGAGCAGGAGGCAATGCTCGATGGCTCAAAGATGGGCAGACATCCGGTAATTTCTTGGTGGGAGAGGGGGAGTTTATGAAGGAGCCTTCTAAATCTCTGTCTCCTTCTTTACAGATTCAGATAATGCCAATGAAGCGAGGCATCGGTGGTGGTGGTGGCCCTGGAGGTCACCCACCTCCCTTGCCCGGCCACGGCGGCCGAGGTGGTCCAAAGGGCATGATGCCCGGTCAGCAACAGCAGTACATGATGTTGCCACAACAGCATCAGTAAAAGCTAAGCAACTGCTTCCTCCTCCCTCTCTCTCTTCAAGTCACACTCTTTTCTCTCCTTGTTACTACTTTTCTCTCATCATCATCATCTTGTCTCAAACATTTGATCAAGCAGCCTCGGTAACATCTCTATCACTCTTTCACTCACTCAGACCTTCTCCAAACATCATCAACAAAAGCTCTAACAAGTCAATAACAACACAGTGTCTGTGCCTTGCATCAAAAATTGCATCCAAATCAGTTCAACCAATGCTTTGACACTTTAACAGCAACACCAGCTATTAACCGAACCGACTTCTAACCAAGTGATAGACTTTTCTTTGATTCAAGACTTTCAGAAACTCTTCACAAACTAAACAAAGGACCACCCAAAACGACTGAGCGTCAGAGAGGGCGTGTGAACGCTCTGCTCTCTCTCCCGTCCTCTTTGTGCTCTCTAATAACTCACCATATCTTCCTCTTTTCTTTTTCACAATTGTGCTTTTTTCTTAAATTAATTTATTTTTTCTTATTCTACGACTTTTTTCAATTGTTCATCATTTCTGTCCTGCCCACCCAAAAACTGACACACTTTTAGGACTGCTGCACCAATTTTTTCTTCTCTTCCCAATTTGCCCCTCTCTTCCCTTGTATCTCAATGCTTCTTCTTCAACTTTTTTGTGACCCAAGTGACCGACACATCAACAAACAAACACCCACACCACCTTAACTACTGCAATAACTGTACACAATATCCTTCTGCTATTTATTCTTCTTCCTCTTCTTCTTCTTTGTTGCAACTGTATTACCTACTTCACTATTTCACCTGCTTCAATATGTTTATCGATGCTTTCTTCTTCTCCTCCATCCCTTTTTTGCTTGAACATCATACTTCTTCCTTTTCCCTTTCATTGGACCTTGTATTTATTTGATACTTATTAAAGATATGAATTGATGAATCAGGGTGTAACTTTTCATTTTATAGTTAAAAGATGAGGTAATTTGTTTACTAAATTTAAATTAAGATTTCCACCAGGGTAAACACAAACTATTTACATCAAACTATTAATCAAAGCAGGTTTCCGACTCTTGCAAACGCACCAGAGGGTAAAAGGGGTATGTAAAAGTGTAAAATGCGTAATGAAGTGAGTTATAAAAGAGACACTAAAGTGAAGGGAAAGCTCTTGAAGGGGACTAGCGGTAGCGGTGAAAGGCACTTTCAGAAGTTCATACTGCGCTTACAGACAGACATCTTTATATCGAAGCTCTGACTGCGGACTACTGAGCGATATTTGCGCAGATCCTCTTCGTGCTCTTTCGAGTGCATCGGCAAATATGACCGAGGCTGGCAAAGGCTCTGCAAAAGTAGTCAAATGATAAGATCCTTTAAAAAAGAAACGAAAAAGAAATCTAAACATACCGAGTAGTGGGTGAAAAAGTCCTTGTAGCCACCTTCAAGAAGATACATTTCAGGATAGTTTAAACAAGGATAAGTTTGAGTATTCTGGACTCGGTCTCGGTTGCGCAAGAAGCGACACCTGAAAGCAAGATGTACAAAGTTAGATGAGAACAAACAACAGCAAACAATTATACAAACTTACAAGCTAGGTCCACGCTCTGATGAGAATTCACAGTGAAAAATGAGAATGCGGCGTTTTGACAAGTTTTCATTTGTTTTTAAAGTGAGTGAGTTGTTTGGGAGGAATGTTTTCAGAACTAGCTCCTGAGTGTAAATATTGATGGCATTCTGAATGTGACCACCCTCAAACTCGTATGGATATCGACAGTCAATGACAGTAAAAGACTCAACGCAATGATTGTAGCTGCCATTGATCAAGCTGGCCAGAACATGAGAAGAGATGGACTTGAGATCTTGGTGCTTACAATTGGACAGAAAAGGCAGCAAATAAGGCTTACTAAAGTCACCGATCAAAGCATGATTGGTTGATGACACCTGAACGGCTTGCATAATTGAGGCATGGTTCTCACTGAAGCTTTTTTGAAGTTGATTCCCGAATTTGTGGCCACCTTGGCGAGAAGAGGACAAAGGGACAACGATGTTTTCATCGTTCTTTGTTTGATTCAGAAAATTAAACTCTGGCGTTAGCTCAAACTTGGTGTTTTTAAAATTGAAATCATTTCGTTTTGGAGACAGAGTGTTTTCAATTGAAGACAGCACTTTGATTGACTTTTTAAGAGGAAGGGACTTGTGAGCAGAAATCTGGTCACCACTTTTATGCTCTTTAGATTTACGAGATCCATCACTTGACATGTGATCAACATTCTAAATAGAAATAGGGTTAGACACAATATGAAAACAATGCAACAACAACAACAAATCATACCTCAAAGCTCAGTGAAGATGAAGAGTCGTTGAAGTCGGTGGAGAGGCAACGACGGGCAATGTTTTTGCGCTTCCGATGTCCACGCGCACTGTTCTTTGGCGTCGCTTGTTCACTACTAAAGACGAGCTGCGTCTTGGGCTCTGGTTCTTTAAATGGCTGATTGAGAAGGCTGTTGATGTCAATAGAGCTGGTGCTCGGGATGTCGACCGTTGAACTCGGCGCATTCTGACTGCTGTCGGCCTCATCCTGGAAGGCCTCGCTGATGAAGTTCTCCTCATCGAAGCTGCCGATGCTCATGAAGGAGTCGTCCATGATCCTCTCGGACCTCACTTCCCAGCCAAAGGAGTTGTTGACAAAAGGAGGAGGGGAAACAAGAAAGGGGGCACCGAAAATCGGCCAACTCTGGCCGAGGTTACCACAGCGTGACTGCCGTTTGCGCGCACTTCTACGGCAACGGCTTCTACTCTTCTCAGCTGCTCTGAGCTGACTCAGTGCACTGAACTGCCCGCCCTTGCGTGCGCAAAGTTGGCTTTGTAGCGCCAGGCGCTAAAATTCAAATATTTCCGCGGCAACCAGTTGCTGCTGCTGCTTTAAACACCTTGGGCCCACCAAACTCGAAGAGTACGTACGTGACCTTGTGTGTTTACACAAAAAAATTGACTTTACTTTGTCACAATTTCAGCGCTCATTTTTCCCCTCTTCGAGTATAGTACAAAAGCTGGGCCACCTCGCCGATGAGGACCACCAGAGAGAGGGCGGCACCGATGAAGAGCAGGTAAAAGTGCTCATCAATGTGCACCAGCTCCAGCTGGTCGTAGCTAAAGTGCCGCTCCTCAGTGTCGTACTGGAATCGGCTCATCACCTGCTTCATCTTCTTCTGTATCTCGCGCCGCTTGGTCGTCCAGCGGTACTGCTGCGAGGACCACTTCACGAAGAAGCCCGCCTCAGTGGCAATGCGAATGCTGAAAGTGAGAGGTACGCTTATGAAGCGTTTGAAAACAAACACAGGTTCTTACAATCGGTCAAAGTGCATCGTCAGATTGGAGCCATAGGGAAAGACCAGTCCGTAGTCGTCGGTGAAAATGCTCGAGTCGGCATCCGTCTCCATGTGAAAGTACGCCTCGCCCAGCTGCTCTGCCCACTTCTTCATCACCAGGTACTGCCCGACCAGCGCATACGTCCGCTCCGGGTGGTAGATCGCCTCTCGGGAGATCTTGTAGAAGCCCTCCCGGTACGTGTCCACCTCTTCCATCTTCTCGAGGATGACGCGAAAGGTGGCGCTAATGTTGATGTACCGCTTAAAGTCGTAGACGAAGGTGGACGAGGAGACGAGCAACGGAGTGATTTTTCCCGCCACCACCAACTCCTTAAAAGCCTGCAGCGTGTCCAGATTTTGCAGTTTGAAGCTGCGCGTCAGAAAGGAGATCAGCACACCGCCGTAGGCGGACAGTAGAATGAAGCCGCCAAACCAGGCGAGCTGCAGCAGAAGCGAGGCAGCCACTGACTGCTTTGCAGCAGTCCACTCAGACTGGGCCGCCCGGCCAGTCATTCGAGGCGCCTTCTGCAGCAATGCAGCCAGTGCCAGCCAGTCGTAGCTGACAGGCGGGGGCGGCCACCGACTGATCGCCGTGATCAGCCGCCCCGTGAGCAGCATCGAGGCGACCAGCAGGAGGACTATGGCCCAGCCGCTCAGACTGAAGGGTCGAAGGAGGACGCCGGTGAGCGGCGCCCTGGGCGACTCCAACGTCAGAAAGGTGATCCTCGAGCTGAGGTTGGGCGTGGTGAACTCGATCAGCCGTTCCTTTCCGTACACCAGGCGAATGGAGACGGCGCCTATGCCAAAGGTGGCATTGCCACTGATGACCGCTCCGAGCAGACCGTCGAAAGTGACGCCGCCTTCCTCCTTCGGCTCCAGTCCCCAGGCCCCCTGCATGTCCAGAATGTCATAGGTAAAGTTGAAGTAGGTTCGCATCACCGAGATGAAGGAGACGTCCATGCCGTGAGTGGCGTTGAAGTGGCCGCTCTCTGGGTCGTATTCTCCGTAGAACATTGGTGGATTCTGTATTTTTTTTATTTAAAAGTGTTGACTTTTAAAACATTAAGCGATGTTTAAAGCCTTACCGGGTTTGTGGCAATTAACAAGTGCTGACCTTGAAGATTAAGCCTCCTATACTGACTGTTTGGTATGAACATTTTAAGGCGACTGATACTTTTGCAATGAACTAATATTTTTTGTTTTAAAAACCCTTGATTTTATTTGGCACATGTTTTTTGTCTACGGTTTTTTTATTTTAATTTATTCACGCCTTTGCAGTGTGTTTCAGAGAGTGCATTTTTTGAAAACTTTCTGAAACATTTTTGCACTTTTGTAATTGAGCTATAACTTTAGCTGCTAATTGTTGTCACGCAATTTTACACTTGAAAAAAGGTAACTAAAGCAAAAACATAAAAGTCAATCAATAGAAATCCGATTAAAGCAAAGCACAAAATGGAAATTAAGAGGTGCAATCAGTTAACGGCCAATCGATTAATTCCTAGGAAAATTAATTGTCGTGAATCGATTTTTATTGCAACAAAAAGCAGCAGTTTGAAAAAATATTTTATGTTTAAGCAAAAAAAATGAATATTTACAAAATAATGTTTACTAAAGAATTTCTAAAAAATAAAATAAAAAACCTCAATTACCAGGACAATAATAGCAATGGCCATTCCGCTGGACCAGAGAATAAAGATGGATTTGAGGTCGTAGATGCGAAAGGTTTTAAAGGAAGATCTAGCAAAACGACATTGAGACACTTCAATGTTCTCTGCTATTGTTTTCTTCAACTCCCACGACTTGCGCATCAGAAAATCCTTGATAGCTTTGCTGATCCAAAATTCAATTACGCCAGCCTCGTGCAAAGTTTTAATTCTGTTGTTTTTTACGGTTTTAATTTGGTCAAGAATGAAACTGTTAGACAAGACCAAAATAATTCCATAAAAAACTTACAACTTATTAAAGGGCTCCAGCAGTGGACTCTTCTTGGCAATGGCCATCGTCGTGAAGGACTGCACCAGACTCTCCTGGGCAATGTGCAGCGTCACCGTTTGCAGGTTCTTCAACGCCACCAGCACTCGCCGGGCAGCGATGACAATGTTACGCTGCCCATTTGCCTCCACTGTCGGAATGAGGTAGTTCTCATTGGCGTAGACGTTCTTGCCTCCGGTTCGGTTTAGATGACGCCCAATCTGGTGGAAGACGCGATTCCGCTCAGGAGTCGCCTTCAGGAAGGCGTACTTGAAGACGCCAAAGTTGGCCGCCAGATAGATTAAATGGGAATCGTCGTTGATTGCCTTTAGCAGGTCGGCGACGCTGTCAATCGGTGGATCGTATTCGGGCACGGTGATGATAGAGTTGAAGATGGAGTTGTAAATCTGCGCGAGGATGAGCGCCGCTAGCATCCACACGGCGTACTTTAGGCGACTGGAGCTGTTGGGCTCTTGCCAGACGCTGGTCGCTGAAAAAAGGGATAGTCTGTTACAAAAGAATTATTTTGAAAAACAATCCTCACTTACACTGACTGACAAATATGGCGTAGAGGCGCAGCGAGACGAGGACCTTGTCGTAGTAGAACAGCTGCTGTGAGCGCTTGCTCAAGTTGAGTTTCAGTGCGAGGTAGAAAATAACGAGGAGAAAAGCAAAAATGGCAAGGATAAGCAACCAGATGTAGAGGCCAAAGGGTCGAAAAACGATCCAGTCGCGGTTGGCGAGGCGGTCATTGCGCGAGATGAAGGTAATGGTGTCCGCCACCAGAAACTTGGTGCTGTCCACCAGGGTGAAGCGCTCTGGGCGAAAGACCACGGCGCACATCGCCAGCTGCGACCGTCCGTAGTACACCTCCGCCATCAACTCTCCGTAAATGCTGTTCATTCGCTGGCCTCGGTGCAGGACAATGCGACTGCGAAAGTTGTACCGGTGGGCGAGCTGCGCCAGCAGCGTCGTCTCCATGGTGAAGCCAATTGGATGGGGCTGACCGGTAACCGGGTCGTCGGTCGGGGCGAACTCGCACATGGCCGGGTACTCTCGCATGGAGATGTTCAGCGTCATGCCGTGCAGATTGCAGCTGTGGTACAGGGCGCGAAGACGGACAAAGTCGCCCGGGCTGGCCGGCTGAAAGACGCCCGGGTAGAGGAGGCAGCCTACAAAAGTAAACAAAGTCATTCGTCTATTTCAGCTACCAAACTGTGTGTAACTGACCATCAAGTGTTGGGCGAACGTGCAGAACCGAGACCGACTGGTAATTCGCATCCACGCTGACAAGGCTCGCCTGAAACTTGGCGGCCACTTCGGGAAAGCTGCCCTCAACCAGTGTCTTCAACCGCTCTGAGTGCCCAAAGAGGGCCATAAAGGGGAAGCAGTCAAAGCAGAAGATGAAGAGATTCGACAGCACAGTCATGATCTTGTTGAACTGCCAGATGCTGTAGTCGCTGTTGCTGAAGATGTGCAGCTGACTGGTAAAGTCAAAGATGACCAGAAAGCGCCGGTACTTGAAGGTGTCATCGGAGAGAAAGCTGTAGACGATGTCGTCCACGTTTATGTCGGCGTAGTACTCGTGGCGGCAGTTTAGTTTCTGCAGGTAGGCTCTCATTGGAGACACCTTATTTATCTGGGAAGTGCTTTCATTTGGTGACACTTTCTGCAGAAATGTAGCGTTTTTGATGATTAGATTTTCAATGAAAAAGAAGAGATACTTTGATGTGAGGTTGGAGCACATCTGTGGTAAGTACTCAGATTTAAAGGGCACATCGCCGTAGTACTGCATCTTTGGGTTAAGTGATTGAGAGATTGTGAAGAGGTGGTGCATTAGGAGAAGGTGTAATGGCTGAACTCTGTTGAAAATCATCTTGATTTTAGAATAAACACGAGAGTAAGACTGGTTAATTATTTCAGTGATATTTTAGATTTACTGAAATCTTCCACCGGAACAAAGCCTGCAATTCCGCTAAACAACAATTTAATTACCCGTTGCTTTAATTGGAAAATAATTATTGACTAGAACAATTCACACAACTCTGAAAAACAAAGTTTTAGCTGAACGTTTGAAATCTAGTAAACAACAACAGATCATTCTAAACGATGACACTGCAGAAAAATAAAAAATTAAAAGTTTTTAATGAAAAATAAAAATGCAGCAACAAAGAATGTTGTGCTGAAGTGTGAGTGGTGCTGAGGAAGCTTCTTGAGCACACACCTTCAGTAAAGAGGGTGTCAGCCCGCACTCCCTCACTTGCTCTCGACCAGCTCACGGACGCGCTTGAAAGCGCCCTCGACCGCCGCGGCCAAGCCAGAAGCTGTGTCCTTGGATTCGAGCACATGCAGTCCGTAGATGGCCGGTCCGCTGGGCGAGGTACAGGCGTCACGCAGATCACTGGGGTGCTTGCCCGATTCGAGCAGACAGGCGGCCGCGCACTGCAGCGTCTTCGAGGCCATCTTCACGGCGACCACCTTCGGCATGCCCATCTTGAAGCCGCCGTCAGAGAGGGCGCTGATGAAGTAGTGCACAAAGGCGAGGCCGTTGCCGCCCAGCGCACAGACCGCGTCCATGGTAGTCTCGGGAAAGTACTCTAACTTGGCCACCGAGGTGAGCACGTCGCGCACCACGGTGGCGCACTTCTTGCTGTCC
>JAALOO010001544.1_pt1 | contig 15179 bp, 14 predicted proteins | sample 7257641 | NCBI WGS metagenome assembly JAALOO01 (sample SAMN14085613, study PRJNA598686) | mite metagenome | biome: ENVO:01001000; feature: ENVO:01001002; material: ENVO:01001226; isolation source: single female mite from University of Michigan culture on fish food culture... ...
TCTCTCTCTCTCTCTCTCTCTCTCTCTCTCTCTCTCTCTCTCTCTCTCTTCTACCCGTCAAACGATTAAACTAGATCAAAGCAAGTTACAATAAATTGACTTGATTGAGTGTTTCTCTGTGCAAGCAATCGGTTCATTTTCTACAATGCTGTGTCCTGTCGTATGCAAAACTAGAGCTGCTTTTATTGATGAAATTTAAATGCTGTTGTCGTTGACATAAGTTTAGGTGAATCTCAATGAATACGCTGAAATTGTCTCGACAAACCCCTTAAGGCGGGACACCGCGCATTTTTTTACTGTTTTTTTAAATTTTGATTTTGGGGTGGCTAGGATGTTCATGAAAAATGTACTCAATACAAATTGTTAAGAATTTCATGTAGGACAGTTTTGTGTTAATATTTTGACCTTCCGGTGAACGGATTGCAGTCATGAAGGATTTAAATGTTCCGAACCTATTGGTACACTTTCCGGAACCATGGAGGCTGGCATGAAATAATCAGATAAGCCAAATGAAAGGGGACGTCTAAAACTAAAAAATGTTGGAGCTAAATTATTTTTATGTGGTCTCAGACTTTCTAGGATGATTTTTGATTCAAGATTTAGGATGAAAAATGCAAAAAAACTTGGAAAGTTTACTTTTAAAATATTCTCAAAAAATAATAAGAGCTACATTAAAAGATCTAAGTCCAACAAACTTTAGATTTTTTTGTTACCTCTCATTTGGCATCTCTGATCATGCAATGCCAACTTCCATTTTGCCGGAAAGTGTACCGTTCGGTGTAAAGATCTTAGTAAAAAATGCCGTTGACTAGTAAAGAAAACCAAAAATTCGAAAAAAGTTGCTATGTGCGCGTTGTCCCCCCTTAAAGCAAACTCAAATAATGCAGTTTATGTTGGGTAAAGTGTGAGGTCTGCTTCTAAAAAACACTAAAAATATTTAAACTTTACTTGAACAAACAGTTAGTTTTTTTAGAGATAAAAGTATTAAGTGTTGTGCTTACTTTTCCAAATTCCGACAGAAAAAAAGTGACAAATGTTGAGGAACAAGACAGAAAAATAGGTTTAACGAGATTATAGTGAAAAAATAATAATGACGAGGAGAGAGGAGTGGACGTTGAAGATGAATTATTTGCTTTTGGGACGATGATGATGGTAATCAATGAAAGATTACGGCAAGATGTTGAGGATGAAGGTAAGGCAATACATCTTGTTGATGTCTGATCTTGATGGCTACTAAGTTTTAAATTTCAGGTACACGGCAATGAAGCGTAGCTGTTAATGTTGAGGTTAGCCTGGTAGCACCTTCCACAACACTACTCAGCAGCCTGTCATCGGCGGCGGCAGCATCAAACAAGCACAACAACATCATGTGCATTCGAGCTGGTGCTGGTGTGATCATCAGCAGTGATAAGAGGAAATCAAACAGTGAACAGTAGCGGCAGCACCTGCAACATCAGCATCAGCAGCAGCAAAAACTGGTGCCGATTGTTGTGAGGTGCACCGATGCTGGTGGTGATGGTGGTGATGATGGTGAATGAATGGTGACGAAGGTGGTGCTGCTGAACAGCGGCGGGCGCGCGGGCCTGACGACACACACAACAGCCACAACAGCCCAGTGACTGGTGCACGAACTCAGTTCATGATCAGCATCTCTTCGCTTCAGCCGTCCATCTGATCAGCCTGCTGCTGATGCTGGGGGTGATGGTGGTGGTGATCGGCACGCTCCACTCTCTTCAACCCGCCACAGCTGCCGAAGCTACGACGACGATACACATACACACACACACACATTCACCCCGCACCGATACACCATCAAAAGCAGAGAATTGGTGGTAGCACTCTCTCTCTCACTCTCACTTCCACCGAGCAGCAGCCATTCGGTAGAGCAGTAGGCTTCTGTCCTGTCTACTTCATTTCCCAGTACACAGTACACAGTGTGTGTGTAACCAGCTTTCAGCCTTCTGTTCCACTCTCTCCTCTTCCTCTCTCTCCCTTACTCTTGAGTTCTGCAGGGAGGCAATCCGAGATCACTCTGGAAAGTAGTCCTCTCGGGCCGATTCGTCTCTCTTACTCTCACTCTGATAAAAGTGTTCGCACAGGCGCACTGCTGTACAATTTGTGCGCTTCAAAGTTGCTGCGGCAAATAAGAAGAAGATGTTAAAGAGGAGGAGAAGGAAGAGAGGGGAGGGGCAAAACGAATCAAAACTGAAAAACTTGCACTTAGCCCCTACTATGACAAACAAACCTCGGTCTAAATGAACCAAAGGTACCTAGGGTCGTGTGTACCTAGCGTGCTAGGCTCCTGATTTAGGTTGAGAATCGCATTGGTGAGCACCAAAGATGACAGGAAAAAGATAGTTGCAGCTGCTGCAGCACTCTTGTTGCCAGTAACAGCATCAGCAGCATTGCACCAACATTGCACCGATGCCAGCGGCAGCACATCACATTGCCGAAATCATCAGACATCAGACGCCACCAGCACACGACGGAGAGAGAGAGAGAGAGGGAAAGCACATGGATTCATCCAGCTAAAATCGGTTTTGCTGCCTGTGTCACACTGTCTCCTAACAGACATCGCGCATGGCTGCCGAAATCTTCAGTTTGCCGGTCACCTTTCTCTTTTTGATGATGATGTTCACATTTGAGGTACAACGCTACGACAAATACGGCAACGAGCAAACAGACAGAGATACAAACAGACCAGACCAGCCAAGCAAACACACTCGTTGATGCATTTACTCGAGAAAATCACAGTCGTTCGTTTCTTTGGTGTTATTGAGTGAGCTAGTGTGTTGCCATGAGCCCTCTGATTGGTCAGGAGCACAGTGCACAGGCACCCAGTGCCGCCGACCCAAGCCAACACCGGCGGTTCAGTGGAAGAGGGCGACTGGCGAGCCCACGTGGGTGCCATGGAACACCACAATGAAACGCTAGTATCAACACAACAGCTGACAGGGCAACAATGCAACATTCAGAGGATGCTATATAACACAGAGAGAGTGGAAGGAGATTGAAGTGGAAGAAGGAGAGAAGTGCAGTGGAGTTCACAAAGTCATTCCACCCTAGTAATCTGGTCAAAGGCAGAGAGCTAAAATCCCTTTCAGCTGGACTAGCAAATCTTCTTAAAAGAATTTACCATATAAAGTGACCAGTAACTGCTATTCCAGGCATCTGTAGAATTTGCATTTTCCCCCTGTGCACTTCAGTTGGGTGGGCTTCATCATCAATTTCGGTGCAGTTTTGTTCTGCAGTCTTTGAGTGCATCTGCGTGTGTGCGGGTGACTGCGGGTTTCCATTAACAATGGGCTTAATTACGGTCTAGTTGGCTCGCTAGTTCCAATCAGACTCCTCAATTACAGTTGACACTGGCCAAATGGATGAGGTGCTGCTGCTGCTGCTGCATCTGATGCTCTTTGGTGATGGCAGCGGTGATTAAAATAAAGGACACCACTGTCACATTGTCAAATGTGTAAGTGCGACTCATTGGACTCTGAATGCCAGAGAAGATCAATGTCATTGTCGATGCATGGCAAAGGGCACAATGTGCAAATGCCATTGGTGATGGCAATGGCAATGGTGGTTCTAATCACCATCCAGAGAAGCAAACATGAAAAGCCCTTTTGCTTTTGGGTCGACCCTGATTTTTGCGTCATCGCGGCACCTTACGTCAGCAGCACTTCTAGAAGTCTTAATTGGAATTCTGACCAGAGAAACGACCACCATAATAATACTAAATACCAGCATTATTCTCTGCTGCTGCTGCTGCTGCTGTACGAACACTTTGCCACTTTCTCCCAGTTGGCCAGTTTGCAGTGTTCACCAGCTCCCAGGCTTGCTGACTGGCTGACATGTTATTAATGAGGCGCTTCACTCTTCACTGGCAGCAGCCGTACAACGCCAGGCAAAAGTCGGCCAAGTGAAAGTGCTGCTGCTGCTGGCAGCAGTGCTCCCTTCCCTAGAATGCGTTTTGTTTCTTCTGCTTTTAGCAGTTGTCGACCGACCAAACTGGCTCTGCCAGAACCGAACCGAACCAGATTGAGGCGGATTGGAGAACTCTGCTCTTCGTTTATATAGACGGTGGCGGCGACGTCGGGAGCTGAGTTTGCTTTAGGCAGTCACAACAGCAGTGAGCAGTGAACAGAACAGAACATGACAGAAACTGGTCACGGCAGCATGCACTTGTGCATTTCCATTGCCAGACGAAATGGCGTCTACCGTCGTGGTGGTGGTGAGATCAAAAGAGAAAAAGAGGGAGGGAGACGAAAGTAAAGAGTGAAAGTAAAGTGAGTGCAGGAGATTTCAGTGAAAGTGCTGACTGAAGAAGTGCACGTGCTTTAAAAAGTGCAGCCACTTTTTAATCACTGGCAATGAGATTCAGTCTAGTGAAAATGAACTTGTAGTGCACACACTGTGTATGGCCATTGTAACCGCGCTCCTAATTGCCTCCCCTTCCCTGGAACACATCAAAAGGCTCTGATGTCAAGCAAACATTGAACCTCCCTGAACATCTTTTTTATGTCGCTATACACACAGTCGACAAACAAGTTGACAAGACTGGCAACAAAATGTCAAAGACAAACAGATAAAAGTTTGAGCAATAACGTCAATAAAGTGAATAAAGAGAAAGGAAGAGAAAGAATGAATATAACTATTTTGTGTATTTATTAGTGAGATACAAAAAAGAAAGAGTCTGGATCCTTCCCAATTGAATCGATTGGCATTCTCTCTTTTCAAGATGACCAAGATGGCCTAGTGGCCAAACAAGCACACAAGTGAGAGTGGAGTTGACAGTAAGCAGAGCAGAGCAGATGGTCAAGCCAGTGCCATTTTCCTTTCTCCTCCCACATCGCTCCGATTCAATGCCCAATTTGAGCAATTGCATGCAGTTGAACACACACACACACACACACAGCGTCGAGACAGTGTCTCTTTTATTATTTACCGAAGTGCTTTAGTGTGCTATGCGCTGCTGAGTGCAATTAGCGGACAGCGGTCAGATACACACAAAAAAGAGAGAAGATATCATTTTTCCTCATTCTCAACATTATTATTTCGCTAATATTCGATTAGCGAACCGATGGTGGAGATGATGACGGAATTGGGCCGCAGAAAAAGAGATAGTACAGACAACTCTGAATTTTTTGGGCTGGGTCGACAGCAGAGAAACACGACGACAGAAACACTTCACTGGAATCAACAACAACAGTTGAATCAGCAAACATAGATAAAACAACAACCGAAACAATTCAGGATTGTACAACAGCTAAAGAGCTAAAACGCGCATTTTCTGTCTTCTGTCAACACTGGCACAAAGAAAGAAAGGAAAAGAGAAGAACATGTCAAATATAATTTGCAGTCGTCTTTCTATGCCTCTATTCCTTGAACTACAAGTATTCGTGCCGAGAATTCCTGGGAAATAAGCGCAACAGCAGCCAATAGTTGTACTAGTAGTCATTTTTGTTGAAAAGAAGATAAATAGAATGAAAAATGGCCCCGGACAGTTGCCTGAAAGTGGCAGCCAGCGATGTAGGCAAATTCTGTTTTGTTCTGCTCAGCCATGTCTGTGCCATGAATAATATTGAAAAAAAAGATAAAAGAGATGAAAGTGTTTGTCCCCCTGCTTGGGCATCACTTTCTGACGTAGTAATCCAAACTGACGCAAATCTATACACCAGCAGAGAGGGGTTTTTTAAATTTTCTCAAATGTATTTAACCATTTTAAACATCTTTGAGTGTCTAGGCATTTATTTTGTATACAAATCAGATTTGGTTCTTTCTCATTTTTCACAACTGTACAACAACAATGTTTTCAATCGAGGCTACATTTAGGGCCGTTCAACAACAGAAGAGAACACACTTAGTAAAGAAAAAAGGAATCTGACAAATTGACATGGGAAAGGAAAAATGGGGCATCAAATGAGGATAACTATTTTTTTCCGACCCTTCATCGGTTTTTCTCCAACAACAGCAGCAGTTGATGCCAGTCAAATCAGTTTGTTTTTGTTGTTTTTGTCATTTCAATAAAGATCAGATTTTTTTTCGGCAGCGAAACCGACGTCAAAACACCGGCGAAGCCGATGACGATGCCGCTGTTGCGTAACCCCTTAGAAAGCAGGCATTTAGAAAATAGGAATGTCAAACGGAAGTGTCGCCTTTCCAAGGGAGTGCAAAACAGCAGAAGAAGCATTCCCGAGGGAAGACGAAATGAACGGGAAGCAGGCAGATAAGCGTGATGGCTGTCAATTATCAGCGCAGGAAAATGGGTAGAAAGTAGTGTCACTGTGTGTGAGTAAGAAGAAGTTTGAATATTGCTCAGTAGCATGAAAAGCAATGCTCAAAAGGAGAAAAAACGGAGAAGAAGAGAATAAAGTAGGCCAAAATGATCGAGAAGAGCATTTTTCTGCAGAATCTACTGATCACTGGCAAATTGCAATCTGTTTGCTGTCGTTTCTAGGGAAAAAGAGTGAGTGACAATAACTTACTTGAGATGGGGAAATTAATTTGCTGGAAAAAGAGAGAAGGAGAAGGCAAAAAGAAGTTTTGGCAGTGACAAAATATAAACAAAACATAGTACTTGACTATTTTTTTTCGAGTGCCAGTGCCAGTAACTTGACGCTACATACAGTTTGCCCAAACAAGTTATGAATTTGGCAAAGTTGAGCTGAGCTGAAAACAAGTTAGGAAGAAACAAATGGCAAAAAGGAAAGTATAAAAAATTAGAAACAAGAATAAAATTAATTAAAACGTTTGCCAAACAGATAAAAAATCAGTTACACAACTTGTGAAAATAGCACATTTTTTTCTAATTCAAAATTAGCATTTTAAAAAACTGGCAACATGCTAATGCGTTTTATGCCAACAAAAAGAAACATAACGATCAAATTTTTGCCAATTTTTGCTGCTGAGGAAAAAACTCAAGCAGAAACACAAGAAGATGAAATTGTGCGACTTTGAAAAAAATGTTTCAACTGCTTGTCAGGTGGCAAGTGTCAATGGGTGACAAATGAGTGCTCTCGACTCGAGCTTTGATTTGAATGTGTGCACTAAAGTTAAGTTCTGCCTTTCCTATTTATAGCACTTGGTTAAGTTCAGGTACTGTTTCCATTTCAGACAATTTAGCAAAAACTGCTCTGCACACTAATGACTACTAATTACTAACACAATCATAACCATTCACCTAATTAAAACAAAACATATCATTTGTTTTTGTTTTTCCAATAAAAAAACAGACCGCCTCTTCGTCTGCATTAGCAAGGACAAATCAAGTAGAACATTCAGCAATCAGTGCAAGGACAAGTTTAGTGCTTCAAGAAGCTATTTTTTCTAAGTAACTAAATCTGTTAAAACAAAAATCATTTATGTAAAAATGCATTAAATATGTTTTTGGTTTTAGTTGGTCGTATCAAAAAATATGTACAGCAAAAGTAGTTGTAAACAGAAAAGAATGTGTAACTTTTCCTACACAGATAGTCAGTGGCCACTTACCTCATCATCATCAGCATTACCGGTAAACCTTGAAAATGTTAAGCAAAAAAGAACTTTTGCTAGCGCTTCTGGCTCTAGCTGGTAATGACCGACTCGATCCAGCGAAGGTAGGGCGCCGTTCGAGTGTACACATCGGGGGCGCCGGTCAGGCGGCAGGGCAGCGAGAAGGAGACGATGCCGGTGTGCACGGCACGATCGCCGTCGTAGGTGATCAGCGCAGAGCCCGAGTCGCCCTTCAGGGCGCCCTTTTGAGAGAGGAAGAGAGAGGAAAAAGTGAACAAAAGAGCATCAAAGCAAGCGGCTCCACATTTTCACTTACCGTACAGCGACCATAGGTGGCCGTACCGGCGCAGATCATTTTGTCTGTAATGGGAATTCTCGTGCGGTTGTACGCCTGCTTGCAGCTGTCAAAGCGGACGACGGGAATCTGCACCGACTGCAGGCGATTTGGCAGGACGTTGATGAGGCCGTCGGTGGTGAAGCCGTAGCCGGCGATGGTGGCCATCGTCCCGGTGTTCAGACTGGCCTCAGAGTCGGAGGACGGCAGGCAGATGGGCCGAGCTCGGTCGTTGAAGGTAATCGATTTGGAGGTGCGCACCAGAGCAATGTCGTTTTGCGCCTTGCGGGCGTTCCACTCAGGGTGTAGGACCATTTTCTGGATGGGCAGCAGTTGCAGGTTGGACTGGAGCAGGGTGAAGCGCCAGCGGTCGGTGCCGATGACGGCGCGCATCTGACCGGGAAAGACCGAGTTTACGAGGCTGGGGATTTTAAAAAGGAGTTAGAAACTAGGTTTAGTAAATATTCAAGTAGTTGTTGTATTACCCATCGACACCTAAAGTGAAAAAAGAGAAAAATTGTTAAATTGAGTTTAAATGTGTGTTTTGTGCAAGCATTACAGTGAGCCGCCGTCAGTATCCAGTACTCATTGAGTATCGCCCCGCCACAGGTGTGTCCCCAGTCGGGAAGTGGCAGAGGTAGGGCAATGCGAAATCGCTGCAAGGACACTTGCCACGGGCTGAAGAGCAATAAAATTAAAATTTTAAGTAAATAGAGTTGCTAAAAAGACTGTTTTCATTACAATTCCTCAATGAAGGCGTCCCGGCCGCCGATGACCCGACCATTTCGGTGCACCGTTCCGCTGATGTTGCTGAAGGTGCCGCAGAGAGAACGGGGAATCTTCGAGGAGTAGACCACATCATCCGAGTAGACGATGCGGGCCAGACAGCAAGAGCTGAAGGCCAGGGCAAAGAGGTTCACCTGCAGGAGGAGCAGCTTCATCTTTATTTAGAGGGCACACTGTAAAATGTTTCTGCATCTGACTGATAGATGCAGTTTTTATACCTCGCATGCTCGTGCACACACACATCTTTGTTTTAGCTGTTTTTGGTGTCAGTGGTGGCGGTGGTGAATGGTGGCAAATGATGGTAGTGGACAATGTAAATTAGCCAGTGGCTAGTAGTGGCGAAAGTGACATTAGTGTCAGTGTGAAAGTGGATCGAAAGTGATTGCAAAGTGTGTGTGTGCGCCGTTGTTCATCAAATGATGCACTCATTTCGCCTCTGTGTTCTCCGACCTAGTGCCACCAGTGCCAGTCATCCTGTGCACATGGCCTCAAATGCACTGGAGCTGCTTCTTCAGTGTTAGCACTTCAACACTAGTGAGGGTGACCCTCATTCACGCACTCAGTTAGTTAGTCAGTCAGTCATTACCCGGAAACAGGTAATCAAAAATGGAAGCCGCTTGAGCTTTGAGCTGTTTCTCTATCGCTGGCGCACATCAATGGTGTTTCTTTGCCTTTTTCATTTCCTGAAGACCCTCAAACGTCAGGGTGTCACTGAAAGGACACACTGAGATTTTGTCACACTAATGTGAAATGTCAAATTTTGCACTCAACTTTTGTAGATCACTACCAGTACCACTTGTTGTACACATTTTGACAGAACTGTTAGACAGTTTCACTTTTTAAGAGCATCAGTTCTTCTCATCAGCCAGATGTCATTGTACAGCTGTTTGTAATTTTTTTTGTGTGTGTTCAAAGTTGAAAGTGTATCTGGTGAAAGTGTTGAGCTCTTGAACAGTAGCAACAGCTGCTGCACCAGAGCGCCAAGTTTAAAATGAGCGCTTTTCTTCTCCTCTTCTGTTCAAGCAGGCGCAGTAGAATCACCAGAACAGCAGTAGTAGAAAAGATTCTACTGTTCTGGTTGACGGCTCAAAATAGACACACACACACGCCTCGGGAAAACTTCAAAGCGACAGGAAGAATAGTGCTCCCGTTTTGTCACAGTGCCCGGATCGTCATCGTGGTCGTCTTTGCAGTGCTGCTGAAAACCGAGCCCCGAGTGAGTGGCAGTGAGACACAATGAGAATGAGCTGTTCTAAATGGCGGCAGAAAAGAGGAGATGACGGAGAAGGAGCTCTCAAACAGAAGATGATGATGAAGAAGAAAAAGAAGAAGAAAAGATGCCTGGCATAGATTCCGTAGTGGTAGAAGTAGAAGTTGAATGTGACCAGATACTCACAACTGCACGACAGCAACTGCTTCAGCAGCGCGGAAACCTAACTGAAGAACGGGAACAGCAACACAGCAAACAATCCCCCACCACAGTTCAACAGGCAACTGCTTCTCCCTTCTTTCCCTGGTGAACGAGACTGTCTCCACTGGCATAGGCTGCCTCTACCAAGTAAAAGTAGTCACTTGGTAAGTCAAACACACTTCATCAACCAGACCAGCTCTGCTTATTCTAATTCCTAACAACAATCTGTTCGGCAAGTTCAGGTTCACTTCAGGTCTGCCGCCCCCAGAAATGACCGATACCCTCGTCATCAGGAGGGGATACTGCACCAGAGAAACTAGTAACTAGAAAAAGAAGAAAGAAAAGATGCGTGCCATCACCGCCGACTACCAGGAGCGCATCATCATCGGCCCGGAGGACGTCATTCCGCGGAGCTCCTGGTTTCGTTTTGTCAAGTGCTCCCTGGTGGCCGCCCTCAGCATGCTCGTCACGCTGGCCGTCATCACTCTGATCGTCGCGGAGTCCTTCGTCAGCAACAACAGAGCCGGCCTGGCCACCGGCATCGTCTCGCTGGTCAGTGCCAAACCATTTTCAGAAGTGCCTTTTTATTCTATTAAACTAAACTAGCAGTATCTCTCTCTTTCTTTCTTTCACTCTTCCCAGGTGGGCATCATTCTCTTCCTCATCGGCATCATCGCCGTCCTCAAGGAGCACATTCCCCTGGTGCTCTCCTTCTCCGTCGCCATGATCCTCTACCTGCTGCTGTTCATGTACTCGCGGGTGATCACCTCGCCGGGGCTGATCATCCTGCGCACCTTCATCCTCCTTCTGCTCGCAATCGAGGCCTTCTGCTTCTGCATCATGATCCGCGACTGGCGGGCCATTCAGGTCAGCCGACTCAACCAGCGTATGATGAAGGAGGCGGCCATGGCGCAGTACCAGATGGCAGTCAATAATGGCGGCGGGATGATGATGCACAACATTAACATTTCCGGTGGATATGCTGGTCAGCCTGGATCAAGTCAGCAGCAGCACATGTACGCCTACAGCAGTGCCGGCGGTGGCCAGCTGATGAGCGGCGGAAGACAGCAAATGTTCCAACAAAATCGTGGTGGCTATCCCGATGAGATGCGACCCTACCAGACACCCGTTACTGGACGCCGATCAGTGCCTCCGTACGGGTCTAGTGCTCTTTCTCCAAATCAGCAGCAGTACAACAGAGGAGGACATCAACATCATCAGATGAATTACAGTGGTAATGTGTACAGCCAACAGCAACAACAACATCTTCAGCATCAGCATCATCAGCAACAGTATGGTCCTCACAGCCAGTACGACCTGCCGAATCACCACCAGCCGAACCCGTACATAACCATCGAGGATGAAAATCCGTACGCACAGATCGGCGAGCCGACGACAATGTCAGGCAACACTTCCAGGCGAGGCCTTAATCAAAACCAGGGCCATGTTTACACGACACAAGGTCGACAGGCTAGCCAGCCAGCGAGAAGATACTGAGGATAATTGGAATCAGAATTTCCGCTCAAGTTTTGACAACTATACAAACCAACAAAACTTGTTTTGCAGTCAGTGACAGCCAGACTGACAAAGGTTTTACTGCAGGTGTGCTACACTGTGAAGTGAGAAAGAAGAATTTCAGTCAACAACTGAATAAATGAACACATGTGACAACATTTGAGTGTGACTAGGTGACTAAGTGAGTGGTGGTGGTGGTGAGATGTGGTTGAGAATTTCAGCAAACAAAATGCAAACAAACAAACATCTAGTGGAACTACTAACCGTGGAAGACAGAGTGAGGGAAGGTGAGTGAGTGGGTGAGCCAGAGTGAGCCAGAAATCACTTGCTGAGGACCTTCTTGACGACGCCCTCCACGTCGGCGTACACGGCGTCCACCGGTCGCTCCGAGTTGATCGTCTCCAGCTTGCCCTTCGGCTTGTAGTGGTCGAGGATGGGCTGCGTGTGGGCGTGGAAGGTGTCCAGGCGCTTCTTGATGGTCGCCTCGTTGTCGTCCGCTCGGCCGCTCGTCTTGCCGCGGTTCAGCAGGCGGTCGGTCATCTCCTTGTCGGAGCAGTGAAAGTAGAGGATCACGCTGGCCGGGGCGACCTTCGCCTCAAACTCAATCGCCTGGTTCACCTGGTTCAACAAATGTAGAAAAATGAAGTTACTGAAGTTTACTAAAGTTGGTGTTAAATTGTGTTGCATTACCTCTCGCGGGTATCCGTCAATGAGGAAGCCCGTGGCGGTGGCCTGGTGCTTCTGAATGGCACTGGCGAGCAGGTCGAGCACCAGCTCATTGGTGACCAGCTTCCCCGAGACCATGATCTCATTGAGAGCCTTGCCCTTTGCCGACCCTGAGGCGACCTCCTCGCGGAGGAGATCTCCCGTGGAGAGGTGTGTGAAGCCATACCTAAACGCAAAGAGAGAAAACAAAATAAACAGTGTAAACAAAAAACACACAACACAACAGTCAACACTTACTTGGCCTTCAAACGGTCACAGATGGTGCCTTTGCCTAAAAAATGACCAGAAAAGAGTGCATCGTATGAGACATGATTAAAACTCAGTAAAAACAAGTACTCACCCGAACCAGGGCCGCCGATGATGAAGATAACGGGCTTCTGCGCTGGAGGAGCCATTGTCCGGTCTTTTCTTCCAGGTAACTGCTGCTGCTGCTGCTGCTGTTGGTCCAAACTGTTTTGGCTGCGACACTGATCGCCCGAAACCAAAAGAAGAAGAGGAGGATCGTTAGTACTGAGCGAGTTTACTGAATAGTCAGAGTAGTCAGTTGCAGTGTCACACAATGACGAGAAAGCTGCTGTTGCTGTAGCACTGCCTGCTACTGGGGAAAAGGGCTGCTGCTGCTGCTGTTGCTGGCAGCTTCCACCAAAGTTGATCACCACCACCAGCAGAAGAAGAAATGGCGAAAAAACTGCACACAACGACGACGACGACAAGAGACAAGGCAGCTTTCTCCGGTAGACCAACAATGTTTCTTCCTCTGCTAAAACTCAGGCAAACTCAGCCACAAAGTCAGCACATTTTAGTTACTTATCCAGCAGACTGGTAATAAGTGAATAAATAGCAGGCAGAATCGGCGACTAAAGTCGTCTTTAACTGAAGAAATCAAAGTGCAGTGCAAAACGAAGAAGAAGAAAAGCGTAAAAAATTAGCAGCCTCAGCGAGCGCCACCAGACTTTGTCGTCTTCTTTGGTTCCACGGTCAGTAGGCGACTAGGCTGTGCACAGACTCAACTTCACTCTCTCCCTCTTTCTTTTTCTTCCTTTCCTGAGACTGTTGGAATTGGCAAAGCTCACAAATGCATGCAGCTTTGCAAAAAAACTTTGCTGTACACTGTACGATGAAAAAATGTTTCTTCATCAGCATCTCGGCTCTAAAATTAGAGCAGCAGCAGCCTTCACTTGGGCTGCTGCAGCAGCTTCTTTTTTTGTGTGCTGCACCGATGCACAAACGAGCCGGAGATTTAAGCGCGGGAGAAAAACAAGCAAAGCGAATGCCATTTCATTTCATGAATGAAGCACAACTTGACAGAACTTGAGAAGAGCAAACGTGCCAACGTGCAGACAGCCCTTGTCTAGACAGATTTGCACTGAAACAGGGATGGAAATCAATATCAGCAAAGAATGCAGTCATGAGCACTTATTTTGGGTTCTTTTGCCCTCTCCTATCAGTGACACCCTGGGTCAAAAAGTGGCATGTCTGTAGCATGTGCACTGGCTGCTCTCGCCATCACTGGTTCCTCCAACCTGAATGACGGTCATGGCAGGCTAATGACGTAAAAGCAGACATCATCATCGTTATCATCATCGTTATCATAATCATCACTCAGGTACTACACAGACACTACGGTGGTGAAACCGCACATTATCACCACACACAGCCCACTTAAACTGATAATGAGTGCATCAACATAAACACCACCGTCGGTGCTACCACATTTCATTAGTCGAGATGATTGCGAATTCTTTTGCTGTTTTCCCACTACACCTAGGGTACATGGCACTGAAGAGACGGAAGATGAGTTGTCGTACTTTGGATGCACTCAGTAACAGTGGCAGAAACTGTGGCCAGACGTGACCATATCTCAAACACTAACACATCAGTGCATTTGAGTTCGAGTTGGGGAGAAGGGGAAAGGAAGGAAACGGTTGATGATAGTGTTTGATGTACAATGCGACAGTACAAAACCCTCAGATTTCTGGCAGTGCTGCAGTTGAACTAACTGCTTGTGCCTTAAAATAAACAGTTGCCAGTATCGGCAGCAACGAGTACTTTTAAAGAGTTAAATGGTGGTAGAAAGAAAATACCGCTGCAATTAGATAAGGAGGGGCTGCTGTCGCTCACTGACAGTGAAATGCCGCCCCTGCAAGAAAAGAAGCGGTGTCAACTTCCGCAGTCAAACAGAGTAAGAGTAAGAGGGGGCTCGCCAGCACGCCCAAAGAATGGGCAAATAAACAGCAACAACACAACAATTAATGCCAGTGCTTAATTAGCGCTAATGTGCTGATGATGGTTGCAACTGGTTGCAAGCTGAGAAAGTTGAGCCCTGGCACACATTAGCAGATCAATTAACTGCACTTGTCGGAAGGACAACGGCACCGGTTTGACATTGAAGCCCTTTCAAAGCCATTCAAAGTATTCACTCGGGAGAAGGAAAGGGTGGTGAAGAGATGATAACTGATAAATTATAGTAGAAAGTGCCACCAATTGATGCCAGTTGATTGATGCACATCAAAAAGTGCTACAGAAAGCAACAGCAACAAAACAACAAGTTCTCAGCAAAAAAAACCTCTAACGATTTTTCTTTCCCTACAACTTGCCAATCAATCAGCAGACAACACACATCACAGTTCTTCCGATTACACATCAACTGAGTACGGGTGGTATTCATTTCAAGTTGAATGAAATGAATACCACTTTGTGAATATCGCACTTGTGCAATCAAATCAAAAATAGCTTAATGACTTCTCTCACTCTGCTAAATGCACTGAGCAGATGGGATGAGATGACTAACTCTCTAAAAGAGGGGGAAAAGTAATCATGATAGAGGTGGCGGAGTTGGCAACAGAAGGAAGTAAAAGAAAAATAAACAAGAGAGAGAGAGAGAGAGAGAGAGAGAGAGAGAGAGAGAGAGAGAGAGAG
>JAALOO010001020.1_pt2 | contig 15169 bp, 19 predicted proteins | sample 7257641 | NCBI WGS metagenome assembly JAALOO01 (sample SAMN14085613, study PRJNA598686) | mite metagenome | biome: ENVO:01001000; feature: ENVO:01001002; material: ENVO:01001226; isolation source: single female mite from University of Michigan culture on fish food culture... ...
CTTTTTCATAATGTTCTCCAGTCTTTTTGTACGAGCTGTGGCGCTGGCTCTGCTGTGCGGCCTGGCCCTGGCCCAAGTTCAGCCTGAACAAATCAAATGCCGTGGCTATAAGCCAACTGACGTGTGTATGTATTGAGTAGGGCAGCGAGGGAGAAACGTCCGCTGTGCATTGAGTGGTGATAACAAAAGCTATATTCTCATAAATCCTTCTTATCATATCACCGTTCATCTCAGCCTACCCGACGCCCTACATCAGTCCAGCGGACCGATCGGCTCGCTGCAAGGCCCTCTTTTCTCGCTACAACAGCACGGGCACCGCAAACCTGAGCTTCGTCGGGCAGAACACCTACCACAACCCGTGCAAGATCGAGTGCGGTCTGTGTGTGGAGACTGAACTTCCTGAGGAGAAGGAAGAGGACAATGTGAAGCGCTTCTACCCGCCTCACATCTCACTGAAGGACAGCATCGTCAAGTGCACCGACGAAGTGGAAGTCTACGAGCAGTTTATGCCTGATGGCATTCGGTGCGGTCCATGGCACGTAAGTCTGACCCGCCCAATCCCTCTTCAATCCATCAGTCTGCTCCAACTGACACTTTCACTTCTTTACTGACGCAGATGTGTGAAAACTTTTGCTGCGTTGCCAAGCCTGATTTGTTCCCAAATTCAAAGCGTCTACGTCAGCAACTGAAGGACAGGTAGATAGCTTAATGATAAGCATTTTCCAAGTGAGCTTACTTCTAACTCATACTGCTGTTTTTTAATTGCCAGTGCTGATGGTGACGTGAATACTTTCTCCCAAACCATTCCGCCAGAATGGACCAAACCGCTAACCTGCGAAGAGGAAGGATTTTTCCAGGTATACATACCTTGATACAAGTTATTTATTTATTTGCATTTTCTTAACACGTTTTCATCCTTCATTTACATACCCTTTAGAATCCAAACGGTAAGAATGACGAATGTGATTAGTAAAACAAAAGTGTTTTAAAATAAAAATGATTTTCCTTTAGATTGCCACAAGTTTTACCGCTGTTACAAGGCTGGCTCCCGAGGTGGCTTCTCGCGCACTCTGTTTGATTGCAAACCGAAAAACCTAGTGTTTGATCCCCAGCTCAAAGTTTGCGTTCCCGTGGACGAAGAAGGACTGGGTGATGTTTGCGGTTTGCTGAATGCTGAAGGACTAGCCGATTACTGAAGCAAAGAGGATGTAACTTTTGTTGCTGGTCCAACCCATTTTTTGTTTGGTAAAATTTTTTAACTGTGTCAAACGGTACAATTATTTTTTTCAAGTATTACCCACTTTGGTGGAGCCACTGTGAATATGTACAAAAAGCGAGTGCCAGTGGTACTGCAATGAATAACTTATTAAAATGCAAAGAAAATGTTGCTCACTTTCTTGGAAACTTGAGTGTGGTTTGTTGATTTGAACCAAAGGGCATCAAATGGGAACAAGCTTTTATTTAATTTCGCTCTTTTCAGTTTGAACTTCAACAATAGTTGACAGTCTGATCGCTAGAGACCGCTAAAAACTCAATTTGTATTTATTTTCTGTTTTCCAATGTGCTTGTCAGATCGCGGACAACAAACGATCATCAACTGCGATACTTTTCAGCTTAGCAAAGAATATTTTTCTTTTCCATTGTCATGACAGAGCTGATTTGAAAATAGAAACATTGAAAAATGACAAATAAAAGCAAAGTGTTTCAACTGCCCGAATCAAATGTTCAAGTGGCACTGCTCTACATGCCCAAACTGGACCTGTACGTCATCACCGATGCAAAAGGATTTGGCCAAAACTGGATCAAGGTGACATACTATCGAAATGTGTATGACGCCAGCCTGATGATGGGAATCGACAACAACGATGTTCTCACATCAATTGCCCGCCACTTGGCAGAGTCAGTGGTAAAGAGGCGACTGGCTAAATCCACTGATCAGCTAATGGCAGTTGATGAAATTAAACTCACATTTAGCATTTCATTGCGCAACAAGGAGCCAAAAGTCATTCGCTTTATAAAGGAAAAGTTTGAAGAACTGTTGAAGGAATAATTCACGCTCATTTTTTATGTACAGTTTCTGTTACTGATTAAATTTATCATTCTGCGACCAAATTCTGGTTAAGCGTGTGCCTAAACGTGTTTTCTGATTTACTAAACAAATTTCATTTAAGTTACTTTATCTCACTCTTCCAAAGTTATTCAATATAATTAAAAACGGAACCTTGAAATTCTGCAAATAAAAGAATCGGCCTATTTTGACTGAATGCAATCAAAGTTGATGCCGGTTATGTACAATTAGACAGCCATCAGTTGACAAAAATCTATTGTTTTGAATTTGCTCTTCAAGTGATTGTCCACAATTTCACAAGGCAAAATGAAGAAGAAAAAGACTAATTTGTTGTTCCAAGACGGAAACGGTGACTCGGCAGCGTTGAACAAACGACAAAAGACGGAGCTTACTTTTCCTAAATTGCCTCCAAGTGGATTTCCAACCGACTTTCCATACAACAAAGAGACGTTTCGCTACTATTTGGCAGAACCAGATATCAATGCTCCTGAGAGGAAAGAATATGAAGAATCTCAAGACTGTGGAAAGTCGTTTCCTAACTGGCTCTTTCGAAGGTTGATGCCGGAGAAAGTTGTCCTTTCCATGCATGATCGAGCGCCTCAGCTGAAGTTGTCCGATGACAACACGACCGTTGTCGGCGAAAAAGGCTACTCTTCCATCAGAGCTAATACCGGTGTGAACATTGGCACCTGGTACTACGAAGTGAAGATTAATCAAATGCCTGACAATAGTGCCACTCGAATTGGCTGGGCTCAAGAGCTGGCCAACTTACAGGCCCCCTTAGGTTATGACCGGTTCGGTTACTCCTGGCGCTCACGAAAAGGCACAAAGTTTCACCAAAGCATAGGTACGCTTGCTTTATTCTAGAGAGACTCTTGTTAATAACAATTTTGTTACTATTCTTTACAGGTAAGCATTTTGCCGATGAAGGTTTTGGGGTTGGCGATGTCCTCGGCTGTTTAATTGATCTGCCACGCGAGAGACCATTTCTGCAGAAGGCCTACAAGAAGCTTCCCATTTTTAAATTCAAATCTTATCTTTACTTTGAGGAGAAGGACGATGTGCAGAAAGCAATAAAAGAACTCAAGCCTCTTCAAGACGCAAAAATTGTGTACTACAAAAACGGAACCAAAATCGGCACTGCTTTTGAGAACATCTACAACGGCGTGTACTACCCCGCTGCGGGTTTATTCAAAAACATTTCCATAACCTTCAACTTCGGTCCTCACTTTGACTACCCACCCACTGACACTGAATTCGGATCTCGCTACCGGGGCATGAACGAAGCTGCCTTTGATAATCAAATTGAACAAACTATTGCTGACATGGTTTACCTGGTCGATAATGAGTCAAAGGGTACACTCTCCGTGAAAAACTTTTACAGTAAAAATGGATGAGACTATTTATATTCTGATTGCTTGTATTTAATAAAACAATTAACTACAAAAATCCTGATTCTCCTGGTGGAAACACTATAAAACATTCAGTTTTATAGTGTTTTTTGGAGATGTATCTCTTCAGAACCTGTGGCCAAGTACTGCCTTGTAGAACATCTGCAAAACCTTGAATGTAATGGGAAAGACAGATGTGTCCGTTGTTGTGGTGAATCCAGTCATGAATTGGCAATCGACGAAAGTGTACGCCTTGTTCCTCATTATCAATTTTCAAGCGGTACAACTCGTTTAAATCTCTGCGATTTAGCCCCATTAACTCTTGATAAGGATTAAAGACAAAAACCGTTTCTTCTTGATTGTTTATGTCTTCGTCACGTAGCACTTCCTTTGCTAGTGGGTTTATGTAGATTATCCGCTTACCGGGAAAAGCATTCAGGTACGAGTTTGCTGAACATTCTAAAAACTGACTGTCTAAAAGAGATCCATCAAATGTCTCTTGTAGATGTTTTCTCATCGGGCTGTCCGGGCCCATACTACAGTGAACAAAACTCAACGGTGAATGGCAATGATGGTTTTTCTTGTAGATCTGATTGCAAATTTTGAATATTTTATAGCACATTAGCTGGTGGTAACGTTCACGATTGGCTGCAGCGGCCGGAGAATATGGTCTACCCTTTTCCGAAAGGGCTTGTTCAGGAAATTCCCAATCAAAAGCGATAAATTGTCCCCACAAAATAGAATTGATGGCATTTTGTGTCCTTTGTCGATACTGCCGGCTCATGTTAACTCGAGTAAATAAACAGTTTTTCCACAAACCATATTGAAGATCACCTAATAAAAAAAATAGTTACTACTTGAATAACAAAGTAAAAAATTACCATTTCCATCAAAACAGCCTGGCATGAATTCTTTATTCACTTCAATCTTTTTACTTTTTTTTACTATTTTCTTCACCTTTACTCTAATTCTCACCGTATCTCTAAAGTATGATTTAATAAAAAACATTTGTCGGGCTTCATTGCTGTTCATGTTGAGCATTATTCGCACATCTTCACAAGTCAAAGCCGATGGAACTCGCATGTTGGTAAAGGAGAAGTACTCGTATTCAGCGCATATCAGCCCTATTTTCAGTCGAATCTCCTCAAGTTCATGTTCGGTTTTGTCTGAATTGGCAGACTTGGAAAACAACTCTTGAAAATCATCAGTGGAAGGCACTCTAAAGTCTCGGTTAAAGCGAACATAGGAAGCGATGTCTTCTCTTGACTTGTGTAACGTAGAAATCTGATCAATATTTTTCAGTTTGGTGTCAAGTTTTGAAAAGCACCGTTTTGTCAACTGGGGTGAAGTCCAGTGAGTTCGGGTGCACTTTAATAAAGTTGCCATAAACCCATTCATTTTGCTTGCATGAAAGAAAAAGCAGTTACAGATCGGCATGTTGTTGGTCCAAAAGTTTGCAGCGCTCGCTGCGCATTCATTGATTGCGTAACGAGTAAATAAAAACTTGAGTCAGGTTACCTGTCAGTTGTTGATGTGCGTTTTTTTGGGAGTTTGTAACGATTTACTACGACTTGATCTTACAAGAAAATACTAAAATGGATCCCAAAAAGGCAAATATTCTGACAAAGAACATCAACAAAATTGTGCAACAGTTTGAGCTAACCCCTCAGTTTTGGAGTGAGCTTGAAAAATCTGAAATTTTCCCCTCAGAATACACTGACTTCATGAAGGTATTTTAAAGCATTCATAATGATTTTTTCATCAAAGTTTAATTTAATACTATTTTTTTATTAGAAAGAAGACACTGACGATGAAGAAAACAAAAAGAAGAATATAATCATTGATTTGAAGCGGCGAAATTCACTGTGTTACGAAAAGTTCTCTAACATTCTGCGAACTTTGTGCAAGTCGGACATTCTTTACCAGTATTTACAGTGCCACGAAAAAGATGCATATCCAATTGTATCAGAAGTACCGGGGACTTGTTTGATCATAAACAACAAAGAATTCGTGCGGTGCGAACTACGTGAGGGCTCAGAAAATGATGTGGAAATGTTTAAGACTTTATTCGAGCGCATGAACTACGATGTTATTTGCGAGAAGAACGTGACTCGAGATAGTCTGCTTAAACTGCTAAAGAACAAGTCAAAAGATAAAGCACTTGAAAAGCATGACATTTTTGTGGCAATTATAATGTCTCATGGAATATCCGATCATGTAATAACGTCAGACAACCAATATGTCTCCTACGACGAGATTCTAAAGATCTTCAACAACAAAGATTGCTCTAACTTGAAGGATAAACCAAAGATTTTCATTTTTAATAGTTGTCGATCAAAGCTTCACCCTGGTAAGAGCACATTTAAACTTTTTCATACAGTTTGTAATTCTTTTATCTTATTTAGATGATTCAGATGATTTTAAGAGTCAATTCAAGTTTGTTGATGCCGAAGACTCAAGCACAAAAACTAACCATACTTTTAGCGACATTCTTATTGTATTTTCTACTTTAAATCGTGCGTTTTATTTTTTGCAAAAACATAATACTAATTGGTTTTATTTTTCAGATTATCTATCAGTCCGAGATGAAGAATCAGGAACACTGTTTGCTAAAGCATTCACCGAAGCGATGAAGGCCAATTGGAACGAAGATGTGTGCACGATTGTCACTAAAGCCAATAATATTCTGAATGGACTGGTGAAAAATAACCCAAAGAACAAAGTTGAGCAAGGCCAGACGATTGAACAGCGAAAGTTAGGTCATCAAAAAAATTTTTACTTTTCCAAACTGAATTGGCAACAGTAAAAAATGAAATGTCAAAAAATTAAAGAAACGTTGTATGTGAATCGCTGCATCCTAACGAGCAAAATAAAATAGATTTGTTTTGCAATTTCTCAAAATTCACGTTGAGATAATCTCAAAGAGATTTGATTTCACGTCACTTCTTTTACCAGTTCTTATCGTCATTTGGTCAAAAGCTAACCAAAGTAATCTTTCTTCACCTTAGTCGCACTATATTTTTCACCTTTTTCTTTTGCATAACGCAACGGCAGTGCATTCAACGGAGCCATGTCTTATATGCTGCAACACCTGCACAATGGCTGGCAAGTGGACCAGGCGATTCTTTCGGAAGAAGACCGGGTAGTGGTGATCAGGTTTGGCCATGATTGGGATCCAACGTGCATGAAGATGGACGAAGTACTGTACGGAATTGCCGAGAAGGTAAAGAACTTTGCCATCATCTACCTGGTTGACATAACTGAGGTGCCTGACTTTAACAAGATGTACGAACTGTACGATCCCTGTACGGTAATGTTCTTCTTTCGCAACAAGCACATCATGATCGATTTGGGTACGGGCAACAACAACAAGATCAACTGGGCTCTCGAAGACAAGCAGGAAATGATTGACATCCTGGAGACGGTCTACCGAGGCGCCCGCAAAGGCCGCGGTTTGGTCATTTCACCGAAAGATTACTCTACCAAGTACCGCTATTAACAATCTTTAATCAATCAACTCATCTGTGTAGTAAATATTCATTGCACCATTTTATACTGTCAAAATAAAAGTGATACAGTTTATTCAATATTGGAGTGGAAATTAAATGTTGATGGGATATACAGTACGGTGATGGCAAAGAAAAGTTTAGATGAACTAACGCGCATCAAAGACAATCACTGTTGAGTAAAAAATTCAAATTAAGTCTTTTGTTGACAATTAAACAATTAAACGAGTCATTACTTACGTCGTTTGGTTCGCTTCTTGTACATGATTCGGTAACCGCATTCTCGACATCGAATCGGATCTTTCAATTTGATCTCATTATCTGCGTGGCATTCTGTTGGCAAAGAAAGAGGGAGAAATTAGTTGTCTTTTAGGAAGAATTTAGGAAGAATAAAACAAAACAAACCTGCACAGATGTACACCATGGGCTGCGGCTTGTACGGGTTTATGGGTTTATCCTTAGTGTCCATCTTTATCTCTTTTGTCGTCTTTTAAATCAATCAAAACTGAAGAGTACTTTTGGATTCAAAACACTTTAAAGTAAACACTCGCCCGCTTGGAAAAATGCAACAACACAAATGGCACTTTTTCGAGACTGTTTTTCGCGTTGAATTCCCGATCACAGAGTACGTATTTGTTGTACCAGCCAAGACAGAATTTTATAAAATTAAAAACAAACATTCATGTAACCTCCTTTTTTAACTAGATTGCGACTGAGCATAAATTTAAAAGTTTTATTCAAACATAAGCTTGAACTTGATGAAAAACCATTACAAGAAGTTATGATCTATTGAAGACATGTCTTTTGTGAATAAGAACACGTGGGGTTTTCTCAATGTTTTGATTGCGCAAACAAAACTTGGTGCAGCGCGAGTTTTCTTGAGTCCAGAATTGTAACGCAGTTAATCGATTTATAGGTTTCTTTTTCCCCGATTCCACAACGCGACTGCCGTCATGTACCACAGCCACTGGTCGGACAGACTCCCCCATTTGGTTCCAATTTGGCACTCACTGAGTAATCAAAATCTGCAAAACTTTTCAGAAAATTCAATTGATCTCAATCTGGCCCTTGATTTTGGAGGAACTGGATTTTACAACCAAACTGCCCTGCGACATTATCAACCGCTTCAATTTTCAACAAATCGACCCACATTACCCTTTTATATCAAACCACGATCGCAGGAGAATGTTTGCCAAGCCACTCGAAACTGCTTGACTTTTTCTAACAAACATAAAGTACTTTTTTCCGCAAACCAAGCAAAAATCAGCGGTATTTCTGTGTCTATTGACAGTAATCGTTTTCAGCACAACTCAAATGATGTGAACTACAACTTTGCGCATCAATTTAGTGACAAGAATACATCTAGGAAAAACCCATTTTGTTTTCACGCAGAAAATATTTGGGGTTTCACTGGTAAACATTGTTTTAAACTTTGATTATTTTATTAAACTACTTTTACTTTATTAGAGACGCCAAAAAATAATACTTCAAGTGAGCATATTTTGGAGATTAGGCTTGAAGAACACGATAATCAGGAAATAAAATTGTGGTCTCAAACTCGAACATCTTTAAAAGAATACAAGTGTCACCCTCAAAATGACGAAGATAATGACTTGAAATCTTTTAACTTTGAGTTAGTAAATGACATAAGTGCAGTTTCGAAAGCGCTTTTTCCAACAGAAAATTCGTTTCTCAACTTTTGGGATCGTAACGACTTTGTTACTGAAGATTTTTTGGCAACATTTGTTGAAAGCAATATTATTTACAGGTGGAATGTTGAAGCAAACAAATATATGGTTGCGAACACGGTTGATCCTTCTAGTCATTTGGCCAACACTAATAATTTCATTGGCTTACAATGGGCCAAAGAACTCAATCCATTTCTTTACTTCTACGGCACCCACAACGATATTTTTCTTGGTGATACACGGACAAACCTCGATGGCTCTCAGAGAATGTCTCAAACAATTATGAACGCGCAAAAGTTTCCTCATTTTAAAGATCCTATTGAACTGTTTCAAACATTTACTGATAATCCAGCAAATAATCATCAAATCATCACATCTTCAGACTTTAGCATTAACTTTTTCGATATTCGCTACTCTGGCAAAAACGTTAGTATCCTCACTATTTTATTTAATTTGACTAATTACTTTTTGTGTTTTCAGATATTCCAGTGCAAGCACATGATGACTTCTCGTTTAGTCAATAAGCTCTACTCAAAACCATTAGCTGGATGTAACGGTTGTGAAATGATACTGTTGGCTTCCAATTCCGAGCGTTGCTGTTTGTTTCCATTCAATGCTCAAACCAGCATTCAACCAATCATGCAAAGCTATCCTTACTACATTGGAATGCCAAAGGAAACTGGTAGTCTCTTTCCAGCACTTAAATCCGACAAAAGTTTCATTACTGGAACGCAAATTCTTCTGGGAAAGCATTCAGCTGAAGGTGATGCCGAGGACTTTATTTCAATTGCCCAACTGACAAATAATGGCGACATATATATGCAAGACTTTTGGCCTTTAGCCCAAGAGCCCTCGAGACTGCTTTGCATAACTTCAAGTGACGAAAATCAAAATGCTAATGTACAAAAAGACCTTCATGAGGATTTAGATACAGCATCGACCGTAAGTTTTGTTTTATTTTTAATTTGATTTGACAAAATTACTTTTGACTTTAGTTTTACCTGAAATCTGTAATCAAGTTCTTGAAAAACAAACCAACTAACAATCACACACAAAAAAGCGTTACGAATTCAAACACTAAAGACGAGGAAGCTTTTCTGCACACTGATAGTTCATTGCAATCCCAAAGTGATCTGGAAAATGGGCAAGTTAACTCATCAGTTGATGGGATTTTGGATGAAAGTAGTGATGATGAGCAAATTTCCTTTGGAGAATGCAAATTTTCGAACGCAATCGCCAATCGAAGTGGCAAAAAACTTGTTGATTTAGATCTGTTTCAACGTAACTGGCACTCTTTTTCCTCACTTCCAAATTCTTCTGTTGGTCTTCGGGACATTTGTCACCCGCTAACAGTTACCCTCTGCGAAGAATGGTTTGCTAAATTGAACACCACAAGTTCTCCGGGCAAAAATGACGCTGACCCACTGCCAGATTGAACACCCACCTTAACAAAATATTTTTCTCTGTGATACTATAGGCTTTTCCCACTTATTGTGCAGCCAAATACTCGGGTATTTCATTGTGATAATTGTGATTTGTGATATACTGCCCTTTGTTCTCATTGTTTTAAATTGATTCAATTTGTATGTATCAGTAAAAATCCTGTTTTGAGCAAAGTTAAAACTCGTCTTGTGAAAGCTGTCAGCCATCAATCGAGTATTGATGGGCAGACTGCACAATAGAGAAGCTAAGGTCGAGGCATCTTTGAAGTGTTTGCAATAAGAAACGAGCTTGGCGAGGTGCAGTGACAGCCTCGAAAGTGGAAGCCTGTGTGGCGTCGTAGAAAGAGTGCCACTGCTGGACAGGATCACCACCATCACCAGCAGAAGAAGAAGCAGCGAGTCTGAATCAAGTTTGAGTGGCAGTGAGTTTGGAGGATGGCTGCCTTTGCCAGGTAGTGCAGTATTCAACATGCAGCACTTTCGCTCCTTTCGCCTTCTGCTGCAGTGCCCACTGGCCAGTAGTGCCCACTAGAAGATGCTCCTCACTCCTCGCTGCTCACTTTCACATCTTCTCAGACATTCCCTTTTAGCCTACAGTTATTGATCAGCTATAATTGCAGTGTGCCAATCCACAGTGTGAAATACCACATCCGGCAACTTTGCTGCGTCAGCACGTGAGCCGTGATTTTTGCTCATCTTTGTGGCCATTAATCACCCTACAGTATTCGAAGATAGCCGCTGAAACTTGAAAAAATGAAGCCCGTAACACTGGTTTATCTGTTCACTGTTGCCGCAAGTGTGCATTTGGTCAGTGCAGAAATATCAACTCACCAAGACCAGAATAAGCCTGAGTACCACACTGATAAGGACTTGAAGGATGCAAAGGAGAGGTGGATTGTCAATGAAGACGAAATGTGGGATGACGACATGATGCAGCATCCCATTGACGAAGGTCCGAGGAGGGTAAGTGAAGCATTTTCTACTTTTTACTAGATGACAATATCTAATAAACACTCATTTGATGCTTTTAGGTCCACCGTGATAACGGAGAGGTAAATCTAATTGAGAAATTAGCTGTATTAGGCTACAATCATTAAATTTTAGGTGTGCACCTATTCGCACGATTGCGCATCTGGATGCTGTCAACTGGAGCGAAAAACCAAAATTAGATCGTGCCAACCTATGGCTCAACTAAATGAACGATGTACCAACGCTCAGGTAAGGAAGTCTTTGCGTAGTCCTCCCAAAATAATCACACTTTTGCCAAAAGGTTAAAGCGGACACGTTCGTTGATGCCTGCCCGTGCCAAGCTGGATATGGTGAGTTTTTCGAAATAAAAATCTGTTTGTTGATGATTCCATTTTTGCAGATTTCTGCTCTTTCCCCGGAGAGGTTTGCACCAAGTAAATGGGTTCGCAATTAGCCAAATATACTGAAATGTCCATCTATTCTGCTTTCATTACTGTGCAATAAAACATTTTGTAAAGAATAATAAAAGCTACAAATGGCATCATTTTATTATTATTGATTACATTATCTAATCGTCAATACACTACATCACTACTAGTAAAAGAGGATTATGTCGCCAGAAAAGGGACAGGGTCGTTTGCGACTTGGATGAGAGTGAAAGGGTGAGTGGATGAGAAGTTGCACAAATCCCGTGTCTTGTCTTGTTTCTGGCCGCCCCGCTGGCGAGACGGGCCATTCAGCTATGAGCCCCGTCTGTCTGCTGCTGATAGCCTAGGCGGCCTAGGTCGTCTCCATTAGACAGTCTTCACACTCGGTGTCTGTCTGCAGCTGTCTGTGCGTCTGCACTGGGCGAGACTGTGTAGTGCAGGGGACACACTGGTGATGGCCAGTGGTGGTGATCAGAGAATTCGCTGCCTCCCCCGGCACCTGTGGTTTGGCAAGCCTGGACGACAGCAGTGTCATTCCCTTCAGCCTCGACTGTCTTCTGCCCTATTTGGGCACATAGGCCATCACCTGAATGGAGCCAATGTAGAAGAGCATGTACTTGCCGGGTGATGCCTCGATGGAGTAGTCGAATCGACTGCCAACTATACAGCCCCAGTTTGTCCCCGTCCTCTCCGGGTACTTCTGGTCGAGCATTCGGCAGAGATGGTTGGCCGCCTCATCAAAGTCCTCCTTCTTCTGGTTCAGTGCCTCCGAAACAAAGGTGACTGCGTCCAGCTGCATATGCGCTGGCATCTCCACAATCTCAAAGTTTATTCTCATGGGCGAGTTGTGGCTGCTCAGTCGAAGGGCACTTGGCCTGGTAGTGACAGCAGGTTCAGATGATTGGGTGCTTTTCTCCTCATTGTCATGCACAAACTTTTTAAAATATTCTCTCCTTTGCTTGATCATTGTCCTGGTAATGCCTGAAAGGAAAGGTAATATTAGCAACTATAGTTGACAAACTTAAAAAAAGTGTCATTTACCTTTGTTGTGGCGCATCTGACTGCAGTCAGGATCGGGTTTGGTGCAGCAGATGTGGGCCAGGTTAGAGCATATTCCCGGTTTGTAGTGTCCCTCTAGGCAGCACCCATCGGGTCCGTTCATGCTCTGGCACTGACCGTACACTGTTTTGAATAGTTTGTTTGCACTGTTTGCTTGATACACACATTTTTCAAAATCAAGTTCAACAGTTGGTTGCAGGTTAAAGTGTGCCGACGGAATGCTGAAGATAAAACTGCACAACTCAGACATGATGATAATAAACATCAACTGGCGTCGAATGATGTGAGAAGACTGACCGACTTGGCTGACCATAGTAAAACACCGGGACATGGTAGAAAATTTGACTTGTTGACAGTTCCCCTTCGAAGTCAAAAATGGTTCTGAAAACAGTAAATTGCCCGCTCACTCATTTAAACCATCGACCAGAAGGACTTGCTGTCATGTTTGGAGTGGGCAGTCCCTAATGAACTGCTCCTGCACAGGTGACACTGCCGATATTATTATGGTGAAAGACGGTAGAGGGAACGAGAATCAGCAGTCTGTCTGCAAGTGGCGACAAGTGAACAGTCTGAGTTGAACACCTAGAGGGTTTGTTGAACTGCAATCAGCACTGCAATCGAGATGGCGAAAGCTTTCAGTTTTGTTCAGGTTTCTTTTCCTGAGAAAATTGCTCACTTAGCTAGAACACATAGGCGAACCGTGAGAACAAATCAGGTATTTTTCTGGTCATTTAAGAAGCCCAGATTTGAAATGGTGTTAGCACTAACTGAAATGGCCCTAACAAACTCAAACTCAGTTCTGGGTCAAGTAACAGTCCATTGTGCTCTGTGGAAATGTGTGTCCTCTTTAGTCTGAGTGCTATCGGATTAGTGGCACGGCACAGAGTGCTGGTGCTGGTGCTGGAGGGCTGGGGTCTCCGGCACTTCTGTTTCTAATTAGCTGAGTGGCCGTTTGCTGTGTGTCCACGAGTCTGTCGCCAGTCGAGATCACTAGCAGCACTCGGCAAAGGCCTGCTTGTAGCTGTCTGCCACCAACTGCCGAGAAACAAAGCAAACTACCACTTACTGCACTTACTGAGCAGACACCACCTTTGTTTATCACCACTTCCAATAGGTTCGATTGTTCATTTGTAGGTGATAGGCTGCAGCATTTCTTGCCGATTCTCCCATTTGAAGGTGTCGGCAGCTTTCGAGATAAGGCACTCAACAAATTGTTTTCTAGCACGAATATGCAGATAAACTGGCGCCAAAAAACGATTTTCATGTTTCTGGCCTAAAGTTAAATGGCCAAATGATATGTTGATGTGAGTGACAGTGGTTTTCAACAACAAAAGCTGACTTGTCTGCACATGTTCTTATGAGGTCCAGGGCAAAAAACGATACAAACTTTAAAATGTGAAAAAAACTTTAAATAGTGCTAAAGTGTTTTGCGAATGCATAAAGTGGAAAATGGGAAATACGTCGGTAGGGTAAATTTAAACGCGGAAATGGTAGACTGTCCCAATATCGAGGTTAGTGGGTAAAATGGCTGACGGAGCTAGCCTGGCAGACAAATCGATAGTAAAAAATATATAAAATGGCAAACAATTCAAGTGAAATGACATCAGAGAAAAACCATCAGTTTGGAGCCAGTGTCGTCTCCGGACAAACAAATAGTTCTCGTTTTTTGGCCGATAACTACCAACAGCATGCCAGACCTCCATTTACTGGTGCACTGTTTGCTGTTGTGCCAGATGCTGACCACAGGCAAGTACTGCTGATGCTGCTGCGTGTGAATGGATGAGTTTTGCCCGTTGATCTAAGCCTACCTATCCCTCTCACCGGCAGCCATTGCGTGGAAGTCCAAAGAGTGCCCTATCGACAGCCAGGACAACCGAGACGCCTTTTTGTGTGTTCGCCACTGTGATTACGAGTCCTCCGACACTAGTCCGAGTCGAAGTCAGCACAGCAAGGGCGCCAGCAAGGACAACTTCTTTATCGTCTTTTTCCCGCCTAAAGGCAAAGAGTATGAAGCTAGTAGACTCAAATGTCCGCTCGGCTTCAAACAGGTGTCAGAAAATAATCAGTGCTTTTGCGAACGACCGCTGACGCCCTATGAGCTGGAAGCTCAACGACGAGAGCACTGTGATCAGGTACTCACCCTTTAATTAAAAGTTGGCTGTTTAATCTTTTACCTTTCAGGCATTTGAACGCTGCCGAATGTACGGCACCAAACCGTACGATTGCAACCACATCATCGATGTCTGTCCTCCGGTGATGATTCGAGACTACTGTCTGGCTGGCCATGTCTTCAAAATGCGATTCGCTACTGTTGTTTATCACTTTTGTCATGCTTTTCTCAGACTTCCAAACGATGGAAGGCGACACATGCTTGAGCCAGAGATTGATCGACTCAAAGTTAAGCACTAATCGGTTTTTATCAATTTTTTCAATAACGATTTTTTAATAAAAGTAAAGATTTATTCACTTACATTTGAAAAAAGCAATTCAATTAAAATCAATAAAAAAGAAAAAATTCTTCCTTCATGATGTAGCATAATGCCAAAAGCAAGAGTAAACAGTATACGACGGGGAAGATATTATGAAAAACAGCTGCTGTTTAGATATTTTGTGAATTC
>JAALOO010001545.1_pt1 | contig 15164 bp, 13 predicted proteins | sample 7257641 | NCBI WGS metagenome assembly JAALOO01 (sample SAMN14085613, study PRJNA598686) | mite metagenome | biome: ENVO:01001000; feature: ENVO:01001002; material: ENVO:01001226; isolation source: single female mite from University of Michigan culture on fish food culture... ...
TCTCTCTCTCTCTCTCTCTCTCTCTCTCTCTCTCTCTCTCTTTCTCTCTCTCTGTCTTTATCACCATCGCCATCATCAGAGGTAGAATTACTTCTTTTTTACCATTAAAAAAAGGTGCATTTGCCTTTGCTGCGCTTCTGCTGCAGATTTTTCTGCTGTTGTTGTCTGCTGAAGTTTTTTTTGTTGGCTAGTTCGTTCTTTGTACGGCAACGGAAAACGTAGCTTTTTTCTTCATCTTTTTTGTTGGTTCATCTAGCAAGCCTGATCTAGCTAGCCAGCAATCATTCTATCAGCCTATTATCATCATCATCATCACCATCACCATCACCAGCATCTATTTTTGTTTCCGTAGAATTTCAGCAGTGAACATCAGCAGTGAAAAATTTCAAAATTAAATTTTGCTGCTTCCAATTCTTTGGAATTTTCTTTTACAATTGTCGAGTAGTTCGAGCTGAGAATTAGAATGAAGAGCCCAGCTGCTGCTGCTGCTGCTGCGGCTGCTGCTGATGCTGCCATTACTTCAAATGGCAACTCTGGTGCAAAATCTTTGCCTTCCTCACTTGATACTGCCACTGCCACTGCCACTGCCAATAATAATAATGGTAATGAAAAGAGCAAACAAAGGGAAAACTCTTCTTCTTCCGCATCCTCCGCATCCTCCTCGGTACTGTTCTCGCTGTTTGGGTGCAGCTCGTCAAATCGTACCAATTCACCCTCACCTTCACCCTCACCCTCATCACCACCTTCCTCCTCGTCCTCCTCGTCCATCACCTACTTTGCTTCCGGTGCACGAGACGCCGGTCGGGTAATGAGCACCCGATCGGTGCCCATTGCCTCGCGATCCGCCTTCTGCCACTGTCTGACGGCGCTTGACAGCCCCCAGCTGACGGAGCGAATGGTGGAGGACTTCTGTACGACTACCTGAGCAGCAACAGCAAAAAAAGATGTGTGCTGCTGGTATTCCCTCTCTTAATGATGACGTTCTTGGTCGTGATTTTATTTTTTGGTGAAGGTGATGGTGCGGTTCTGATGACGATGGCGATGCTGTGTGTGTGTGGTCAACGATGGTGAGGAAAACGGCGACAAAAATAGGGCAAACAGTTTTTCTGGTAATGATGAGAGATCTGGCAAACAAAAAAGAAAGCTGAAGGAAGGAAATGAAAGCTGACGCAACATACTTTTTTGCCTTTTTTACTTTGCTGTTTTTTGCACCACTTGTTTTTGTTGGAATTTCTTCTTTTTTTCCCACTGCTGTTTATCATTATTTTTGCAGTTGTATCCATTTTTTATTTTTTTCATTTTTTTTGTCTGGTTGATTGGACAACTGCGGGCAGCAATTTTGCAGAGAAAAGATTTTTTCAAGTTTTCTGCTGTAAAAAGTGCTCAAAATAACCAAAAAATAATTGCCGTACATACGAATAAAGGCGAAATAAAGCAAACCAGCAAACTAGTAGTAGAAGTAGTAGTACAAGTCGTTGTACAAACCTTGTTTTTCTTTTTTTCCGTTGTTAGTACTACTAATTACTACTACTAACACAAATACAATAGGTGCAAGCACTGTCAAAGATTTGGTACAAACACACACACAGAGACAGACAGACTGACACGCTGTACAAACAACGGCCGAGATTGTAGTGCAAAAAAGTAGTTTTTGTTTCAGTACGACTCAACTAATTTTTTTTTCAATTTTTGTGATACGTTTAGTTCTCACTTGCTTGAGATTCCGTAATGATAGGAAAATATTTGCTCAGCAGTCATCTATCACACTGTGTGTGTGTGTTTGATAATTGCCTGTTTTGTGCAACTGTGCAACTTGTTTTACTTTTGTCGGCACTGCCATCATCATCATCATCATCATCTTGGTGTGACCAAACAGAAATTAGCATTCTAGAAGATTCAGAACATTTTCTGAATTTTAAACAAAGTACTTCTGATGCAATCAAAAAAGGGACACACCAAATCACATCATTTGGTACAGCTGTCCAAGAGAGTGTGAGTCATGCAAACTGGCGTCAAGGAAAAGAGAAAAAAATGTTCACTTTTTTTCAATGCAAAGCAAAGTGTTTCTGAGTACATCTCTCTCTTTCTCTCTCTTTCTCTCTTTCCTTTCTTTATCATTTTCACTGGCTGATTACACACAGCCATTCAGCAAGGCAATCTCTCGCCGTTTTCTTCTAAGCTACAGCACACACACATACACATGTGTCACCCGGCCAGGAAATGTGCACCCAGGCAAATCGAAACAGGCAAGCAAAACAGACAGGCAAACAGAGACAGTCAGTCTAAACAGTGTGAAGGCCAGTTGAACTCAGCAGACAAGATAATAAGCTGACGTAAGAAGAAGAAGCAAACTGAAAGACCACTGCACCTGCCAGCGAAAGATTACTAGCAAGCAAATACTCTGCTTTGCAGTATAAAGACTCGGACTGCTTTTGCAAACAGCAGACATCAACAGACAACAACAACCAACAAGTCAACCAGTGCCTTAAGCTTTCAGTGCTCCAAATCGTCTTCCTCACTTCTTCTTCTTCTTCTTCACTTCCTACTTTGCTCAACTTTTTGTTGCTGTTGTGATCACCAAGAATAAACTTCATCTCTCTCCAAGCCATGAACCCACTATCCTCCTCCTCCCACACCGAAAAGTGCTCCTGCGAGACCTGCAAGAGCAAGGCCTACCTGGAGACGCTGGCCAAGGTGAAGGCCTCCGCCGAGGCGGCCTACTCCGAGGGCTACAGCCGCGGTGTGGCGCTGGTGAACACCGCCACCACCACCGTGGCCACTATGGCCGGCGAGGCGGTGGGCGCCACAGTGGCCGCTGCCGCCACCGGCGTCGCCACCGTCAAGGAGGTGTACAGCGAGAAGGTGCCGGCGGCGCTGGGCGCCACCACCAGCCTGGTCACCGAGAAGGTAAACGCGGTAAAAGGGGTCGTCGAGGAGAAGGTGCCCGGGGCGCTGGACGCCGCCCAGAGCGCCCTCAACGTCGGCTGGGGCATCGTGGGGGCGGTGACGAAGATGGTCAAGGATAATATGCCGCCGGTGGCGCCTCCTGCTGCTGGGGCTCCTTCAGTGGAAATTGTGGAAGAAAATGTTGCCGTTGGAGGAGGTGGTGGTGGATTCCAGAAACAAGAACTGGTGGCCAAGCAGTGAATTGATTGGAAAACTAATTTTGTACTTATTTATTTTTATTAATACCTTTTCCCTTGTAAATACTCTCTTTTTGATTTAAATGTAAAAATAAAGATGATTTTTTTCCTAAGCACCACTTTTGAACTTTTGCCTAAAAGCATTGTGCAATATATCTCCAGTGTTTGACAATGACGTGGACAGAGAGTGTCATTGTAGGACACTGCTGACACAGTTTTAGCTTACAAAAAATTTAAAACCCTATACTAGGCAAAACAAAACAACAAAACAAAACGCTCGTTAGCAGCAGGTTGCTGCTGCTGCTTTTCCCACGAATCCGCCAAACATTATATCCATTTCATTTCAACCCGTTACCCAATTACCTAGTCAACCATTAAACTTTTAATTGGAAAACGCACATGCACACACAAATGCACAGCACTGTTTGCCTCAATTGGCCAGAACACATCCCGGACAACAAACTACTACTACTAGTCCCTGGTCTACTGTTTCTCCAAACCCAAAATTGAACAGGTATTTGCTCAATTTTACTTTTTACATCATTTTTATCAATCTCTCTCTTTCTTTTTTTTGAAAAAGCAAAACAAACAGCAATGAGTTACTGCTAAACAAACGACCACTACCACTAGTCAATCAATTTGGGTTTTGCTTTTAGTAGTACTAGCCTAGTCATATGAGAAACATTTTGTTGCCTTTTTGGTTGCTTTTTGTTTAGAGTGACGACTGCAGACTGGGAAAGTATAAAAAAAGCTGTGTTGGTTGCCAGCACATATCAAATGCATTGCCACTTATCCATTGCCGTGTGTACACCCCAGATCACCCCACCCGTGTGTAGGCCATCCCACTACTACCACCACTACCAACAGGTACTATCGTTACTCGATGACAACAATCAGTCAGGCAGAGACAGAGACAGAGATAGAAACAAACAGACAGAGAAGACAGATGAAGCAAAAAAAATTACAGTTTGGGTTTTTGCTCTGCACACACACATTAGCCTACGCAGTGGTTCGTTACCACCAATCTTGTCTGTCAACCTGTATAAGTTTTTAAAGTCGTTTTTTGCAGCGGTGACTAATCGTCGCCCTCAGAAAGAAAGGCAAGAAAAAGTGTTTATAAGGTGGTGAAGCCCTCAGCCACCTGAGTTTACCTGTTGTTTTTTACCTCAACAAAGCTTGATTTTGATTTTAAAAAGTTTGTACAAAAAACAAAGTTTGCTTCCAACACACACACACAATGTCCAGCTGCGCTTGTGAAGAGTGCCGCGTCCGCTACTACAACTCGCCGGCTCACCTCGGAACGTCGGCTCCAGTGGGACATCATCCTCATCACCCTCATCACCCTCAATACCAGCCCCAAACATACCATGGCAACAATGGGCCACCTGAACCGGGTCAAACGACTTTCCACCGACCGGGAAGTCCACTGAAGAGCAGCCCTGCCACCTACCTCCCAAGCTCTCACTACAACAGCAGCCAACCTCCTCCATATTACCCAAACTCAGCCATTCCACAGCCACCACCCCAGAACGCCTACATTCCCCAAAGCTCCTCTGACCAGTACAACAGCCCAACTTCTAGTTGTTCCAGTTATCCGCCTTCTCAGGAGTACTACAACTCCTCACTACCACCACCACCTCCCGCGTACACCCAAACCAGTATCCACCATCATCACTATGTTGGTGGTGATAAATACCCAAATTTTTCTTCCTCCTCCTATGATACCTCCATTGACGTGGGCTATGATGCAGGTTACCGAACTGGGGCGAGCATCGGCAACGGCGTGGGCGCCGTCACCGGCGCCGTCCTCGGCACCACCGTGGGCGTCGTCGGCGCCGGCATCGGCGGCGCCGTCGGCGTCGCCGAGGCGGGCGTCAGGGGCGTGGCAGGCGTGGCCGGCGCGGCAGTCAATGGCGTCGCCGGCGTCTTTGGCGCCATTGGTCGCGGCATTTCTGGTGGACGGTGAACTTCCTTTTTTTCCAAATGTGTATGTGTGTGTGTTTATTAATATTGCCCCAAAAATCAAATAAAGAGTAAAAGTATTCTAAAGTGTAGCACATCAAGTGAAAACAGTGCGAGTTGTAGTACTCTGTCTCTTTCTCTCTCTCTCTCTCTCTCTCTCTCTCTATATATATATATATATATATATATATATATATATATATATATATATATTAATTTAATTAAATTCAACACGCGTATTTTTTTGTTTAGTAGTTTTTTTGAGCACAAGAATAATAAAGGAGGGACTTAATAGCAATAGTGTTATATTTTCATAACATCATTACCGTCATTATTACACCATTTTGTTGTAGCAGCTGCGACATCAGCAGCAGAGTAAAAAAGGAAAAAAGTGTGTTTGCAATCACATAAAGACAATTAAAGTAGGCAAAAGAAAACTCTAGTACAAAAAAATGAAATAATTTTTGGTACTGTATTCTCATTTTATTATTAAACTACTAAAAACCATTTTTCACATTTGCTTTACAGCGCACACTTTTGATGCATCCTTTTTCCATTACTCTTCTTCTTCAGAACTCTTTTTTCCCCTTTCAACGGCACAGTTAATTTCCTGTTTCATGTCATTTCTTTTTAGGTGTTTTCACTGTCCTATTTTCAAGTTTTTGTTGTACACTGTACGAACATTGTTATTGTGCTGCATTTCTAGTTCTAGCAATTGCTTATTTTTTCATCATTTTGAGATTTACCCGGATTGATGGATGAACTTTTTTTTTGTGTATGTGTTTTTTACTCAATGCAAAAACATTTTTGCTGTTAGTCATCATTTCCGCACATGTTTGTTGTTGTATAACGAGGATCAGGGATTGGGCAGTTGTTGCTACATTGGTTTTTTTTATCAAACTTTGCAAATCTAGTTTTTGTTATTATTTTTTTAAATTTAGATTGCTAAAATTACTATGCATATTTTTTAGGTTGCAAGCACCTAGAGCTAATAATCTCGCTTTTTTCTTATTTCAACCGGTATTTTTTATTCATTTGCACCAGTAAATCACTGGGCAAATAATAATTGGCAAAGTTTTTATTACAAAAGAAAAAAAGTTGAGCCTAGAAATTTTTTCTTTTTTTCTTAGTTCAACAAACATTGCAGTTGATCTATTTTTCTAAGAATTTTATTCAAAATCTTAGAAAAACAAAAAGCAGAAAAAAGGCGGAGATGCAAAAATGAAGATAAAGTGAATTTGAGTTAACATTAAATAAAACAAAAAAGTTTTCAAAGTAAAGAAAACTTAGAACCTTAAAATCTGTCGTTTTTTCCCTTTGGGCAAAATGGTTGATAAAAAATAAAAACAAATTTTTTTTTAACCTGACAAATTAACAATTTTAATTTTTTAACTGAATAAAATTTTTTTATTGAGTAATGACAACTAAAAAGTTTGTAATCAGCACACACACACACACACAAATGTCTTTTTATTTTTATTAAAAAAAATTTATTTTTTGTGTTAATTTAACAAAACAATTTGTCCTGTTTTCTTCTTTTCAGTCACTTGATTTTTTTATTCGTTAACTAAAGTTCTGTACAAACATTTTAGAGAAACGGTGCGTCCCTTATGGTGCGGCGCTTTTTGCGTCATCATCAACACTTTTGTATTGTGTATCACTTTTTTTCTTTGTTACCTTTTAGTTTTCTAGTTTTTTTTCTTGAGTTGACTCAGACAAAACACTTCATTTTACTTCTCCACTGAGTGTTGCTGCTGATTTGATGCAACCTGCAATTTACAATTGCGATTTTTATATTCTTGTTACAAGATTTACTTCTCAGCTAAAAGCTTTCTTACGCTTGAATTGACTGCTTTACAATTCTTTTTTCTTACAAAAAGATGTGAATTATTATTAGGCTACTATACCATTTATTATCATTTAGAGAACTAAAAAACTGAACAGAGAAATTAAACTATAAAAACATTTTTTAAACCTAAAAACGTGTTTTTTTGTTTTGTCAAATACTTTTGTTACTACTGTAGTCTGATTCTAAATCTGGGTAACATCTTGTTAGAAACTTTTAACAACTGCAAAGGCATTCTTTTCCGATTTTGATTTTTATTTTGAAATTAAGTCATCTGAAAAGTTTGAGATAAAGCAGCTAAAAAATAAAAGTAGATCCTTTGTAGGAGAAGAGGAAAATCTGTAAAAAATTTTGCAAAAAAGCAAAAAATGAGAATTCTAAAAAAACAGAGAATTGCGCGGCCTTGAAAAAAAATACGACACAGTTGGGAAAACCGCGTAATGGCAAAATTCTTCAAGATCAGGGTTGTTTTTAGGGGGGGGGAAGATTTTGAGAATTGAGAAATGAAAAAGTAGGAAAACTTTCAATGGCAAGAATAAAAACAAAAAAAATAAGCGGATATTTTTAGATTCAGGAGCAGAGAAACACACACACACACACACTACCTGAGCATCTCATTTCATCTCATTACATTTCTCTACTGCTTTGCATCAATTATGCATTCTCAAATTTTCTGTGAGCGTTTTGGTGTGAATTATTTATTGCCCGACTGCCGTCTCCGTCGCTTGAAAAGAATATTGCAAGTCCAAAATGTGCATTCTTTCTCTGCTTGAATTACTTTTAGCCATTTTTTTAGTTTTCTTTGTTATTCAGGTGATGTTTTTATTCGGTTTTTTAGTTGTTGTTTTTTACTCCTTACAAGATGCGGCACAGATTTAGGACCAAGTAAGATTGACGTAGGCAAAGTTTTTTAGAGGGGTTTTTTTGCAAACTTTGTTGTAAGCGACTTCTGAAACTTTTGCGCCAAATTTTTGCAATTTTAATTAACAGTAAAAAAATTAGACTTTTTTCCGTTTTCTACTTTGAATAATTTTTTACATTAGTCTTAATTTGAATTTTGTGTTTTAATTTTCTGTATTTTTTTAAAGAATAAAATGCGTTTTTTGTTTGTCAGTATTACAATGTATTACTTCTGTACATAAACTTTGCATTTAGAGCAGCATATTTGTTCCGTGATGTTTTAATGTTTTTATTTTTGGTGGTTGTGTTGATTCACCACCAACTGTCGCATCTAGTTTTTATTTAAATTTATATAATTTTATTTTGTATAAAAATATTATTAAATTAAAATAAAAATTACGCATATTTTTTAGTTTAGCTGCCCTAACTTAGTACCAGAAAGTGCACTTTAGTTTTGATTGCACGAGAAAACTGTTATGTGTTTTGCACCCAATTTTGAATAAAAAAAATTGCAAAAGAAATGCAACTTTGCTATGTTCAAATGATGAACAAATAATGATGATAATGATAATGATAGTGGTAATGAGAAATGAAAATGTAATTGAATAAAATAGTGAAACAAATGTTAAAAATATAAAAATGCAAAAACATTAAAATGCTAATTATTTTCTGGTGTAATTTTAGACAGACTGTTTTGTGAAAAAAAATATTTTAAAATTTAAAAATGATGTTTTAACTTTTTGTCCGTTGACGTCATTTTGTGAACAAAGATTACGCAAACATTCATGACATCATTTTCAATAACAGCAAATATGCGTAATAGAGAAGCCAAAACTCTCAAAATTACCTTCACTTCCTCAATAACTTGCCCTCCCCTTTACTCTTTTTTTAAAAGCATCTCATTCAATTAAATATTTGCACAGCATGAAACGCAGCAAAAAAAAAGTTTTATACAATAGAAAAAATGCTTGGCAGTGATGTAAAATAGGTTTTAACAAGAAAGTCACATGTTTTTCTCAATATTAGGTCTCCTCTTCCCCTACCACTTTTATCAAGTGGACGGCAATATTATTATTTTTTATTATTAAAAAAGGTTCTTTTTTCAGTCAAACTGGCACACACAAATGTTATCACATTTGTGTTTCATCAAAATTGAGCTCATCATTTTAGAAAGGAAGAAAGCAGACAGAAACTCTCACTCACTCAACCACTAATGAGCTCTGGCAAAAATCAAATACTTCTCTTCAAAGTAAATTACTGCAGAAAAAAATTCTTTATAAGATAATGCAATTTAAAGTTTAACAAACTTTTAGAAAAAAAAAGTTAAAACAAAATAAAGTAAAATGGTGCTAGAAAGACACCCGAAGCACTAGGAGATGGCTGAATGAGCATTCCCCTAAAGTGCAGCACTTTGGTGATTTATTCTCTCTCCTTCTCTCTGTTTTTCCCCTGTACATTACGTATTTGTACGGCAAGCAAAAAATCCTCTTCTTCTATGCTGTCGTTTCCAGTCTCGAGCTACGCAAACCAAAACAAAATTAAATTAATTTAGCTCTAGGCGACACTTTCGATCAGGAGGAGCAAAGCTATGGGGAGAAACCTCATGTGATCGCTAAACCCCTTTTTTTGCTTTCCTTTTTCCCAGGCTTGAAAAAGGGGTTTGAAAAAAACAGAGAGATGTTATTGTTGGTCGTTGTTTTTGCCGCTTGTCGGTTCTGCTTACACAACATCTAGGCTAAATGGTGTGCGTGTGTGAGCTTAGAGCAAAAATAATAACACGATTTTGGAAGTTAATAAATCACCAACAACGAGTTTGAGGTTGCAAGGTCAAGTTTAAGGGGAAAATAGGAGGGAAAAGGAAGTACAAACGGAGATTGTGCCGTACAACAAGAGTACAACAGAAGTAGAAAAAAAGTAAAATTTGGTTTTTCATTTATCATGTTTAAAGTGATTCTGTGCTTTGTGTTTTGCAATATAAGCAAAGAAAAAGAAAGAGAAGCTTATTTGAGCATTGTAGCAGCATTAAAAGTGGCCGTAAATCCTATTACTAAATGCTATTATCTAACTTTCAAAACCTAATTCTTTTTTTCTTTCCCTTCACTGTGTGTCATTATTCTTAAGGGTTAAGTAAGCATAAAGTAAAATAAGTTTTAACTAGGTAGGCTTTTAGTGTACATTTTCCGGGAGCAAAACGGCAATGGGTATCAAGTTATAAAAAATGACAATAAAAACGAAAATAAAAACGGCGCAAATCAGGTGATTTATGCCTGATTTAAATTTGTTGCAAATGTTTTTATAATAAAAAACATGTTTTTGATATCAAGTTTAAACAAATACACTTAAGATGCTATTTTTCAAACCGTTTTTTTGCAAAAATTAATTCTTTTGATTGAAATGGTTTTTCAGTTTTCATTGACTTAAACTTTGTGTAACGCACACATACACACACACACACACACACACAAAATCAACAAACAAATGAAAGTGGGCTGCAAAAAACCTGGTCCTGTAAACTGCACTGCATTCAATTGAGTACAAGTTAAAACATTCTCATTCACTTAAACTTACTTTTTGTGCTTTTTATTATTACAACACAAAACGAGAATAACAAAACTTAAAAAACGGGGCAAAGGAGTAGGCACAATCAAGCTAAGCGACAAAACTAGGCAAAAGAAAGAAGGAAAGATAGTCACGCGAGATTTTTATTTCTAGTGAGAACAAAAATAAGACACAAAAAGCAATTCACTAGAATCAAGTGAATCCAGATGTTCAAGGTAACGAATAAGAAAGGAAAGGGAAGAAAAAACTAAAATGATGACAAAAAAGTTGTCTGCATAAATTGTCCGCCTAAAAACTGCTTTGAACGCGCAGTCAAAAAAATCACAAAAGCTTTCGTCAAACTTTTTTTGCCTCTTTCAACTGCTGCTGTACAAGGGGAGCCATTTTATTTACACTTTTCCTTTTTGACAATTTCGAGAATAGTTTTGATTTTTTTTTCGTTTTTCAAATAAGAGAAGTTTGAATTTGCATAAGTAATGGCGTGCAGCAAAGAGACCCGTGTGCTGTGTGGTGCTGTATTATTCAGCGAGAATATTCCGTCTGTCCATGTTTTCAGGAATGACTTTGACTGAGACTCAAAAAAGCTAGTGCACTCTTTCTCTGACTACTTTTTCCCCTTTCACTCACTCAACCCATTGTCATCCACTGCTTTTCTTTTGTTGGTTTTTCATCAGCTCATCAGCAATCATTGAGAGACATTCTGTCCCCTGGGGACTTTTCCCTTTTCCCTTCTTGAGTGCAGCATTTTCCCATTTTCATGAATATTCCCTTTTTTTCTCACTTGCCTTTTCTTCTACACCAAACCAATCGAGAAAGAGAGACACAGTGTATCAGTGTTCAGCTCAGTGCCAAGTGCAAACGAAAAGAATGTTAGCATAATTTAAATTTTGGTACATTACCGAGCGATGATGGCGATGATGATGATGATGATGAATTTTTTCTGGTTATTATTTGAGTCGCGTCCATTATATTCTGCAAACACACACACACACAAACTGCTACTGTTCTCACTTTCTCTCCTTTTCATTCTTCACATTTCCTCTATCTCTTTTTCTTCCTTCTTTTATTCCACTTCAATCATGCATTCATCAAAAAAAAAATAAAATAAAAGACCCAGAACCAAGCCGAAGGCTTCATTCAGAATTTTTTTATTTTCTTTCTCTTTTCTCTGAATTTTTTTTCTGTCGCCACTTCCCTAAACACAAAAATGAGACGCCGATCCTAGATTGTCGCGCTTCTCGATATAAAAATGTAATGACTTTCATTTTTCTTTCTCATTCTTTTTAGAAAGAAGAAAGGGACTGCCTGCCAACCTGACTGCCAGCCAGCCAGCCAACCAACTCAACTTGTCATCACACTGAGCAGACCATCTTATCACACCATCTTATCAGCACTTTCTTCAAGTGAGCTTCAACAGTTTTGTTTTGAACTTGAACTTGACTTCACCTATTTTTGCACGCGAGAAAACGGTACGAACTGCATTTGTGAGGAGACAAAGCAGCAAAACCAAACCAAACCAAACAACAGCAGCAGCTGTCAACAAAAGCAGCTCTTTTCTCAGAAAGTTCAGTTCCCTTGTTCCCAAACTTCTGGGAATCAACCCAGCCAGCCAACAGCCAACAGAATTACCGCAAAGCTGGCGAAGCTAAAGATCTTCGGCGACCTGCTCCACCGCGACGGCAGCGGGGACAGTCGCGAGGAGCCGCTGGAACCAGAACCGAGTCCCAGTCGAATGCAGTGGGTGAAGGAGCGACTGGCCTACGCGGGCACCTCCATTCTCGGCATCAACGGCGTCGTCCACCAGAACGGAACTGGCTCGCCCTCCATCGGCCACCGAACGCCGCTCAGTGGCAGCCGGGCCTTCAGCCGGAACGACTCGAGCAACTCCAACACCAGCGGCAGCCAGTACTCGGGCACGGCCGGCGACTACAATGGCTACCCCTTCACCCCGCCTCGAACTCCACCGCCTCCAAAGACGCCCCCGCCGACCTGTCGAACACCGACGCCCTCCACGCCGGCCAAAAGCAATGGAACTCATGGAGCTTCTAAAGAGTCCAACGGAGGTGGCAGTTACTTTACCTTCAACTCGCCTATTTCTACCCGAGCCGCAGGAGGAGCAGGCGCCGCCGTTCCGCCGACCCGTTTCGCCCATCTAAAGCTGACGCCCAAGAGCTCTGGGACCGGGTCGCTGGGAACGCCCGTCTCGTTGAACGGCTCACTGCACAACAACAACATCACCTCAACGACTACGGCCACTTCTTCAGCAAACAGCAGCCTCCGCCGGCAGCGCTTTCGCCAGAACCACAACAACAACTCCCGCTTTGAGTCGCGGCGGCGACTGTCGAAAACGAGCTCCACCGGGACTAGCTGCGGCTCGCAGGAGCACTCGCTGGCGGCGAGCACCAGCCTGCTGGCGAACCCGATCGTCGACCGGCTGTTGGACTACGTCCGCGAGAACTACGTCAAGACGATGGACCCCTTCAACTGGGACATCAATCGCAAGTTTCGCCTGACCTCCTTTGGTAAGTGAGGCCTTTTTCTCCTTCTTTTGTTTGTTTGCATGCTTTTAGATATAGGCAAGCATTTTTAAATTTTGCAAGGGAAAAGTTTGGCAAAATTTCCTTTTTTTCTATTCTAAATGACGTGACTTTAATTCCGCTGCTCTACTTTAAAAGTGTACCGATTCTATACTTTTTATTTATTGTACTTTTCAGCAGGTGGTAGTAGCTTCAGAGAACACAACTGAATCTAAAAAACTAGGCACGCTTTGTAATGCATTTTGTAAATATAAAAAATGCAGGGCATTTTGGCCATTATTTATTGCTGAGCAGCTAAAAAGTGCCTCTTTCTCCTCGTTTGACTCTGCTGCAAAAGTTCTACATTAATTCGGCAAATAAATATTTACTTTGGCCACTTTTACGAAACGTTTGCTGCTGCTGCTGCTGCTGCTGTTTGTTTGTTGCCCACTGTTTGTTAGTTGCGCAAAAGTTTATTTTAGTACATTTCAAGGTAACGATGTAAATGCAATAATAAAAATTCGATATTCTTTCACTTAAAAGTACTGTCACTTTGGGCCAATCTTTTGCCAAAACAGAAACAGAATGCAAAAAAATATTAGTAGAAAAGAGTATCACACTTTTTGTCATTATAAACAGCAACAACTAAATAAATCAATGAATAGTAATGATAAGGAAGAAGAGGAGGAAGAAGAAAAAGAAATGAGACAGTCTGATTGTATTGACACAATGAGGCACACACACAGGGCCCAGTCGGAATAGTGTACAGAATAATCACACGAAGGAAAAGTCGGTCAAACAAAGAACAGTCACTTGTGTGTGTAACACACACACACACACACACAGACACTCTCAAGTGTATATTAAATATTTAAACAAAAAATGCAGCATAATACAGACAGAAGAGAGAATACACCTTTTCAAATTACAGTGCCAGACAGACACTGTCTGTTGTTTACCTTTACACTTATCACAGGCTTTTCAGGCAATTCAGGCAGAATTATTCTGTCAGTTTACCTTTACGTTTGCTTTAGAAAAATGCTCACATAGAAAGTAGAAATTAAAATAAAGCTCAAAAAAACTAACACCTTTTATTACCATCCTTTTTTTCCGTCTGTCCACCTTTCAACTTCCTCCTTAACCCCTAAACCTCTCACGTCTCCTTAGCCTCCTTCCGCGTCGAGTCGGGCATCATCAGCGGCGTCGGCAACTTCGAGCGCCTCTCCGACTCGAAGCTGACCAAGTCGCTGGACGAGCTGACGCAGTTCGTCCTCAGCTCGCACATCGTCTTCAGCGACCTGCTGGCGGAGTTTCGCTTCTCCGCCCGCATCGCCAAGATCCCCCTGCACGGCAAGACCCTCCGGATCTTCCTCGAGAAGGCCATCGTCTACGTGGAGATCGGCATCGACCACACGATGACGGCCAAGGTCCGGATGCTGCGCCTCATCAGCATGGACGGCCTGGAGTGCAAGACGCGGGGCATCGCCTTTCCGCTGAACAAGTCGCTGGACAGCTTTGCGAGTAAGACGCTGCACAGCGCCGCCAGCCGCTCCGACCAGTACGTGGAGCAGTGCATCGTCCCGCTGATCAACCGGGCCTGTGATCACTGCTTCGAGTCGGCCCTCAAGTCGATGAGCATTACCGATCTCTTTTGGTAGTGCGAGGAGAGGGAGGTGAGAGGTGAGAAAGGGTGAAAAATAGGGTAAAAGCTGCCTGCGAGTCTTTGAAAAGAAAAATTGCAAACTAAAACCGTTGAAAACAAGTCTACCAAATCTAAAAACAATCTCCTCTTCTAACAGTATACTCATTGTTGATCACTCTCATCGTCTTTATCATCTCCTTCTTTTCCCCCAATCCCAATCACACCACTCCCCCACTCCCCCACACTCACCTTGGCGCACCCCTTATCATCGCATTTGGAGAATGCATCATCATCATTTTATTTTTGTTGTCCCCACCTCCCCCCTTTTGCCAGAACACTCTTTCACGAGTCCTTAATCTTTCTCTTTGCTGAAGTGCTCTATCCTTCTTCTTCTTCTCTCTCTCTCTCTTATTTTGTCCTTCTTTACCCCTTTTAACTCTTTTCGATGATCATCATCATCAAACTTTCTCCCATAATCTTACAGGCCCTTCGTACTATTTTTATTATGTTCTCCATCTTCTACTATACACTTCAATCCTCACTTCTCTCTCTCTCTCTCTCTCTCTCTCTCTCTCTCTCTCTCTCTCTCTCTCTCC